>Ga0126381_100003507_pt1 | contig 17024 bp, 11 predicted proteins | sample PanSoiMetPlot_28_FD_96465 | JGI IMG/M metagenome (GOLD analysis project Ga0126381, IMG submission 96465) | Tropical forest soil microbial communities from Panama - MetaG Plot_28 | ecosystem: Environmental > Terrestrial > Soil > Tropical forest > Bulk soil | place: Panama | collected 2016-02-17 | reverse complement strand
GCCGACCTGCTTGTCCAGGCCGTGCTCGGTCGCCAGTGTACCCGACGCGGCGTCGCGGATCAGCTCGTCATCCGGCATGCTATCCCACAGGAAATACGAGAGACGGCTCGCTATCTCGTAGCCCCGCCAATCGCCACCGCGTTCCAGCCTGAAGAGAAACTTCGGCGACTGCAACATGGCTTCGATCACGAGTTGCGCGCCGCGCAGAAAGTCGCCCGCACGGACGCCTTCCTTCACGAGGAGAGCAGCGTAGCGCTGCTGCTCGGCGGCGGTCAGCGGACGGCGGAATGCCTTGAGCCCGAAGTTCCGCACAAAGGCTGCGGCGCATTCGGCATCGCCGGGCGAATGCGGCTTCGAAGGCAGGAGGTGATTCGCATCGTCGCCGCCTAGGAACGCGTTACGGGCCAGCCGCTCGGCAGCCGCGTTGTACGCTTCGGCGAGCAGCGGCGGGATGTCCTGTGCCGAGGCCTGGTTCCGAAAACCGTTGACGAAATCCTCTTCCGGGAACGAGTCCGCCGGAGCAGTCTCATCGCCCAGCAGATCGCGCACGGTGTGATTGTACTGGCTGTGCGTGAGGCGGCGAACCGGACCGCGGGCGTCCGTAGCGGCCAGCGCGAGACCGATGGTTCCCACTATGCCAATCTGAATCCAGCGGCTCGCGCTCATTTCCAGCTCACCTCGCATTCCGGATGCGCCCGGCGGAACGCCTCCACACCTTCTGCTGTTACGGCTGTCCCGGCGAGATAAATATGATGCAACCTTCGCGCAGGCGCGAGCGCCGTCAGCGTCGCATCACCAATCCTGGTTTCGGAGAGATCTAATACCTGAAGGCTCGGCAGCAAAGCGAGCGCCGCGCTTGCATCATTCCGGATCGTTCGCGTCTGCCACAGGCTCAAGCGCTCCAGGCCGGCGAGTCCAGAGAGATTGCCGATGCCTTTGCCGCTGACTTCAGTCCGACTGAGGTCGAGCGAACGCAGATGCGTGAGCCTCGAAAAGCCGCTGAGGGCAGCATCGGTGATTTTTGCGCCTCCGAGGTTGAGTTCGTGGAGTTGCTTGAACCCGCCAAGCATCTCGACGTCGAGGTCCGTGAGCGAGACAGACCATAGCCCGGAATTCCGCTTCTGCGTGCCGTTGAGATCGAGCACACGCAGATTGGGCAAAACTCTCAGCCATCGCAGTCCCACGCCAGTAACTTTGTTTCCACCCAGGCGAAGCTCCTCCAGATTGCGCAGAACCGCCAGATATTCCATGCCGTTGTTCGTGACCTGCGTATGACTGATGTCCAGGGACTTGAGCCCGGGAAAAGCGGCAAGATACTGCAGCGTGGTATCCGTAATATCGGTACCGCGCAGGTTCAGGCGCTCCAGATCCTTCCATCCGCGGATGTACGCGATCGCCGCGTCTGTAATGCGCTCGACCGAATACAGGTCCAGCTCCGTGACGCCGGTCAGCGGCCTCAGCCGTTCCATCCCAGCATCGGTGAGAAGCGAAAACGAAAGGTCCAGTTTGCGGAGGTGAGCCAGCTTCGCGAAGCGCTCTACATCAGCGTCCCCGACCCAGGCGAGGTTGAGGCGGACTGCGGAGATCTGGCCGGTGGCGTCGGTCTCGACTTGGCCGTTGTGATCCTGAACCCACTGCGCCACTGCGGAGTCGGAAAAGTTCGCGGTGAGGATGCCGATCGCAATCATCGCCACAACGGCCAAGTAAGTACGCCGCATCTTCTAACTCCCGCGCCTCGTAGGCAGGCTGGAATCGCGCTCCCAGATAATCCGGCAACCCGGCAACGCAGCCTTCAAGCTCTGATACCCGGCCTCTGTAACCAGCGTGTGATAAAGGTTCAATGTCTGAAGATTGTTTAGGGTCTGCAGGGATTGGATTGCCTTGTCCGTGATGTTAGCGCTGTCCAGCCGCAGCGTCGTGAGATGCCTCAGCCCAGCCAGACTGATGAGACCCTTATCGCTTACATTGGTGTAATCCAGATTCAATGTTGTGAGATTTTTGAAGCTCCCGATGGCCGTAAGGGCTTGATCGGTGATACGGGTCTTGGTGAGATCCAGCCTGGAAAGGCTAGTCAGTTCCTGCAGTCGCATCAGCCCCTTGTCGGTGAACCGGCCATAGCTCAGCATGAGTTCCCGCAATGCCGTGAGCCGGGCGATGTGCCCCAGGCCCGTGTCGCCGACATCCGAGCCGGTCAGATCGAGACGCGTGAGCTTTGGCAGGCCGGCCAGATGCGCAAGCCCTTCATTGCTGATATCGGCATACCGTAGCGCCAACCGTTCGAGGTTGTTCAGGGCCGTGAGAGCAGCTAGCCCTTCGTTGTCGACCGCGGAGCCGGAAAGGTCGAGGTCCCGCAGCGCGGCCAGGCCGGCCAGGTTTGCAAGCCCGCCGCCGCGCACTAGGGAATAGCTCAGGCTCAACGTATCGAGCGATTTGCACCTGGCGATGTGCGTCACGCCTGCATCCGAGACCGTGGTCTGGTCCAGCTTCAGTTCGCGCAACGCGCACAGGCGCGGCAACCCGGCGAGACCCGCGTCGCCCACTTCGGTAGCCGACAGGTCCAGCTTCTCGAGTCCCGGAGCCGCGGCAATTACGCGCGCCTGCTCATCCGACAGCGGCACTGAGGCGAGAACAATCTCGCTGATTCGGCCTGAGGCGACTTTCGCTTTTCCACCGCGCTGCCGCACCCAGGCGGCGATCGCCTCAGCGGAGCCAGCCGGCATGGCCTTCGTGACGCCCACCGGTTCGGCAGAGCCGGCGTCGAGGAACACAACGCGGCAACCGGGTAGGGCGACCTTCAGTGCCGCCACACCGCTACCGGTTACGCGCGTGTACCGGAGGTCAACTTCACGCAGACTCTTGAAGCGTTTCAGAACTTCGATGGAAGCATTGGTGATCTTCGTGCGATACAGGTTGAGCTCTTCAAGACGGGAAAGCCCGGCGAGTTGCTCCAACCCTTCATCGGTGAGCGACGCGCCGAGAAGATTCAGCTTTGTCATCCCGCTGAGTCCCCTCAAACATGCGATACCGGCATCGCCGATCCTGGTTCCATTTAGGTCGAGCTCGATTAATTCGTGCAGGTCCTGCAAATGGCGCAAGCCTTCGTCCGTGATCAGGGTATCCCGCGCATAGAGCTTGGTCAGATGCGACATCTGCGACAAGGCGGCCATGCCAGCATCGTCCAGCCGTGTGTGATCGAGCTCGAGAAGGCGTAGCTCCGTAAACGGCGCAAGCGTGCGTCCTTGCACCTTGGTCTGCGCCAGCCTGAGTTCGCGCAGGTGAACGAGTCCCGCGATCTTGGCGATCGCCTCGTCTTCCAAAGGGATTTCCGTTTGCACCGGCAGGCTCAGCGCAAGGATCTCAAGACTAGTCAGCCCACCCAAATATCCAAGGGACTCGACCGCGGTTGCCGGTGGCAGGGAGTGCCACGTGCGCCCGGATACATACAGCGATCGCAGATGATCGAGGTGGCCGAGGCGCTCGAAATCTTTGGGCTTGAGCGTTGTTGCAACCAGATTGACGGCGCGGACCTGCACGTCACCGGCAGGAAGCTGCGTAATATCCCAGACCTCGGGACGCCCGTCTCCAACGGAAACGCTGCCGCCGGCGCGCAGCACCCACTCGGCGACACCGCGATCGGAAGCGACCGCGATGCTCGGCACCGCGAAAACGATTGCAATAAACGCACGCAGCATCGAAGCCTCGCGAGTTTGCCTAATTATATAACGGGCTAACCCAACAACTGCAGATACTGCCCCGCCAGGGAAATGTCCGGTCTGCGAGTAGCGACCTGCGCCGCCGCCTGGTAAACGCTTCGCACGGTTTCCAAATCCACGCGCGACTTCATGGCATCCACCGGGTCCAGCATAACCAGTCGCCGGCTCGCCAGGACGGAAGCCACGTGCGGCAGATCGAAATGCCTGAGCACATCGGGGAGCATGACGCTAGCTCCGTGCAAATAACGATCGGAGGACGCTAGTGCCCGGTAAGAGAGCAGCCCGCCATCGCAAACGGCCCGCGTGATGCGCGCGTCCAAGGCAGCGGCGAACAGCACCCACAACGAGCCCGTCCCTTTGCCGATCGCCCGTACGCCCGCGCGATCGACGTCGGATCTGCTCAGAGCATAGTCGATGCTCCGCATGACGTCCTGCACGCGCATGCCGGTCAAAGATTCGTTGATCTCCCATGCCATATACTGCATCGTGGTTTCGGTGTTACCGACGTGCCCGTATGCGCCCTGGCTGCCGCTTTCCCCATGCCACGGCCTGGTTTCGCCGATGCCGCGAACATCCACCGAAATCGCCAGGTTGCCCTGCAGCGCCAGGCCTTCCAGCACGCCGAACTCCAAGCCCTCAGCCTCCTTGCCCTGCTCGCTCACATAAAGGATGGCTGATCGGTCATCGCCGCGCCGGTCGGGCACGAAGATCCAGGTTGGAATGTAGATGCTGGGCTCGGAAAGAAACTCGATCTTCTCGATGCGATAGCCCCTGCGAGCCGTCGTGCTGAGCGCCCTGACGCCCAACGGATGGTCCGAACGGTGGAATCGCAGTAACTTGCGAATGCTCTGCGCCATTTCGGCAGGGGGCATGGAATGCCGCGGTGGAAGCTGGCTCTGCTCGCGTTGGAGAATCGAATAAATCGTGTCTCCGCGTTGTGAGTAGCGGATCGAACCGTTGGGCAGGCAATTGATTTCCGCCTCGGTCTCCAGCCGGAAATCGGGTTCGTTTTCGGGACCCCTGCGGTTTTGGAACCAACGGCAGAACCAGTTGGTGTTGGCCAGCCGCAGCCGCATGGTCATGTCATGCGGATCGTCCGCCTCGACGATGTGGAACTTCCCGCGCGCGGCCATCAGCTCGTATCTCGCGCGGACTTCGGCCGCGACCGTGTCATAGCCCGGGTTGAAGTGCTCGATCGTGGAAAGCAGCGGCCGGGGCGCAATCGCCGCGTTCAGGTCACAGGCATCGACTCCGTAGATGGCCGCGGGGAAGAAGTGTTGCTCGGTATCTCCTGTGCCGAGGAAACTCTCCGGCCTGATATCTACAGGCCAGCGGCGATGCATGCCGCCTTCGTGTGCGGCGGCGCATGTCACCCGCTCGTCCAGCGCGGAGATGAACGTAGTCAGCGTCCCGCCACCCGAATGGCCGCAACATCCGATTCGTTCCGGGTCAACCTCCGGACGGGTGAGCAAATAATCGATGGCGCGCATGCCGTCCCAGATCCGGTAATGCGTAAGGTCCTGGCCGATCAGCAGCAGCAATTGGCCCGGCAGTGAATGTTCCCACGTCACAGGGCCGCCAATCTCATTCTGGTTCCTCGCCGGATTCCAATAGTAGCGCCGCTCACCTTGCCCCACCGGGTCATACGCCAGCACCACGAAGCCCTCCCTCACCAGGCCCTGGTACATGAACTGATATGAAGGATACAGCCGAGCGGTCGCATAGTGGCCACAGGGTGAGATGATGCCGGCGAACGGGCCCCGGCTGGCAGGCACGTAGAGGCTGGCGGTGACCCAGAAGTTCGGACGACTTTCAAACATCAGGCTTTCGATCCGATAGCCCTCGCGCTCCAGCACACGCACGATCACCGGATTCAGCGGCGTGCGCTCCGGCAGCCCGTGGATCATCTCCGTGCACCGCGCCCTTACGAATCGGTTGCGTTCTTCCAGAGCGGCGGAGGTGCGGATCTGCGCCCGCTTCCGCTCCCACTCCGCCGCAAGCGCATTGGTTTTGTTCTGCAGATACGCGAGGAGCATGTCCGGCACCTCTTCCCCATATCCACGCACTTGGGGCGCTGCGGCGGCAGCGGAGATCGACGTCGCGAACGGAACCGCCGCGGCCAGTTGCAGAAAGGTTCTTCGATCGCTCATCGTATACTCCGTCACCAGCGCCGTCGACGATGAGGCCCAACCAGGCCTAACGTCAGTTTGAGGCGGGTCATTTCATTCATGCTTGAAAATCAAAAGCTCAACCGTAAGGCAAAATCGATCTCGCGCGGCCCAGGCTCGCCCAGCAGCGGCCTGGTCTGGCTGCTGATCACGCCCACTGTGCCTGTCGAACTGATATTCGAAGCTGGGACCGTGAAGTTCGGATGATTCAGGGCGTTCACCAGAGACAGTGTGAATCGCAGCTGGCAGCGCTCTTTGTATTTGAACTCCTTCAACAAACCGAAATCTATATTTCGGATGGGAGGTCCGCCCAGAATGTTGAAACCTGTATTCCCGAACCGGCCGACCGACGCTGGATTCGTGCACGCCGGATTACTGGCCGGACAGCCGGGAATGGCGAAAGCCGCCTGGTCGAAGAAATGCCGGACGCTGCGATCCGAGAGATTGCCGTTACCAATGCGATCCGGAGCGCCCCCGATGCTGCCTGTGTTCGATGGGTCGAATCCGGAGAACGACGGCGTGAAATATTGACCTGATTGAGCTACGGCCGTCCACGAAGCGCGCCAACCGCCGAGGACCTGTTGCACCGGGGCGCGAGCGTTCGCAAGGAAGCGCTGGCCCCTCCCGAAAGGGAGCGTATAAACGGCATATGCAAAGAAGCGGCGCGGAACGACGTTCCCGTTGTTTGCCTTCTCGATCGCACGGTCGTTCGGATTCTGAACAACCTGCCCCGCGAAGGTTGTGCCGGAGAACGTAACTCCGCCAGAGTCCTGCGTATCGGTCAGGTCCTTCGCCCATGTGAAGCCAGTGCTGAAGGTCAGATTTTGGCCATAGCGCTTCTGAGCCGCGAGTTCCAGCGCATGATACGCGTCGGTTCCGCCGCTGTCGGCGAAAATGATCTGGTTGAAGAGCTGGTTGGGGCGGCGGCTCGTGGTGAAGGGAATCGTGCTGGGTAAGGGCAGGTTGAGGTTACGACGATATACGAGACTCACTGTCCGCGTTCCGACGTACGAGGCGCGGAGGCCGAGCAAACCAACCTGCCGCTCCACAGTAAGATTCCATTGCTGCGTGTAGGGCGACCGCAGGTTCGGATTGATGCCATTCACATTCTGCACTGATGCGGTGCCGGATGTAAGGAATGGGGAGGGGAAGCCGAAAAGCGGGGCCCCGTTGCTGATGGCATTGTTGTAGCTGACGCTGCCCGAGAAAGGCCCGCCGGTCAGATGCGAGCGGGCCACCGACGCATAGATCAGGTTGCTGTAAATGCCATACCCGCCGCGAACCACCATACGGTCATTGCTGAACGGTTTGTACGCGAAGCCGGCGCGCGGTTGGAAATTCTTCTTGTTGAACGTAACCAGAGTGCTCGGATAACCGGCCTGGGACGCCGAGGTGATCGGGATGTCTTTCGGGTACAAGGCGTTCACCAGGTTCTTGCCCTGGTCCATCACCACCAGGCCGTTCGCCGCTGCGCTCCACGTGTAGAGAGCTCCCTTGGTATCGGTGTACGGTTGTTCCAGTGCCCAACGAACGCCATAGTTCACAGTCAGCCTGCTGCTCACTTTGAATTGATCCTGCGCGTAGATGCCCCACGTCGTGCCCCGCAAATGGCGATTTGGATTGGGCAGAGCGAGCGTAGTGGTCTGCGGAATTCCAAGCAGGAAATCGGCGTAGCCAAAACCGGTGTAGGTCCCGGTGAAATCGTACTGACCATACACGCTGGAGTTGATGTTGTTCCCGTTGAAGCGGTCGCGGACGGCGTCGAAGCCAAATTTCATAAAGTGGCGGCCGCGGGTCCAGCTTACGTTGTCAATCCATTGCAACGTCGTCTCGGGATTGTCCTGGTAGTTATTGGAATTTGCATCCGGACTCCAGGCGGTAACGCCCGTGATATTGAAGAACGGTCCCGTCTTGACGCCCGCCGTGGGCACGCCCACGATTCCGAAACGCTGCATCAGGTCACTGCCGACGATGTCTGCCGTGTAGTGATTGCGATGGTACGTAGTTCCAAAGCGGAATTCGTTGAATGCCGTGGGCGAGATGATATGATTCCACGCCAGCACGGAGCTTTGTCCATGACGGTCCTGTTCGCGGTACAGGGGATAGATTCCGGGCACCCGCAAAGGCATGAGCCTCCAGCTAAAACGGGCGAAGATGGTATCCCGGCTGGTGGCGTTATAGTCGCCGCGAATGTCGAAATGGTCGTAATGCGTGAAGCCGGTGTTGCCGGGATAATTCGCGGTCCAATTGTTGGCGAGAGTCCCGGCAGGTCCGTTGTTTGGGTCGGGATACGCGTAGCTCTGGATGTTCTGAGAAACCGGGCTGATCCTGCTGGCCGGGATCACATTACCGGGGAATGCCTGGTCATTTGTCGGGTCGACGAGCTGCCGCGTAACGCCGCTCGAAAAGTTTCCGGTCTTCCAGGATAGCAGCGGCACGCTTTCGACCAGCACGGTTTTGGCGGCCTCCCGCGAGCCCTCATAATCGCCAAACAAAAACAGCTTGTTCTTTCGGATCGGTCCGCCAAGCGAGGCCGCAAAGTTGTTGTACACCCGAAACGGCACGCTCGCCGCAAAAAAGTTGCGCGCGTTCAGGGAGCTGCCGTTGTAGTCCCAAAAAGCGCTGCCATGATATTCATTGGTGCCGGATTTCGACACGACCTGGATATTGCCCGCGGTGGAGAATTCGGCCGGCGCTACAGCAGTCTCCATTTTGACCTCCTGCACGCCTTCCATGCTTGGCTGCACCGGGCTTGCGCCCTGCGGGAACGCCATTACCGATATCCCATCCATTGTGGGAAGAATGCCGACCTGCGACCGCGTCCCTTGTACGATGGGTGTAGAGCTTCCGGGAACTGCTGCTGCTCCGGTTGTGAGTGTGGTGAATACGTATATTCCGCCATCGCCCGTATGGCGGCTCACCATCGGCAGCGCCTCCATCGCCTCATGCCCGACTGAGCCGGAGATGTCGGTAGTTTCAGTCGCGATGACGGGACTGGCGGCGTGCACTTCGACGATTCCGGTAGTGGTGCTTAGAGTCAGCTCAATGGGAAGATCGATAACCTGGTTCGCCGTCAATCGGAGGCCGGTGCGTTCATAAGTGGCAAAGCCTTTGGCGCTGATGCGGACCTGGTACACCCCAAGATCCAGACTAGGGACGTTAAATACGCCTGCCGAATTGGTCGTTACCTGGCGTGAGGCGCCAGTGCCTTCGTTCGTAACTTCGACAGTGGCTGCCGGCACTAACGCACCTGTAGGATCTTTTACCATTCCGGTGAAAGACCCGAACGTGCTTTGACCGAAAGCAAACGGCGGGAGCGCGGCAGACAATAGTCCCGCGCAGAAAAACAACGATTGCCGAGACATATACCTTCTCCATTCTCCAGGACCGGCGACAAGGCGACCGGGTGCTGAGAAAATATCATAAGCTCCGACGAGCAGCAAGCTGACCGCCGTCCCGATGCGCCTTCGACTCATTTCGCGAGTGCTGCGATGAGCCAGTCCGCGGTGGAAGGCACGCTGGCGGACAGGGATAGCTGGCGCGGACCCGCTCGCCCATAAGCCTCGAGGACTCGACCCCAGCTGCGGCTCAAGGCAGGCTGTTCCAGCCGGACGTTCCGCCCGTCAATCGCTTCGGCGAACAGGAGCCGCCGGGGCGCCAAAGCTGCAGCGATGTCCGGAATGTCGGCCGTCTTCAGCACGCCCGGCACAAGGGCGTCCATCGGCACGTAGGTGAACGCGTGATCGAGAACCGAAGTGAATTCGGCCAATCCTCCTAATGCCGCAATCGCCTGCACGCTATCCTCGTACAATCCCGCAAGCATCGCTAAAAGCGCTCCGGCCGGCTCGCCCTGATGCTCCACTTCGGGACCCGCCTCGTTTTCTATCTCGTCCATCACCAGTTCCGATGAGTTCGTTGGTGCGAACGAATCGCCCCAGATCGCGATCCGGCAAGGATCAATATCCGGTCGGGCCCGCAGATACGCGAGCACGGTGCGAAGATCCTTCAGTCTCGCGCCGACAAGCGATCCGCCCAGCGCCATTTCAAGCTGTGCGGCGCGTCCAGTGGCGTCCTGATCGGGCGAAGTCTCGCCGATGCCGCGCAGGTCTGGCAGACACACCACCGTGCCGCTGGCCAGCAGGTGAGCGATTTCAGCGCTGCGGTAAAACAAGAACCCACGTTTCCCACCCTGCGCAACCGCAACAACGAGCGGCAATCTTCCGGAGCTGTTGGCCGGCTTCAATACGAGCAGCGGAACTTGAATCCCGTCCTCCACATGAACCGCAACGGCCTCCACGACACTCCCCGAGATTGTTTGCTGCCGTGTGGTTTGCGTGAGCGGGGACGCAACCGGGTCAATCGCGCCCAGGACGGCTTTGAGGCCCTCCCGGAGACTTACAGCGCCACTGCGCCTGCGGCGCGCATCATCGAGATAGCGAACCGCCATGTCCCGCGCGATTTCATGCAAAGTCTTTCGTACAAGTCCAGCAGCCACGCGCGGCGGAATGGAGCAGATCGGAGTGCGGCCGTCGCCGCTGTTCCTCCTACAGGCGCGCCGCTTCACGGATGGTGTTGTAGGTCAGTTCCGAATCCGGCAGCGTGCCCGCGTCTTCCTGCGCGGCCGAAGGGATCTGGAACCACCGTTCGAACAGCGGAAACAGCTCTTTGCGTTGGGCCGGACCGACGCTGAAACAGTGCTGGATCCGTTCGATACTGAGCCGGATCAGCCCGAAAGCCTGCGTAGCGGCGAGATTCTCCTTTGCGCCATAGAAGCCCCACACGCGTTGCGATCGCTCCCAACCGGACACCCACAGCCCCGCATAATCGGGCTCTTCAGCGCCTTCCCAACCGAATTCGAAAGCTCGGATATATTTGCGCGGAGCCACCGAGGCCGCAATGAACCAGGGCAAAATCTGCTTGGGAATTTCGCCCTGGTAATCGGCATCCAGCCGGACATGCCCCTGATCGTAGTTGAAAGCCGTCACCGCCGCGATGCGCGAATCCAAGGCCGCCGCGAGCGCCGCCGGTTCGCCACCGCTGGCCACTGCGCCGATCAGGATGATGCGGTCGAGGTCGATATCGGGCCGCTCGCAGAGCAGGTCCACTGCACGAACGATGTCCCAAGTCATCCAGGCTATGTGCGATTCGCCCACCAGATTCAACTGCTTCTTGAAGGTGAAGCGGGAGGCGTAGCCCTGCCGGTACGCTGGCGTGGTTTCGATGCGTTCCCCGAATCCGAGTCGCTCGAGCAGGAGAACCGCCGCGCCCTTCCGAGCCCATAATTCGCCCATATCGTGAAGCTCGCCCTGAATGCGGGGATAATGTTGGCTGTGCTGGATCGCGATGACGGGAGCCCGCATTCCGCCGGCGGTTGGCAGATATAGATTTGCCGCCGCGTAGAATCCCGGTCGGGTCTGGTACACCAGACTTTCGAGCCGATAGCCCAAGCCTTCTCGAGTAGCGGTAATCCGTACATCCAACCGCGCCCGTTCCGGCGGAAAGATTCCAATGGAATCGCGCAAGGCCCTGAGCCGCTGGTCGCGGTAGCGCTCCCAGTCCTCCCTGGTGCGGACACGATCCCATTCCTGACGCTCCCGAAGAACTGCTTGCGCAACGCGCCTGCGCTGCTCGCCTGGCAGCATCGTGCGAACCGAGTGAAAGCGGCGCTCGAGCGGTGACCAGACATTCGGATCCAGACGCGCCAGTTCCGCGGCCAGGCTTTCGTTTGGAAATGCCATGACGCCCGTATGGACGGAAGCGACCCGAGATGGCGGCAGATCGCTCAATACCATGCGGCGATATCGTACCGGCCCGTAGAAGTTAGTGGAACCGATCGCAGGCACGGCGCTGGTTTCCGCGGCCTCGCCCGGACGAGCCGCGCGATACCGGGAAACAACAATGCGCCAGTTCTGCGGCAAGTCCAGCTCGCCCAACGTGGTCGCGCGTTCAGCGTATTGTTGCGGACGAATTCGAAGAGAAGGAATTCGTGCCTGAACGGGTCACGGCGTTGACAATGGCGCCGGCACTCTTACCATACTCCGCACTAAAGTTGTTGGTATGACACTGAACTCCTGCAGCGCATCGGGGTTCGGCATAGCGAGGCTCACGTTCGTGTATGTGTCGTTGTGAAATGCGCCATCCAGACTATAGTTCACCATGTTGGCGCGAGCTCCATTCGAGGCCACACCGGGCCGCACGACGCCGCGCGCCGATCCCCCCTTGCTGCAACCCCGATGTGTCATTGGTGTTGTACACGCCCGGTAAAAGGAAGATCAATTGATTGGCATCTCTGCCGTTCAGAGGCAGTTCGCGAATCCGGCGCTCATCGACTACTTCTTTCAGAGTGGCGGTTTGCGTATCCACCTTCGAGGCGTTGGCGGTCACTTCCACGGCTTCCGCCACGCTGCCGACTTCCATGCTGAAATCGATGCGCGCAGCCTGATCGACCTCTAGCGTAATTCCTGTACGGGTGAGAAGCCGGAAACCATCTTTCCTGAACTGCGACCTTGTATTTCCCAGGCGGCAGCAACGCCACGGTGTAGTAGCCCAGTTCGTTGGAGGCGGCGTTCCGCTTGATGCCGGTGGCTTCATTGGTCACTACGATATCGGCATTAGGAATGATCGCGCCCGTGGCGTCGGTGATGATTCCGGTAATCTGTGCGTTTGTTCTTTGCGCATGCAGGCCGGACGCCGCGGCGGCCAATGAGAAAGCAAGCAGGAAAAGACGTTTCGCCTTCATGTCCCCGTCCCACCGAGCCTCCGCCCCGATTAGCGCTTGTTGAGACTGCGGATATTTATACATCATTGCCCTTTCTGACGCAATCGGGTGTTGTTGGTTGGGTGTGTCGCGCCAATATGAGAAGCTCCTATCCCATAGCCGATTCACATCAGAATCTTATCGTGTTTCCAAAATCGACCGCAGTGGCGACCGGAGAAGCCGGTTGCGAGTCCCTGCTTCGAGTTATTTAATAGATTTTGCCGACATTCAAGGCGTTTTGAAACACATCGTGATTGAGCCCTCCAGCAAGACCTTCTGAAAAAGGATAAGTCCCATTCCTACGAATGTAATTAGCGCAAACTTCGTGAGGTGGGGCCCTAATTGCGCGATAGAATGACACATGTGCATCATCGTCATGCCAGTTGCTGCCGGTACTAAGATCAGACCCGGACAGTTCGTTATCGGTTCGTTCTTCGCACGTCGTGCGGGATACCTGGCTTTGGGCACGGAGGTTTCCGACAGGATCACAGATGTCTTCGGCAGCCATCCTTCAGTAGGATCGAGTCCATGGGGCCGGGCCGAGGGTCTACTCCCGGTCCGCGCGACCCGCCATACTTGGTCTTGATCCACTCGGGATTGGTTTGCAGGCCGGGTTGGATTGCTGATGCGACCCTGGGTGCCAGACCCGCCTTTTTTTCCTTGCGGTGTCTGGCTGCTGCTGAAGTGAGACAGTCAGCAGCGCGATGCCGATCAACACGAGAGCAAGAACTCCAAAACGCGTTTTTGGCACAAGAGGTCCTTCCTGAATGAAATCTTTTTAGCACAGAGTCACGGTCGCTCGACGGATGCAGCGACCGCGGTGGAAATGCTGCGCAGCAGCTTCCCTTCGTCGAGCGAATATGGCCGGTTCGTGAGGACCACGCACATCAGCCGGGTGCGCGGGTCGGCCCACGCAACCGTGCCGGTCGCTCCAACGTGCCCAAAAGTGGAAGGCGAGACAGTATCGCCGAAGGCGTTCCACACTTTCGAGCGCCCGAGTGCCCAACCGAGTCCCCAGGGCGCTTGGAGCGCCTGATTCTGGTCAGAGGTCATGACCTGAACCGTTGCTGTGCTGAGGATCCGCTTTGCTCCGAAGCTGCCTCCGTCCAGGAATGTTTGCAGCAGAATCGCAAGGTCTAATGTGTTACTGTGCATCCCTCCCCACGGGCATCCCAGGTCGCGCCAATAAGGGCTATTGGGACCGAAGCTTTCGTCGTCGCGCGGGTTTGCGGTCGGGGCCGCGTCGCAGCGGACGAGGTCTTCGATGCGCCTGCCGCCCAACCCTAAGGAACTCGATTTCATTCCCAGCGGCTCGAAGATTTCTCGCTTTTCGAAATCGCGAAGTCTCATGCCGCTTACGCGCTCCACAATCTTGGCCGCGAGCAGAATTCCCATGCTCTGATAACGGAAAGCCGTATTCGGGCTGAAAAGCAGAGGCGTCTGGAACGTATGCCGGACGAACTCGGACAACGGCGCATGAGCGCGCCGCAACTCGATATTCTCGGGTAGCATATCCGGCAACCCCGAAGTATGGCGCAGGAGATCGCGAACCAGGATCTTGTCACGCTCACCGCCCATGAATTCCGGCAAGTACCGGCTCGCCGGCTCATCCAGCTTGACCTTGCCGCGTTCCACGAGCAGCATCAACGAGCATGCCGTAACCGGTTTCGTGATCGACGCGAGCAGAAACACGGAGTCCGGCCGAACCGCGAAGGCACGCGGTTCGTGCGACAGCCGCCCGTACCCCTCATGCAATACGATTCGACCGTCGCGGGCAACGAGAATCGCGGCAGCGCCCATCTTTCCCGCATCGACCTCCGCTTTCAGAAGACCTGCCGCGCGCGCCAGGCGCTCCGCCGACATATCTACCTCCGGCGGCGCGCCGCTTCTTAGCTGAGCCATCGCGTACCCGGCCAGGGCCAGTAACGTAACGGTGTTAATAAGTGCGTGTACCATTTACGTTTGCCCGGAGCTTGTAGATAGAGGATCTCGCCGTCACATAAAGACTCCGGAATCCCTCGCCCCATGCGCAATTGCTGGGAGTTTCGGGCATAGCAATCGAACCGAGCTTCGTTCCCCCCGGATCGAAGACGGTGATCGCATCGCCGTCGGTAGTCCAGACATTGCCTTCCTCGTCCGTCTTGAGTCCATTGGGTCGAGCTTCTGCAAACAAGCGGCCGTTTTTCGGCGAACCGTCTCCGGAAATGTCGTAAACGCGAATATTAGCGCTCGAAGTGTCCGCCACATACAGCTTTTGTTGGTTCGGGGCCAGAGCAACGCCATGGGCCATGCGGCATTCGCGGGAAGCGGTGTGGACCTTGCCCTTGCGGTCGATGCGACAGAGCACCGAAGCGCCCTTGTTCCCGTCGGTGAAGTAAATGGTTCCATCTATGGCGTAAACAACGTCGTTAGGATGATTGAGCGGCACGGTTTCGCAGCGGTCGGCGAGCACCGTGACGGCTCCGTTCTTTTCCGTGCGGGTTATGCGGCCCTGCTCGCACGCAAGCAGACGGCCCTGGTGATCGAACGTAAGGCCGCCCGCGCCGTTGCTCTTTTCGCGAAACACCGTGACCTTACCGGCCTCCCACTTCATAATCCTGCCGGACGGTGAATCGCTGAACAGCAGGTATCCCAGCCGGCTGAAGACCGGCCCTTCCGTGAAGCGGAAACCGGTTGCGATTCTTTCCGGCGCCGGATTCGCGCCCGTAAGCCTCTCAAAGGTGGAGTCCCGCATCTTACGAACCCCTCCCATGCGCAAAGAATGACTCGCGGGCCGCGATGTACCTGATATTGAGATGCGGAGTCTCGAGGCGCTTATGTCCCTGGTAGGCGGATTCCATCAGAGCCGCAAGTGTTCCTGTGGTGAGCAGCGTTCGTTCCATGGGGTACGGCCGGTTTCCCGTTTGAAACATTTGCACGATTCCGTGTACCAGCATGCTGAAGTTGTTCGAGTTCTGCACGGGCACATAGCATGAGGTGCTGTCGATTTCGCGCCGCCCCTTCACACGCAACCCTACCAAGTATTCGTTGACCAGACCGCCGAGCGCCAGCACCGCGCCCCGAAATCCGTCGTTGTATTCCACCAGGCACAGCACCGGCTTCTTGACATCCTCCGGCCTGCCGGGCCCCGGCCGCTCCGCGCGTGAGAGCGCCGCCAGCATCAGGTCCTTCGAGCATAACCCGCGCTCTGCCGCGCGCCAGACGTCCTCACCCTCGAGATGTTGCACGGCGCGAACTCCGGTTTCGCCGCCCTTCCTCCGTTCCACAAAGCACTGGAGGGTTTCCAGGTCATGGAAAATGCCGCCGTCCGACACCCACCCGCCGCCCACCATCAACGCATCGGTAAACTCGACACCGAGTGGGTAATCGAGTTCGGGCCGACGAAATGTAACCGATACCGACGAGCCGGCCATCAGCGGAAAATGCAGCTCGTTAGACCAGTCGTACATCTGCTTCGCTTTGGTCCAACTCCAGGAAAGGTGCTTGTCCGAGAACACGGGCACAGAGCGGCCCGATTTTTGAAATACCTTCACTACCTGCTCGAAAAACTCATACCGCGGGTAGAGTTGCTGCTGGCGGTCGTTGAACGGGTAATTGCCATGTTCGGCTATCAGGAGCACTCCGTCTACCGCAAGCTTTCCGCCTCCGAGCGTCAGCGCCTGCTCGATCGACTTTACCACCGGAAAATCGTAGGCCGAGGCGAGGCGATACCCGACGTCCGCGGGATGGACCTGGTCCATGTACAGCGATACGATGTCGCAGGGCGGAGGGTAGTAGCGATCGTTAATCCAGTAGCCCTCCAGGAACCTCGTGATGAAGTTATCGCTGTGCGAGCGGACGTGATAAGTGGTGGAGAGAGCGGCGATCTTTTTCCGCCCTGATGCGGCGGCAAGCGCCGCCGCTGGTAATCGAAGAAAGGAGCGGCGTTTCATTTCCCGCGAAGCTCCCGAGCAACTGCTTCGTTTTCGCGCATCACGCGAAGGACATTTTCACCCATGATCTTTCGAATGTCGGAATCCGGATACCCGAGATCGATCATGCCTTTTACCAACGCGGGATAGTGGGAGACATCCTCCATTCCGTCTGGCACCATTCCGGATACACCGTCGAAATCTGATCCGATTCCCACGTGGTCCGCGCCGATCAGCTTCACGGCGTGATCGATGTGGCGCAGCAATACCCTCAGCCCGACGTGCGGAAGTTTCGCGTGGTAGCGCTGCTGGATCGCACGCTTCATATCCCAGCGCCGCGGATTTCCGCCGTTCGAAGCCATCATCTCTGCAATCTCACGGTCGCGCGGTTCGCGCAGGTTCGCGAAGACCGCGGCAGCTTTAGGATCGAGGTACGCCACATTGAAGTTGATCGATACCACTCCGCCCCGCCGGG
>Ga0126381_100003506_pt1 | contig 17030 bp, 7 predicted proteins | sample PanSoiMetPlot_28_FD_96465 | JGI IMG/M metagenome (GOLD analysis project Ga0126381, IMG submission 96465) | Tropical forest soil microbial communities from Panama - MetaG Plot_28 | ecosystem: Environmental > Terrestrial > Soil > Tropical forest > Bulk soil | place: Panama | collected 2016-02-17 | reverse complement strand
TGTCGCCCGGCGCGTCGGAGAGCAGCACCCCGAAGTGCGGGATTGGGGCATTCAACTCATCGATTTCCGCCAGACGATCGTGGCGCCGAACCTGCGTCTAGCCCTTCTCGTGCTGCTGGGCGCAGTGGGATTCGTACTGCTGATCGGCTGTGCGAATGTGGCTAACCTGCTCCTGTCGCGAGCGAGCGCGCGACAACGGGAGATCGCGGTTCGCGCATCGCTGGGCGCCGGGCGGTCGCGCTTGCTCGCGCAGTTTCTTACCGAAAGCCTTCTTCTTTCGGCGATCGGAGGCGTGCTCGGTGTGACGACGGCCGCGTTGAGCATTCGCCTTGCCAGTCGGTATCTGCCGCAGGGCCTGCTGCCGGTACCGGAAATCCATGTCGATTCATCCGTGCTGCTCTTCGCCTTGGTCATTACGGCGGAGACGGGTCTTCTCTTTGGATTTGCGCCAGCCTGGCATGCGGCCTCGACTGATCTCAATACTGCGCTTCGGAAGGCCGGCCGCTCTTCCGTTGGGGAAGAACGGCTTATTGTTCGCCACGGTCTCGTAGCTGGAGAACTTGCCATTGCCACTATTCTTCTGGTCGGCGCAGGGCTGCTGATTCAGTCGCTCATGCGGCTGCAGGAGGTTCCTGTCGGATTCCATCCTGACGGCATTCTCAGTTTTCAGCTTTCGCCGTCCGCGCTCAAATATCCGGACCAGGCGCGCAGGTGGGCTCTGTTCCACCGTGTGCAGCAGTCTTTGTCGACAATACCCGGTGTTTCGGCGGCGGCCATGTCCAGCGGCATTCCAATGGGCCAGGGAAATTACACGAGATCCCCGTTCGTGCCGGTCGGCTCAACTGTTCTTCCGCCGGACGCCGCGGCCCCCCTCGATTGGCGCGTTGCAAGCCCGGGCTATTTCCGGCTTATGGGCATTCCTTTGATCGCGGGGCGCGACTTTGATGAACACGATACCCCCGATCAGCCTGAAGCGATCATCCTGAGCCGCGCGGCCGCGAAGAGATTATGGGGCGATGAGAACCCGATAGGTAAGAGGGTTCATCGTCCGACCGTGGCTCAAACATACACGGTCGTCGGAGTTGTAGGTGATGTGCGCCATACGACGCTGGATAGTGAGTTTCCCTGTCTCTATTTTTCCGCAGCCACGCGGCTTGCGGGCACAATGGACATCGTCGTGCGTATGCAGGGCAGGCCCGAGTCGGTCCAGAACGCCGTACGGTCGCGCATCCACGATATCGATCCGGAACTGCCTGTTTCGAATGTGCGCACGGTGGCCGACTATGTTTACAACAATGCGGCGCAGCCCCGGCTGAATGCGGCTTTGATCGGCATATTTGCCGCTGTGGCGCTGCTGATTGCGGCGGTCGGAGTCTACGGCGTGTTGTCGTACGGGGTGAGCCAGCGCAGTCGAGAGATTGGTCTACGGATAGCTTTGGGAGCGCAGCCGGGACGGATTCTCTGGCGAGTGGCGGGGCAGGGAATGATCGTCGCGACAGCGGGGATTGGGGTCGGAATCGCTGGGGCCTACGCATTCAGCCGCGTTTTGCGGAGCATTCTGTTTGAGGTTCAGCCTCGGGACGCAGCTACGTTCGGGGCTGTCGCCTTCGTGCTCGCTGGCGTATCTTTGGCGGCCTGTCTGGGGCCGGCGCGTCGCGCCGCGCGGGTCGATCCGATTGTGGCGCTGCGCGACGAGTAACAAAACACGCGATGAGCTGACGCGCCGCGCGAATAGAATAAGGCCCATGATCAGACGCGGCGCCTTGTTGCTGCTTTTTTGCGCAGTCCTTCCGGCGCAAGACACGAAATTCCGGGCGCGCAATCAGCTGATTCCGGCCCCCGACTGCCTGAACATGCGCGGAGCGTGGCAGGGCGGGTCCAGCGTGTGGTCGGAATCCACGCACCGGGAATGGCTCGACGACATTAGACGCTGGCGGGCGGAGCGCCTGATTCGAATTGGATATAACGGATCGCGCTATGACACTCCGGAGCTGAAATGGACGCAAACCAGCTTCATCCAGCCGCAGATGATGGTGCAGGACCGGTATTTCTTTAATCCGGTAACGAATCGCTACACGGTGGATCGTTATCTGGATGACTTGGGAGCTCGGTACGGCGGTATCGACTCGGTGTTGATCTGGCCGACGTACCCAAACATGGGCATCGATGACCGCAACCAGCACGACATGCTTCGCTCCATGCCGGGCGGCTTACCTGGCGTAAAGCAGATGATCGCCGATTTTCATCGCCGCGGCGTCCGGGTTCTCTTTCCGATGATGATGTGGGATCAGGGCACGCGCGATCCCGGCAAGCCGTGGCCGGATGCGATAGCGGAACTGATGAAAGAGATCGACGCGGACGGAATCAATGGGGACACGCAGGACGGAGTGCCGCTCGCTTATTCACTGGCTGCTGAGAAGATCGGTCATCCGCTTGCATTCGAGCCGGAACTGGGTCCGGCGGATGAAGCGCTCGCCTGGGACCTTCTGACCTGGGGACAATACGGCGGACAATTCGATTTCGTCCCGGGCGTAGACAAGTACCGGTGGCTGGAACCGCGGCACATGGTCCATATATCCGATCGCTGGAATCGCGATAAGACCCATGATCTGCAGTATGCGTTCTTTAACGGCGAGGGATGGGAAAGCTGGGAGAACATATGGGGCATCTGGAACGGGGTCACGCCGCGCGACGCCGAAGCGACTCGGCGCATCGCAGCCATTGAAAGGGCGATCGGGCCTTCCCTGAACAGTGCTGGCTGGGAGCCGTTTGCGCCGATGCGGAGCTACGGCGTTTTTGCAAGCCGCTGGCCCGGTCCGGAAACCACGATTTGGACGATTGTGAATCGCAATGAATACGACCTCGACGGGCCGCAGATGAACGTGGAGGCCGGTTCGGGCGTACGATTTTTCGATCTTTATCATGGCGCTGAACTCGTGGCGAAGAACGGCGCGCTTTCCTTTCCGATAGAGGCGCACGGCTTCGGCGCCATCCTGATGGCGCGCGGTGAGCCTTCGCCCGAAATTCGTGCGCTGATGGAGAAGATGAGGGCCGCCGCAGCTCGACCGCTTTCCTCTTACTCACACGAGTGGAAGACCATTTCGCAGAGCCTGGCGCCGATTGCCGCAACACCCAGGCAGGCGTCGGCCCCGGAAGGGATGATCCGTGTACCGGGAGCGGAGTTTCTGTTTCGAGTAGAAGGCATTGAAATCGAGGGCTCCGATGACATCGGGGTGGATGTGCAATACCCGTGGGAAAATTCGGCCCGGCGTTTTCACGAGCATCCCATTGCGATTCCCGATTTCTACATCGACAAGTATCCGGTGACCAACGAACAGTTCAAGAGGTTTCTCGATGCCACTCACTACCGGCCACAGGATTCGTTGCATTTCTTAAAAAATTGGTCCGGCGGATCGTATCCTGCGGGCTCGGGTAACAAGCCGGTAACGTGGGTGTCTTTGGAGGACGCGCGCGAATATGCGAAATGGGCGGGCAAACGCCTGCCGCATGAGTGGGAATGGCAATATGCGGCCCAGGGTTCGGATGGACGAATGTATCCCTGGGGAAAGGCATGGAATGCCGTGGCTGTTCCCAGCCCGGACCGCAGCCGCAGCATGCGAGAGTCCGATGATGTGAACGCGCATCCTGAAGGCGCAAGCCCGTTCGGTGTGATGGATCTGGTTGGCAATGTATGGCAATGGACCGACGAATATATCGACGAGCACACGCGCGCGGCGATACTGCGCGGAGGTAGTTACTATCAGCCGCAAGGTTCGATCTGGTATTTTCCCCAGGCATATCGGAACGATCAGCATGGAAAGCTGCTGCTGATGGCTCCGGGCTACGACCGGTCTGGCGCAGTCGGGTTCCGATGTGTCGTAGATGCGCGGTGAAGACTACGCCCGACGGAATCCAGCTAATTCAAGAGCCCTGCGGATCTCCGGATTGCGCATAAAGTACTTCCACACGAATCCGCTTCGAAGATTTTCAGCGCTCAGCAGTGTAATGCCGAGATCGATTCCCAGCACGTCCGGGTCAACCCATCCGGTTGTTGGATTAAACGCATCGGCAAAGCCGTAACGGCCCCAAACGCGGTCGCCATATCGCCGCTTCATCTCCTTCAGCGCTGCGAGGCATGCCTCTGGAAGGAACATCAGAGATCCGCCAGGTGCGCAGGGTACGAGCGTGCCATCGATCTCGTCCCGGTCTGGCGGATTTCCCCAAGCGTGGTACCCCTTTTTTCCATCCGAAGCGCTGATACCCCATACATCCGACGAGTAACTCTTCGGGAATTCTTTCGCGAGGTCGATGCAGAACGCCCGGTTCGCGCGAGTCGCGCGGATCGAGTTTTCGAAGTAGTTCAGGTTCGAAGGCGGACCGTCGCGCAGACCGCGGAGATCCAGCCACGCCTGCGGATACTGATGGGTAAACAAAGGGGCGGCCGATACGAACCGAATGCCCGCATACGTCATTGCAGGCCGCTCCCACGCATACCACGATGCCGGTGGAATGGCGTGAGTGGGAGACCCGATGGCAAGGGCATAGAGCAGCATCGCTTCGTCCATCCGGCTCCAGCGATAACGAATGAACCCATTCTCGGGCCGCCAGCCGTGCGACAGCAGGAGTCTGTCGCCGTTCAGCATCCATTGAAAGTCGACTCGTTCGTAAATGGCCGCCGCAAGTCTGGGAATCTCCGGATCGCCGTCGAAGAACTGGCGCGCTGTGAGCACGCCCGCGAGGAGAAGAGCGGTGTCGATCGAAGACAACTCGGTATCGCGGAAGCGCTCGCCCGTCGTTCCGTCCAAAAAGTGATAGAACCAGCCGTGGTGATTTTCGATCTTGCGATCGAAAGTTTGGAGCGTGAGACGCACGCGCTGCGCGGTCTGATCCGCCGAAATCCACCGTCGCTCCGCCGCAATGCAGAGACCGGTAAGCGCGAAACCGGTAGCGGCTATCGTCGCCATGTTGGGCGCGCGTGGCTCGCGTGCGCCGTCATTGCGGGCCCGGTCCATCGTGAGGCCGGTCGTATGGTCGGACTGTTCCCACAACATGAGAAAAGCGCAATGGGAAAGATCTTCGAGAAAAGCGTCGTCTCCGCTTGATAACGCGCCTTTGAGAGCCCGCGCGCTGAATGCCGTCAGCAGCGAACGTCGCGTCAGCATGGAAGCAGCCTACCTCAGAATCTCGACGAGCGAGAGCGCATGAGGCTCGAGATGAAGGTCAACGTGGCGGCCGTTAAATCGGCTCCTTTCAGGCTTGGGTAGGCCGCCGCTATTGCGCAACGCCTGCTGCTGTTCGCGCGAAGGAAAATCGGGACGATTCATTCGCTCCCAGGAAGTCAGCGCGGATCCGTGGCCACGATCGACAGTGGTGATCCGAATCTGATGATAAACGGAGCCATTGCGGACAGTCACGCGATAGTCGGCGGGTTGGCCGGCGTCTTCAGGCTCAGCATAGTTCCAGACCGCAATCGCAAGCGACCGATCGGCACGTCGCGTTGCGAGTGCCCAGCCAACTTCACTTCCATTTCCGTCACCTCCCGGCAAAAGACGTTCCGCGCCGAGCCGGTGCAGTAGCGCGAAATCGTTGAATGCGGCCTTGGGGATGGCGCCGGCGGCAATCAGCCCGAAGCCGCCGTAGAAAGGCGTCTGTACGACCCCTTGCTCCTCGAACACGTCGGAGAAGGTCCAATAGGACATCATGGTCTGCAATCCGTCGCATTCGCGTATCGTGTTGGCAAGCCACGGACCCATAAAAGGCGAATCGGTGACCGCGACTTCGTTCTTGTAGCTCGCGTTGTATTCGGACCAGATGATCGGAAGATCGGGACGGGCGGAGCGCTGTACATCGTCGTAAACCTTGCGCACCGCACGCGCGACCATATCGTGCCGGGAAATGCGCTCATGTGTGCCGAGTACGTCTTCCGACGTGTCGTTGGCATAGACGTGAGTCGATACGAAATCGAGCGGGATTTTGCCGGATTCCGCGTGGGCGATCATCGCCGGGATCCAGGCAGCCTGTGCGGTTGCGGGGCCGCCTACACGCAGCGGTCCCACACGCTTCACCGCACGCGCTGCAGCGTCGTAAAGCTGAAAGTAAGTTGATTGTTTGGGATTGCCGGTCCAGAAATCAATGTTGGGCTCGTTCCAAACCTCGAAATACCATTTAGCGACCTCGTCCGCGCCATAACGGTCCACGAGATGGTGGACAAATGCGTAGACCATCTCGCCCCATGCTTCATACGACTTCGGCGGGTTGGGAAGCGGCTGATACCAGAACGCGTGCGGTTGCGTGGAAGCAGCGAGGTCGCGTGGCATGAAGCTCATCTCCACGAATGGGCGAACGCCGTTCTCGATCAGGCCGTCATAAATCTGATCGACGTAGGAGAAGTTAAGCGAAGGACGACCGTGCGAATCAACCGAATAAAGGCCGGTTTCGTCGTCGAAAATCGCATGAAGTCGAACGTATGAAAAGCGCGTTATGTCGCGCACCGCGCGCAGATCCCGCCGGTAGCTGTCCCGCAGGCTCAGAATGGCGCGCCCGGAACCGAACATCTGCTCCCAAAAATGCGGAAACGGACGTCCCGCCGCGCGCGCATCGAACGTGACTTCGAGGCGTTGCGAGGGAGCCGGCTGCTGCGCCTGAACAAACGTCAGCAGGAGTACCGCAGTGGATGCGAAGTTCAGCAGCGTCCGGCGCATCAGAAGCTGAAGCGCGCCTGCAGTTCGATGACGCGCCCGACCAAAGCGGAGGGTGAAATTCCAAAAAACGAGCCATCGGGATGCGTGCCAGCGCCGCTGAAGGTGAAGGGCGTCAGATTTAACTGGTTAAAGGCGTTGAAGAAGTTGGCGCGCAGGTCGAGCGTCGAACTCTCCTTAAACCAAGGCAGGCGAGTGCTCTTCGCCAGACTCAAATCAGTCTGAAAGAAGTGAGGACCACGGAAAAAATTGCGGCCGATTCCCGGAGGACCGCTGGCCGTGATGTTGAAATACGCCGCGCCACCGGCTGCGAAATTACTCCCGGTCATGAAAGCTGCATTCGAGAGATCGTCTCCTGCGCCGCCGTAGTAAGCCGTCGGCCGAATCGGGCTGAACGACGGACCAGCGGGGGTCTGAACCGATTGGCCGATTACGGGCGTCCAGGGGAAGCCCGTATGCCAGGTCACTATCGGCGAAATCTCCCACCCGCCGAGGATACGCGCCACGAGGCTGTTTTTATCGTGGAACGGCGTCGGAATATCCCATACAGCCGAGGCTGAAATGAGGTGTTCCACATCGAAGTCTGATGGTCCCCAGTTCTGCCTGTTGTCCTGCGGCCAGGTCTGGTTGGTGACGAAACCTGGCCCTTCGAACGACGAGTTGTCGAGGCTCTTGGCCCATCGATAATTGAAGATCAATTGCAGACCATGATCCATCGGACGCCGGAACGTCACGATCGCGGCGTTGTAGTTGGTATTGCTGTCCGGCAAAGGAAAATACACCGCGTTCCACGCCGGGCTCGGAGTGAACAGAAAATTCTGGTTTACCAGGCGGATCTGGTGGTGGCCTTCGCTTCCCGAATAACCCGTATCGAGCAGGACCTTCCAGGGCAGTCTGTATTGAATATCCAGCGAATAGACGTAGACCATCGGGGTCGGCGTATATTGCTGCGCTCCGTAGATCTCGACTGACGAAGAGACCGGACCGCCTGTCTTGGGATCGATGCCCTGGGCGAGCAGCAGATTGATCGGATAGCTGAAGGGCGAGTTGCTCGATCCGAGCGCGTAGTGGATCTGCCCTCCGACGAATGGGTTCGACGCTGTGCCGCAGCAGATACCGAGCGCGGCGAATTGCGGAGGGTTGCGGGTCGCGTTGGCGAACAGCGCCTCCGGAATGCGGTTGTAAAAAATGCCAAAGCCGCCGCGCACCACAACATTTTTGCCAGCTCCATAAGGCTGCCACGCGAACCCAAAGCGCGGCTCGAAATTGGCGTACTGCGGCTGGTAAAGCTGACTGACCCGCTGAACCGTAGAGTTGGCGAGACCCTGCGAGCCAAAGATGAGATTGCTCAGATCGCCATGAGCTTCCGTGGGCGGGCTGAAGAACTCCCAGCGCAGACCGATGTTCAGTGTCAGGTTGGGAAGGACTTTCCAGTCATCCTGCGCGAACACGCCATAGTACGGCGTCCGCAAGGAGCGCGCCGCGTCCGGCGGCCCGCCCGTAGCGGGATTCACATCGATCTGTTCGAAAATGGGCGCGCTGTTGGCGAAGTCCCACAAGCCTTGAAAGACATAGTCGGGCCGGGCTCCGCCGACGAGATTATTGTTATCTTGCTCTCGACGCGTCTCAAATCCGAATTTGAGCCCGTGATTTCCCCAGACCTTGCTGAGAATATCGCGAAATTCATAGGTGTTCTGGGCGAACAGGCCGGGAGTGGATTCGCTCCAGGGAGCCCCGAAGTAGACGCGGCCGAACGGAAAACCCTGGATTTCGATGCGCGGAATTCCCCAGTTCACGACGTTCGCGTTGGAGTCGACCTGATTTGCCGCAAATCTTGTAAAATTGGCCCGCGCTTCGTTGAGCATCGTTGGCGAGAACGTATGATTCCAGGTGAGCATGGCCGCGGTGTTGAGCGGCTGGAAGTTGATGTCAGCCATAGGCCGCGCGCCGCTCGGCGCGTCTGCGCCGACATTGTCGAGACTGGTGATGTAAAAGCTGCCGGCGAGAGTGTCTCTTTCGCTGATGTTGTAATCGACGCGCGCGTTGTATTGGTTGCCGTTCGTTGTTGAAGGGACGGCGACCTGAGCGTCCTCCAGATCGGGGACCCCATCGAGGCCATTGCCGACGGTATTAGGATTGGTGTACGTCCCAGGTTGCGGTGAGCCAACATCCAAGCCGCCCGAAACCTGCTGACACGTTCCTGTCGCGAAGCCCGATGGGCAGGGCACGTTCAGTACGTTGACGACGCGCGGCGTGATTCCCGAGGCCTGAAGAATTTGCGTCGTGACGCTGTTCGGGCGCATCGAAATCACGCTCTGGCGGTACTGTGGCGTCTCGATCCAGGCAGTGGATACGTCACTTCTGTGCTGTCTCAGGCCTTCATAGGAAAAGAACCAGAACAGCTTGTTCCGTACGATCGGGCCACCTATGCTTGCCCCGAACTGCCGGTAGAGGTTGTTATCGCGAGTCGGGAGGGCGCCGCCCGGACCGCCCCATTTGTTGTAAGCGTTGAGGCTGGGGGAGTCGTATTTGAAGAAGCCGCTGCCGTGCAGGTCGTTGGTACCGTTGCGCGAAATCACCGATATCTGCGCTCCGGAGTTTCGGCCCCATTCGGCCGAGTACGCGTTCGTAATAACGGCGATTTCCTTGACCGATTCCTGGTTGGGAGTGACTACCGCGGCGCCGCCCCATCCGAGGCTGTTTACGCTGACGCCGTCAATCAGGTAATTGTTGTCCGTCACGCGTTGGCCGTTGGCGGATATGGGGACTTGGTTTTCGGTTTGGAAAATGGACGAGTTCGAGCCGCCCGGGCCGGTTTCGTTGGGGAGCGATACGGAATTTCCATTGCCTGCGCGCGCCATATCCGCTGTAACATTCGGGGCCAAACGAAGTAGCTCATAAGGGTTACGCCCGAACTGGGGGAGGCTGGTGACTTCGCGAGTCGTGATCTGGCCGCCGATCTGGGCGTTCTCGGTTTGAACCAGTGTGGCAGCTTCGTCTGTAACAGTGACGCTTTCGTGAACCGGTCCGGCCTGCAGCGCTATGTCCGCGCCTTGGGTCTGCTCCGCCCGGACTGAGATGCCTGAGATCTCGCGCCGAGTAAAGTTGGGAGCCTCGGCTGCGAGTGTGTAACTGCCGGGAGCCAGGCCAGTGAATCGGTAAAAGCCTTCCGCGCTGCTGGTCGCATTAAGCGTTCGGCTGGTCTCATTATTTGTGAGCGTGACGTTTGCGTTGGGGATCACGCCACCCGACGAGTCCGTGACGGTGCCCTGGAGGCTGGCGCCGAATTGCGCCTGGAGAATTTGCGAAAGAAATACAAAAGAAATAAAGAGAATTCCGGACTGAATGGCACTTTTCGACACTTTTTACTGCTCCCGAGAACGATTTGATCGTTTACTCGTTTCGATGCTAAACCGAATGTGCGAAAACCGTTCCAAGGTTTGAGGCGTGGATGGAACTGATGCGTACAACGCGGACATTTGCCGGCTGCGCCTTTGTTCTATCTTTCACGTGAACTGCTGATCGCGGCGCTGAGGGCTCCGATGCGCTCACGAAGTGGACATTTCGCAGCGGGATTCAGCGTTTCCCCAGAATGCATCCGCATAATACCGCCAGAGGGGATCGGAAAATGAAAATGCTTTGCGCCATCGGTATCGCGGCATTTGCGGTTCTGGCCGCCGAGAAAAAAACTAAACTGGAAGACCTTCCGGCCGCAGTTCAGGCGGCTGTCAGGGAGCAGACGAAGAACGCCACGCTCGTCGGCCTCTCCACGGAGAAAGAAAACGGAAAGACCATGTACGAGGTCGAGACCAAAGTAAACGGCAAGAGCCGCGACCTTCTGCTGAACCAGGCGGGCTCCATCGTCGAAACCGAGGACGAAATAGATATGGATACGGTACCCGCTCCGGCGAAAAGCGCCATCCAGAAGCGCGCGACGGGAGGGACAGTAGCTAAGATAGAAAAGGTGACCGCGGGATCGACCGTCAGCTACGAAGCGACGATCCGCACCACGGCCGGCAAGACTGTCGACTACGCTGTGAACGCCGACGGAACGCCCCATAAAGAAGACTAGCCCCGCGCCAGTCCTGGGCCACTTCGAGTACTGATGACATTACGCCAAACCCTATTGCTATTGCTCTGCGCCTCCTCGGTAATCGCCCAAACAGACATGGGCTCAATTCACGGCGCGGTCAGCGATCCTTCCTCCGGCATGGTACCGGGAGCCGTCGTTACAGCGGTTGCGCCCGACGGGTCGGTACGAACCGCACAGACGAGCGAGGAGGGCCGCTACGATCTGACGGGACTGCCGCCCACGACCTATACGGTTCGCGTCACCGCTGCCGGATTTTCGGATTACCAGCAGCAGGATTTCGCGCTGCAGGCAGGTCAGAGCGCGGTTCTGAACGTCGTTCTTGCTGTGCAGGCGCAGGCGCAGGAGGTAACTGTCGCCTCTACCTCCGCCGCCGCCCTCGATACCGACCCTTCGAGTAACGCCGATGCGCTGGTGCTTACGCCACAAGATACGGACTCTTTACCCGACGACCCCGATGACCTGACAGCGGATCTGCAGGCCTTGGCGGGACCGGCAGCGGGCCCCAACGGTGGGCAGTTTTTTATTGATGGGTTCACGGGCGGCAGACTGCCGCCGAAGCAATCCATACGAGAGATCCGGGTAAATCAGAATCCTTTCGCCGCGCAATTCGACCGGCCGGGCCAGGGACGAGTCGAGATTCTTACCAAACCCGGAACTGACGAATTTCACGGTGATGTGGTTTATCAGCACAGCGACGCGCTTTGGAATTCGCGATATCCGTTTGTCGCCACAAAGCCTCCCTATCAGCGCCGCCAATGGGAAGGGGACCTCAGCGGCGCGCTGAATAAGAAGACGTCGTTTTTTCTGGATTTCGAGCGGAGAGATATCACGGAAAACGCGATCGTGAATGCGACCATCCTCGATTCCAACCTCAATGAGGTTCCGTTCGCGCAGGCCGTATTGACCCCACTGACCGGAATCGATTCGAATCTGAAGATTGATCGGCAATTGACGACGAATCACACGCTGACCATTCGGTACGGATACGCCCGAGACACGAATGACAACAGTGGAGTTGGCGGTTTTTCTCTTCCCAGCCGTGGCTACCAGCAGGAAACGAATGAGCGCACTTTTCAGATGGTCGAAACCGGCGTTCTGAATCAGCACACCGTGACCGAAACCAGATTCCGCTTCCGGCGCCAGGATACGGATCAGGGCAGCGGATCGAACGCTCCGGTCATTACCGTGCCCGGCGCGTTCATCTCAGGCGGCTCATCCATCGGCACATCGTTCGATCATCAGGATCGTTACGAACTTCAGAACTTCACCTCTTACGTGAAGGGCCTGCATACGTTTCGCTGGGGCGGAATTCTTCGCGCGGTCGATCTCAACAACCAGGCGATGCAGAATTATGCGGGCACATTCACGTTTACGTCGCTCGACGCTTATCGCCTCACGCTTCTGGGAATCCAGAACAACCTATCCCCAGCCGAAATTCGCGCATCCGGCGGTGGCGCGAGCCAGTTCTCCCTCGCGGCCGGAAATCCACTCGCCGCTGTGACGCAATTCGACTATGGTCTGTTCGTTCAGGATGACTGGCGCATCGCCAATAATCTGACCTTGAGCGCAGGTATTCGTCACGAAGCGCAAACGCACGTGCCCGACGGCTCCGATCTCGCCGGGCGTATCGGTTTTGCGTGGGCTCCGGGCGCAAAAAGCGGAGCGCCGTCGAAAAATGTGATTCGCGGCGGATTTGGAATGTTTTACGACCGCATTAGCGAAAGCCTCACGCTTGATGCGCTGCGCCAGAACGGCGTGCGGCAACAGCAGTATCTGATTCAGAATCCGGATTTTTTCCCGATCGTTCCTCCGGCGTCCGTGCTGGCTTCCGCTGCGCAACCACAGACGATTCGCGAGGCCGACGCGCGCTGGACCGCGCCATCGCTGATCCAGACCGCGATCGGATATGAACGCCAGCTTCCCAAACACGTTACGATCTCAACCAACTATATTCATTCCATCGGCACGCATGAACTCCGGTCGCGGAACATCAACGCTCCGCTTCCGGGCACGGGTGTGCTCCCCTACGGCGGCGCGAACGCGATTTACCTCTACGAAACCAGTGGCGTATTTCGACAGAACCAACTGATCACGAGCCTCACGGGGCGTGTCAATTCCAAACTTACCTTCAACGGCTCTTATGTCTATGGCCGCGCGATGAGCAACACAGACGGCGCGACCACATTTCCGGCTGACGACTACAACCTGGCGAGCGAATACGGCCGGGCAGGCTTCGATATTCGTCACCGGTTTCAATTGAATGGCTCGTGGACCACGCGGTGGGGCCTGCGGTTCAGCCCATTTCTCACGATTACCTCGGGCCGTCCGTACAACATCACTACGGGCACCGATCTGAACGGGAACGGGTTGTACACCGACCGGCCGTCCTTTGCGGCAAACGCATCGGAGCCCGGCGTCGTCTTCACGCCCTATGGGTTGCTCGACCCCACTCCGCGACCCGGAGAGACGATCATCCCAAGGAATCTGGGCGAAGGGCCCGGCTTAGTGGCCGCAAATCTGCGAGTCTCGAAGATCTTCAATCTCGGCGAAGCCAAATCGGGCAGGGGAGACGCGCGCCAGATCATCTTTTCGATCAACGCGCGAAATATACTGAACCACCCGAATTTCGCTCCGCCGAACGGCAATCTCAGTTCGCCTGTATTTGGTGAATCGACCGCATTGGTGAGCGCCAATGGCTCGTCGGGCAACCGGCGTCTCGATCTGCAGTTGAGATACAACTTCTGAACGCCCGATAAGCGCACACATCGTGGCGCATCGTACGCGCCTCAATTCGCTGGCGCGATAAGGCATCGTTGCGCACCATCCCATTCGCCGATGGTCGACGGGTTCGAAACGAGTCCCTTAGCTGGAGCATCCCGAGTTATTGGTGGAACCGGTCCCCAAAGTGGAGCGTCTGGAGACTTCCGCCTACACAGTCCCGACTGAAACGCCTGAGGCGGACGGAACCCTCGCCTGGCACGAAACCACTCTTGTCCTTGTGCGCGTTTCTGCCTCGGGCGTGACGGGATTGGGCTATTCGTTCGCGGACGTACCAACTGCCCATCTCATTGATGCGCATCTGAAGAAGGTCGTTCTCGGGGGAAACTGCCTGGATATATCCGAACTCTGGTTGGGTATGGCTCGCGCCATTCGCAACCTCGGAAGGCCCGGCATTTGTTCGATGGCTATTTCAGCCGTTGACAACGCGCTGTGGGACCTGAAGGCACGTCTGCTGCGCCTCAGCGTGGCTGAGCTCCTCGGTCGCGCCCATCAATCAGTCGCGGCATACGGCAGCGGCGGTTTCACTTCCTATTCGGATACACAGCTCAGACGGCAACTGGGTGGCTGGACCGAGGCCGGGATTAAAGACGTAAAAATGAAAATCGGAACGCACCCCGCCGCCGATATCGCGCGCGTACGTTCAGCGCGCCAGGCCATCGGCCCTGATGCCGGTCTGTTTGTCGATGCGAACGGCGCGTATGATCGCAAGCAAGCGCTCGACAAGGCAGCAGCTTTCGCCGACTTTGGCGTGACCTGGTTCGAGGAGCCAGTCTCGTCCGATGACCTCGAAGGATTGCGGCTGATTCGGGAGCACACGCCGCCGGGGATGCGCATCGCGGCCGGCGAATACGGATATGATTCGTTCTACTTTCGAAGGATGCTTGAGGCCGGCGCGGTGGATGTGCTCCAGGCGGACGCCACAAGATGCGCCGGGATCACCGGGTTTGTTACGGCCGGCAATTTGTGCGCGGCCTTTGCGACGCCTTTCTCTGCCCACACTGCGCCTTCTTTGCACGCGCATGCGGCCTGCGCCGTTCCCTCGGCAATCAATGTTGAGTACTTTTTCGATCACTATCGGATTGAACAGATGTTCTTCGACGGCGCCTTGAGTCCGGTTAGCGGAATGCTCCACCCCGACTCGTCGCGTCATGGATTCGGACTGGAATGCAAATTGCCGGACATGGAGAAGTACAAGGTCTATGGCAACGCTGCTGCATGAGTCGCAGATCAGTTGGGCACGATCGCGCATAGCGGAATATCCTTCCACAGAAGCGAAGGCTCTTGAAACCGAACTCCGGAACCGAATTGAAGGCGAGGTTCGGTTCGATCCAGGGAGCCGGGCTCTCTATGCCACCGATGGATCCAATTATCGGCAGGTCCCGATTGGCGTCGTCGTCCCGAAAACCGTCGAAGATGTCATCGTCGCGGTCGAACAATGCCGGCGCTTCGGCGCTCCTCTGCTCGCGCGAGGCGGCGGAACCAGCCTCGCGGGCCAGTGTTGCAACGTCGCGGTTGTTCTGGATTTCACGAAATATCTGAACAAGCTCATTGACCTCGACCCGCAACAGAAAACGGCGCGTGTTCAACCGGGCATAGTGCTCGATTGGCTCCGCAAAGAAGCAGAGCGCCACCATCTGACCTTCGGGCCCGATCCTTCCACCCACAATCACAACACCCTCGGCGGAATGATCGGCAACAATTCCTGCGGCACGCATTCAGTGATGGCAGGCAAGACCGAAGAGAACGTTCTCGAACTCGACGTCCTTACCTACGACGGCGTGCGTATGCGGGTCGGCGCGACTTCGGAAGAGGAATACCAGCGGATCGTGGCCGGCAGAGACCGGCGCGGGGAGATTTATTCGGGGCTGCGCAGGATCGCGGACACATACGGCAATGAGATTCGCCGGCGATTTCCCAATATCCCCCGCCGCGTGTCTGGTTACAATCTGCCGGATCTTCTTCCCGAGAACGGATTTAATGTGGCGCGCTCCCTTGTAGGCACCGAATGCACGTGCGCTGTAACGCTCGAAGCCACGGTGCGGCTCGTGTGGAGTCCTCCGGGTCGTACCCTCGTCGTGCTGGGATACCCGGACATCTATCACGCCGGTGATCACGTCCCGGAGATTCTGCAGTTCAAGCCGATCGCCTGCGAAGCTCTTGACGCCTTGCTCGTCGAGAACATGAAGATCAAAGGCCTGCATCCGCGCGATCTTAAACTGCTGCCGGATGGGCGCGGCTGGCTGCTGGTTGAGTTCGGTGGAGAGGACCGCAAGGATTCCGACGATCAGGCGCGTCGAATGATCGACAGCCTGAAGAAGCAGAGCAACGCGCCGGACATGAAGCTCTATGACGACCCCGGCGAGGAGCATCTTGTTTGGGAAGTTCGCGAATCTGGCTTGGGCGCGACGGCTTGGGTGCCGGGCGAGCAGGTGACATGGGAGGGATGGGAAGATTCCGCCGTACCGCCTGACAAGGTCGGTCCTTACCTCCGCGAGCTATGCGATCTTTACGAACAGCACGGTTATGAAGGCGCGCTATACGGCCACTTCGGTCAGGGCTGCATTCATACGCGCATCACGTTTGATCTGCTGACCGCCGAGGGAATCGCGAACTATCGTTCCTTCATGGACGATGCCAGTTCATTGGTGGTCAAATACGGCGGATCCCTCTCCGGTGAACATGGCGACGGGCAATCGAAGGCCGAGTTCCTGCCGAAGATGTTCGGATCCGAGATTTGCCAGGCTTTTCGCGAGTTCAAAACAATCTGGGACCCGCAGGGAAAGATGAATCCGGGAAAGATCGTCGATCCCTATCCGATCACCGAGAACCTTCGCTACGGCACGAGCTTCGCGCCCAGGGAACCCGCGACGCATTTCCATTTCATCAACGATAACGGTAGCTTCACGCATGCTGCCATGCGCTGCGTCGGTATCGGGGAATGCAGACGCCAGGAAAAAGGGACGATGTGTCCTAGTTACCGCGCCACGATGGAAGAGAAGCACTCGACGCGGGGACGCGCGCATCTCCTCTTCGAGATGATGCGCGGCGACGTCATACGCGACGGTTGGAGAAGCAAAGAGGTCTTTGACGCTCTCGACTTATGCCTGTCGTGCAAGGGTTGTAAGGGTGATTGCCCGGTTAACGTAGATGTGGCCACCTACAAGGCCGAATTCCTTTCGCATTATTACGCAAATCGACTTCGCCCCCGCTATGCCTATGCGATGGGCTGGATTCACCGTTGGGCGCGCCTCGCCTCCCACGCGCCGAACCTCGTAAATGCCTTGGCGCAAGCGCCGGGAGCTAAGCTTCTCGCGGGACTTTCCCCAGCGCGCAAGACGCCCCGGTTTGCGTCCACGACCTTCAAACAGTGGTTTCGGAGACGAGGCGTCCATAACAAAGGCATGCCGGAGGTCATTCTCTGGGCGGATACCTTCAATAACTATTTCCATCCGGAAGTA
>Ga0126381_100003504_pt1 | contig 17037 bp, 16 predicted proteins | sample PanSoiMetPlot_28_FD_96465 | JGI IMG/M metagenome (GOLD analysis project Ga0126381, IMG submission 96465) | Tropical forest soil microbial communities from Panama - MetaG Plot_28 | ecosystem: Environmental > Terrestrial > Soil > Tropical forest > Bulk soil | place: Panama | collected 2016-02-17 | reverse complement strand
ATGCCTGGGCTGTGTTCGCCAATGGCACCTACGACTTCAGCAAGCAGCTCGAGCTCGATGTGGCCATCCGCTACGACCAGGATCAGCGGCAGAACACCACCGACACGCCCGACGCCTTCCTGCCTCCTGCGACCAAGCCCGGCGCGTACACCGGCTTGGTGCGCACGCAGACTTTCTCCGCGCCGCAGCCCAAGGCCACGCTGCGCTACAAGCCGAGCGAAAGTGTGACCTTCTACGGCGGCTGGAGCCGCGGCTTTCGCAGCGGCGGCTTCAACCAGACCGGCGTCGGCGCCGTCGCCGAGGCTGCGGGACAGAAGGGCGTTCATGACACCTTCCAGGCCGAGATCGCCGACACCTGGGAGATCGGCATGAAGAGCGAGTTCCTCGACCGGCGGCTGGCCGTGAACGCCGCGCTCTTCGACACCACCTCCACCAATGGCTACTTCTTCTACTACAGTGCAACAACCTCGACGCAGAATCTCGGCAATCTCGACGCGCGCTACAAGGGCGGGGAGCTCGAGCTGACCGCCGTCGCGACGAACTGGCTCGATGTGTACGCGAGCTTCGGCTACACCGATGGCAAGATCACCAACATGGAGGATCCGACGGTGATCGGCAATCGCCCGCCGCTGCTCACCAAGGACACCATCAATGCGGGCTTCCAGGTCCATCAGCCGCTCGGTCGCGGCGTGAACGGCGTGCTACGCCTCGATTACCAGATGATCGGCACCACCTGGTGGGACCCGTATAATGTGACTTCGCGCGATCCGGTCCACCTGCTGGATCTGCGGGCGGGCCTCGAGGGCGACCGTTGGTCAGTGACCGCCTGGTCGAAGAATCTGACCAACACGCTGTACAACGAGGAGTTCTCACCGGGCGGCTTCCTGTGGAGAGCCCTGCCGCGCCGCTATGGGGTCGATTTCCTATTCAAGTTCTGAGAAGGAGGCGCTGCCATGGCGCAGACGAACAAACTGCCCTCACGGCTGCATCACACCGCATACGTGACCCGGGATCAGGAGAAGACACGGCAGTTCTACGAAGAGGTCATCGGACTGCCGCTGCTGGCAACCTGGTGCGAATCGGATGAGCTGTTCGGCAAGGTGCGCACCTATGTGCATACCTTCTATGGAATCGGCGATGGCGGAGCACTGGCGTTCTTTCAGTTCGCCGATCCGGCGGATCAGCAGGAATTCGGGCCCAAGATGCCCGCGACTCCTTTCCATCACATTGCGCTGCGCGTCGATCCCGAGACCCAGGCCGCCATCGAGGCGCGCATCGCCAAGGCGGGCATCAAGCCTCCGGATACCTACGTGCTCGAGCACGGCTACTGTCGCTCGGTGTATGTGACCGATCCCAATGGCCTGATCCTCGAGTTCACGCGCGATCATCCGGATGTGGAGAAGATCGGGCGCGACCGGCGCGCCGACGCCCACCAGTCGCTCAAGCGCTGGCTGGCGGGGGATCACACTTCGAACAACACGTATCGCTGAGAACGGATCCGCGTGAGTGCATGCGCGAGTTCGATGAGAAGAGCATTACGCAGGCGGTGATCGAACGGCTCGCCGCATGCCAGGACCCGCGCTTCGCGCGCGTCATGACCTCGCTGGTCACGCATCTGCACGATTTTGTCCGCGAAGTGAATCTGACCGAGTCCGAATGGTTTACGGCCATTCAGTTTCTCACTGAGGTGGGCCAGGCCTGCACCGACAAGCGTCAGGAGTTCATCCTGCTGTCGGATACCCTCGGGGTGTCGGTGCTCGTCATTACCCTCAATCATCCGGCACACAGTGGCAGCGTCGAATCCACGGTCCAGGGGCCGTTCTACTGGGAAGGCGCTCCCGAGCTGCCGCGCGGCAGCAATCTTGCCGAAGGAGTCAAGGGCGAGCCGGCTTTCTATTCGGGCCGCGTGCTCAGCACCGACGGCAGGCCGCTGCCGAATGCGCTGCTGGACATCTGGTCGGGCGATGGTGAAGGCAACTACGACATGCAGATCCCCGGCGAGACGGGCATGAAGGCCCGCGGCAGGATTCGTACCGATAGCGAGGGTTGCTACTGGTTTCGATCGATCAGGCCGACCTTCTACCCGGTACCGACCGACGGGCCGGTCGGGCAGATGCTGCGCAAGATGGCGCGCCATCCGTATCGCCCCGGACACGTGCACATGATTGTTTCTGCACCTGGACACCTGTCGGCGACGACCCACTTGTTTGTCGCCGGCAGCCAGTACCTGGATTCCGACGCGGTATTCGGCATGAAGGAGTCGCTCGTGGCGGAGTTCAAGCGCCATCCCCCGGGGCCCGGGCCCGACGGCGAGCCACTGGACACGCCCTTCTACACGGTGAGCTACGACTTCCGGCTGCGGCCCGCCGGCGCCGCAGCGCCGGACAAGAGAGAGCAGGGAGCAGGATCATGAGCGCTAGCGCGGGCCGCATCCTGACCACCCACGTCGGCAGCCTGCCCCGCAGTCAGGCGGTGACGGACGTGCTGTTTGCGCGGGAGCGCGATGACGGCCGCGACGTCGCGGAGGACGACGCGGTCATCACGGACGCGGTTGCGGAGGTCGTGCGCCGGCAGGTGGAGGTGGGCATCGACATCGTCAGCGATGGCGAGATGAGCAAGATCAGCTATGCGACCTACATCGCGCGCCGCCTGGCGGGGTTCGCCGGCGACACCGCGCGCGAGCCGGGTCAGGATCTGGTTGAGTTTCCAGGCCTGTTGCGCAAGCTTGCCGAGCGGGGCGCGACGGCCAAGTACCGGCGTCCCCGCTGTGTCGCGGCAGTGATCGTCAAGGACCGGAAACCCCTCGAGGCGGACATCCGTAATCTCAACGCCGCGGCCGCGGCGGCGCATCCTAACGGCACGTTCATGAACGCGGCCTCGCCCGGTGTGATCGCACTGTTTCAGCCCAACGACTATTACCGTACGCAGGATGAGTACCTCGAGGCGCTCGCCGCCGCGCTGCAGGTCGAATACGAGGCCATCGTCGGCGCAGGCATCGTGCTGCAGATCGACGCCCCGGATCTGGCGATGGGACGGCACACCATGTATCGCGACCGCTCGCTGGAGGAGTTCGAGAGGCTCGCCGCGCGGCATATCGAGGTGCTCAACTACGCCTTGCGGAACGTGCCGGCTGAGCGCGCGCGCATGCACGTCTGCTGGGGCAACTATGAAGGGCCGCACCATTACGACATACCGATGGCGCGCCTCCTGCCGATCGTGCTCAAGGCCAAGCCGCAGGGACTGCTGTTCGAGGCCGCCAACCCGCGGCACGCTCACGAGTGGGCGGTCTTCAAGAGCGCAGACATCCCGGAAGACAAGATATTGATTCCGGGAATGCTCACCACCACGACGAACTACATCGAGCATCCCGAGCTCGTCGCCGAGCGCCTCGAGCGCTTCGCGCACGTCGTCGGTCGCGAGCGGGTCATGGCGGGCACCGACTGCGGGTTCGGCACCTTCGCCGGTTTTGGCCCGGTCGAGCCCGACATTGCGTATCTGAAGCTCAAGTCCCTGGTCGAGGGCGCGCGCATTGCGTCGCGCCGGCTCTGGGATTGATACGGGGCAGCTGTGCCGCGTACCCCGGATATCGCGACTCGCTCACGCGCGCCGCAAGACACGCCTCCTGCGGCGGTCGCGAGAATCGAGGCCCGCCAGGGCCATTCAACGCCATTTCGTTTCTATGACAACCGCCAGAAGTATCTGGCATTCGTGAACACCTGCAACGAGAAGTCTTCGATCGCGCGTCGGGCCGCGCGTGAGTTGCAGTTCGTGCATCCCTCACCTCCGGCACTGCGGCTGTTCGATGCGGGGATGGGCGATGCCACGGTGCTATCACGCCTCATGCGCATCACCCATCATGCCCACCCCACGGTGCCCATGCTGGTGGTGGCCAAAGAGATCAGCCTGGAGGATGTGCGGCTGGGATTGGAGAAGATGCCCGACCGGTTTCTCGAGCATCCGGCAACCGTTCTCGTGATTACCAACCTGCACTACGCCGAGGCACCGCGGCTCATGCCGCGCGATGTGCAGTCCGCGGCGGCCCTCAACTGGCAGGAAGTGCGCCTGATCGGCAACTCGGCACATCAATACGCCGAACGAATCGAGGAGCTCGCTGCGACGCTCGCCCACGGCTGGGAGACCAAGCCCAGCCCGAGTTCCGGCAATCCCATCTACGTCCGGCCGTCCGTGCTCACCATCTATCGTGACGATCAGAAATTCCTGCTCGATGCGGTCATTCCCAAGCCGGGACGGACGTTCGAGGACTATGACTTCATCCTGGCGTCGCAACCGTGGCGCGCGCGCATGTCCGCCAAATTCAAAGCCCAGAAAGTACTCGCGCCGCTGGCGCGCAGTCTCGCGCCCGGCGGCCGCATGTTGGCGATTCAGTCGTACGGCAAGGATCCGGCTCTGGAGATCATTCAGAGGCTGTGGCCGGGAGAAAACCCCTTCCAGGTGGATCGGCACGAGCTGCTCGCGGCACTGAAGTCGGAGCTCGGCGGGCAAGCGCGCGAGTTTTCCCTCAACGCGCAGTCCGACGACAAAGCCATCTTTCGCTACCAGATGCACACGTTGCCATCCGAGATCTGCGATCGCATCGGCACCTCGACGCTGTATGCGGCCTGGAACGCGGCCATCTATGTCAATCAGATCGAAGACGAGCGTCTCGATTCGGTGATGCAGACCGGCGCCTATCTGGAAGCGACCCAGGTCATTCTGCAGAAGTACCGCGGTCTGTGGTTCAACGATGAAACATTCGTGGTCAGCCGCCGCAGATCGTGAGCCGGAGAGAATGACGGACGACGCACCGGTATTGATCGCAGGCGGCGGCTTGGTGGGGCTCTCAGCCGCGGCCTTCCTCGCGCAGCAGGGTATCCGGTCGCTCACCATCGAGCGTCTGCCCGCCAGCTCGCCGCTGCCGCGCGCCGCATTCTTTCATATGCGAACTCTCGAGATGTTCCGCGGCCTCGGCATTGAGGACCTCGTGCGCAGCGAGTCCGCAAAGGAGTTCGTGCCCGAGGGCGCCATCATCGCCATGGAGACGCTGGCGGGCAGGAAGCTCGCGGACATCATCCCGAACCTGAACGAAGGCGTCGACGCGCTGAGCCCCTGTCGGCGGCTGTTCCTGAATCAGCCGACCCTCGAACCCATCCTGCGTGACCGAGCGCGCGCTGGTGGCGCCGGCATCGTGCAAGGGGCCGAGATCATCGACGTGCATCAGGATGCGACTGGGGTCACCCTGACGATCCGGGAGATGCGCGACGACCGCACCCGCGAGGTTCGCGGCGATTACCTCATCGCCGCCGACGGTGGTCACTCGAGAGTCCGCGCGACACTGGGAATCGACCACGAAGGGCGCGGTGCATTTTCAAACTCCCTGACCATCTATTTCACGGCGGACCTCTCGCCCTACGTCGCCGACAAGGCCTGGAGCCTGATCTACGTCAATAATTCGACGTTGCACGGATTCTTTCGCCTCAATCGCGCCGGGACGGCCGGGTTTCTCGGCGTCAACATCATCGGCGACCCGGCGGTCGATCCGGAGGCGGCGGTAAACGCAGCCGCCGATTTGAGCGAGTCACGACTCATCGAGCTCGTCCGCGCCGGGGTGGGCAAGAGAGATCTTCCCGTGAGGATCGATGGCTACAGCCGCTGGCGTGCGACGGCGAGCGTCGCCGCGCGGCTGCGCAAGGGTCGCACGTTCATTGCAGGTGATGCGGCGCACCTCATGCCACCCAATGGCGGTTTCGGCGGGAATACCGGCATCCACGACGTCCACAACCTCGCCTGGAAACTCGCCCTCGTGATCAACCGCCAGGCTGGTGCGGGTCTGCTCGATACCTATGAGACGGAGCGGCGGCCCGTCGGGGTATTCACGGTCGAACAGGCATTTTCCCGTTACGTGGCGCGCACGGCGCCATGGCTGGCGGCGCGGGTCCGGCCCGAGCCTCTCGTCGATGACCTGCATATCGAACTCGGCTATCTGTACGACTCGCCTCATGGCGTGCATGCAGATCCCCGCAACACAGGCGGTGCGCCCGGTTCGCGTGCGCCACACCTGTGGCTCGAACGTCACGGCAAGCGCATCTCCACCCTCGATCTCGCGGGTCGATATGTTCTCCTTGCCGGTGCGGCGGGTTCAGCCTGGATGGACGCAGCCAAGGAGATGCCTCGAGGGTTCCGCGGCTTGTCGCTCGACGCCTTGTGCATGGGGCGCGAGCTGGCAGACCCCCAACGCGCCTTCCCGGCCGCGTACGGGATTTCCGATTCGGGCGCAACGCTGCTGCGTCCCGACGGATTTGTCGCGTGGCGTTGCCCCGGGGTCGTGTCCGACCCGGTCATGGCGCTGCGGGCGGCGCTCAACACCAGCCTCTGTCTTCGCTAAGCTCTGCACCCGAGCAGCCGCGACACGCTGCGGCTGCGAACACTAACCGAATCGATTCAACACCGAGGCAAGTATGAAGGCAGCTATCAAGGCCGCGTACCCATTGATCGGCATGGCGGCGGGCATGTTGCTGCCGCTCGTGAGCTGGGCCGAATCCGCCGCGGCGGCCCCGCGCCCCATCGTTTTGAAGGCCGAGCATCTGTTCGATTCGGTTTCCGGCAAGTTGGTCGATCACGGCGTCGTTGTCGTCTCAGGCAGCCGGATCGAAGCGGTAGGGAGCGATGCGAGAATCCCACCCGAAGCGCAGCTCATCGATCTCGGCAATGCCACTTTGTTGCCCGGGTTCATCGACGCGCACGTGCATTTGACTGATGAGTCGGGTCCGAACTGGTATCTCGATTTCTACAACAACATCATGCGCTTTCCGGCTGAACAGGCGTTGTACGCCGCCCACTATGCCAAGGTCACTCTGGAGGCGGGCGTCACCACCGTGCGCGACGTCGGCGCCGAAGACTTCATCGCACTCGGATTGCGCAACGCGATTCGCGCCGGCATGGTCCCGGGCCCGCGCATGCTGGTCGCCAACAACGCGATCGGCTCGACGGGCGGACACGCCGATCAGGCCCCATACCCCCCCGATCGCATCGCCGTGGCCGGCCCGATCAAAGGGGTGTGTAACAGCCCCGACGAGTGTCGGGCCGCGGTGCGTTATCAGCTGAAGTACGGAGCCGACGTCATTAAGTTCATGCCCTCTGGCGGCGTCTTATCGCTGTCCGATCCGGTCGACAATCCGCAACTCACCCAGGAGGAGATGAATGCCATCGTCTCCGAGGCCCACAGCTGGGGACGCAAGGTGGCCGCGCACTGCCACGGTGACCGGGCGGCGAAAATGGCGATCGCCGCGGGAGTGGATTCGATCGAGCACGGCACGTTTCTCAAGGACGACACGCTGGCAGAGATGAAGAAGAAACACGTGTATCTGGTCGCGACGCTGTTCGCCGGCGCCTGGACGCTGGAGCATATCGACAAGTTTCCCCCGGCGATTGCCGCGAAGGCGCGGGCCGCGTCGGCCCAGTCGCAGCAGATGTTCCAGCACGCCGTCAGGATCGGCGTGCCGATAGCGATGGGCACCGACGCTGCGGTCGAGCCGCACGGCTTGAACGCACGCGAGTTCTCCCTGATGGCGAAAAACGGCCTGTCACCGGCGCAGGCGTTGATGGCGGGCACCGCCAACGGCGCTGAGCTGCTCGGGCTCGCCGACCAGGTGGGTACCCTGAGCGCCGGGAAGCTTGCCGACGTCATCGCAGTCGAGGGAAACCCGCTCACCGACCTGAAGGCGACGGAGCACGCCGTGTTCGTCATGAAGGAGGGCACGGTGTACGTCGCGCCGCCCTCCGGCCACTGACGCACCGCGCAGCGGAAGGATCCTCTACTCGCTGCGGTAGCGGCCGCACGTGAGGCATCCCTTAGGCCGCATCGATGGGTAGCGCCGCCGACTCGACTGCGAGGTCAACCGCCTGATTGACCGTTATGCCAGTCGCGCTGGAGAAGATCTCGGGATGGCGTTCGAGCCAGCGCTCGGCTCGGATGCAGTGCGCGGCCGTAACGATTCCGAGGCCCTGCAACCGGCGCAGCCTCTGGACAACTGCTTGGCTCATGGCGTGCCGACGATGAACAGAGCATCGACCACGACAAACAACGCTGCGACTGTCAGCGCAACGAGAGGCGCGGCGACGGATCGGGGAAAGATGAACATGATGGCTCCTTACGCAAGACAGAACACTTAGTGCTAACTGCTTATTCCGGAGCAGGACTCGCTGCAACGCCGTCTGCCACGATTAGCGGATCGAAATTCATCTTTGCGCAATTCGCTGCGCTCTCGGGCATAGCCTGAGTCAGTGTCAGAGTGCCCGCCTTGAGATGTCTGCGTTTCGGCAGTCCGTTCGCACTTATGTGCTGTCTCGAAGCGCGAAACTCACCGTCGGCTAGCGAGCGGAGAACAGTCAGGCGTGAGGACGTTGCCCCTCACGTCCCGCTTCAACGAGATCCGGCCCGCCAGGAATAAATCGGTGGTTTGCGTGTTTCGTAGAGAAGCAAGCGAGCCATGCGCGCCGCGGCCGCAACGGACTCAATCTCAGATTGTTTGTAAGGAGATTTATGGAAGCTCTCGGACTGTCTTTTGTTGGTACGACACTGCTGCTCCTGTTGGCGCAATCCGCCGAGTCAATCATCGCGAGCCGGCGTGTGATCGGGGGCGGATCCCGTCGCGCTTGAGCCCGCAATGCCTGCGCATCGGCGCCGGACCCGGAGCTCCTGGTGGGAACGTGGCGAGTTCCCCGGGGTCCCGGACCCAGGGATTTTTTTGTGGGGCGCAGGGAATAACGCCTCGACCACGGGTGTTACCGTAAAGGCTGGTGGGGGGAAACGACCTACGGGCTCGCCGGCGAAGAGGTAACAGTCATGGCTATCGATGACAGGGACTTGCTGGCATATGCCGACGGTCAGCTGGCGCGCGAGCGCCGGGCCGAAATCGAAGCCGCCATGGCGAGTTCCACGGATGTGGTTCGGCGGGTGAGAGCCATGCGTGCCTCGGCTTTGCCTTACGCCGCCGCATTCGAGGCGCAGATCCTGCCGCCAGTGCCGCGAGAGCTCAGCCACCGAATTGAGGCTCTTGTTAGCGCCGATTGTCACCGCCAGCAACGTAGCCGGTGGGAGTGGCCGAGGTTGACGGCTGCATTCGCGGCAGGTGTGCTCGGCTGCGTCGTGGCGCTGAGGTTGCTGTCGTCTGGTGTGCCGACCTTCCTCCCGACGGCCCAGGTTGAGCCCTGGATCCAGGCGGTGGCCGACTATCAGCAATTGTATTCGCGCGCCACGGTGACGCCTGTCACCGAAGATGCGCAGGCGAGTGCGCGCGTAATCAGTGACCTATGGACCAGCGATGGAATGAAGGTCGTCGTGCCGGACCTGCGGGATTCCGGACTGAGCTTCAAGCGCGTACAGCGTTTGAGCTTCCACGATACGCCTATCGTGCAGATGGTCTATCTCCCCGAGCAGGGGGAGCCGATCGCGCTCTGCGTCACACGGGATACGCGTCCTGACGAGAAGCCGCACGCGCAGCAGATTGGCAAATTGAGCAGCATCGCATGGCGGCACGGTGACCTGGGCTTCGTGCTGCTCGGCAAGGGCTCGACGCAGGGGCTGATGGAGCTGGGCCGCCACATTGCCAATGGCCAGACCCCCAGCCTCTATGGCCAAACGGGCAGCTCGTCAGTCCGTCCCACCGCATAAAAGCGATCGGACCCACGGTTCGCCAAGGACCCAAGTGTTTGGGCCTCTGATCAGCCCAACACTGCGTGCGCCGGAATAATCGTAGGCGCGCGCGTGTTCCTCATTGGGACCCGAGATACACCTGTGGAGCCTGCCATGAGTGCTACGTCGCGTGAGTTGCTCGACACTGCGATTGGACAGCTGCAAATGCTGACCGCCTTTCTCGCCGACCAGCTGCCCGACGGCGCATTCGAATCAAGATCCTCCGACTCAGCGGAGATCCTCGCCTGCCGCGAGATCCTCGCTTCACTCGGGTCGTTGATCATGAAGGTTCAAACCGCCAGGCGTCCGACGTCCGGGCGTGTTCGGGCCACGAGTGAGTTGTTCGCCGTCGAGCTTGCGCGCACAGGGTGAGGGACAAGCCGCATGAGCAGGGATGCACGTGTCAGGTGCCGTAAACGCTGGTGGGCGGCAGCTTGAGGGCTGATCTGAGCTGCTGTTCCTCGTGTTCGAGGTGGGCGATTACCTTAGCTGTGTGTCTCGCCTCGGTGCGCAGCCAATCGCTGAATAGCACAACCTCTGGTAGGCCCGCCACCTGCGGCAGCGCAACCAAATGGTAAGAGAACGCGGTGGCGGTGCTCAGCGCGAGCGGGCAGATCAACGCACCGTTAGCCAGGTAATCGGTGACAAGGCTGAGGCGCGCCAGCGCCACGCCCAGGCCGAGCACCGCTGCCTCGATCGCGAGTCCGGCGTGACTGAAGCGCTGGCCTGTGCGAGGGGCCGCGGCTGGCATTCCGAGCTGATCAAGCCAGCTGTGCCAGTCAGAAAGACTGCCATCGCCCTCGGCCCCGGAGTCGTGCAGCAGGGGCAACTCGAGCAGCGCGTTGATTGTGGCGATGGCGGCGCGACCGGCAACCAACTGCGGCGCGCACACCGGCAGCACACGGTCGCCCATCAGTAAGGTCGCCACGTGCCCGCGATAGCGCCCATGACCGAACCGAATCGCGAGGTCGATCCGCTCCGCTCGCAGGTCGAGGACGCGGGCGTCTGCAATAACCTGCACCTCGATATCCGGATGCCGCTCGAAGAAGCGCGGCAGGCGCGGCATGAGCCAGCGCGAGGCCACCGAGGGCAACAGTGTGATTCGCAGATTGCGCGGCTCGGCCGCGCGGCCGAGCTCCGCAAGGGTGCGGCTGATGTCGCTGACTGCCTGTTCGACCTGGCGCGCGAGGGCCCGACCCGGCGCGGTGAGCTCCAGGCCCCGTGCGTGGCGTTCGAACAGTTGCATCCCGATCTCGGCCTCGAGTGCCTTGACCCGGTGGCTGACGGCACTCTGAGTCCGGTGCAGCTCCGCGGCCGCAGCGGTGAAGCTCAAGTGCCGCGCCGCGACGGCAAACACGTAGAGCGAGTCGATCGAAGGCACCCGCGCCATGCGCCGTCAGCCTGGTGCAGTGCTCCAGGACCCATGAGCATGTTTCATGGCTGGCTCCCCTCGGGAACTCGTTTGTTCCGCGGACGCAGGCCGACTCTAATGCGCCCGCCACGCAAGTCTATCCCGATGCAGCGGGGGTTCATACAAAAGTGGCCGCCGTACGGCATGCCACCGCCCTGCTTGTTTTTGCCACGTCAGTGCAGGCTGCGCCGTATGGCCTGTGGGGAAAGAGAGGCCCGATGACGCGCGATGGAGTGCACAACGAATTACCGAAGCTACTGCCACGCCTATGGCGCTTTGCATTGCGCCTTACCGGTGACCGCCATGACGCGGAGGACCTGGTGCAGCGCGCCTGCGTGCGCGCGCTCGAACGCCAGCATCAATTGCAGCCCGGGACTTCCACACTGAGCTGGCTGTTCTCGATCGTGTACTCGGTCTGGCTTAATGAGGTGCGCGCGCAGCAGACACGCCGTCACGGCAGCATCCACTGGACCGAGGAATTGGCCGATACCGTACCCGACCCCACAACACCAAGCCCCGAAACGTACACACTACACCGGCAGATCATCAGCGCGGTCGAACGGCTTCCGGACGCGCAGCGCGCAGTCATGCTGCTGGTCGCGGTCGAAGGTCTCAGCTACCGGGAGGCAGCGGTTGCGCTGGATGTGCCCATTGGCACCGTCATGAGCCGCCTGGCACGGGCCCGCCAGACGATCGGCGAGCTGTTTGACGCGCGACCGCCTGGCGAACCCCGTGCGTCGGATGCGGATACTTCTACCAGGGCGGAGGCCCCTCGTGAGCCGGTAACTCGTCCCCGGAGCAGGACCAGCTCGCGCGCGAACTCGTGAAGATGCGCGATTGAGGCCTGATCGGGGCTTCCTCATCCAGTGATCCCGCGGGTATCAGCACGGTGTCGGTGTGCTGCGGCTGCCGTGGCACGCGACCGCCGCATATCTCGCAGAACTGATTGGTGAACCTCTGGGCCTCCGGTACCTTGAACGCGCGTACGTGCTCCTGGCCACTGAGCCACTTGAGCGCTGCGGGTTGGAGGAAAAGGTTGGACGCATGTCCGGTGCCTGTCGCCTTGCGACAGCGCGAGCAATGGCAGTGATAGAAGTACTTTGGTTCGCCGGTAACCTCATACTTCACGGCACCGCACAGGCAGCGCCCCATCAGGTTGATCTGACTCATGGCACCTCCAGTCGGCAGGATACACCACCCAGCCGACGCAGCCCGCGGGCTGAGCGCGAGGGGCCAGAACATTGAAGCCCCTCGGCGGATAGTTCGGTAATTGCCGAACTATCGGCACAAAGGAGCCAGAACATGGAAGCCCCTCGACGGATAGTTCGGTAGTTGCCGAACTATCGTCACGAGGGAGGTTGAGCGCGGCTCTCGCCGCGACTGTTGTCGAACGCGGACCTCTCCTCGCGGAGGACGCGTAACTGCGACGGTCGAGTTGTCACGGCCGCCACGCGCGACGACAATGAATGAGGCGTCGAACAGATTGCTTTCTGAAGGGTGAGGCGTGAAGCGGGGGCCTTTCATTGTCCCAGTGCGCCGCACGAGCAACGACGCTCCCGATCGGGGGCGCCGGGCGCTGCTGGCGGCACTCGCGGCGACGGCATCGACCGCGGCGTGGCGGCCGGTGGCGGGGGCGGTGGCGGTGGCGCGTCTACGCGTGGGCATCGCCGGTGGCGGCATCGTCGGCGCCTCGATCGCGCTGCACCTGGCGCGCGCTGGCGCTGCCGTCTGGCTGTTCGAGAAGGCCGCACCGGCGCAGGGCGCGACGCGCAACTCCTTCGCCTGGGTCAATGCGTTCGTCGATGACACGCATTACCGCACGCTGCGGCTCGAGAGCATCGCCGCGTACCACGAGCTCGATCGGGCGCTCTCGCTCGGAATGGTCTGGGGCGGATATCTCGACTGGGCAAGCGATGCGGCAGAAGCTGCCGCGGTGCAGGCCACTGCGCTCCAGCTCGAAGGCTCGCCCTACCCGGTGCGCGCGATCGCAGCTTCCGAGATCGCGCAACTCGATCCGCATCTTGCGACCGGACCCGTCAATGCGGCGATCTACTCTTCTATCGATGCGCACCTCGATCCCGTCCAGGTGACGCAGCGCTTTCTCGCGGCCGCCCGTGCAGCGGGCGCCACCGTGCTCTACCCCTGCGAGCTCACCGCGCTCGACCTCGAGCGGGGGCAGCTGCGTGCGGTGCGCACCACACAAGGGACTTTCGCGCTTGATCGGCTCGTGGTCGCCGCGGGAGTCGACACGCCACGCCTCCTCGCGCTGGCGGGCTACCCGCTCGTGCTTCGTCACGCCCCCGGCATCCTCGCCCACAGCGCGAGCGTCGCACCGCTCACCCGCCTGGTGCACGACGCACCCGGCGGCGTCCAATTCAAGCAGATGGCTGACTGCTCGGTGGTCGGTACCGATGCGCCGACTCCTCCGGACATTCCCGCGCATCAAGAGATCCGCACACGCCCGGAGCAGTTCCCGACCGAGGAGTTGCGGCGCTGGCACGGCGAGCGGATTCTCGGCAAGATCGTGAAGTTTCTGCCAGGCGTGCAAGGCGCACCCCTCGAGCGTCTGACACTCGGGTTCCGGCCGATGCCGAGTGATGAGCTGCCGGTCATGGGCGCGCTGCCCAGCTGCCCCACGATTCACGTCGCGGTCACGCACAGTGGGGTGACGCTCGCCCCGATCGTCGGACGTCTCACCGCAGAGGAAGTCCTGAACGGCTCACGCGCGGAGCTGTTCGCGCCTTATCGGCCGGAACGATTCGGCGGCCATTGACGAGCGATGAGCTGAGCCGTCCCGCGGGCGGAGCTCCGTTCAGCCATCGCGCAGTTTAGGATCTGCTCGCCGCTCGCCATACCAGAGCTCCAGGCCGGCGCGCTGCCGCACGGCTTTGGGACCTACGAAGGCGAGCCGCAGCAGGGTCCCCAGGATTTCGCGTCCCGAATGGGCCCGCAACTTGCGCGCGGAGGTCAGCACGGGCGTCCGCAGCAGCACGAACCGGCCGCGGCGAGCCAGTGCTCGGCTCAACACGGCTTCTTCCGCGGCGAATAACTTCTCATCGAAGCCGCCAACGGCGTCGAACGCCTGGCGCGTGCAGAACAGAAAACAACCTGCCGCCAGACCAAGCGCTCGATACAGCGGCAGGATCAGCGCGATGAGCACGCGACCGTAGCGCGGCACGGGGCCGTCGAAGCGCACGATGCAGCCACCGCCAACCGCTCCCGCATTCAGCGCCGCGATGGCGTCGCGCAGCAGCATCTCGCTGGTGATCGTGTCGGCATCGACAAACACGAGCCAAGCGCCCGCTGCCGCTCGCGCCCCGGCGTTGCGCGTTGCCGCAATCTGACGGAGATTCACGGGCACGACGCGCGCGCCGTGTGCGCGCGCGATCTCGGGCGTGCGGTCGACTGAAGCGTCATCGACGACGATCATCTCGAAGGTGAGATGCAGCGCGCGCGCCGCCTTTTCGATCGCGCTGAGCGTGTTCCCCAACAGCCGGGCTTCGTTGTACGCCGGTATGACGAAAGATACTGCGGGCATTTGACCCAAAGTCTGACGATTTTGGGCGGCCCGCGCCAGCGGTCAATTCCCGCCGCCGTCTCAGCAAAAAGAGCGGCGGATCACTCCGGCGGCGCTGCCGGGGGAGTGACCCGCCCAAGGGGAGTCTGTCAGCGTGTGATCGTCACGGGCCTGGGCAGCACTCAATCCGCGGCATCGCCGCGATGAGTTGGCGGAGCGGCATACTGGCTCGAGCGCTGGCCTCAGACATCGGGGTGGCTCCCTAAATCAGGCGTCGCACCTCCCCACATTGCGCGGCCCTTCGCGTTCCGGCTCAGAGCGGGGCGATTCGCTTCTACGGGAACGGCGCGGGCGCGTTCATGCCCCAGAGCATTGGTGGTGTGACGGATGTCACTTCCTGCGCGCTCGTCCCCTCTGGAGAGGCAAATTTTTGAGAGGCCCCATAACCGCGGAGACACCGTTCGATTTATTTTCTGCCCGTGAACATACGTCTCAAAGTGATTGGCTGGATCGCCGCGATTCTCGCGGTGGTCGGGCTCGGCGAGGTCCTGCTCGTCCGGCACATCATCATGCCGAGCTTCGCCGCGCTCGAGCGTGCCGACGCGCGCACCGCGATGTGGCGGATTCAGTACGCGTTCGATCGCGCGCTCGATCGGCTCGGGGTATTGGCGATCGACTGGGGCAACTGGGCGGTGGTGTACCGGTTCATGCGGGACCACAAATCTGCGCCGCTGGAAGCGGACATCACCCTCTCGAACATCCGCGAAATCGGCGTCAACCTCGTGCTCATCGTGGATCCCGAGGGCACCGTGATCTACTCGCGCACCGTTGACCTGCCGCCGGGCCAGCCACTGGAACTCGCGGCACTCCCGGCGCTGCCGCATCGCTTTCCCTGGCAGGCGAACCTGCACGCCGCGCTACCCGCGAAGGGACTCCTGCCCACGAATCTCGGAACCCTCATGCTCGCTGGAGCGCCGGTGCTCGACGGCGATGGCCTTGGCCCGAGCCGCGGCATGTTGATTCTCGGTAAATTGCTGAAAGACCCCGAAGTCAAGGATATCGCCGCCTCGGCACAGTCCACCCTCTCTGTGCTGCCGGCGCCGGCGTTCCGGCGACCGGATCAACTCACCCAGACACCTTCGGTTACGTACGTCGATCGCGACTTTGTGGATATTTTCGGCCAGCCGATCATGACGCTGCGTGTCGATGTGCCGCGCGAGGTCACCGCACACGGCCAGGAGGCCGTCGCCTACGCCTCCGCCAGCCTGGTCGCTGCCGCGGTCCTCGTCGTCATCCTGCTGGTCGTGGTAATCAGCCGGGTCATTTTGAATCCGCTGGCGGTCGTCACGCGTCATGCCGTCATCATCGGTGAAGACGAGGATTTGACGACGCGCCTCGATCTCAAGCGACACGATGAAATCGGCGTGCTGGCGCGTGAGTTCGATCGCATGGTGGAGCGCGTCGCGGAATCACGCACCCAGCTCGTCGATCAATCGTTCGAGGCCGGGTTCGCCGAGCTCGCCAAGGGTACGCTGCACAATCTCGGCAACGCGATGACACCGATCGGTGTGCGGCTCGCCGGGCTCGCGCAACGGCTGCGCAGCGCGCCGGCTGCGCTCGCCGAGCAGGCCGCCGCCGAACTGCAGGCCGGGGTTGCCGACCCGCAACGCTGCGCTGACCTGCAGGAGTTCCTGCGCCTCGCCAGCAAGGAGGTCGCGGCCACCATCAGATCGGCAGAGGACGATGTCGCCGTGATGGCCCACCAGGCCGGCGCCATCCGCAGCATGCTGGCGGAACAGATGCGCTCGGCGCGCAATGAGCACGTCATCGAGGCGGTGCGGCTCACCGAGCTCGTCGCGCAGGCGCTGGAGATCGTGCCCGATGCCCATCGTCAGCGTCTCGCCGTGCACACGGACGAGAGCCTGCGCAGGGCGGGCGTCGTGCGCGTAGCGCGCACGATACTGCGGCTGGTACTGCAGAACGTCATCATCAACGCGGCGGAGGCAGTACGTGATGCGGGCAGCGACAAGGGCGTCCTGCGTGTGAGTGCGGAGATCGAGCACGCGGCGGATCGCGAGCAGTTGCACCTGCTGTGCGAGGACAATGGCGTGGGCATTGCGGAGCAGAATCTCGCGCGCCTGTTCGACAAGGGCTTCTCTACCAAGCCGCCGGAAACCAACCACGGCATCGGTCTCCATTGGTGCGCTAACGCCATTGGCGCCCTCGGCGGGCGGATCTGGGCGACGAGCGCTGGCCCGGGCTGCGGTGCGGCGCTGCATCTGATAGTGCCGACCCACCAGCCAGAATCCACCTCCCTCGCCGGCGCCGCCTGAGCTTGGCAGAAACGACAAGGATTCGCGCCATGAACGGATTCCTGACAGCGACCTTCACACGGCAAAAACTCCAGGGACTCTTCCT
>Ga0126381_100003503_pt1 | contig 17038 bp, 16 predicted proteins | sample PanSoiMetPlot_28_FD_96465 | JGI IMG/M metagenome (GOLD analysis project Ga0126381, IMG submission 96465) | Tropical forest soil microbial communities from Panama - MetaG Plot_28 | ecosystem: Environmental > Terrestrial > Soil > Tropical forest > Bulk soil | place: Panama | collected 2016-02-17 | reverse complement strand
TAGCCATCACCTGACCGCCGACGTCACGGCGGATGTGCTCATCATCGGCGGCGGCGTCATCGGCCTTGCCATTGGCTGGCGCGCAGCGCAGCGCGGTCTGCGGGTCGCGATCGCCGACCCGGATCCTGGCTGCGGCGCGTCGCACGCAGCCGCTGGCATGCTGACGCCGGTCGCCGAGGCCGCCTACGCCGAGCGCGAGCTGTTCGAGCTCGGCCGGATGTCGCTGGCGCGCTATCCCGACTTCGTTGCCGAGCTAGCCGATGAGACCGGGCTCGCAGCCGGGTTCAGGCAGACAGGCACGCTGCTGGTCGGCTACGACGCCGACGACATGGCCGCGATCAGCGAGCACGCCATACTTCGCGAGACGTTCGGCGCGCCCAGCCAGCGACTATCTGGACGCGAGTGCCGCAATGCCGAGCCGCTGCTCGGCCCCGCGATCAGCGGCGGCCTGCTTGTGGACGACGACGCTTCTGTCGACCCGCGGCGTTTGACCGACGCCTTGCTCGCAGCCGTGCAGAAGGCCGGCGCCGTGCACCTGCCCGAGCGCGCGGTCAGGCTGCTGACAACCGGTGACCGCGCGGCGGGAGCCGAGCTCGCAGACGGCAGCGCGGTCAGCGCGGCCCAGGTCGTGCTCAGCGCCGGCTGGGCCTCGGCGTTGCTTGCTGGCCTGCCTGACGATGCAGCGCCGCCGGTGCGCCCGGTCAAGGGCCAGATAGTGCGGCTGCGGCCGACCGCGGCCACGCTCGCCGCCGGGTTGCCGCCTTCGCTCGTCAACAGGACCGTGCGCGGCATCACTCAGGGCAGCTCGGTCTACCTGGTGCCCAGGGACAACGGCGAGCTCGTGGTCGGCGCCACGCAGGAAGAAATGGGTGCCGACACTACGGTTACCGCCGGTGGAGTATGGCAGCTTCTGCGCGACGCCCGGGCAATCGTGCCGGGCATCACCGAGCTCGAATTCGCCGAGGTCGTGGCCGGGCTGCGGCCTGGCACCCCGGACAACGCGCCGGTTCTCGGGCCATCCGGGCTGCCCGGCCTCGTGCTCGCCACCGGTCATTTCCGCAGCGGCGTGCTGCTTGCTCCAGTCACCGCTGAGCTGATAGCCGAGCTGCTGGTGACCGGCAAAAGCGCCGCCGCCGCCACGCCGTTCCTGCCGCAGCGCTTCGCCAGCCAGGGAAGTGAATCGTGATGCAGATAGTGATCAACGGCAACCCGCATGAGGTGCCAGACGCAACCTCGCTCGACCGGGCTGTGGCGCTGATATCCGAGTCAGTCACGGGAATCGCGGTGGCGGTCAACGGCGACGTCGTGAGCAGGATGGCCTGGCCGCGGGTCAGGCTCGCGCAAGGCGACCAGATCGAAGTGCTGACCGCCGTTCAGGGAGGCTGACATGGCTGAGCCGCTGACCGACGACCCGTTGGTGCTGGCCGGGGTGAAGTTCAGTTCCCGCCTGATCATGGGAACGGGCGGCACCACGAGCCTCGACGTGCTCGGCCGCGCGCTTGCCGCCTCGGGTACCGAGCTGACCACCGTCGCAATCCGCCGGGTAGACCCCGGCGCGCGCGGCTCGGTGCTCGATGTGCTCGCAGCGCAGGGCATCAGGGTGCTGCCGAATACGGCTGGCTGCTTCACCGCCGCCGAGGCGGTGCGGACGGCACGGCTCGCAGCCGAAGCGCTCGGCACGAAGTGGGTCAAGCTCGAGGTCATCGCCGACGAGATCACGCTCCTGCCCGACCCGGTCGAGCTGCTCGACGCGGCCGAGCAGCTCGTCGCGCTTGGTTTCACCGTGCTGCCTTACACCAACGACGACCCGGTGCTTGCCAAGCGGCTCGAACAGGCTGGATGCGCAGCGGTGATGCCGCTCGGCTCGCCGATCGGGTCAGGGCTTGGCATCAGGAACCCGCACAACATCCAGCTGATGGTGCAGGCGGTTTCTGTGCCCGTGATACTCGATGCCGGCATCGGCACGGCTAGCGACGCCTCGCTCGCGATGGAGCTCGGCTGCTCGGCTGTGCTGCTTGCAACCGCGGTGACCAGGGCCCGCGATCCCGAGCTGATGGCAGCGGCGATGCGGTCGGCGGTCATCGCGGGACGGCTCGCTTATCGGGCCGGCCGGATACCCCGCCGCCACTACGCCACACCGTCGTCACCGCCGGTCGACAGCTAAGAGATGCCTGATTCGCCAATCAGTAACCGGTTCAGGCAAGGGAGCCTGCCCCTACACTATTGCCGATGGATACCGCCCTTTCGCCACCTGTGGGCCGGCTGCTCGGCGGCAGGTACCACGTCGGGTCACGGATCGCGCGCGGTGGCATGGCCACGGTCTACCTGGCCACCGACACCCGGCTCGACCGCGTCGTCGCGCTCAAGATCGCTCATCTTGAGCTCTCAGACGACGCCGAGTTCGTGCGCAGGTTCATCGGCGAGGCGCGTTCGGCCGCCCGGCTGTCGAGCCCGAATGTGGTCGCCGTGTATGACCAGGGCTCTGACGGACGGCTGCATTACATTGCCATGGAGTATGTGGCGGGCAGGACGCTGCGCCAGGTACTGAACGAACGCGGCAGGCTCAGCCCGCGTGAGGCGCTCGACGTCATGACCGGCGTGCTCAGCGGCCTGGCGGCCGCCCACCAGGCTGGGCTCGCGCACAGAGACGTCAAGCCTGAAAACGTGCTGCTCACTCCGGCCGGAGAAGTCAAGGTGGCGGATTTCGGCCTGGCCAGGTCGGTCGCCGGAGCCGTGCAGACCAAGGGCGGCATGATCATCGGGACGGCCGGCTACCTCGCACCCGAGCAGGTGGCGGGCGGCACGTCGGACGCGCGCACCGACGTCTACGCGGCTGGGATCATGCTGTTCGAGTTGCTCACCGGCACGCAGCCGCACACGGGAGAGAGCCCGCTCGCCGTCGCCTACAAGCACGTGAACGAGATCGTTCCGGCTCCTTCCAGCATCCTGCCGGGCCTCGCGCCAGCGCTTGACGCGCTGGTCGCGATGGCGACCAGCCGCGATCCTGATCTGCGACCCGCCAGTGCGGGCCAGTTCCTCCGGGCCATCGACGGTGCGCGGGCAGGTAGCTGGCCGATCGACTCAGGGCCGCACCGGGTCAGGCACCAGTATCAGGACCCCTACGCCGACGGTCTCCACCACTCAGACCCGGGCCGGTACGGTCCTCCTGTCGGCCATGGCGCGGTAGGCGCGTCGGCCCTGCCTTCGCTAAGCCCGCACTCGGCATCGTTCGTGCCAGCCGATCCGGCCTCGGCGGTGAATCACACGCTCGTGGTCCCGACGGGGTCCGACTACGGTGACTACGCTCCGAGATATCGCGGTCACCGGGCCGAGCGGCGGCGCCAGCGCGCCGAGCCGTTGCTGCCTGACCTGCTGTTTGGCAGGCGGGGGCTGTTCCTGCTCGGCGGGCTCGCGCTGGCACTCGTCATCGGGCTCGGGACCTGGTGGCTGAGCTCAGGCCGGTACACGAAGATCCCGGCCATGCGCGGTCTCTCCGTCAGCTCGGCGACAACCGACTTGCGCAATCTCGGCATGCACGTGCGGCTAGGCCAGGAAGTCCACAACCCGCTGGCCAAGGGTGAGGTCATCTCGACCAGTCCGGGTGCCGGTTCGAAAGCCACCCATGGCTCCACGGTCACGCTGACCGTGTCGCTCGGCCCGGTACTGATCTCGATGCCCAACGTGACCGGCCAGCCGCTAGCGCAGGCCAAAGTTACGGTCACGCAGGCGCACCTGACCGTGGGCCAGGTAGTCAACGCCACGTCAAGCTCGGTGCCGGTCGGCAACGTGATCAGCACCACGCCGACGGCGTATACCAGCTGGCCGCAGAACAAGCCGGTCACCCTGACGGTCAGCGTAGGTCCCGGGCTGCCGAACTTCGTCGGCCAGCCGGTGACGACCGCGCAGTCGGCCGCCTCGTCCGGCGGCTTCACGATCAACGTGGTGCAGGTCAACAGCGACCAGGCCGCCGGCACTGTGCTGAGCCAGTCGCCCGCTGCCAACACGCCGATCACCCAGGGCGAGGTCGTCACGGTCCGCGTCTCCCAGGGACCGCCCGCTGTCCCGGTGCCCGACGTCCAGGGCTTCCCGCTGGACGAGGCGATCAAGACACTGCAGAAAGCCGGCTTCCTGGTCCAGGTGGACCAGGGTCTTGGCAATACGGTGCTGAGCTACGACCCATCAGGAGCGCAGCCCAAGGGAACCACGATCACGCTGCACGTCGGACTGTTCAGCGGCGGGGGCGGCAACAAGCCCTAGCTGGCCTCACAACTCAGGGCCCTCGCCCGGCTGTTCCTGGTAGGAGTATCGCTGCTCTTGCCACGGGTCGGCGTTGTTGTGGTAGCCGCGCTCTTCCCAGAAGCCGCGGCGGTCGTCGACCATGTACTCGATCGCCCGCACCCACTTGACGCTCTTCCAGCCGTACCGGGACGGCACAACGAGCCTGACCGGAAAACCCTGCTCCGGGCTAAGCTCGCGGCCGTCCCTGTGCGTGGCGAGCAGCGTGTCGGGTGCGGCGAACGCATCGAGCGGCAAGTTGGCGCTGTAGCCGAAGTTCGCCCACACCATCACGTGAGTCGCCGCTGCCGCCGGCGGAACCTCACGGAGCACCTCGGTGGTGCACACGCCTGACCAGGTGATGCCGAGGATCGTGAACTTGGTGACGCAGTGGAAGTCAGCGACGATCTCCGCGTGCGGCAGCGACCAGAAACCGTCCCAGTTCCAGCTGTGCTCCTCGCCCGATGCGGTCGCGCCATACACCTGCAGGTCCCAGCTTGACGGATCGAAGCCAGGCACCGGCCCGTAGTGCAGCACCGGCATCGCCGCCTGAACATGCTGTCCCGGCGGCAGCCTTCTGCGTTCTTGTCCGGGCGGATCGGCAGGCTCTGCTGGCTCGGGAGGCTGGGGTGTCCACTTCGCCGGACCGGAGCGCGGGTACGGTAGGCCGGATGCCTCAAACCCGCGCGCGGCGGCGTCGGGTTGCCTCATCTCCGGCTGACCTGTCCCTTCTGATCGAATCAACGCATCCAATCAACGCGACGGTGCTGACCAGCAAACCTTACGCCCGCGTTCTGACCAGCCATCCTGTCACCTAGTTGAGATGTAACGATCAGCGACCAGCCATCCGGGCACCGTCTGCGTGCGCTAAGCTACCCACCGTGGGTCTTGCGCACTGGTTCTTTTATGGCTACTCACCCGGTACCGGGGAGGTGGCCCGCTAGGCGCTGCGCCTACGCACAAGCGGCAAGAAACTCCAAGCCCCCGGCCGGGAACGGCCGGGGGCTTTAGTCATTATGGAAGGCGAGGAGGACGAGATGGTGATCGTGATGGCCCCCGAAGCGACCCAGACGGACATTGACTCGGTCGTTGAAGTAGTCAGATCGGCCGGTGGAGAAGCGTTCGTAAGTCGCGGTGTGTCAAGGACGATCATCGGGCTCGTCGGCGACGTGGACCATTTCGGCTCGCTGAACCTCAGAAGCCGCAGCGGCGTCAGCGACGTCATCCGGGTCTCAGTCCCCTACAAGCTGGTCAGCAGGGAACACCATAGGGAGCGATCGGTCATCCGGGTTGCGGGGGTGCCGATCGGACCTGGCACGATGACGCTGATCGCCGGGCCTTGCAGCGTCGAGACCGCCGAGCAGACCCTCGCGGCCGCGCTGATGGCCAAGGCAGCCGGGGCCTCGCTGCTGCGCGGCGGCGCTTTCAAGCCGCGCACGTCTCCGTACGCCTTCCAGGGGCTTGGCGCGGCCGGCCTCAAGATCCTCGCCGACGTCCGCGCCGAGGTCGGCATGCCCATCGTCACCGAGGTCGTGGATCCTGCCGACGTGGAGCTGGTCTGCGCGCACGCCGACATGCTCCAGGTCGGCACGAGGAACATGCAGAACTTCGCGCTGCTGCAGGCCGTCGGGTCGGCAGGCAAGCCGGTCATGCTCAAGCGCGGCATGAACTCAACGATCGAGGAGTGGCTGATGGCGGCCGAGTACATCGCCCAGCGCGGCAACCTCGACATCGTGCTGTGCGAGCGAGGCATCCGCACGTTCGAGACCGCCACACGCAACACGCTCGACATCAGCGCCGTGCCGGTAGCGCAGCGTCTGTCGCACCTGCCGGTGATCGTCGACCCGTCGCATTCGGGCGGGCGCAGGGACCTGGTCCTGCCGCTGAGCAGGGCGGCGATTGCGGTCGGCGCCGACGGGATCATCGTTGACGTGCACCCGGATCCGGCCAAGGCGCTGTGCGACGGAGACCAGGCGCTAACCGGCCACGACATCGCCGAACTCGCCGACCTGGCGCGGACGCTGCCTGCCGTGCTCGGACGCACGCTTGCCGACATTCCCGAGCCCGCATCGGCCGGGGCGCTCTGAGATCGGTCGCGCTAGCCGGGGCGGTACTCCTGTGCGGCCGCGGCAAGCTCGGCGGCGACTTCGTCGATGTCCAGCCTGGCCTCGATCTTGTGCAGGTCGGCGACCCTGGCGTGGGTCTCGACGTGCCGCGGCAGCAGCAGCGAGCAGCAGTCCTGATCGGGGAGCTCAGACAGCGCCAGCGTGCTGATCCTGCGGGCCTCGGCCATGATCTCGGTCTTGTCCAGGCCGATCAGCGGGCGCAGGATCGGCAGCTTGACGGCCTCATCGAGCGCGGTGATGTTGGCCAGCGTCTGACTGCTCACCTGGCCAAGCGAGTCTCCGGTTACCAGCGCGGTCGCCCGCACGCGCGCCGCCATCGCCTGCGCCGTCTTGAGCATCAGCCGCCGCTGGGCCATGATCTGCAGCCTGCCAGACCCCGACGAGGCCAGCCGCTGCTGCGCACGGCCGAACGCGATCACATACAGGCGCGACCCGCGCTGATACCTGTCGAGCTGGCGGACAAGCCCGTACGCCTTGTAGACAGACTCTGGCCCGGTCAGCGGCATGCCAGAGAAATGGAGGAAGCTGCAGTACAGGCCGCGGCGCATCATCCGGTACCCGGCCACAGGCGAGTCGATGCCGCCGGACATCAGCACCAGGCCGCGGCCGCTCATCCCGACCGGCAGGCCGCCCTGGCCCGCGCAGCCGTCGGTGTAGACGAACACCTCGGACTGATCCACTTCCAGGTAGATGCTGAAATCGGGCCGGCTCAGGTTCACGGGGTTGCCGTATTCCTGCCGCACCCGGCTGCCGATCGCGACCGCGAGTTCGGCCGACGTCAGCGCGAAGCGCTTGTCTCGGCGCTTGGCCCTGACCGCGAACGAGCCGGCCTTGCCCTTGGCCAGCTCGGCCGCCGCCTCGATCGCCGCCTGCGGGTCCTTGGCGACGCGCGAGGCACGGCAGACCCTGACGATGCCCATGACGCTGAGCATGCGTTCTGCGATCTGATCGGCGGCAGCCGGCGCAGACACGCCAGGCGGCAGCGAGGTCGGGCTCAGCACGATGACGCCGTCGCGCTGCCACAGCCGCAGGCCGACGCCTATGTCAGCCGCCGCCAGCCTGATGTTGTTCTGTAGCAACCGCTCGAACTGCTGCCTGTTCCTGCCCTTGAGCACGATCTCGCCGAGTTTCAGCAGCACGCAGGGCTCGGGAGTGAAGCCATGAACTTCTGTGGCTGAGGCAGCGGCGGTCATTGCGGTCATGCCTAGAGTCTGACAGGTCTCGGCGAAAACGACGCCGCTCAGCTGTGGCAAGGTGGCACTCGTGAATCAGCGCGAACCGGTCATAGTGAGGGACGCCACCGACGCCGATCTTGACGCCATCATCGACATCGCCAAGGCAACGGGCCAGCAGGAAGACTGGACTACGGTCTATCCCGCATACGTGCGGCATCTGATCGCGCACGGCCGGCTCCTCGTCGGCGTCACTGAGGCCAAGCTCGATCGACACCGCGTCATCGGCTTCGGCGGAACCAGGCAGATCGGCGAGGGCGGTCGCGCCGTCAGCATGCTCACGGACCTGTTCGTCGATCCGGCAGCGCACGGCGCTGGGGCCGGCCGCGCGATACTCGACGTGCTGTGGGGCGACCAGGCGCGCAAGATCACGTTCAGCAGCCTGCATTCGAACGCCTTGCCGCTCTACACCAGCTTCGGCGTTGACGCCTGGTGGCCGCTCCTCTACCTGAGCGGCGAGGTTACGCGGCTGCGGCGGCCTGCCGGATGGTCGGTCGAGCGGGCTGAGCCGACCGAGGTCGCCGCGCTAGAGCAGGCATGGACACAAGTCGAGAGGACTGCGGACCACCAGATGTGGGCCGCACGCCCGCACGGGATTGGCATGATCGCCAGCCTGGGCGGTCAGCCGATCGCGGCGGGGACCGGCGACAGCGGCGGCGCCGAGTCCGGCATCAGCCATCTCGTCATGAACCAGAGCGGTGCGAACGCGGCCTATCCCGCCGCTGGCCAGGCGCGGCTGGCGGCCGACGCGGTCATCGCCGTGCTGTCCTGGCTCGAGCCTCCGGGCGACCGGGTCGACGTGTGCCTGCCTGCACCGCACCCGGCAGTGCGCCCGCTGCTGACCGCCGGCTGGAAGGTCAGCGAGTTCGACCTCTACATGGCCTCAGAGCCAGGCTTCATCGACCCGCTGACCTCGGTCCCCTCCCCCGCCTTGGCCTGAGACTCGGCGCCGACACGGGCGCGCATTGCCGGCAAGACGGCGGCCAGCGAGTTGGCTAGGGCCTGGACCTCAGCTTCTGGCAAGTCGCCAAGCAGGTCGGCGATGCGCTCGGCGTTGCGTTGCCGCCGTGCGGCGAGCGCGGCCCTTCCCTCGTCTGTCACCGTGACCAGGGCGACCCGGCCGTCGGCCGGGTCAGAGCCGCGGGCGACAAGGCCACGCTGCTCGAGCCGCTGAATGAGCTGGGTCATCGAAGGCTGGGACACCCCTTCGGCGATGGCCAGCGTCGTGATGCGCTGCGGACCCTGCCGATCGAGCGAGCTGAGCGTAGCCACGGCGGTCAGGCTCAGGTCGCGTCTTCCCGAGACGTCCTTGACGACGAGCCCGACGAGCTCAAGCAGATCGCTCGCCGGCCGGCTGAGGTCCATATGAGCATTTATATAGCATGCCTATCGACGCTCCCGCCTGACCAGCTCAGCGGACCGCGCAGAGCAGGCGGTTGTCACCACGTTGCCAAAGCGTGCCGACCTCGGCGAAGCCAGCTGCGCGCAGCGCGTCCACGTGAACCGCGAGCCGCCCGGACGCCGAGCCGTGGTGTTCGGCGTCCACTAGCCGACGTTGGCGGTCGGATGCCAGATCGGCCAGGGCGGCATCGGCCAAGGCGGCGTTCCACCAGGCCGTCCACGTCTCCGACCGGCCTGCAGGCGCCTTGCGATGTTCTTCACGCTCGTTCAGCGCCCGGCCGAGCTTGGCTAGGGTCGGCGAGACTGCCTCGTCCTCCCTGAGATGATCTCCGTTGAGCAGCAACCCGCCTGGCCGCAGCAGGGTCGCGATCTCGGCGTACATCGCCGCAAGCGAGTCCGGTGGCAGCCAGTGCAGAGCCGTGGTGCTCACTGCCGCGTCCACTTGCCGATCCAGGCTCAGGCCAGAGGACCAGCCAGGCAGCCGCATGTCGAGTTCGACAAAGCGCAAGGTGCCAGGGGCACGAACCGCGTCAGCCGCGTGTGCCGCCTGACCAAGCCCGAGCAGGAGCGGATCGGCGTCAACGGCGACCACGACGCCAGCCGGTATCTGGGCGAGCAGCCTGACCGCGAGGGAACCAGGGCCGCAGCCGAGGTCAATAACGAGCGGGTCGTCGCGCCCTGCCGTCTCGGCGACGGCATCGATGAGCGCGGTGAAGCGCTCCTCGCGGTCTGGCATGAACTCCTCCTGCTGTGCGTCCCACCGATCGATCCACGCTCGGGCCGTCAGAGCATCGAGAGTTGCCGTCATCGCCGCCTCCTTGCGTAACTGTCTACTATGATTTAGCCAGTCATCAGACTAGACAGAAAGATTGTCACTGGTCAAGTGAACTTCAGCAGTCACATCGACGCGGTGGTCACGGTCGCCGTACGGCTCGTCAACGCGCTGACGCCGGGCGAGGCGCACGGCCGGACGTATCTGCCCGCGGACGGCGCCGCGCTCGCCGCCCTTGCGACTGACGCGCTCAGGGTCGGTCGACCCGATACCCGGGACGTCACCTGCGATGAGGCCGTCGAGCTTGGCGACTTCGCGTGGGCGCTTCGGCTGGTGTTCGCTGACGTTGCCGCCGGCCGGCTCGATCAGGCGGCCGGACAGGTCAACGGGCTGCTTGCCGCGACCGGGGCGAGGCCGATGCTGGACAAGCACGATGACCAGCCCTGGCATCTGCACTTCCACGGGGCCAGCGACTCGCTGACGACCGGCTGGATGGCTGGTTGCGCTACCGGGCTGGCTGTCGTGCTCGGCAGTGACCTGTACGGCAGGCTCGGGGTGTGCACGGCAGAGCGCTGCGACCGCGTCTACGTCGACACGTCGAAGAACGGAACTCGCCGGTTCTGCTCGACCGCATGCCAGAGCAGGGTCAAGGCGGCTGCCTTTCGAGCTCGCCACGCCTGAGCTGCCGGCGATGGGCGGTGAAAGCCCCGGGCTATTCGTTATGCAGCCAAAGGCAGTTCCCGGTGCCGGGTCAGCCGAAGAAGACCTCGGCCTCGGCGTAGCGCTCAGGGGGCACGAGCTTGAGCTGGCTGACGGCTTCGGCGAGCGGAACGCGGACGATCTCGGTCCCGCGCAGCGCGACCATGATGCCGGACTCGCCGCCGGCCACGGCCCTGATCGCGTGAATGCCGAACCTTGTCGCGAGCACGCGGTCGAACGCGGTCGGGGTTCCGCCGCGCTGGATGTGGCCCAGCACGGTGGCCCGTGCCTCCTTACCGGTGCGGCGCTCGATCTCCTCGGCGAGCAGCTGGCCGACGCCGCCAAGCCTGGCGTGCCCGAACGCGTCCAGCTTCTCGCCGTCGACCTGCGCCGACTCCTTCTGGTGGGCCCCTTCCGCAACCACAACGATCGGCGCATATCTGGTCTCGAACCGCTGCCGCACGTACTCGCAGACTTCGTCGAGATCGAAAGGATGCTCGGGGATCAGGATCACGTTCGCGCCGCCTGCCATTCCAGCGTGCAGCGCGATCCAGCCGGCATTGCGGCCCATGACCTCGACGATCAGCGCCCTGTGGTGGCTCTCGGCCGTTGTGTGCAGCCGGTCGATCGCCTCCATCGCGATGTTCACCGCGGTGTCGAAGCCAAACGTGTAGTCGGTTGCCCCGAGGTCGTTGTCGATGGTCTTGGGCACGCCGACGACCTTGACGCCCGCCTCAGAGAGCCGGCTGGCGACGCCAAGCGTGTCCTCGCCGCCGATGGCTATCAGCGCGTCGACACCGAAGCTGGCCAGGTTCTCGGTGATCCGCTGCAGGCCAGGCTTGCCGTCTTGGGTGGCTGAATCGGCGAGAGGATTGGTCCGGGACGAGCCAAGAATCGTTCCGCCACGCGGCAGTATCCCGCGCACCGCCTGGACATCGAGTTGCTGGGTGTCAGCCTCGAGGGGGCCACGCCAGCCGTCCCTGAATCCCACGAACTCGAAGCCATGATCAAAGACGCCGGTGCGGACGATCGCCCGGATAACCGCGTTCAGACCAGGGCAGTCTCCGCCGCCGGTGAGTACTCCGACTCGCATCCGGGCTCCTTCCCTCGCGTGCCGCTCGCCCGTCGGTGCCGGCCCCGTGGTTGCCGACACCGGGCTTACCGTCACTGTGCCTCTCCGGCACCGTGACGGCTGCTCGACCGTCACACTAGTCCCATGAGCGTCCTAGCAATCGACGCCGGCACGACCGGCGTCACCGCACTCATCGTTGCCGCCGACGGCAGCGTGACAAGCCGGGGTTACTCGGAATTCAGTCAGTATTTTCCCGAACCTGGCTGGGTTGAGCAGGCGCCTGCGGGAATCTGGGACGCCACGCTGGCTGCGTGCGCCGCGGCGCTCGCTGCTCGCGCGAACGCCGACCCGGTTACCTGCGTCGGCATCACCAACCAGCGCGAGACCGCTGTGTTGTGGGATCGCTCGACGCTGATCGCGCCGCACCGGGCGATCGTCTGGCAAGATCGCCGGACGGCCAGAATCTGCGCCGAACTCCGCGACACCGGACACGAGGACCGGGTCGCCGAGCTCACCGGACTGCGGCTCGATCCGTACTTCACGGCGACGAAACTGACGTGGCTGGCCAGGCACGCGCCTTCGGTCTGGGCCGATGTCCGCGGCGGGAATGTGGCGGTCGGGACGGTTGACTCGTACCTGATCGCGAGGCTGACCGGCGGCAGGCGGCATGTCACTGACGCATCGAACGCGTCAAGAACGCTGCTGTTCGACATCAACACCGGGCAGTGGTCGGAGGAACTCTGCGGGTTGTTCGGGGTGCCGATGTCGGCGCTTCCTGAGGTAGTGCCGTCGAGCGGGGTCATCGCCTCGACCGACCCTGAGGCATTTCTCGGTCTGTCGGTGCCGATCGCTGGAGTTGCCGGAGACCAGCAGGCGGCGCTGTTCGGCCAGGCCTGCTACTGGCCAGGCTCGTCCAAGTGCACGTACGGCACTGGCTCTTTCTTGCTCACGAACACAGGCTCGCGGCTGGTGCGTTCAAACGCCGGACTGCTGACGACCGTCGCCTGGATGGATACCAGCGGGGCGCTGACCTATGCGCTCGAGGGCGCGATATTCGTGACCGGCGCCGCGATCCAGTGGCTCAGGGACGGCCTCGGCGTGATCCACAGCGCGAGCGACAGCGAAGAACTCGCCAGGTCGGTCGATGATTCTGGCGGAGTAGTGTTCGTGCCTGCGCTGACCGGGCTTGGGGCACCCGACTGGGATCCCGAGGCGCGCGGGGCGATATTCGGCTTGACCCGGGGCGTGACGAAGGCTCACCTGGCCCGTGCGACGCTCGAGGCGATCGCGTTCGAGGTGCGTGACGTCGTTGATGTGATGGCGTCGGAGGCTGGGGCCGAGCCGGGGGCTGGGGCGGAGCCAGCGCCTGGGGCGGAGCCAGCGGCTGGGGCCGAGCCGGGGGCTGGGGCGGGTCCGGGAGCTGGGGGTGCGCCGCTGCGGGTCGACGGCGGGGCGTCGGCCAACGACCTGCTGATGCAGATCCAGGCCGACCAGCTTCAGATGCCCGTTGAGCGGCCCGTGGTGGCAGAGACCACGGGCTTGGGCGCGGCTTTCCTCGCCGGGCTAGCTACCGGCGTATGGTCCGGGCCCGAGGAGCTCGCCGCAACCTGGCAACTCGACCGGCGGTTCGATCCAGGCAGACGGGATGACTCGGCGCACCGGCGGTGGCGCGAGGCCGTGCGCCGTTCGCTGCGCTGGGCAGGCGAGGATGCCGGGACGCCCCAGGACTGACACAGGACTGATTGAGGCTGACGACGCTGACCGCGCCGTGATCAGGCTTCGGCCGGCACGGTCCGTATCGGCGTCACGAAGCCGGGATGGTCGCCGCGGCTCGCCAGCGCCTGGCGAATAGTGGCCAGCACCTGGTCTGGCTCCTGCCTGATCTGCCTCGGGGTGAAGTGAAGGACGAGCACGCCGAGCGCGGTGAGCCTGGCGTGCCGGTTGATCGTCTTCTCCCAGTCCTCGGGCGACAGGTGCCACTCCTTGGAGTCGACCTCTGCCACCACACCAGCCTCAGGCCACCAGGCGTCGGCTACCGCGATAAGTTCTTCACCGCAATAGAGCCGGGCGTTGAACAACGGCAGCGGCAGCCGACCCCGCTTAATGAGATCCTTCATCTCGGCCTCGCGCGATGACCTGATCCCGCTCCTGACCTCGGCCAGCGCGGCGCGGAAGAACGCAGACCCCTGCACCGGCCCGCTCCGCAATTCGGCAACCAACTGGTCGATGGTGCACAGCCCCGTCTGAACGGCCGCCGCGACCGTGGCGCGAACAGACCCCAGATCACCAAGCCAGCGAGCTGCGTCGCCGACTGCCCTGGCCGGCAGCGCGAACTGCACCGGCCCGATGTAGCAAACCTGCTCAGGAAGGCGGGTGGTCAGCCTGATCGCCACGTATCCGGCGCTCTTGCGCTGTCTCGTTGCCGGTACAAGCACGTCCACGGTCTTGGCCGGGCGGGCACGCACACCGTGTCGGCGTAACGCTGCCGCACCGGTCAGCGTGCTGCCGGGCCCGGCGTAGAGCAGGGCTGCCGTGTCAAGCTGGTCTTGAGTCGGAGTGCCAGTGACGGTCAGGTAGACGCCAGGCAGGAGCCGCTGCCACGGCCCACCGCCACGAGCCCGACGGCTAAGCATGTCGTTGCTTAGTCCGCAGGCGAGTGCCTGATGCCGGGTGATGACGCCGTACTGCCTCTTGAGCAGCCCAGATAACTCGGAGTTGGCGGCGCGCAACGCAAACCCGTTTGCTGGCGTGCTGATCGATCTGCTCGGGGCCGCAGCAGCGGCTTGGCCCGCGTGGGCGGGCGTTGATCTTCGTTCCACGGGGTCACCATGTCACCAGCCACTGACAAGCACCGTCAGGGCCGGCGCGATGGATTCGGGAATTCATCGCAGTCAGGGCCAGGACCGGCGCGATGGATTCCCGAATTCACACCCGATTTCCCGGATGGATTGCCGAATCCATCGCGGGAGGAGCGGTCTCGTGCGCGCTGGATTCGGGAATCCATCCGGGGAACAGCGTCGAGAGCGGCGAGAGCGGCGGCGCGGGAGGAGTCGAACGCGCGGCGGGGTCGTCGCAGACCGGCGATCGCTGAGGCCGTCGTCGCCGGCTTGTGATAGCTACTCGGCGGTCGCTACGTCCACGGGCGCGACGTCGGTGATTGGGGCACCTCCGCCGGCGGCGGCCGCCGGAGCGGCGATTGGGCGGCCAGCCTCAGCCGGCGCCGGCGCGGACGACGAAGCCAACGCGATGTCGTCAGGTGCGTCTTCCGCCGGCTCCTCCACCTCTTCGCCGGACTCCGCGGACTCCGCGGATCCCACCGACTCCCCGCGCTCGGTTGGCGACTGTGCCCGCTTGCCGCGCGACTTATGACGCTGGGCGTACTCGTCGACGTACTCCTGGCCGGACAACCTCATGATCTCGTAGATGATCTCGTCGGTGACGGCCCTGAGCACGATCCTGTCCGTCTCGAGGCCGTAGTACCGGGAGAAGTCGAGCGCCGGCCCGAACCGCACGCCTGGCCTGATCGCCAGCCGGGGCGTGATCCGCCCTGGCGGCTGGAACTCGAACCCGCCGATCATCGCGCACGGGATCACAGGCACGCGCGCCTCGAGAGCGAGCCTGGCAACGCCGGTCTTGCCACGGAACAACCGGCCGTCGGGAGTCCTCGTGCCTTCTGGGTAGATCCCGAGCAGATTGCCGCCGGCCAGCACCCGCAAGCCGGTGGCCAGGGCCCGCTCACTCGCCTCGCCACCGGACCGATCGACCGGAATCTGGCCGACGCCGCTGAAGAAGGCCCTGCTGAGCAGGCCCTTGATGCCGCGCCCCGTGAAGTACTCGGACTTGGCGAGGAACACGACCTTACGCGGCAACGGCAGCGGGGCGAAGAAGTGATCGGAGAACGACAGGTGGTTGCTTGCGATGATGGCAGGGCCGGTTCTCGGCACGTAGTCCGCGCCCTCAGCCCACGGCCGGAAAACCAGCCGCAAGAATGGGGCGATGATCGCCTTGACCACCCAGTAGAACATCTGTCCATGATCCCATGCCGATGTCGTCGTGCGAACCTTCCGGCCCCCACAATCCGTTAACTCACTAGGCGGGCGCTGACGGAGAGCCAGCTATCCTCCTAGCACCTGCGGAACACCGGCCGACATGCGACGATTCGGAACAGAGAGTCCATGTCGCCCGAGGAGGTAGAGAAGATGCCAGTGCTGCCAGGCGCGGAAGCATATCGTCACGAGGGCGGATCGACCGGTGTGCTTCTCTGCCACGGATTCACCGGCAGCCCGCAGTCGTTGCGCCCGTGGGCCGAGTTCCTGGCCGGGGCAGGGATGACCGTCAGCTTGCCGCGGCTGCCTGGGCACGGCACGACCTGGCAGGAGATGGCCAGGACGCGCTGGGAGGATTGGTACGCGGAAGTCGACCGCGCCTTCGACGAACTGCGCGCGGCCACCGATGAGATCTTCGTCATGGGCTTGTCGATGGGTGGGTGCCTTGCGCTGCGGCTCGCCGAGCTGCGCGGGCAGGCGATCAGCGGGCTGGTGCTCGTCAACCCCTCGGTGACAGCGGAGACAAAGCTGTTCCTGCTAACGCCCATCTTGAAACTGGTCGTGCCGTCGCTCACAGGGGTGGCCAGCGACATCAAGAAACCTGGCGTGACCGAACTCGCCTACGACCGGGTACCGGTCAAGGCGGCCGCGACATTGCCTGGCCTGTGGCAGGTGACGACGCGGCACCTGGACCAGGTGAGCCAGCCCGTGCTCGTGTACCGCAGCACGAGCGACCACATCGTGGGTCCTGCCAACGTCGAGATTCTGCGCCGGGCGCTGCCTGCCGATCAGCTGGAGGTCAGGGAGTGCGCAGATAGCTACCACGTCGCGACGCTCGACAACGATGCCGAAGCGATCTTCGCCGGGAGCCTGGAATTCGTTCGATCGCACAGTCATGCGGGAAAGGAATGACAGGATGGATGGCGAGGGAAAGTACACCGCAGGCAGCATGATCGGGCGACGATGCGGGGGGCACCGTGGGGCGCGACGTAGGTAGGGACGAGGGCCGCGAGCAGGCTGAGTGGCGCGACCTCGTGGCCAGGCTTGAAGTGCAAGCCCCGATCGACCCAGCCGAAGCGCCCTGGCCGGACCGCGAGAACCTGCGCACCAAGACTCAGCCTGGCAGCGTCAGCTCCACGACAGGTTCCGGCCTGACCGGCCAGGCCCCTGACCGCGATGGCAGGCCAGGCGACAGCACGCCAGGCGACAGCACGCGAGGCGACAGCACGCCAGGCGACACCACCCAACTCGACGAAGGCCCAGAGCCCGCAACGAGCAGCGACACCGCACCTGGCGATCCGGATGACGCGGACGCCGACCATGGGAGGCGCGGGTCGGCCGATCGCGGCAGGGTTATCAGGCCGGCTGGCTCGGCACGGGTGGGCTGGCCGGACGCACCTGCTGCCGGCAGCGAC
>Ga0126381_100003502_pt1 | contig 17039 bp, 13 predicted proteins | sample PanSoiMetPlot_28_FD_96465 | JGI IMG/M metagenome (GOLD analysis project Ga0126381, IMG submission 96465) | Tropical forest soil microbial communities from Panama - MetaG Plot_28 | ecosystem: Environmental > Terrestrial > Soil > Tropical forest > Bulk soil | place: Panama | collected 2016-02-17 | reverse complement strand
GGTTCCGCTGGCGACTCGACATGAACGATCGACGCGATTCGCGGGTCCTTCGGTAACGCTCACCTTGCTGCCGCTGATAAACGCCGCCGGATTTTTTCTGGCGCTCTACCAGATGTATGAGTTCGAAAAAACGGCGCTAACCTGGTACGCGCTGGAGCTGGCGGCGGTTTACCTGGGAATCAGCAGTCTTTTCAAAAGGCGTTTCCCGGACCAGGAAACCCGATTCATCAATCTGTTGCACGTGGCCATCGCCATTGCGTTCATCACCATAGCCATTCCGCTGAAGCTCGACGCGCAATGGATCACCATCGGCTGGCTGATTGAGTCGGCCGTGCTGCTGTGGGTGAGCGTGAAAGTGGAGGGCGATTTTCTGAGATACCTGGCGGTGGCCGCACTGATTCTGGGAATTATGCGGCTCCTGCTCTTCGACCGCTTCCACACGGAGATGCTGGTCTTCAATCCACGATTCGCGACTTATCTGGTGGCCATTGCAGTACTCGGCGGAATTATCGTTTTCGGCAAAGGGCACGCCTCTGAACGGGAGCAGGCGTTTCTACAACTGGCCGTGGTTTTCCTGAATCTGCTGGCACTGATCGCGCTGACGCTCGAAGCGTCCGACTATTTCGACCGGCAGCTGGCGGCGGCCTTCCGGCCACCTTTCGGCTTGGGCCTTGCTTATGCGCAACTGCGATTGGAGAGAGATTTCAGCTATTCGGCGATTTGGCTGATTTACGGGGCGATCTTAATGGCGGTGGGATTCCGCAAGCGGTCGGCATTCATTCGCTGGCAGTCGCTGGTATTGATCGCGGTAACGATCATGAAAGTTTTTCTCTACGACGTTTCCGCGCTGGACAAAGGCTACCGGATTATCAGTTTTGTGGTGCTGGGAGCCGTGCTTCTGGGGATTTCTTTCGTGTACCAGCGCGACTGGCTGAAGCTTTCTTCGCGAAGCTCTGAAGACCAGGCCGGAGGATAGTCGTGAAAACTGCGGTAGCGTCGCTGGCCGCACTGCTGTTTGCCGCACCTTCCATCTCGTTTTTAAAATACGAGCGCGGCATTCCGGCTGCGACCGAGGCAGGGCAGCGATATTTCGTGGTGGACGATGCCTTCTGGCGACACGCTCGCCCGGACCTGGGAGATGTGCGCCTATTTTCAGCGTCGAGCGAGGTTGCCTATGCGCTCGATACCGAGCGCGGCGGCGCGGAAGTCGAGCAGAAAGAGATTCGCGTGCTGCAGCCAGCGAGCGTTGCAGGCAAAACACAATTCCTGCTCGACATGGCGGGCATCTCCGAATACGACCGGGTGGCGCTGAAACTCGCGACCAAAAACTTCGTGGCCCACGCGCGCGTGTCCGGACAAGATGACGCCCATGGTTCGCGCTGGGCGCTGCTGGGAACCACTACGCTCTACGATTTGTCCGACGAACGCCTGGGACGTAACAGCTCGCTCCAGATGCCGCTTTCGACCTACAAGTTTCTTCAGGTGACGATCGACAATGCGGTGAAGCCTGCAGACGTGCTGGGCGGCACGGCGGGCATCACGCGTTCGGAAAAGGCCGTGTGGCGCCGCGTCGGCGACGGAGCGACGGTTGCGCAGCAATCCCGAGACACGGTTCTGAGTTTCTCGCTGCCGCCAAACGCGCCAGTGGAACGGATTGTTTTCGAAATCGATCCAGCACAGTCAAATTTCCGCCGGGACCTGCAAATTGAGGGCGCCGGAGGAAACTGGATTGGCAGCGGGGAAATCGCGCGTGTGCACATGCAGCGCGGCGGCCAGAAGATCGATGTCGATGAGGAGACGGTGTATGTGAGCGGACGCGGATATTCGCCGCTCAAAGCGACCATCCGCAACGGCGACGATCCGCCGCTGAGAATTACGGATGCTCACTTAGAGCAGTACGAGAGGCGTGTGTACTTCGATGCGGCGTCCGGCGTACCAATCAGCCTCTACTACGGCGACGAGCAACTGGGGGCGCCAGTATACGATTACGCCAAGCTGTTTCAGAAGGACACGGCTGCCGGTCCGGTCGATTTGGGAATGGAAACGCGGAACGTGACATATACCGGGCGCCCTGACGGACGGCCATGGTCGGAACGGCATCCGGCGGTGTTGTGGGCCGCAATTCTTGCGGCGGTGCTGGTGCTGGGAACGATCGCACTGAAGTCGATGCGCGCCTCCGCTGCGTCGTAAAAGCCAAAACGTTTCGCGAAGGAAAGAGGCGACAATTCTGGCGAAAGTGCCAGACAATCCTCTACGAGTCGGGCCTGACGGTGTAGACTCCCACTACTAATTGAGGTGCGCTTGCGCCGCGGACGCGCACCTGCCGCCTCTTCACAAAAGTTTTTTTCATTCCTCGATGATTTTTTCTTGACAACCCTCGAAAGCTATTTACAATCGGGCACATCCAGTGGGAGAAAGTGGCGCGAAGTGGCAGAAAGTGAACCGCAGTGGCAGGGGCGGAGTGAGTGAATTCCGGCATCAACGCACCGCAGAAGGCATGGCGAAATGTTGCGCGGCAGTTATCTGGCGACGGTCGACGAGAAAGGCCGGGTGAAAATCCCGTCCGATTTTCTCGGCGAACTGCGCAAGGCGGGCGCGAAATTCTACGTGACCAGCGCGACCGGCGAAGCGGCTCAGATCTATCCCATGAAGGCGTGGGAAGCGATCGAGAACAAGCTGTCCAAGCTTTCGTCGCACCACGCCATCAAGGTGAAGTTTCTGGCGCGCACGAGTTACTACGGCCAAGTAGTGGAAGTGGACGGACAGGGGCGCATTCTGATTCCACCCGTGCTGCGGGAAGCCGCCCAGATGAAAGGCGAAGTGGACGTCGCGGGACGTCTGACTTACCTGGAAGTCTGGAATCACCAGCGGTTCCTCGATCAGCACATCAACCATAACCAGATCACGGCGGAAGAACTGGAACAACTGGGCATTTGAGTTTTGAGCGTTTTGCATACGCCGGTCCTGCTGGAAGCGGTTTTGCAGTGGCTTCGCATCCGGCCTGAGGGGACGTATGTCGACGCGACGGTCGGAACGGGAGGCCATGCGATCGAAATCGCGCGGCGCCTGACGACCGGGCGCTTGTTGGGCCTGGACCGGGACTCACGGGCGATCGAAATCGCGCGGGACAGATTGAAGGAATTCGGGGAAAGGGTGGTTCTAGTGCACGCGGAGTTTTCCAGGATCGGCGAGGTGGCGGCAAGTCTGAATTTGGCGCCGGTGGATGGGGTGGTCGCCGATCTGGGCGTTTCAACGCTGGAATTGGATGATCCGAAGCGAGGCTTCTCATTTCGCTGGCCGGCGCCGCTCGATATGCGCATGAATCCCGATTCGCCGCTGACCGCGGCGGACATTGTGAACCACTGGCCGGAGAAAGAACTGGCCGACCTCCTCTACCTGCGGGCCGAGGAGCGGAACTCACGCAGAATCGCCAGGGCTATTGTGCGGGCGCGTCCCATTCGGGACACCGCGCACCTGGCAACGGTTGTGGCAGGAGTCCAAAAGGTAAGGGGAAGGCAGAAACTGCATCCCGCGACAAAAACGTTTCTGGCGCTGCGGACTGCGGTGAATCGAGAAGAGGAGGAACTCGAGCAGTTTCTTTCGTGGACCCCTGCCACTTTAGCTTCAGGAGGACGCTGGATAGTCCTCAGTTACCACTCGCTGGAAGACCGCATGGTGAAGCGCGCATTTCAGAAGCTCGAGCGCGAGAAAAGCTTCAAGATACTGACGAAGAAGGTCATCCAGCCGGATGCGGCGGAAATTCGAAGGAATCCACGTTCACGCAGCGCGAAAATGCGCGTTGCTGAGAAGTTGCGGACGGCGAACGAAGGAGAAACGAGCCCAGCATGACCGAATATTATACGGTGAAACGCATCGATAATACGCGCTTGATGCGCCCCGCCGCGCCTTCGCGCGTGCGAGAGTTATTTCGCTACTGCGCCGGCGGAGCGACAATCGCGGCCTGCCTGCTGTTTTATGCCTGGCAGCACTTCGAATGCATCCAGATCCGTTACCAGGTGGAGCAACTGGAACTGCAGCGCAACAAAGCGGCGCAATTGAACCAGCAATTGCTTCTGGAAGTGGCCACGCTGCGCTCGCCGATGCGTGTCGATAGCATTGCGCGCAATCAGCTTGGCCTATCGGTGCCGGTACCGGGGCAAGTAGCGCCTGCGGATGCCTCGGGTGAGGGCGTGGTGGCGCAGGCGGGATTGTCCGTTCCGATAACCAGACCCTGAGCGAACAAGATTGCAAGTATGACGGCTCGCGCAAGCGGGCTCGCGCCGGCGAATCGCGTATCCGCCGGACGATGTATCCGGTGGAACAGGCCGCAAATCCATGGAGCAGCGCAACCCGCGTCTCCGCTGGCTGGTCGTTTGGGTCCTGGCGGTGGTTTGGATGGCGGCGGTGCTGGCGCGGCTGAGTTACCTCCAGCTCTTCTGCTATAGCGAATACCTCGCCAAAGCCCAGCACCAACAGCAGCGCATCTTTGAAATCAGCCCCAAGCGCGGAACCATTTACGACCGCAAAGGGCGCGAACTGGCAGTGAGCCTGCCGATGGACTCGGTATTTGGGGACCCGGCGGAAATCACCGACGCTGGCATGGTGGGCAATTTGCTTTCGCGCATTTTGAACGTTCCCGCCGAAGACCTGGAAACGAAAATCCGCGAGGCGCGCACTCCGGTCCGGTTGGCCAAGAAGCTCTCACCCGAGATAGTGCAGAGAATCCAGGGGATGAATTTAAAGGGCGTGTTTTTCTTGAAAGAGAGCCGGCGCGTCTATCCGCAGCGGCAACTCGCGGCGCACGTGCTGGGATTCACCGACGTAGATGAAAAGGGTATCGGGGGTATTGAATACTCGTTCGACAAGATCATCCGCGGGCGGCCCGGGAAAATGATGGTGATGGAAGACGGAAAGCGCCGCTGGTACGACCGGCGCGAGGCAGCCCCCGACCCGGGCGCGAGCGTTGTGCTAACCCTTGATGAAACCATTCAATACATTGCCGAAAAGGAGCTGGCGCGGGCCATCGAGGATACCCGCGCGAAGGCCGGAACCGTGGTGGTCCAGCACCCGAATAACGGCGAGTTGTTGGCACTGGCGAACTGGCCGACCTTCGATCCCAACGACGCCGGCGCTTATCCCGACGATGCACGGATGGACCGGGGCGTGAGCGCGGCTTATGAACCTGGTTCGACCTTCAAAGTGCTCACGCTGACGGGAGCGATTGAAAACGGGGTAACCAGCCCGGACGCATTGGTCGATTGCCAGATGGGCAGGATTCTGGTGGCCGGGCGGCTGATCCACGATTGGCATCCGTTTGGCGTGCTGAGCGTAGAGAAGATTCTGGTGCACTCGAGTGATGTCGGGGCCATCAAGGTGGCGTTGAAACTCGGCGCGCCGCGTTTTTATGAAACTATCCGGAAGTTTGGCATTGGTCAACCGACTGGCATCGAACTGCCAGGTGAAAATCGCGGGTTGCTGCGGCCGGTGGAGAACTGGTCGCCCAGCTCAATAGGGTCGTTGGCCATGGGTCAGGAAGTGAGCGTCACGCCAATTCAGATCATTTCGGCGATTTCGGCCGTAGCTAACGGCGGGACGCTTTATCCTCCACGTATCGTTCACGAAATTCAGGGCGACGCTTCCGGTCTGCAGCGCCCCGATGCAACCCCCCGACAAGCCACCGACGAGAAAACAGCCGCGGATATGCGGGCGATGATGGAAGACGTAGTGCTCGAGGGCACCGGCAAGCCTGCCCGGCTCAACGGCTACACGGCCGCGGGAAAATCCGGCACAGCGCAAAAGATCGACCCGGCCACGGGACGCTATTCCGCCACGCAATACAACGCCTCGTTTGTGGGCTTCGCTCCGGTAAACGAACCTGCCGTAACGATTCTGGTGGTGCTTGATTCGCCAGTCGGAGCCCATCATGGCGGCGAGGTGGGTGGCCCGGTTTTCAAGCACATCGCCGAACAGGTACTGGCGTATCTGGGAGTGCCGCACGACTTGGCGGGTCCTTCCGATGTGGAAACGGCCAAGAATTCGCAGCCTCGTGCGCCAAGAATAGAAAAGAGGAACGGCAAGGCAAAGACAGCCCTGAATGCGACAACACTCGACCAGGCAACGTCATCGGAAAAGCAGGCGCAAACGGTTGCCTTCGACGGGCAGGATGGAATTGCGGTGCCGAACCTGGCCGGCCGCAACGTGCGTGCTGTGACGGAAGAATGCCAGCGCATGGGCTTGGTTCCCTCGCTGATTGGCAGCGGTGTGGCGGTCGAGCAGTCTCCGAGCGCGGGTTTGCTGGTGCCGCCGGGCAGCCGCGTAACCGTTCGGTTCGGACGAGCCGGCGTCCTATTGCCCGCCTCTACGCGCGGGAGCGAAAATTGAAATGTGTCGTGGAAGGCGCACTTCGCAACGGCCCGGATGCAGAAGATTTTAAGATGAATACCGGAATGAATTTGTGCGATGTAATCGACGGTGTGGACGTGCTTTGCGTTACCGGGCCAGCGGACCCGCACGTGGTTTCCATCGCCTACGATAGCCGCAAAGCCAGCATGGGCTGCCTCTTTTTTGCGCTGCCTGGCGAACAAGTGGACGGATTTCAGTTCGTGGATTACGCCATTGCGCGTGAAGCGATAGCAGTGGCGAGTTCGAAGCCGCGTCCCGCCGCCGTCAGGGAGACGGTGACCTGGGTGCAGCTGTCGGAGGGCCGGGAGCGGCGCGCGCTGGCGCGGGCTTCCGCCAACTTCTATCGGCATCCGGCCAGTTCGCTGAAGCTGGTTGGAGTGACAGGCACGAATGGCAAGACCACCACAACTTTTCTGGTGGATTCCATCCTTCACGCCGCGGGACTCACGGCGGGCTTGGTGGGGACAACCGGTTATCGCACGCCGAAGGGCGCTCGCAGCGGCGCGAACACCACACCGGAGTCCCTAGATTTGCAACAGATGTTTGCCGAGGTACGCGACGCGGGCGGAACGCACGCGGTCTTAGAGACTAGTTCCCATGCGCTGGCTATGGATCGCCTGTGGGGTTGCCACTTCGCTGTGGCCATTTTCACCAACCTGACTAGAGATCATCTCGACTACCACAAAACGTTCGAAAACTATTTCGCGGCCAAACGGCGGCTATTCGAGGGCACCGGCGCGGGAGTGCCGGACGTAGCGGTGATTAATACTGACGACCCTTACGCGACGCGACTCGAGGGCTTGGCGCGCCGCACCGTGAGTTATGGCCTCAAAGACACCGCGGACGTCCACGCCAAAAAATTCCGGCTGAGCTTTGAAGGACTTGAGCTCACCGCAGAGACGCCCGCCGGCAAAGTTGAGGTGCGTTCGAGGCTGGTGGGACGCATCAATGTATACAACATTCTCGCCGCGATCGGGACTGGGCTGGGGTTGGGTATTTCATCGGGCGACATTGAGCGCGGTATTGCCGACCTCGAACTGGTACCAGGACGTTTTCAGCGCATTGATGAAGGGCAGCCCTTCCTCGTGGTGGTGGACTACGCGCATACGGACGATGCCCTGAGGAATCTGATCGCTACGGCCCGCGAGCTCAGCTCCACGGGACGGATCATCACCTTGTTTGGAGCCGGCGGCGAGCGCGACCGCACCAAGCGTCCACTGATGGGCGAGGCGGCTGGGTCGATGAGCGATCTGGTGGTACTGACAAGCGACAACCCCCGTGGCGAAGACCCGCTGCGCATCATCAACGATGTGGTCGTGGGATTGCAGAAAGTGAACGCCAAGTACTGCATCGAGCCGGACCGAGAGAAGGCGCTCGAAGTCGCTCTCGAGGAAACCCAGGCGGGCGACATCGTATTGCTGGCAGGCAAAGGTCACGAAACGACGCAGGTGCTGAAGGAACGCAGCATCGATTTTGACGACCGCGAAAAGGCACGGGAATTGCTGCGCCGCAAAGAGTTTTCAAAGCAGCCAGCGGGGCGGTAGACGATTCAAGCTGGTCACCCGGCGTTGGCCCGGGAATTCAGCATGTGAGGGACGCCCAGCCCCTTGGAGATGTCATGCGCTGGAGTGTGGGTGAAATCGCTGAAGCGTTGGGCATTGCGCCGCCTTCCGGGCTCGATCCCATCGCCCGGGTGGGCGGCGTCTCGATCGACTCGCGCACGATTCAACCGCGAGAACTGTTCGTGGCCATACACGGAGAGCGTCACGATGGACACGATCACGTGGCTGCGGCCCTGGAGAAAGGGGCTGCCGCGGGATTGGTGGCGCGCAGCCGCTTGGGAAGCTACACACCGGAAGCTCAGGGAAAGCTGCTCGCGGTCGAGAACACGCTGGCCGCACTGCAGCGGCTGGCTTCCAGGGTTTGCCAGACATGGCGCAGGGCGCGTCCGGGGCGCCTTCTCGGCGCCGTGGCTGGGTCCGTGGGCAAGACCACTACGAAGGAGATTCTTGCGGCGCTCGTTGGCGCGCGCTTCCGCACGCTGAAAACACAGGGCAACCTGAACAACGAGTATGGATTGCCGCTCACGCTGCTGCGTCTGGACGACGACTATGAAGCGGCGGTGGTGGAGCTTGGTATGTCGCATCGCGGCGAATTGGCCGCGTTGACACGGATTGTCTCGCCCGACGTGGGTGTGATTACGCGCGTGGCGGTCGAGCACCTGGAATTTTTTTCTTCCATTGACGAAATAGCGCTGGCGGAACGCGAGCTGATCGAGAATTTGCCGTGGCCAAACGCGACCGCCGTGCTGAATGCGGACGACGAACGCGTCGCAGGATTTGCGGAAGTCGCGCGCGGCCCCATGATCTTCTTCGGTACGAGCCCGGCGGCGCAATTTCGCGCCGAAGCGATCGAAGAGCGCGGCATCGAAGGCTCAGAATTCGATTTCGTTTCGCCGCAAGGGCGCTGCCGGTTGAGGCTTCCGCTGATCGGGCGGCACAACGTAATGAACGCAACGGCGGCCCTGGCGGCGGCGAGCGTATGGGGCATCCGGGAGCAGCACCAGGTGCAGGAAGTGTTCGAAGCGTTGCAGCCGGCCGACAAGCGCGGCGAAGTCGTGGGTTTTGAAGAAGGATTCACGGTGATCAACGACTGTTACAACTCGAGCCCTTCGGCGCTCGACGAACTAACGCGCCTGCTGGCCGCAACGCCCGGATACCGGCGCCGGATCCTGGCCACCGGCGAAATGCGCGAACTGGGGACCTCCTCGGCGGAATTGCACCGCCAGTGCGGACGGAATGCCGCAGCTCTGGGGGAGATCGACTGGATTTTTGCCGTTCAGGGAAACGCAGCCGAGTTCTTGCGGGCGGCTGTGGAGGGCGGGCACGCCGAAAAGCGCTCGCAATTTTTCGAGAATTCCGACGCTGCGGCGAAATTTCTGGCCGGTTTCGTTCAATCGGGAGATCTGTTGCTGTTAAAAGGCTCACGCGGCGTGAAGATGGAAAAGATTTTGGAAGCAATCGAAGCGCAGCACGCCCGCGCAGAAGCAAAAGACCTTGCTCCGCCAGCCGAGACTTCTTCGAAGAGGCGGGGCTGATGCTTTATTACCTTTTCTTTTTCGCGCTAAAGCCGTATTTCAGCGCCCTGAATGTGTTCCGCTACATTACCGTGCGCACGGCGGTTGCCAGCCTGACGGCTCTGTTCCTGACTCTGCTGCTCGGACCATGGACGGTCGCGCGACTCAAAGAACTGCAGGTAAAGCAGTACATCCGGGAAGAGGGACCGAAGGCGCACCAGAAAAAGGCGGGCACGCCGACGATGGGCGGGGTGCTGATCGTGGCCTCCATCGTGCTGCCCACGCTGTTGTGGGCCGATCTGCGCAGCCCCTACATCTTGCTTGCCGTCGGTGCGACCTTGGCTTTTGGCGCCATTGGTTTTGTGGATGATTACAGCAAAGTGGTGCGCAAGCACAATCAGGGTCTCACCGCGCGGGGCAAATTCCTTTTGCAGGTGCTCATTTGCGTGGGAATCGGCGGAGTGTTGCTGGGATTACAAGTCTCGGGAGCCTACTCGACGCAGTTAAGCGTTCCTTTTCTCAAGAGGTTGCATCCCGATCTCGTGATTGAATCCTGGCTGAGCCATCGCTTCATCTGGCCGCTGGCTTTCCTTCCTTTCGTGGTTTTCTTGGTTCTGGTGATCGCGGGAATTTCCAATGGCGTAAACCTCACCGACGGGCTTGACGGCCTAGCCATCGGCTGCGTGCTGGTGTGCGCGGCCGCGCTGACCGTGCTCACCTACATCTCCAGCAACGCGCGCTTTGCCGAGTATCTGGAAATTCAGCGGATTCCCGACGCGGCTGAGCTGACTATTTTTTGTGGATCGCTGGTGGGCGCGTCGCTGGGGTTTCTCTGGTACAACACGCATCCCGCGGCCATGTTTATGGGCGACGTGGGCTCGCTGGCCCTGGGAGGCGCCATCGGGGTGGTGGCCGTGATTCTAAAGCAGGAGATTCTGCTGCTTTCGATCGGCGGCATTTTTATTCTGGAGCTGATGTCGGTGATCATTCAGGTAGCTTCGTTCAAGCTGACCGGCAAGCGGGTGTTTCGCATGGCGCCGCTGCATCACCATTTCGAACTGATGGGCTGGAGCGAATCGAAGGTGATCGTTCGCTTCTGGATTCTGGCGCTGGTGTTTGCGCTCTTTTCTCTGACGACGCTGAAATTGCGGTAAGGCAGAACCGTAGGTGATTCAACAGTGAGGCCCGGATTCGAGTTGCGCGGGAAGCGGGTTCTGGTGGTGGGCTTGGCACGCACGGGCCTGGCCGCGGGTTTGTTCAGCGCCGCGCATGGCGCAACGGTCACCGCGACCGACGCGAAACTCGAGCAGGAACTGGCGGAAACCGCAGCCGAACTGCGCGCGGCGAACGTGAAACTGGAACTCGGGGGGCACAGGCCGCGGCTTTTCCTGGAGCAGGACTTGATCGTGGTCAGCCCAGGTGTGCCTGCGCATTTGCCGGCGCTGGATTTAGCGCGTCAGCGCGGAATCCCGGTGTGGGGGGAAATCGAGCTGGCCTGGCGATTTCTGCGCGGCAAACTTGTGGCCATCACCGGTTCGAACGGAAAAACCACGACCACTTCGCTGGTGGCGCACATCTTGAAGACCGCCGGGATTCAAACGCAAGCTGGAGGAAACATCGGCGTGCCGCTGTTGGCGCTGGTGGAGCGGTCAACCGATGCCACAGTAACCGTAGCGGAGGTCAGCAGCTTTCAGCTGGAGACTATTCAAGACTTCCGGCCTGAAATTGGCGTGCTGCTGAACCTCACACCCGATCACCTTGACCGCCACGAATCATTCGAGGCCTACGCCGCCGCTAAGATGCGCATGTTCGAGAACCAACTCGATCGTGACGTCGCCGTGCTGAACGCCGCCGACCCGGAAATTACCATGCGCATGCCGTCGCGCCCGCACGTTTATTGGTTCAACCGGCAAAAACGCGTTGCCGAAGGGACTTTCGTGCGAGGCGACGAGATTATGTTTCGCGCGGAGGGTTCGGAAACCCGGTTGGCGCGGCGGAGTGAGATCTCGTTACGCGGCGAGCACAACGTTGAAAACGTGCTGGCTGCGTGTGCCGCGGCGCACCTGGCGGGAGCCTTGCCGTCAGCGGTTGCCAGCGGCGTAAAAACCTTTCGCGGCGTCGAGCACCGGCTGGAATTCGTCGCGCGCATTGGAGATGTCGCGTTCTATAACGATTCGAAAGCGACCAACGTGGATGCCACGCTCAAAGCTATCGAGGCCTTTCAGGAGCCGCTCACGGTGATTCTCGGGGGCAGGGACAAAGGAAGTCCGTACACGCCACTGCGTGAGCCTTTGCGCCGCCACCGGGGCTCAGCGATTGTCATCGGCGAGGCGGCCGCCAAGATTGCGGGCGATCTCGAGGGTGCTGTCCCGCTCAGGCACGCCGGAACGCTCGATTGCGCCGTGACTCTGGCCATGGAATTGGTTCGACCCGGTGAGGTGGTGTTGCTCGCTCCGGCCTGTTCCAGCTTTGACCAGTTCGAAAACTACGAACATCGTGGGCGGGAATTCAAACGGCTGGTTTCGCAGCTTGAGCAACAGTCCGCCGCGAGCGCCTCGGCCAGGAAAGGATGAAGCATGCCCCTGAGCTTGCAGCCTGACAAGAAGATGTTCGGCGTGACCGTAACGCTGTGCCTGATCGGAGCGGTGATGGTGTTCAGCGCCTCGGCGGTGACGGCGCGGGAGCAATACGGTAATGCCTATTTCTTTTTGCTGCGTCAGGCACTTTGGCTGGCGATTGGCATTGCCGGCATGTTCGGGCTGATGAGCCTCGACTACCGCAAGCTGCGTCAACCGCGCGTGGTGCTGACCTCGCTCTCGGTTACACTGACCCTGCTGATCGCGGTGTTTTTTCTCGACCGCTCGCATGCTACGCATCGCTGGATTCGCCTAGGTCCGTTCAGCTTGCAGCCCTCCGAACTCGCGAAGCTTGCCGTCATTTTCTATCTGGCCTGGTTTATAGAGTTACGCCGCCAGCAGCGAAGTTCCCGAGCCAGATCCAGGACCATGGGCGGAATCAACGATCCCCTGCGCTCGATTCTTCCGGTTGCCGCGACGCTGCTGTTGGTGGTCGGCCTGGTGGTGGCCGAGCCGGACATGGGAACGGCGTGCATGATCTCGCTGATCGCGTTTGTGATGCTCTACGTGTCCGGCCTTTCGCTGCGCTATGTAGCCGGAGCCCTTCTCGCGGCGCTTCCAGCCATTTTCCTGTTGATTGTGCGAGTGCCGTACCGTCTCCAGCGCGTGCAAACATTCTTTTCGCCGAGTGCCGATCCACAGGGGCACGGGTTTCAGCTTTTGCAGTCGCTCATTTCGGTAGGTTCGGGGGGACTGAGCGGCGTGGGGTTGATGGAAAGCCATCAGAAACTCTTCTTCCTGCCCGAGGCGCATACCGATTTCATCTTTGCGGTAATTTGCGAGGAGTTTGGGTTTATCGGCGCCGTGATTGTGCTGGCTCTGTTCGCCGTCTATGGCTGGCGTGGGTTCGTAACGGCCATGAAGGCGCCCGACCAGTTCGGCAGGCTACTGAGCGTTGGAATTACGACCATGATCGTCGGCCAGGCACTCATCAATTTAAGCGTAGTGCTGGGGCTGCTGCCGACTAAAGGAATTCCCCTGCCGTTTGTAAGCTACGGCGGATCCAGTCTGCTCGGCATGCTTCTGGCAACCGGAGTGCTTTTGAACATCAGTCAGCACGCGGACGCGCCGTGAAACGGCGTTTATGGGGAATTTTTTGGGCAGCCGGACGGCGGGCCTGAATTCGGAACGGCACGTGGATACGAAGACCCTATTGATTGCGGGCGGCGGAACGGGTGGCCACGTGTTTCCGGCCCTGGCCATCGCGAGAGAGTGGCTCCGGAGACGCGGACCTGTCGGGAACGGCAACGGAGCCGAGAAACCAGTTGTATTTGTGGGTACGGAGCGCGGGATTGAAGCAAGGCTTGTTCCCCAGGCGGGGATGCCGCTGGAATTGATCCATGCGGCAGGGCTCAAGGGCATCGGCGGAACTAAATTGCTGCGCAGTGTGGCGCTGCTGCCAGCAGGACTACTGGACTCTGAGAGGATTCTGCACCGCCATCGGTTCAATGTGGCACTAGGGGTTGGGGGCTACGCTTCTGGTCCCATGATGCTGCTTGCCGCGGCGCACCGCATTCCCACCGTCGTGTTCGAGCCGAATGTCGAACCAGGGTTCACCAACCGGGTGTTGGTGAGCATGGCCACGCGCGTCGCGGTGGGCCATCCGGAGACTGCGGAACGTTTGGGGGCCAAGGTGGTAGTGACAGGCGTGCCCATCCGCCCCGAATTCTTCCGGATTCCGCCAAGGGAGCACCGTGCGCCCTTCCAAATACTGATCACCGGCGGCAGCCGGGGCGCGTCGCCGATCAATGCAGCGGTGATGGAAGCCCTCGAGCGGCTGGCTGTGCGAAAAAATCAGCTTTTCATCGTGCATCAAACCGGAGAACGTGACTATAATGCGGTTCGACTCGCATATGAGCGTCATGAATTTCCAGCGGAGGTCCTTCCTTTTATCGAGAACATGGCGGAGCGCTTTGCCCAGGCAGATTTGATTCTCTGCCGCTCGGGCGCGATCACCGTGGCGGAAGTGGCTGCCGCCGGACGGGCCGCCATCTTCATCCCCTTCGGAGCCGCAACCGACGCTCACCAGACTCGAAACGCCGCCTCTATGCAGAATGGAGGTGCGGCGCGGCTGCTCCCGCAAACCGAACTGACACCGGAACGCCTCACGACAGAAATTTTTTCACTGCTCGATCAGCCTGCAAAGATCGCAGAGATGGAAACCCGGGCCCATTCGCTGGCCAAGCCGCGCGCGGCCGAGGATATCGTCGATTTGCTCGAAAAGGTGGCGCGGCCATGACGGTTGCCTTCCGCAATTTCAAGCGCATTCACCTGGTCGGAATCGGCGGCAGCGGCATGAACGGAATAGCCGAAGTGCTGCTCTCGACCGGCTACGCCGTTTCCGGCTCGGACTTGAAACTGTCTCCGGTGACCGAACGCCTGCGGCGCCTGGGCGCCACTATCTATGAAGGTCACCAGGCGCACAACGTGCAGGGAGCGCACGTCGTGGTGATTTCTTCCGCCGTGCCCCAGGACAACGTGGAGGTACTGGAAGCGCACCGGCGGAAAATTCCGGTGATACCGCGCGCCGAAATGCTGGCGGAGTTGATGCGCTTGAAATTCGGCATTGCCGTGGCCGGCGCGCATGGGAAAACCACCACCACGTCGATGATCGCTTCCGTTCTGGCGGCGGCCGAACTGGATCCGACCTTCGTCGTCGGCGGGCGCGTCAACCACACCGGAGCTAACGCCCGCGTGGGCCAGGGCGAATACATGGTGGTCGAGGCAGACGAAAGCGACCGGTCATTTCTGCTGCTCGCTCCGGTCATCGCCGTTGTTACCACCATCGACCGAGAGCATCTCGACCAGTACGCGTCGCTCGAGGAAATTCAGGGCGCGTTTTTGCAATTCGTGAATCGCGTTCCCTTTTACGGGTCGGTTGTTCTGTGCCTGGATGAACCGAACGTGCAGGCCATTATGCCGCCCATCACGCGTCCAGTAATTACTTACGGCACGTCGAACCAGGCCGACCTGGTGATCAGCGGCGTGCAACTGAAAGGGCTGATGAGCGAGTTTCATTTGAGCTATCGTCGCGAGCCGCTCGGGGTATTCCGCCTGCCGTCACCTCCAGGAATTCACAATGTCCGCAATGCAGCGGCAGCCGCCGCGGTGGGCTTGGCTCTCGATATACCCGAAGATCTGATCCGCGCAGGCCTGGCGAAGTTTTCCGGTGTCGGCCGGCGCTTTGAAATCAAAGGCGTGCATGCTGGCGTGACGCTCATCGACGATTACGGCCATCACCCGGCGGAAATCCGAGCCACCCTCGAAGCGGCGCGGGGCTGCGGCTACCAGCGGCTTCTGGTGCTGTTCCAACCACATCGTTACACTCGCACGCATTTTCTTTGGGACGATTTTCTGCATTCGTTCGATCGAGCCGATGTGCTGGTGGTCACCGATATTTATGCCGCTGGCGAGTCGCCTATCGATGGGGTGACTGGCGAACGCCTGGCCGGGGCGATCCGCGCGGCGGGACACCGAAACGTGGTGCACTCGAACACGTTGCAAGCGGGGCTCGAATACATGCTGAAAGAAGCGCATTCGGGCGACGCGGTGCTGACCATCGGCGCGGGAAGTGTTGGGCGTGTGCTCGACCAACTGGCAATGCTGCTGGGATCGAGGGTCTCGATACTTCATGCGGATTAGCGGCAGCGCGGCAGCACGGCTGAAGGAACTTGGAGTGGAGCTGCGTCCCGGCGTGTCGCTGGCGGAGAAAACTTCTCTCGGGATCGGCGGCACAACCGATCTGCTCTTGCTGCGACGCGCTGAATCGATCCCGGAAGTTATGCGGCTGCTTGCCAATGAAAAGATCGCACACAAGTTCCTTGGCGGCGGCACCAACGTTCTGATTGACGACGGTGAATTGCCTTGGGTGGCGCTGCATCTGCCGTCGTCCCAACCGGGAATGCGCGTCGAGGGAAATACGGCGTACGTGGAGGCTTCCGCCGATCTGGGAGGCACGGTGACTTTCTGTGCCAAGCGCGATCTGGGCGGGATGGAGGGTCTGATCGGGGTGCCGGGCAGCGTGGGCGGCGCGCTGCGCATGAATGCCGGCGCCTACGGAACACAGATCGGCACGCACGTGCGCGAAGTGGAGCTGTATCGTGCTGCGAGGGGCGAAATCGAGACGCTGCGCGGCGGCGACATTCGCTTCGACTATCGCCACACCTCATTCTCGCCCGACGATGTGATGCTGCGCGTGAAACTCGAACTCCCTTCGAAGCCGTTTACCGAAATCCTGGCGGGTATTCGGGTGTGCAACGAAAAACGCCGGGCAAGCCAGCCATTGAACCAGAAAAGCGCTGGGTGCATTTTCAAGAATCCCCCGGGCGGCTCGGCGGGCAGAATGATCGACGACCTGAAATTGAAGGGCCATCGCGTGGGCGACGCCATGGTCAGCGACCGGCACGCCAATTTTTTTGTCAATGCCGGGCGCGCAAGTTGCCGGGATATGCTCAAGCTGATCGACGAAGTCCGCGAGCGGGTTTACGGCGCCTACGGAATCGAACTTGAAAACGAGGTGATCGTCTGGCAAAACTGAAAGTCATCGAACCGGAAGCCTACCCTCAGGAAGTCCTCGCTGACGAGGAGCCGAAGTATCTTCGGCGCCAAAAGCCGGTCGAGATCAAACGCCGCAAATTTGGAAAAAAGGTTTGGAAGACATATGCCCGGGTGGGCGCCTGGGCTGTGGCTGGCGTGGCCGGAGCCGGCCTGGCGTACGCGTGCGCGCACTTTCTGCTGCACTCACCGGAAATGGCATTGATGCAGCCCGAACAAGTGGAAATTTTCGGGAACCGCACCGTGACTCATGCGAGCGTGTTGGATGTGTTCCGGTCCGATCGCGGTCGCAGCATTCTGCGCATACCGCTGGGAGAGAGGCGCCAACAGATCGAATCAATTCCCTGGGTGGAGCAAGCCACGGTACGCCG
>Ga0126381_100003500_pt1 | contig 17040 bp, 11 predicted proteins | sample PanSoiMetPlot_28_FD_96465 | JGI IMG/M metagenome (GOLD analysis project Ga0126381, IMG submission 96465) | Tropical forest soil microbial communities from Panama - MetaG Plot_28 | ecosystem: Environmental > Terrestrial > Soil > Tropical forest > Bulk soil | place: Panama | collected 2016-02-17 | reverse complement strand
GGCAACCAGTGGGATGCACCCTTCGGCTGGGCGCCTCTGCAGATGATCGCCGTCGATGGACTTCGCCGTTATGGATACAACGACGATGCAGAGCGGATTTCGATGAAGTTTCTTTCGCTTGTGCGTAAGGAATTTCTGCGGCAGGGGTACATCGTAGAGAAATACGACGTGGTCAACAATGTGTCTAATGTCTCAGCGAATATCCACTTCGGGTATAGCGCTAACCAGGCAGGATTCGGATGGACGAATGCGGCATTCACGCATCTGTATGACGAGCTGTCTCCTGCAGACCAGAAGCGGCTTCTAATGTGAATCGAGATCCTAAGCGGAGCGTCTCAGCGGGTGGAATCAAAAAGTAAATTTCATGCCTAGTTGTATCTGGCGTGACGTCGTCACAGTAGAGCTGATGGCGCCTGCTGATGGCGTATTCACCTGGCTGCTAGGACCTGCAAAGTTTGGATGATTGGCGGCGTTGAAGACTTCGCCGCGAATTTGTAGGTTGTAGCGCTCGGCAAAACGAAAATTCTTCATCGCGGCGCAATCCAGCCCGATCAGATTCGGACCCTCGATGATTCCTTTTCCCGCATTCCCGTATTGACCCAAAGGAGCGAGTTGAAAGGCACCGGGATTGAACCACTGCGCGGGATCATGATTCGACGGCAAAAATATAGGAGCGCCCGGAATGACATTCGGACGATCGGCGAAAGTCAAAGCCTGGCTGTTGTCACCGGAAACAAGGGGCGTGACCGGAAATCCGCCCTGGTAGGTAAATATTCCTGAAAGTTCCCAGCCACCGATGAGCATGCGGGCAAATCCGTTGCCGCCAAAACCGGGGACATCGTAAACGATGCTCTGCACGAAACGATGCTGGAAGTCGGCGGCGGATCGTCCGTAGTCGCAACTGAAACAGTACTGGCTCTGGAATCCGGGATCTCCGGGTGCACCGGCGGCGTCACCTGTCGAAATATTGTCCAGGTTCTTCGACCAGGTAAATGCCGTGATCGCTGACCAGCCTGCCGAAAAGCGTTTTTCTGCCCTCACTAGCAGGGCGTCATAGTTCCCGTACTGAATATTCGTCAGGTAGTTGATGTAACTGAACTCCGGATAGGGCAACAAAAACGTGCCGTGCGCCACGGGTGCATCGAGATTTCGGAACGTTGAGAATTTTGTGTTTTTCTGCCAGTTGTAATTCGCTTCCACGACGAATGTGGAACCGAGTTGCTGCTGAAAGCCGAATGATGCCTGCTGTTGATATCCCATTTTCAGACCCTGATCGATTCCCTCAATGGATGGGGCAGGAGGAACCGCGCCTGAGTTCGCGCCAAAGACGTTCTCGGTTGGGATTGTGGGTATGGCGGTGGTGGAACCGGTAAGGAAATAAAACGGGAACGACGAGAAGGGCGGATTTGTGCGGGTCTGTTCCGTGTTGTTTTCCTGAATAACGTCGTAGAAGATTCCGTAGCCGCCGCGAAACGTTGTGCTCTGATGGCCTGGAACCGTATAGGCGAACCCGAATCGTGGAGCATAGTTATTCCAGTCGGAACGCACGTTCGCAGTCCGGCTAACGAAGTTCTGCCCCGCTACAATGAGTTGCCCGGTATTCGTATCGAAGTTCGACAGGCGGTTGTATTTTTCATAAAAGGGACCGTCGTACTCCCAGCGCAAGCCGAAATTGAGCGTGAGATTCGAGGTTGCGCGCCACTGATCGCTGACAAACCAGCGCGCATTGCTGCGAAACATGTAACCGCCGCTGTCTCCGGATTGCACCATCGCCGATTCCGGATAGCCAAGCAGGAAATCCGCGAAGGCATTGCCGGTACTGCCTGGATTGTTCGGGTCGGCGGTAAGAGTCCCGTCGAAGTTGAACTGGCCCTGGGGAAAGCTGGGTGCAGCGTTCATGAAGACCTGCCAGCGGTCGAATTCGCCGCCGAAGACAAACGAGTGGCCGCCCATAATCTTGGTCAGCTTGGCCGAATAGCTGTACTGATTATCGGCACGAAATTCCGGAGCATACGGGTTTGACCCCGGATTTGAAATACCGGCGATACCCGAGTTGAAAGGCTCGCTCTGAAGGACCCCCTGGATTCCCAGTTTTTCGTTGAGGTTATCGCCGACGGCCTTCGGGATTATGTTGAAGAATTGACGGAAAAACGCCACACGCATGTCGAGCACTGTCGTGGGATTGAACGTGTGATCGTCGCCGACGACCACATCCCGCGTATTAATTACGTCATTGTCCCCGAAGCCAGGTAAGGCGCCCGAGTTGAAGGTCCCTTTGGCGAGCGAAAGAGTCGAGTTATTGAAGCTGAAGCGGCCGAAAATGGAGTCCTTTGCGAGCGAGTAGTCGATCCGGATGTTGAACTGCTGGCGGTTGACCCGATCGATATCGTTCGCAGCATAGTTGTTTACCAATCCGGGCGAGGTTGGGAGCGGGAATAAAGCGGCGATGTATTCCGAGCTCACGGGACTAATGAGACTGGTCGGGATCGTGTTATTGGGGAATGCGGTTCGTGAGAATGCGTTCGGGCAGGACGCACACGCCGCGGTTGTAAATGGGTTGTAGATGTTCTGCCCGGTTTCAGTAAAATTGCCCTGCCGCTGGAGCAAGGTCGGGACGGTCCCAAAGAAGGTTTCGCCGATCCGCTGAATGTTTCCTTCGTAGTCTCCGAAATAGAAGAGCTTGTCCTTCAGAATCGGTCCGCCGATCGTCGCGCCGAACTGATTTTTGCGGAGTTTGGGAATCGGGAGTTCGGGATTGTCGAAGTAATTCTTGGCATCGAAGGCATCATTGCGGAGAAACTCGTAGGCGGATCCGTGCAGCTGGTCGGTCCCGTTTTTTGTGACTAAGAGGATTTGGGCCCCAGGACTGGTCCCGAGCTCGGCCGAATAGGGCGTTGTTTCAATTTTGAATTCCTGGACGGCGTCGATGGATGGCACAAATGAGCCATTAATCAGGTAGGCTTTTATGTCGGCGCCGTCCAGCGAAAAACTGTTCCTGTCTTCTCCCGCACTGCCTGAAAAAATGGCGCCCGAGTTGTCGGTCAAGGCGCTGTTATAGAAACTGCTTTTTCCGTAGGTTCCGGTGCCAGGACTGATGAGAGCAAGTTGCAGGTAGTTCCTGTCGTTGAGCGGAAGCTGGCTCATCATGACCGGGCCAATCACCTGGCCCACCGTGGCGTCACTGGTGGCGAGAAGCGGTGGGGCTGCGTTCACGGAAATCGACTCGGAGACGTCACCTACCTGAAGCGCAATATCTACACGGGCTGCCTGCGCGACTTCGAGTGTGAATGGCGGCCGCGTCGCCCGCTTAAACCCTTTCGCCTCGACAACAACTGTATAAGGATCGGGAATCAGTCCGCCGACGATGTAATATCCGACGGAATTTGTGCTGGTCTGCTTAGCGACGTTCGTCCTCGTATCAGTGACGGTAACCGTAACGCCAGGTACCGTCGCTCCGGTTGAGTCCGTAACCGTACCGGAAACGGACCCCCTCTCCTGAGCGAGCAGCGCGGACGCCGTGGCTAGAAGCGCCAACAACCGAATACAGGCTGACATGTGTTTCATTGCCTCGTGAACGAACCTGACTCTTGACCGTTTGGGAGTAAATCGGCAAGGCGAATCGAGCTATGCATGCGCGGTGTGCGCATTTTTGTTCTGATCCCGGTTTGCCGCGAAGAAGAGCGAAGAATCGGCTAACTCGTGCCGTTCTGGCAGCGGCAGAGCGTTCCCCACTTCGAGCTGCTGGCTCTTTATCTGATCTCCAATGCGATGCGCGGTACGGACCACCAAACCAGTCAAACGAAGCAACGCCTCATCGTCGATCTGCGTGGTGGGTCCCGCGATGCTGAGCGCCGCGACGACGTCGGCCGTCCCATTGAGAACCGGGGCCCCAATACAGCGCACGCCGATCTCCTCTTCTTCGTCGTCGAGAGCGTAGCCTTTGTTCCGCACGCGCTCCAGCTCCTTATTTAATTGACCTACGGAGCGAATCGTGTTGTCGTTGTAGCGAATCAAGCCGTGCTCCAACACCAGCTGCGCCACTTCAGCTTCAGGGAGGTAGGCTATGAGGGCCTTTCCAATAGCCGTACAATGCAGGCCAAGTTGCTTTCCGACCCACGTTGCCGTTCGCACGGCCCCCGGGGGAGTGACCTTCTCGATGAGTACACAGGAACCTTGTTCAAGCACCGCCATGTGAACAGTGAGACCAGTCTCCTCGGCAAGCGCTCTCAAGAACGGCCGGGCTTGCTCGCGAAGACTCATGCCGTTCAGCGCCTGTCGCGCCAGTTCGCAAATGCGCAGGCTGATTCGATATTTGCCGGAAGTGTTGTCCCTATAGACATATCCGGTTGCCTCGAGTGTGCGGAGCAGGCAGTGTACGGAGCTTTTGGGAAGCCCTAGGTGACGCGTCAATTGGGAAAGGCTAAGCCCAGCTCTCGACCGCCCGAGAACCTCTAAGATGGCTATGCCGCGCTCGAGTGCAGGAACGAGTGGTTTACTGGAACTGCCCATAGACGTCTCCCTGTTTTCTTCAAACTCTACTCGTGCCTCGTATTGCTGTCAATCCAGGGAGCGAAGTTATTGTCGCCTCGCCGCCACAGCCGTTCAGCATGCTGAACTCTTTGGCGAGGTGGGAGGCAAAGGACCGTCAAGCAATCCGGTATTGGTTAATGGTGTCCTCGGAGACCTCTACGCCCAACCCTGGGCCGCCGGGGACGGTAATGTAACCTTCTTCTAATTTCAGAGGGTTTTTCACGAGGGCACGGCTCAACGGACCCTGGGAGGTGTTGAATTCCACCAGGACGGCACGCCGCTGAAAGGCGCACAGGTGCAGAGAAGCGGCGGTTAGCAGGTCGGAGCACCACGAGTGTGGGATAACCAACCGGTTGGCGCGCTCAGCCATGTGAACGATTTTGCGGGCCACTGTAAAACCACCGCAGCGTGTTAGGTCCGGTTGAAGGATGTCGACGCGAGCGCGATCGATCAACTGGGCAAAACCCCATTCGGTCGCTTCCTGCTCGCCGCAAGCGATCATGGTGCGCACCGCATCGGCAACTTGACGGTATCCGTCGTAATCTTCCGGATGAAGCAGTTCTTCAATAAAGAACGGTTCGAACGGCTCGAGCGCTTGAACCAATTGAATGGCTTCCTTAGGCGTCCGCTCGACGAACCAGCCTGTATCGATTAGCAAATTCTGACCGTTCCCGAGTTCCGTCCGGGCCGCTTCGACCAATTTGATGTCGAGAGCACGGTCGCGCCCGAAAACGCCCCACCCGAACTTCACCGCCGTGAAGCCCTCATCGATGTACTTTCGGGCCGCTTCCCGCATGGCGTCCGGCGTCGGGCGGAACAACGTGCTGGCATAGGCGCGAACCTTATCTCGCCATTTCGCACCAAGCAGCATATGAACAGGAGTGCGATAGAACTTACCGGCGATATCCCACAGCGCGATATCGATGGCCGAGATCGCTTGTATAGCGGCGCCGCGACGTCCGTAATAGATACTGCCGCGGTACATCTTGTACCAGAGCCTCTCGGTTTCGAGCGGGTTTTCTCCGACGAGCAGCGAAGCCAGTCCGTCGAAGCACTCCATTCCGGGATCGCTCCAACGTGGCGCATCAACGATCGCCTTGGCCACGGAGGGTGCCGTCTCGATGTCCGAATAACCATAGATACCTGCATCGGTCGATACTTTGATCAGGCCGAGGTAGGTTGGCCCGGAGGGTTCTTCGGCGCCTTCCGGAGCCCGATACAACCCCGGAGACTTCAAGACGAAGAGTTCAACCGCGGTGATCTTCATGAATTAGAAATAGCAAGCTGCCGGACGCTTCACGTTCAATCGTTCGCTCCGCCCGTGAGAGAATACCGCAGAAGACGCTTCAGACGCTGTGAATTTCTTTCTAGGGAGGTATGAATGCCGGCGGTTTCGAGAAGACAGTTTTTCAAGCGTGCGGCTGTGAATGCCACCGTTGCCGGACTTGTACTCACGGATTCGCCAGAGCTTGGCGCGGATCCGCTAGGCTTGCCGATCGGATGCCAAACATATCCTGTCCGAAAAATGATCGCCAGTGATTTTTTCGGCACGGTCAAAACACTCACCGATGCCGGGTTTCAGAGAATCGAACTCTGCTCGCCGTGGGGTTATGCCGATTCAGGCTTCGCGGGGCTCGCCAAGTATTCGGGTGGTGAACTTCGGAAGAGGCTGAACGATATGGGGGTGAAGTGCATCAGCTCTCATTTCGACGTGAAGGAGCTGCGCGAGCATCAGGCGGAAAGAATCGAGTGGGCCAAGGATCTGGGCCTGACGCAAATGATGGTGCCCAGCCTCGATGGGCCACGCAACCCGACGATGGATGATGTCAAACGGATTGCGGATGAATACAACAAGATAGGCGAGAAGGCGTCGCAGGCCGGGATTACGCAGGGCCTCCACAACGAGGGTTTTGAGCTGTCGCAAGTAGACGGGAAACGTACCTATGACGTGTTGTTCGATCTTCTCGACCCGAAGCTCGTCAAATTTCAATTTCAGGTTTCGACGATAAGCCGCGGGTACGACGCAGCCGAATATTTCACGAAGTATCCTGGCCGCTTTATCTCCATGCACGTACAAGGCTGGTCCGCAAATACAAAGAAGATTGTGGCTGTGGGCCAGGGCACTCTCGATTGGAAGAAAATCTTTTCAGCAGCGAAGACAGGCGGAATAGAAAATTACTTCGTCGAAATGGATCTGGATTTGATGAGGGCCAGCGTGCCCTACCTTCGCAGCTTGCAAGTCTGACGAATGGGTCAGTCGTTTCGAAACCGGATCGGGCCTGCCCGATCTGTACCAACTCAGGTCCGGTAAGAACCTTTCGTATCTGGTGTCGCAAAGCGGTTTTCCTTGCGCAGCCAGGGCAGCGGCTGCTCTCCGGTATCGCGCTTGTATACGCGGTCATAGATGTGTTTGCGGCTCGTCGTACCGAGCGACGTGTTGTACAGATTGACGAGATCGAGCGCCTCTTTCACGTCCGCCTCAAAGGCGTGAAGAGCCTTAAGTTGTTCCGCTGTTGCCGGCCGCCTTACTCCGCCTGGCGTCTCAAGAAACATCTGATAGCCAGCGTTGAGGAGTGTGGCAATTTCGGAACCGATCAGGATACCGGCCTTTTCAATATCCGGTTGATCTTTTTGTTCGTCGCCAATGATGGCCGCCACGCCTCGCTTGGAAATTCGGATCCGCCCATCGGGGAGTTTCTCGGCGACGAAGCCGGCCTGTTTCAATAAATCCACGCGTTCACCGAAGGTAGGAATCTTCGGCTGTGGCCGTCGGAAGAACATACTCTAAGTATAGGGATGACAGTCTTCCAACCGAAAATTCCGATTGCTGCCATAACGGACGAGTTTTCACCCGTGCTCGCCGACGCAATTGTCCCGATGAAAGAGATCGGAATGAATGGCGCGGAACTGCGGGTGGTGAACGGTAAGAACATACTGGATCTGTCGAAGGATGAATTGAAGTTGGCCAAGGAAGCGCTTGATACGGCCGGCTTGCCTGTGGTCTCCATTGCCTCGCCTATTCTGAAGTGCGTTCTTCCCGGGGGGCCGGAATTGGATCGCCGCTTTAATCAGGATGCGTTTGCGTCGAAGCATACCTTCGACGATCAACCGAAGCTCGTGGAGCATGCTATCGACGTCGCACGGTTTTTCGGGGCGAGAATCATACGCGTGTTTTCATACTGGCGCACGGTTAAGCCTGAACTATGCCTGGATGCGATCATCGCCGAGTTAAGCCGGATCGCTCGCGTTGCCGAGAAGGAAGATCTTGTGATTGGCCTGGAGAATGAGCATGCTTGCAATATTGCAACTGCATCAGAAGCCGCTCGCGTATTCGATTTTCTACCGAATCCGAATCTGAAACTGGTTTGGGATCCGGCCAATGCCCTGATATCCGGCGAAGATCCATATCCGGGAGGATACTCTTTGCTGGGCAAGGATCGTATCGTTCACGTCCACGCGAAAGATTGCCATATGGACAACGGCAGGGCCATCTTCGGCCCTTTGGGTACCCGTCACGTTCGATGGAAAGAACAGATTCAGGCACTGCTCAACGACGGGTACCAGGGCTTTATCAGTCTCGAGACTCACTGGCAGGGGCCGGACGGAAATAAGCTGGAAGCGAGCCGCATCTGCGGCTGGAATCTGCGCGGGCTAGCAGCTGCTTGAATTCGAAAGGGTCTCGAAACACTACTTCAGGGACCGCCATTTTTTGGACAGGTAGCGATTCCAATACATCAGCACGCCGGTAACTGCCAGCACCGGAAGCATGAGCCCGAGGATTGCCCAAGTGATTTTGACTGCCATGCCCCAATAGATTCCGAAGTGCAGGGGCGCGAGCAACCAGATAAACCAGTCGCCCAGCGTCTCATTCCTTCCGCTACGCCAAAGCCCAACGACGTTACCGCGAGCCGGGTCCAGATAGACCCAGGTCGTGTGAAGAAACTCCGTCACGTCGATGCGAGCGAGCATTACCGAAACCGGCTGGTCTGCTGAAGCAAAGCCAATGCCCTGCAGTTGCGCGCCAGGCTCCGCCGTCATTGCTTTTGCAACGAGGGTTTCTACCGGCAAATGAATGGCGCGGGCATAGCTGTTAGCGCGGAATTTTGGTGGAGCAGCATTCGGGGAAGCGCTGATTACATTTACCGCTGATACGAAAGCTTCCGGCCAGACAAAATAGATGCCCGAAAGCGCCCACAATGACATGAGGCCCAGCGTCCAAAAGCCAATCGCACTGTGGAGATCGAAGTTAATGCGCTTCCAGCGCCGTCGAAAATCGACCCAAAGCGCGTGCTTCCAGGTTTTTATGCCGGGCCACCAAATAACTGCTCCGCTCATGCACACCAACAACAGACATGCGGCGCCCACACCGTTCACAATCAATCCTGTTGCTCCGCCCAGCAGCCGAAAATGAAGGTCAGCGATCCAATTCAGCCATCCTTCGTCGAGCGCTTGCACACCTAACAGATGTTCATCGGCGGATGAAGCAAACACATACCGGTACTTCGAGGCGCGGGAAATGAGTGCGGCATAGTTGCCACCAACCACGCCTGGGCAGTAGATGGTGTCCAATCGCCATTCGGGGTACGCTCCTTTAACTGAGCGCGAGATCCGTGCGAAAGACCCGCCCGTGACTTGTTCCTTAAAGCTTGTCTGAGACTGCATCAACTGCGGCTCGGCGAAGCGGGAGAGTTCCTCTTCAAAGACCAGGATTGAGCCCGATACTCCGATGATCAGCGCATACAGGCAAAGCAGTATTCCTAACCAAAGGTGGATCTGAAACATCGCCCGGCGCACCCACACGCGCCGTGGATGTCTCCAGAATCCTTTGTGAAAGCGTACAACCGGGTGCTGCGTGTCCGGCGTCTGGGTTTCTACCATCGAAAGGTAATACTGCCGATCACGCGTCTGGCGAAACCGTAGTTGCAATAGGAAATCGAGTTACAAACCCCGACGTAGCGTTTATCCGCGATGTTGGTCGCATTGACACTGAAGCGCGTGTATCGCCAGTCATAATGCAGCCAGCCGTCGAAGAGCGTATAGCCGGGCAACTGAAGCGAATTATCGGCGCTTCCGGCCTGGACCCCGACATAGCGTGTACCAAAGCCAGCACCCAATCCGGACAGGGCGCCTTTAGGAAACGAGTACTCGAGAAAGGACGAAGCCGTCTGCCTGGGAACGGAAACCAGATATTTGCCTAACTGAGAGGCATCGGTACTGTCTGTTACTTTGGCGTCGTCGTACGAATATGCGGCATGTAGCAATAGGCCGTGATGAAGATTTGTCACCGCTTCCACCTCGGCCCCACGCGAGCGTACCTGTCCCACCTGAATTGTGTTCAAGGAATTATTCGGGTCGGTTGTCTGCACGTGATTTTGGTTGATGTTGTAGAACGAGCCGGTTATGAAGCTGTTCCATCCGGCCGGCTGAAACTTCAGGCCGGCTTCGAATTGCTTCCCGGTTGTGGGAACAAAGGGACTGCCGTAATAATCGACTCCGAGTGTCGGCAGGAATGAGGTCGAATAACTGACGTAAGGAGCCAAGCCGAACGGGCCGGAATACGAAATACCGGCGCGGCCGGAGAAGTGATTGTTGCTCGATGGCGTAGTTGAATCGGCAATCAGATCGTGAGTTTTAGCTGTAACGAAGTCTTCGCGCCCGTTCAGCAAAATGGTCCAATGCTCGGCAAATTTCATCTGATCCTGCAGGTAGATGCCAGACTGCCGCTGCCACTGACGCTCATTCAGGTAGGGAGTGAGGGCAGGGGCGGCCGTGTTGTAGTGCGGCGCGAATACGTCAATGCCGCCCACGGGGGCAAACGCGCCGGTCGGATAGTCCCCCGAACGTGAAAAATCGTAGCCGGCAAGAACGTTGTGCCGAATAAAGCCGGTGCGCAGGTTGGCCTGGGCCTGACTATCGACCGCGTAGAGCGTGTCGGTGTCGCGAAACGTGTACGCAAAGCGATCCAGTGTGCGCAAGTCGGCCTCCAATCCGACTCCGTATGCGGTCGCACCATCGTAAAAAACGTTGTAGGAACGGAATGCCTGATGGAAGGTCCAGGTCTGGTTGAAGCGGTGATCGAAGATGTATCCGATTGACCATTGCGTCCGGTGTACGCCATCAAAGCCAGGAATGCCGGTAAAGAAATCAACCGGGATGATGCCGTTGGGATTCACCAGCAGCGTGCCCTGCGCGGGCAAAAACTGAGCCCAACCGGAATGGTCCCGTTGGTAAAACGACAACAGCGTCACGCTGGTCTTGCCGGTGGGCGCCCAAGTGAGAGCCGGCATAACGAACCAACGATCGTCCGGGCTGTAATTCACTTGCGAGTCACTATCCCGGTAAAGGGAGGTCAGCCGATATCGCCAATGGCCGGAGGCATCAAACAGGCCACCGAAGTCACCGACGACCTGTTTCCGGTCATAGCTGCCGAAGTCGATCTCCACCTCTCGCGTGCTACCATCCGGCGGCCTTTTGCTCGTTACGTTCACCAACCCTCCGGGCGCGCTCTGGCCATAAAGAACCGAGGACGGACCTTTCAGCACCGTGACATTTTCGGCCATGTAAGGATCGGTTTGCCCAAGATAACCCGGAAAACGGATGCCGTCTATGAAAAAGCCGTTCGTATCGTCGCCGAATCCGCGAATCAGAAAGGAGTCATAACGAGGATCGACGCCGTAGGATTCAACAGCCACACCTGGGGTAAAACGAAGCGCTTCATTTAGGGTTTGCACGCCCCGCTGTTTGAGTTGCTCGTTTGTAACCACTGAGATCGATTGCGGAGTATCAAGGATCAAGGCGTCGCTTTTGGTGCCACTCGCAGAGTTTTGCGCAATATATCCTTCGGACGCATTGACTGAGACGTTTACGACGGCGTGCGCAATCGGGAGCACAAAGTCCTCCTGTTTCGCGCTCTGTCCCTCCAGATGGATGTCGCGGTTAACGGATTCAAATCCCGCCCGGCTCACCTGAAGTGTGTAAGCCGCACTGGGTACTCGCAGGGAATATGTTCCGTCCTCACTGGTTTGGGTTTCGCGGGAGATCTCGCCGCAGCGAGCCAGAACCTGGGCCAATGCGATTACGCCGCCCGACTCGTCCCGAACAGAGCCGCTCAACACAATCTCTCTTGCGGAGCGGCTCACTACGCAAGAGCCCGGAGGGGCCACAGAATGGGCCAATAACGGTGTCCGAAGAGCGCATAAAAAAGCCAGTAAAAGATTGATTCGATAGATGTTCACTAGTCCTGCACAGTCGGCTATTTTAATATAAGACTGTTATAGTCTCATATTGCACGACAAGTCACGGTACACCAAGTGAATGGAATTTCATCGGCGCCTAATGGCGAAAATGCACTGCCTAATGTGAAAAGGTGAGGAACCTTAGCGGGGCTTTCGACCTATGCGAATCTAACTCGCAATCCGCGAACCGCCCGGACTTCCCCGATCGGAAAAAGTGACGCCGCCTGACTCGAATTTATAGCTGGTAAACGTGGTTCAACCGTTTCACTGCTCTGGCCAGAGACTGGGAGACGCTCCCCAACGATATGCCGAGAATCTCAGCGATTTCCCGGTATCGCAGACCTTCGGCGCGCAGGTAGAGGCAAGAACGATCTTGCGACGGCAGCGCGTCCAGGACGGCAATCAGACGTCTCTGTTGTTGCTTCATCATCGTCTGCTGTTCGGGGGACGGCGCGGCATCGTGCGCAAGCAGAACCCAATCAGGATCCTCGCCGTTTGTCCGCCGGCTTTCTATTCGCTTCTTGAGTCCAAGATTGTGGGCGACTCGAAAGAGCCAACCTTGTAGATTCTTGCGGGGCTTTTTCTGTTGTAGGTGGCGGAATAACAATAAGAAGACTTCCTGTACGATCTCTTCGCCATCCTGTACGCAAAGACCGAAACACAGCAGATAGCGAAGGATGCGTCCTCGAAACTCGCTGAACAGGACAGCCACTTCCTCTTCGGTTGGTTCGGAAATCTCGCTCCTTTCCACCCCAAATGGAATTGGCAATAACTGGTCCAGCGGTAAGGAGCCGGGAACATCACTCATCGCATCTCAAGTATTCCAAATCGACTTGAGTAATGAGATGTGCCGCCCTAAAAATCCAACCTGAGCCGGGCGCTGGCGCCTCTTGGGGTGGCAATTGCGGTTCCCGACAACAGACCGGCGAAGTTGATCACATTGAGCCGATCGGTGATGTTGGTTATATCGGCCTGCACGCTGAGCTTGCGCCTCTCTGTACTCAACAAATTCATTCCAACTGAAGCGTTCAGGGAAAAGCTTGGCCGCACACGGCCGCGCTCAAAATTCACCTTGTCGACGACATCAGCGCCATATTGCGCGATCAAGAAATCCGCGTCGGGCAGCTCATCAGCGTCCTCTACGGGGAGCCCGCTCGTATAACTTGCCGTCCAGGCGGTCCAAAGACGAGAAGTGATCTGGTAGCGGGCGTAGGCGTTGACGACGTTTCGAATATCCTGCGATATCGGAAACTTGTCGCGCGCCGACAGCAGGTCGGAAGCGCCTTCGTCAAGGAACAGTCCGCCAGAGATCGGTAGCTGGCCGATTCCGGTGGTGTTGGCATAACTCAGAAAGCCGGAGAAGCGAGACCAGCGGGGAACCTCGAGTTTCACCTCGGTGCCTTGTATCAGCGCGTTCTCAAAGGCGATCGGGAAACTCACGCCCGTATTCAACAAGAGGTCATCGTCTTCGAAGTTCTCAACATCCCGGGTAAACCAACTGGCGTCGAGCCGCATGTGGCTGCCCAGAAGCTTCGAGACACCGACTTCGTAATAATTCCCGCGCGAAGGCCGCAATGGCAGATAAAATCCTTCGCCGAAGCGCGTTTCCGGCGAAGATGAGACCAGGCTATTTTCGAAGGGCGGCGTACCGAATGTCCGATCGTAGGCCGCGTGAACCACCATGCCGAGGCGATTGCTGTTGTAGGCCACGCCAACGCGCGGACTCCAGGCGGTCTCGTTCACCAAAAAATCATAGTGATCGAAACGCAGTCCCAGACTGAAGGTAAAGTTTTTGGCCCGGATCAGATCCTGACCGTATACGGCCTGTTCTCGATCGGGCTTGTGGCCGGAGAAACGGAACGAAGGCGGGACATCGTCATCAAAAACCGGTACTCCATCGATGTCGTACGCAACAATGTCGTAACCGAATTTCTCATCCACCGAAGCATACCGGCCTTGCGTTCCGGCTTTCCATTCATGAGAACCAGCATGTCCTGCAAGGCTGGCGTCCCAGTATTCTTCGCGATAGTTGCGGGCCTGACTGGCGATGATAGGCGACGATAACGGGTTGGACCACAGATCCGCCGAGACGTCTCGCACGCTCGCGCGTACCGAGCCGATCAGATTGGGAGAAAAGACGTGCTGATACGATACTTGCCCTTCAGTGGACCCGCTTGTGCGATCCTGCCGTTGGCCCGCCGCCTGCTGCAAGAGATCGTCGGGCACTTCCAGCCACGTCTGCTGATTCAGGATAGACACGCGAAGGCGATCGGCTGCGCTGAAGTCGTGTTCCACCGTTCCCGTGAATGCCGTGCTCGAAGCGTGGTTCGTATAGTTTTCTTCTACCGGCGGATCCAGATAACGGTCGGTGAGAAAGCCGCTCCCGCTAACAGAAACAGTGGTATTGCCGGAGGAGTATTGACCGGCAAGGTAGCCACTCAAAGTATCGAAGCTCCCGCCTTCAGCAATGAAGGTTCCGTGAAATCCGGCAGATATGTTCCGGGTCGTGTTGAGTTCGATCACTCCGCCCAGTTTGCTCCCGAATTCCGCCGGAATGCCGCTCGTATATTGCTTCATCGAGACGACATCATCGGCCTCAATCGGACGAGCAAAAGCGGGTGAGCGGTTGTCCTGCACGGGAAAGCCATTTACGACAAATTGGGTGTCGTACTCCGATTCGCGCGGATGGAGGATACCGTTCGCTTCGAGTGTCCAGCCGGGTTGTAGAACGGCCAAATCGATTAAGCCGCGCCCGGGCGCATTCACCCGCCGTTCTTCGATCTCCTGCGAACTGGTGTGATACGTTGCGGCGGGCCGTTCCGTATCAAGTAAGGTCGCCGAGTCCTTAACTTCTACAGAGGTCTGAATGGGTTGTACGGTTAATACGACTTTTAACGACTGAGGAACAGCAGAAGTAATATCGATCAGCTCGGACGATGTGCTGAACCCCGCCTTGCTCACCGACAGTACGTAGCGGCCGAACTCAAGGTTCTTGAAAAGATACCGCCCGCTGTCAGAAAGCGCGACCTTTTGTTGCGTTTTAGTTGCCTCGCTCACCAGTTCGGCTGTGGCCGAGACGGCACCCCCGCTGTTATCTTTCACCGTGAGGCGCAACTCGCCCGTATTGTTCTGCGCGAATAAAGGGGCATACAGACAGCCAGCCAAGAGCCAGCTCAAAAGCTTTGGCCAGTGTTTTCGCAGGTGGTTGCGCGCGTCAAAAATCACGAATATTCCTGAACAGTTATCCGTTTTGGGGCAATTCTGTTCAGAGTATTTTGCCGGGGAGATCACTCCGGTGGCCTCTGGAGTGTTGGGACAAATCGAAAGATCTATGTTTGGCCGGCTATGTCCGCCCGCGAGATCCTTAACTAGTTTACTATTCGCCCAGACGCTTGCCTGGAACCAGGTACTGTTTCACGTAATCGGAGACTGCGTCGGGAAGAGGAGTCATCGGCCGTGTAAATCCGGCCGCCCGAAGCTTATCGATATGCGCGCAAGTGAAATACTGATACTTTTCCCGCAGGTAATCAGGCATCTCGATAAACTGAATCTCCGGTTGGCGATTTAGCGCGGAAAAGATAGCGTTCACCAGTGACAGCCAGGTATTCGCCTCGCCGGAACCGACATTGTAAAGACCCCCGCCATCGACGTGTTCAGCGAGAAAGATGGTGGCCTCCGCCGCGTCCTTTACATAAAGGAAATCCCGGCGCTGACAGCCGTCCGCGAATTCGGGCCGGTAGCTCTTGAACAGAGAAGCTGTCCCGGTCTCCAGAATTTGATGAAAGGCCTTGTGCACGACACTGCGCATGTCGCCTTTGTGATATTCATTCGGGCCGAATACGTTGAAGTATTTCAGCCCGGCGATGCGTTGTAGCATTCCAGCGCGGGCCGCATATTGATCAAAAAGGTGCTTCGAGTAGCCGTACATGTTCAGCGGTCTGAGGGAATCGAGATCGACCGTTTCTGGCAGGCCGGCGGCGATGCCCCCGTACGTGGCCGCCGAGGATGCGTAAACAAAACGCCGGCCGCCATTCAATGCGAAGTGAGCGAGTGCCTTGGTGTATTCAAAGTTGTTGCGGATCAAATAACTCGCGTCGGTTTCAGTTGTAGAAGAGCATGCGCCAAGGTGGAAAATTGTGCTGATATTGCTGAACAAGCCCGGCGAATGACGGAGCTGTTGCAGGAATTCATCTGCTTCGAGGTAATCGCAGAAACGGAGTGGGACCAGGTTTTTCCATTTCTCATCCTTACCGAGAAAATCCGTGACAAGAATATTGGTTGCGCCGCGCCGGTTCAGCTCCCAAATGACGGCGCTCCCCACGAACCCGGCGCCACCGGTTACGAGAATTCTTCCCTCCGAAAGATCCGTCATCCAGTTATGATCTGTTTACGATCAGCATCGGTATCTTCACGTGGTGCCGCACGGAATTGATGGTTGTGCCGAAGATGAGATCCTTGAGCCCTCGATGGCCGTGTGACGCCATGATTACAAGGTCGGGCTGTAGCTCGCGAACGGCTGCTACGATCTCGTGCGCCGGGCTGTTTCCGTGCCGGACCATCGTGTCTACTTCCACATCCTGGTTTCGCAGAGAATCCGCCAGGTTCGCCAGATAGTGCTGACCCTCGGTGATCTCAGCCGTAGACGAGAGGGAACCGAACATCCGGCTGGTTACATCTTCTTCGACATGGAGAAGGATGATGCGCGCATGGTGCATGCGCGCCAGGGCGAGCGCATTGCCGAGCGCCTCGCTATCCGACTCGCTGTGGTCAATAGGGACAAGGATTCTTGAATACACGCGCGAAGTCCAGGTTGCCGGAGATGGCTGCCGCAGGTCCACTGCCACAGGAGCGGCGAGAGCCGGAACGTGCCGAATCCACGGCCAGCATGTAACCAGCAGTAACAGAAGAACCGACCCGAGCCCCAGCACAATCGAAGTGAGCAGTACGAAGGGACGATACTGCCCGCTTCCTGCTATCCAGTCGCGAATCGCGTTCGAGGTCAGCCAGATGTTCAGGACGACGATAAATGCCGCGCATAACCAGGCACCAAGCCGCAACCAAAGGCCATTTGCAAATGAGCCCATTCGCTTACGATCGCTCGTAAAGTGCACCAGTGGAATTACCGCGAACGGCAACTGCATACTAAGGATCACCTGGCTAAGAATAATGAGCTTGTAGGTGCCCGTATCACCGGCGAAGTAAATGGTGAAGGCCGCGGGAGTGATTGCCAGGCATCGGGTCAATGCCCGCCGCATCCACGGCTGCATGCGGAAGT
>Ga0126381_100003499_pt1 | contig 17047 bp, 29 predicted proteins | sample PanSoiMetPlot_28_FD_96465 | JGI IMG/M metagenome (GOLD analysis project Ga0126381, IMG submission 96465) | Tropical forest soil microbial communities from Panama - MetaG Plot_28 | ecosystem: Environmental > Terrestrial > Soil > Tropical forest > Bulk soil | place: Panama | collected 2016-02-17 | reverse complement strand
TGACTTGATTGTTTAGCAAGGACGATGCACGTTCTAGAATGCTAAGATACTGTACGTTATTGGTTCTCTTGTATGCGGATTCGATTCGACCAAGCCATTTATCGCGCCATTTATAGCGGTTAGTGGATTGGTCAAGTTCAAACACTTCATCGAATTTTAAGGTTACACGGTTACACTGATTACTTACAGAATTTTCCATTACGACCGCGCTTCTGCTTGCTGTAGTCTCTTGGATGGGGTACGTAATGTTTTCGATGGTATCTTTTATTGGCGTCTCTCGGGCTTTGGCGTTTAGCTGCTGGCGATAATCTCGTCCTGTCTGCACTAATTTTTCCTGCTAGTTTTGCTGCGTCACTTGCTGACATAACCTCTCTGTCTAAGACAGGGGATAGGCGGTCTAACGTATCCTTGTCAAGTAAATGATGGATTGTAGAAATAAGATACTGAGACCTTCTAGCCCCTAATTTTATTCCGTAACGAATTGTCTTTCCGTCTGTATACACCATTGGACGACCGTTACATTTTGAACGCTCTGCAAATGCTGGCGACATGTCGAATTTATAAAAGCTGACGCCAAGTATGGATGCAAGTTTCTTGAATACTGGAAACTTACTACGCTGTGTAGTTTGAAGAGTTATTGCAATATCAATACGGTTGGTGTATTTGTGGTGGACTCCGTTTCGTATAGAAAAACCGCGTCCTTCAAGGAAACCAGCTATCCATCCATTTCTTTCGTCCTGTGTAATGGTTGTTATCTCCTCTGGAATTTGTGCGGCTTAAGATAGTCGCACTGGATGACGCCTTGACCGTTACATTTTTTACAGAATGATACTTTCACGGTTTCGCTATATCCTGTACCGTTGCACGATTGACATCTTTCCGCGAAAGGACAGGCCCAGTATTCGACTAACTGGATACGTTTGCGACGGTCAAGGAATCGCAGTTTGCGTAAGACTAGGTTGAGATTGTGAGTTGAGCATTTATACATATACGGTTACACGGTTACACGGTTACGTTGATAATAGAAATTTTTTACAGCGTTTGCAGAGTTGGCCCGGTTTTGATACTAGTCTTTGGCAGCGACAGTAGTATTTAATTGGACCTGATTTTAGTGTGATCTTTCTCTTTCTTGCGTGTTTCATCGTTTGTCAATCTCCATACTTATAGAACCGGGAATAAGCTTTGCACCCTTGACCTTGCATTCTGGACACTGGACTAGAAACTTGTCTCGAAAAATGGCGTATCCACCGGGACTGCCGTCGTCAGCAACGGATGATGCCTTAATATCGTCCGGATAGTCGCACATAATCCTGAACACATACCCGCATGACGGGTTACAGCAAGCAAGGTGAAAGATATGTTGTTCTATGTGACTCATTTGCTAGATTTCCTCTTGGTTGACTTGAGCGGTTTGTCTCGGTTGACTTGGTTACCGCGCGCATTCCTGCCACGACCGGGATATGATTCCTGTCTACGCTCGCTTGGAGAGCGACGCTCTATCTGTAGTCGGCGGTTGATCTGACGGTCACCGAATGTATAATTGTCAGTCATTTCTTAACCTTGGCGGCGACAATGCCGTACTTGAGTATTTCAAGATTGCATAGAATCTGTATGATGAAATATCCCCTATCATATAGTTCGTTTAGGTTGCTTTCTAGGCTGTCGACTGAAGACCAAACGACAACATACTGGCGATCACTCATTTGATTTTCCTTTTGAACAGGATGTTGGCATAATCACGGTTGACGAGTCTCCAGAAATTATAGCGTTCTCTGTTAGGGTCACTTCCAAGAATGAATTGATACGCGATACGTCGCCAGTCTGACATAGGTCTCCTAAGTACCAGCACCACATGCCAACCCTTCCCATTTGATCTTGCGTAAGAGATGGCAATAGGGCGCGTAGGTCGGAAGCGAAACAGGCTAGGGCTTTTATGACTGTCGAAGTCAAGCCGTAACATCTTGTTTTCATGGATTCCATGTCGACCGTCAATCTCCGCAACTACACGGAATTTATTTTTGCCGCTCGGATATACTGAAATGGACCGCCGAAAGTGACCTCGCAAGAAGCGTGTCCACCGCTTCATGGTTTTCGCCAGTACGCCAGTCAGCCTTGGCACCATTTCTTGCAGGATTGCGCCACTCTGCCGCTTCTGGTGGAACGATAAAACCGTCTGGGACAGTTCCGGTGTTGACCCATTGCTCGTATACTTCATTGAAACGTTTCGCGGTCAACGTCTTGGCAATGTCTTTGCGGACCTTCAGCGTAAACCGTAGTTCCAGTGGGTCTGGTTTTTTTCTGCCGCGTTTTCCTTTTGGCATGGTTGTCACCTACTCGTATACACTGTCAATACCGATTACGTCAACGTAATCGTCGTCAGGTTCGTCATAATACCCTAGGTCTACAGGTTTGCGACCGGATGGACCGTAGCGCTGTCTACGCGTGATCCATCCTTTTTTTGCCGCTCTGGAACGTCTGTAAAATTCTTTGCTTCGTCTTGGCATGATGTACGGTTACACGGTTACACGCCACGTAGGGAGACTGACCAACCAAACGATTCCCAACGTGCGATTGTTGGCTTACGGTCAGATACTAAGGCAACGGTATGTTGTTTACCCGGCATCGTCCACGAATCACTAATGTAGTTAGTATCAGACTGCGTTAACGGATAACAGCAGTCATATCGAAGCATGTCAAGAGGAAATGCGGTAATACCGCTTACGGTGAATCCATACTTCATATGGTTCTCCCTATCTTGTCCGCACGCATGAATACACGGTCGTCAGGTTTAGCTGACCTGCAACGGTTCCAACCGTCTATCCAACCATATTGGTAGTTGAGGGTTTCGGTTGACAGTTTTTCCGGTTTGGGGAATGCAACAGAGAGCATCTTCTCAAAGCAGACAACGCCAGCGGTCACAGCGCAACCAATCCAGAAACCGCCAGCGCCACTATGACGCAGGTTCCATAACAGGATGACCGAACCTACGTTTGCGATGACGCCAATAAGGTAGATGTTAAATGCTCTTGCCGCTCTGTCTTTGATAGTCATGCGCCAGTACCCTCCGCTGCCTTCTTGTCCTTCTCCCGAAGTGTTGTCGCATCGTTCAGTAGCGACAGGTACCACGACGGGGTGGGTGGAAGGTCTTTTTCCCACCTGTGCGCCTTGCACCAGTTCTCTAACGCTTGACGGATGTATTCAAGGTCTGTCTTCATGTACGGTTAACCCTCCCGCTCAGTCAATGGCGTTCCTGTGGCTGTCCCTGCGCATTGTTCGCAGGACCGCGCTACGTACTTCCATGAGAACCCTGCATTAACATTCCCGGTTGTTCGCTGTACAGTGTCAAGCATGCGTCCCAAAGTGGGTGGTTGACCGGACAAGCGAGTAAGGTTAAAGAATGTTGTGTAGTTTCGCATGGTTGTAACGTCACTGACTGAGCGCGGGAGTTACCCGCGTAAGCTAGTTCTTTTTACGCTTGCCTTTCCCTGCCTGCCGTTCCTTGATTTCCATGGCGGTCAGGCGGCGAACGGTGATTTCCCCTTTGCCGGACTGGTATGCAGTAATGGTCAACGCTGCCGCTTCAAAACGACGGCGGAGGGAGTTGGCGAAGATGACCTCAGCCTTGTCCATCGGGGTGGTACCGTCTTCCTTGACCCATGCTTTCGGGTCCATGGTGACCACAATTGCTTGGTCTGCTTTGAGGTTGTTGAGAGCCGAAAGGACTTCCACGTAATCACTTTTCGAGGATATGCCACCACGAACGTGGAGTCGTGCTGGTGCCTTTGATGCTTCTACGGTGCGGATAGCCATCTGTTGTAGTTCCTCCATTAAATGTTTGTTGACGCTGACAAGGTTGGTTGTCCTGATTCGCTCTTCTGGAAGTCTTGGAAGTACACGGCTCATCCAGCACGGAGTCGCAGTGTAATGGAACGGGTCATGGTTCATTAGCAATGTGACCATGCGCTGGTCTTGCTCACGCTCAAACGCTTCATTCCGGCTTATCAGGACAACGGCCATGGCCTAAAATTATCTCCCAGTCACGGTAGTAAGGTCAACAGAAATCTGTTGGCCTAAAATGGAATGTCTTCATCCGTAATCGGTTGTGACTCCTGCCTTCTTGCTTGCTGGACTGGCGCTTTGGCTGGTGCTGGCTTGTCGTCGTCTTCGGTCACGATTTGCACGTATTCGTTCCCCTTGTATTCGGCGCGCTGAACGACGGTTGGCTTACCAGCGGCGAGGTCATTGATTAGCTGTACCAGACCGGGATTGTTGTGCTTGACTCCGAATTTGTATTGTTTCTTGTCCTCTTCAAGTTTAATAGTCATGTTGATCTTAAACCCGTAGTCACCGTTGACCGTGAAACAGTCACCGACAACACGGATGCGGGTGGTACCGTTTGCTGGAAGGTTGTCCGGTTTTAGCCAATCCAGATTTTTATTTTTTCCTGCCACTTGTGCTCTCCATTCTTCCGGTGTAATACCGGGATTGAAAATCTCATTACGAGTTTGTACGTACAATTCCGTAAGTACGGTTACACGGTTACACGGCTGTATTGTCATTCAGTTACAGACTTTACGCCGTTGTTTTTAGTCCAGTGAAGCATCTGTCCTGCCTTCTTGAATTGGTTGTTATCGTCTACCTCGGTAGCGCGTAGATTCTGGACTTGCTCCATGACCTGCTTACCGCATCTGTCGGCAATACCGTCAAGGTCGCGAGGTTCTATAATCTTCCACATGTAAAGCTCATCTGCATTCTGTCTGACTGCCGGATGGATTCCCGAGAAAGACTGTGCGATGAGGATAAGCGAAAACCCCTTGTGACCGCCAACGTAAGACGCCATGACCAGTTCCGCAGGACAATTCCGAGAGTTACATAGTAAGTGTGCTTCATCAATGACGAATACCATGTCTCCACGTAGGTGACACAATTTTAGAATCGGTTGAAACTCCGGGATGTCCATCAGGCTGTTGTCCTTCAGGTTTAGGATAACTGGCTGGTAGACAACTTGAAACTTTTCCTTGTCCGGTTGTATCTCCCGCGCAAGGTCAGCAGGTCTGCCACGGATGACCATGGCGTCATCAATGTACTGTGCATCCTTCATCATATCGAAGACGACCGCACGGTCATACTCCCGTACCAACTCTGATGTCTTACGGGTTTTGCCAGTACGTTTTGGACCGATTACTAGGATTATTCGATTGAACACGTTCCCCCTTGATAACTTCCATCATTGCTTGACGAATAACCGACAATGCATCCCAGTCACGTAAAAGACCCCATCCATGGATGCCGACTAGATGACGCATGGAATGTAACAAGACCATTTCCGGTATGAGTGGGTAGTCTTCTATGCATGGGCCTATGTGACCGCTTGGCAAGCCACAGTGCACCGATCTGACGCCACTGTCAATTTTGTTGTTGCAACGCATCTGCCTTGTCCTTTTCCATGGACGCGTTCTTCTTGGTCAGAAACAGGAAAATGAAGGCAAGTATCGGATAACCGATTACCCACCATATTGATTGGAGCGTCCACGTTAACGGCTGTATCTGGACTTCTATGTCAAGGATGTCAAAGACTGTACTGATGGAGTCCTTCAGTAAGTCTTCCTCTTCTTTGTCCAGTTCCCACTCTGGCCGCGTCTTTGCCTTCTGGTGAAACCACATAATCGGAAACTCGGCGGCTTTGCCTTTGAACTTATTCATGGTCTTACGCATCTTCTTGCTAAGTTCAATGGTCTTACGCTCGCGTTCGGGCGCGGAGGTAGTGCTTTGCTCTTGCACTCCGCCACTACCTCCGACTTGTGTGCCCGCCTCTAGGATGCTTTCATTACCGCTAGGGGAAGCGCCATCCGAGAGGAACCCTTCTGCCGTTTCCGGTAATGTTTCCGCAAACTCGAAGAATGACGCTTTGTCATCTTCCGGTTCGGGGTTAATGACTTCGGTAGTCACGCTCATTTAGTCACCTGTATGTTAGCTGGTTTTGCGGTTACACGGTTACTCGGTTTCTTGCCGTGTGCTATCTTTCTGGCTTTAAGTAGGATTGCGAATGCACCACCTATACCAAAAATGTCTACTAATCCGTGGATGGTTGCGCATAACAGTTGCACTTGTACGTCGTGTGACTTCATTGCACAGTATCGTAGTAGCTTGGCGGCAAGCTTCTTGACCATTTATAGTTCCTGTGGTGTCTGATATGAGATAAACGGATGTATTCTTGACAGAAATGCTAGATCGATTTCATTGACTGACTTTCTCTTAGAGTACAGAGCGTGACCGCGTGCTAGTGACCGGAACTGCTTACCACGTCGCAGACCTTTTTCGCTAAGACTTCTCGCGGTTTGATCTGCCAGTATTTGTATCTTTAGGCTGGTGGCGTTGTCTATTTTTACAGTCTGTGCCTTTTCGGGAAGGATGAATGGCTTTGTCCCGTTTGTACGGTTCTCATATGCTCCACTAATAATGACATCTTTCTTGATGTTGAGTAATAATTGTTTCGAGTATTCATAGCAGAACGGAAGGAACCGGGAGGAGAATCCGCTTTTTTGCCACCATAACCGACCGTCTGTAACCATTTCTAACGGGATACAACAGATGATACCAGCAGTGCGACCTTGGAAGTCATATGCAGCACGACCGGGAAGGGCGATCTTCTGTAAGCCTTCGTCAGTAAGACCGTTCAATATCGACCATGTACGCTTGTTGGTTGTTTCCTTATGCGCCATGACCGCAACCATGTCGGAGATAATAATATGATGAAGCTTTGGATGCGTCATCAACTCCTCGCAGATACCTCCGCCAGTTGCATCCGAACATACTACCCGTTCCTCCATGTCAGGATCGGTAACAACTGATGTCTTGCCTGACTCTGGTGCTGCTATCAACATGAGTGAAACAGGATTGTCGGTTGTAAGGTTGCCTGACATGAGGACGCTGCCGACTAGTTCGGTGACTAAGTCAACACCTATGAGCACTTGTAACCTTTACTGTTTTTGGATTGCGCAAACGACTGGGAAGAATTGCGCCCGACCAATCTATAGACCCGTGGGTTATATGTCAAGAAAAATAGACCCTCTCCTGTATATCGATATTCATCTATATTCCATTTCATCAAAGGGGGGTGGTAATTTTCAAAAAGTCTTACTAGGGTAGGGGGAAAAAAAACAATACCCCCTCACTCAACCCTCCCTACTGACCATTCCCAAGGGGGAGGGGTAAAGGGGGAGGGTGGGGGGGTATTTCTCCCCACTGGTGGGTGGCATTTATGCAGAATTGAAACCCATTGACGACGCAGACCTGCATCCTTATTATTAGTCGCGAACGGAGGTCAACCCAACCAATGAAGTCACATCATATGATCGCATTGGTGGCGTTAGGCGCATTCATTGCGTTGACTAATACAGTCAACAGCATGTTGGTATCCGTGCTTAACCCCATCCTTTCAGCGGTGAAAGGTAGCTACGCATGAAACCACTTCACTACGTGCTAATCGGTTTTACCGCTGTCGTGGCTGCGAAAGTTGTTCGCGGTCTTCTTGCGGGATGGCTAAACGTCAATCTGTAATAAGTGGCGCAAGGTCAACCGTGTAACCGTGTAACCTGTCATTCGGAACCTACCCGCACAGAAATAGAGATCACATGGCATCACAGCGTAAATCGCAGGCGGACTTGTACCGTCCTGTAGGGCCGAAAGCTGTTTCCCTCGGTCTACCGTGGACATCTGGCGGAGGTTTTCAGTTATCGCAACAGGTTGACCTGTCATTGCCATTGCGTGCGTTCAGGTTCGTATTCAAGGGACGTACGGTAATTGGTACGGCTGGCGTTGCAACTCCGTCGCCTGAGGGATTCCTCAATCTCATTAGCAACATCACCATTCAAGGCACCAATGCGCGTCAGAAAGGCAATGTGACATTGTGGAGTCTTGACCTTGCGAGCATTTATGGATTCCTTCACACTTGCTCAACCCGTCGTGCTGCCATCTACACCATCAATAGCGGTACGGGTGACACGCAAACGACGGAACCGTCATTCCCGTTCCCGGCGGATAACAACCCTACTGGGACGACTGGGACGTACGATTTCCGTATCGTCATCACCGTTCCGCTACATCCGTTCGCCTCGCAGTATTTCGGCAACCATCCACACTGGGTTCCCGCCTACCTCATGCGCAACGAAGAGTGGAAAGACTCTGTGCAGATTTCCGCAACCTTCCCAACCGTTGTCGGTGGCGCTGTCGCTGGACCGTTCGGAACTGGCGCGGCTGGCACAACCATTACAATGAGTGGATACGGTAGCGGCGCTGGTACTCCAACCGTTGACGTGTACTCCATGCCAATCATCATGGGCTTGGATTTGAAAGATGGGGTGCTGCCGGGAGTGATGACGCGGACGCAGGTTGCTATCAGCAACATTCTTCAAGTTGCTGGTAGCTTCGTCAACCTTTTGAACTTGCAGAAACAGCCAACTACTCGGTTGTTTATCAAGTCGGGCGCCTCAACCATTCCTCCGGTATTCCTCTCGCTGAATGAAACCAACATCACAGCGTTGGGAATTCAGTTAGCTGCCAACCGGAACGTGCGCAACGTTGTTGACGTATTTGCGCACAAAGACATTGAGTCGGACACGTATACCCGCAATATCATTCAGGGGTATAACTTCTTTGACTTCATGGAATCCGGTAACCCTGACTCCGCGTATCCCGGTCAGGATATTGGTGACGGCGCAACCTTCCAGTTGATTGGAAGTGTTGGCGGACTGGCAAACGCTCAGGGGATTGTTGTGCAAGAGCAAACCCTGCATACGCCAACCGGGAGTCTGTACACGTTCTAAAGCTTCGTCGCGCAACCGTGCGGGTGGCGCTGGCGTGTGGTGGGAGACTAAACATCGGCTGGTGTATTAGTCTCCCTCTACTATTTGAAAGGTGACTTAACCTATGGCGTGCGTATATGACAATACGTTAGCTGACGATTGCAGTACCCCGTTGTCGCCATCTGACCAAGGTGCTTTGTCCGCGTATTCGGACTTAGGCACTTACAATACAGGTCAACCGTCGTCAGTACCGTCAGGACCAACGTCATTACTAAGTCAAGTTCAGGCAGCACAACAGGGAACGCCTAGCGGACCCGTTTCCCCTGTTGCTGCATCTGCTGGCGCGAGTGGTAGTGGTGGACCGGGGTTCTTTGCATCCATTCTGAATTTCGGTACATCGGTTGCTGCTAAGTTCGTTCCGACATCGGCGCAAACTGGCTTACAGTTGCGAGTGAATCCTGCAACTGGACAAAATCAGTATTACAACCCGTCAACCGGGATGTTTGTAGGTGGAGCGGTCAGCAGTAATACTTCTGGACTTTCGTCGTTGTTCAGTGGTAGCAATTTGCTGTTGGTGCTAGGCGCTGTCGTAATCGTTCTATTCATATTCCTCGGCAAGAAACGGTAAACCGTGTAACCGTGTAACCTGTATGGGAACCAACTACACTCCGTCGGCGCTTGACGACAACCTTGCAAACGGTCAGACGTACACGTTTCAATTTAAGTGTGCGAATTTATTTTGCTTGTCTGACTTGTCGCAGATCATACAGAACGATTGTACAGCGCAAGCCCCATCTTTTTTGACATCCTTGCAGGTTACATCGCCGCCGTTTACTGCATTGTACAATGTGCAGTTTACCTACGAAGGCGACAACTCCGATGTCGTGTCAGACGTAGCTGCGTCTATTGTCGCCGCTGTCAAGGCGGTATCAAACGACAACATAACGTTCATTGGTGCGGTTGCTGCTAGTGCATCAGCGGTCATGGTGACTCCAACACAGGCAGCGTCCATTACCGCGCAAACGGTCACGGATGCGGCGAATACCGCCATCAAAGACACTGGATCAATTGTCAAGACTGCGACCGACCAATCGTCCGATATTGTTAACAAAGCGTTGAGCGGCGCACTGTCCGCAGTTCTTCCGGTTTTGATTGTTATCGTGTTAATCATTCTTTTTGTTCTTCCGTCTCTGGCAACGTCAGTAAGAAAGTCAGGGGTCACTGCTATATGATCCTTGTAATGTCATTTGCTGTCGTTGTTATCCTAGCAGCAGTGGCGACAGGTGTATCATTCGTGCAAGGTGCAACCGCTCATGCTACTGCATCGATAGGACCAGATACGGCAAGCGGAAACATCAACAATGACACTGGTGTTGTCGTGAGCAACAGCAATCAAAGTCTTACAGGATCATATATTGGACCTGACCCGTCAACATGGCCGGGTCCAACAGGCATTTATAGCAGTGTTTCAATCTGGAATATATGCGCGGCAGTGGCAATAGCGGAAGGATTCAATCGTGGCGCTGGTGCTGCTCCGTACGATCTTAACAATCCCGGTGACCTGTCTCCCGGTGATGAAAGCGGTCAACCTACCATGGGTCCGCCACAGTTTCACGGAGGGTCATACATCATTCAGTTTGCAACCTGTGAGGGTGGCTTCATTGCTTTATATAATAAGTTCTCTCGCATCGTAAGCGGTCAGTCATCCGTGTACCCGAAGTCGTGGACATGGACGCAGGTAGCGAAGAAATATGCTGGTGACTGGCAAAACTGGCTTAATAACGTCACGTCCTACTTGGGTGTTGACCCGAACTCCACTCCTGCATCCTATCAAGCATGAGTGTTACATGGGGTAGCATGGGAAAGTCTCCAACATTCTGGTGGTTGGTAATCGGTATCGTTACATTATTCTTCATTATGAAGAGTCAGGAGAATCAAGACAATGCCCCTGTGCGCTGAACATGGCCAAGTATATGGGGAAGGTAATCAGTGCATCGTGTGTTCTGGTGGCGAACCACACCACGAAGCCGAAAACATTCCAATGGTGGTTTCTCAACATGACCGCAACGTTTACGAGCAAGCATTGCAAGACTTAAGTGACAAGCTTGATACTCTCGTGAAACGTGTTGCAAAAATCGAGAAAGACCTGAAGTAGTTTCACCGTGTAACCGTGTAACTGGTAATCAGCCATGCCAATACAGACAGGAAACGGCGCAAAACCGAAACCATCCCGGTTAGTGCAATCACGCAATGACGTGTTGCATAACGGCATCGCTGCCGCACAGCATCCGATAACGGTTGTTGACGGTACTTCGTACAATTCGCCATTCACGGCATCAGCGAAGCCATTGTGGAACGCCACCAACGATAACGCACAGCAAGTACAGCTTGCACCATTGAAGGTTGAGTCTGCTGGCGATGTTGTCCCTGCCATGGACTTCGTCAAAGTGCATCCGTGGGAAAAGGGAACACATTTTGCCACGACAAAAAACCAGCACCACATTGTCAAGCGTGCTGGTGGACCTGACCGCAAGTCTGACACTCCGTTCCATCCGGATCATCCGTCTGTGAAGTCTAAACCGCGTCCACGGTTGAAGCCTTCATCGAATGAAATTGCGAAGGCTACAATAAATAACAGCTTTCTCCGGTCAGGTGGAACCTTGGGCGGTCATCCTGACCCGCAGGCTGGTACATCGTTCAATGCTTCCAGATGGGCAGTGACCAAGAAAGGTGTCGTAGCATGAGCGATGTTAACGATGCAACCTGTAATCCGCTTAGGTCGCGTCAGTATCTAAGTGGGCCACTTGTCCAGTTTGTAACCGTGCAAAATAACGGTCCAAACGGTCAGGGCGATATACAGGTCAATCTGGCGAATCCGTGTAACTCGTTTATGATTGTCAGCCGAAAGGGTGGAACGGAGAACAACTCAATCTTTTTTCACCTTACCAAGCTGAACAAGAATTACACTGGAGTCAACGTTGCATCCACAGCTACAGGTACAGAGCAATGGTTTAGCATGAACACGCTTCCTGCGACTGGACCGAACTACCTTTCATTCATCCGGTTCAAAGAGACGATTATGACGTTCTTTTTGGACATTGGTTTCGAGGGTGGCGCAGGACCGATTACGATTGCATGTTTTGCTGATGACGAATTGTCTGTCAACGGTGGACTGTACACGTGAGCACATTATGCCAAACTCCGGGTATCCGTTCACGCCAGTATTTAAGCGGTCCAACTTGGTATTGGCTGGTAGTGGATAAAGTTGGCGTTATTGGCGGTAACTTCTGGGACATATTGTTCAACCTGCCAGCACCGTGCAACGTGTTTACAATTGGCTCCATCAGGTCGGGTGATGAAGCTAACAGTCTGTGGATGTCTCTAGTCCCGACTAACAAGCCACGTGGCGCGTTGTTTACCGCCATGAGTGGTCAGGAACAAATTTTTCCGTTGAACGGTTCACAGTTGATACTCGCAGCGCCACACACGTACACTGTGTTGAAGTTCAAGGAAACGGTCAACCAAGTGTACTTTCATATGGGAAGTGAGAACGGCGCACTGTCCCGCTATTCGGTTATGTGTGCCAATGACGACAGGTTTAAGCTGACTGGTGGATTGTACTTTTAGGAGAGTGTAACCATGGAAGGACTCGGCTGGATCATACTTATTGTCGTCATCCTGTTATTCGGTAAGAACATCCCTTTCATTGCCGCTCTAGAGAACGGTACATTCTTCCAGCCGAATGCCGTGCCGAATCCGAACGGGACCCCTGCGATTACGTTGCAGAATCAGACCTCCCCACCCGAGAATCAGCCAGCACCATGGAAGAGTGTATGCGGTACTCCGATATCGGCACCATCGCCAACTAACGTGTACATGCCTTTGAACATGTCACCAATTAGTTTTTCTAATCAAGCTATACCGCAAGCTGTGCAATCGAAGAACAATATCATTCTTGGGTCATCCGTGTAACCGTGTAACCTATGGCATGTCAGAAGTGCATGGATTTCTGGACCGCTCTAGCAGTTATTGCGCTGATTATGATTCTGGTAGCATCCTTGAAACCGGGAGAAACAACCTGATGGGATACAGAGTCAAGATCAAAGTTGGCAAGCGTACGTTGTACAGTCGTTCGTACGCAACCAAGAAAAAAGCGGAGTCAGCTTGCAAGCGTCTTCGCGGTGGTAAGAGTATCGTCAAGAGTTGACTTATGGAAATTCTCATTATTGCCGCAATCGGTTTGTTTATACTGTCAAGGTCGGGATTCAACCTTGGTTCAGTTCTTCCAACCGGACAGGCAGCACCGACCGGGAGTGTTCCGCCAGCAGTAGCAGTCCAGTCTACTGGCAACACCAGTGCTCAAAACGCGTTTACGGCTGTACAGACCGCTAACATTGCGCTGAACGCTGTGCCTGTCGTTGGTCCTGCCCTTAGTGCGGTTGCTAACGCGCTTACATCTGCATTCGCTGCAGCGTCCAAACGACGTGCGCAACAGGCTACCAGCGAGAATCAGGCGGTTGCTAATGCGTTTCCCGGTTGGGACCAATCTATGCTGTCAATTCAGACTGCGTACAATAACGGTACGATAAGCCTACAACAGGCACTTGGCTTGGTTGACCTTGCATGGTCAAACTACTGGCAAGAAGTTACACCACAGATTCAACCGGGAAGAAACGGCTGTCAGGGTGGTGCCATACCCAAAGCGCAAGCTGACAGTCAGTTTCCCGGCATGAGACAATGCTCCGGTAGTTGGGGCGCTGCCTGTTGTGTCGGCTATGCAGACCTCGCCAATGGTGCTAACAGTATCAAGGCTGCATTGACCAACACTGAAAACACTGGTACTCCGTCAGTCGCCAGTATTCCAGCCGTGTATGCGTCCAAGTATGGTGGTGCGAACCGTGCAGCGTACACACTCACGTTCACTAGACCATCTACGGCGTTTGGCCTATAAACAAATGAATGGCTTGTTATCCGGTTTCGGTGCATCAATCTTTCAAGCTATTACGGGTCAAGACCCGAACGCTGTTAGTGCGCAACTAAGCGCTGCCGAACAACAACTTACACTCGCGGTTGAAGCGGTAATTGCCCTACTCGCTCTCATTGTTGTCGGTCAAATATTCATAGTCATGGAACTTAGGAAAAGATAATGGCTGGCAAGGGAAAGCGGTTCACGTTCCATGGTTCCTTTACGTCCAAGGTGCGTGCGGTAAAAAAAGAATCAAAGGTTGCGCGGTCATTCGTCAGGAGAGTGAGAACAAAGAACGGTATCCGGTATCTTGTGATGAAAAAATTGAAGTAGTCGTGTAACTGTGTAACCTTTATGGGAAGTGTCTTCAGTGCAGAGCCAAAGATACCGCTACTAGAGCAGATACGGCGCAACCTTGCGCGTACAAGCTTTGTCAATGCCACCGATAACACGAACAAAGAAAACCAGCGTAACATCACCACACTCGGAACTGGTCAGCTTACAGTCACAATCAATCCGCAACAGATTGGCGTGGTATCTCGCAAGCGTACTGCTATCAAGCTTACCAACCTATCAGCGGTAACAGAAATCTGGTATGGTGCCATTGCAGGACTTACCTACCAAAACGGTGATTTCATACCTGCCGGACGCGGTCAGTGGGTATCAATACCGGGAGCATCCGTCATATGGGTTGTATGTGCTCCGTCAACCGTTCAAGGCACTGGCAGCGCTCTGATGTCGTGGGCAGAAAAATATGATGACTCGGACCTGACGGATGATTCGGAAATTTAGGCGCAACGAAAACTTTGACGCAAGCGGATTAGGCGGAACGGTTACCGCATCTGGTGTATTTGTCCCAGACGATCTGTTATCCGTGTCACTAAGCGTCAACGTTAACATTGCACCAGCGGCGGCTAATACTGGTTATATCATTCAGAAGTTCATGCCGTATTCGGTAAGTTTTACGAAGGCATCCGTCAATGAACCAACTGGCGTAATTGGCACAAACGTCTATTACTCGATCTATGACTCACGTGGCAACCTGATTCTAACAGAGCGCTTCGCGACACTTGCCGCGCCAGCCGTGTTGTCCGGTACATTGATACAGGGCACGCCGTTCATCCCGGCAGGACTGCTGTACTGGGTTTTGGCTGTGGACGTTCCACCAGTAACAGGCACTATATGTGCTGTGCCTACGGTGGCGGTTGACCTTACAACAAGAAATTTCAATTCAGTTAAAAACGGTAGCATAGTTGGCATGTTGTCGGGTGGACTCATGCCTACATCATTCAACCCTGCGTCCATTGTTGGCGCAACTGGCGGACACGTTGGTTCAAACGCGTGCGCAGAAATGTACCTCGAATGAGTCACACGATTACAGATTCTCCATATGTCAGGGGTCAAGTTCAGCCCAACTTTCGGTCAGGTCAAGTCACTATCATTGACTATGTGGTTGGCGGTGAAACGGTCACAGCGGCAGAGATTTTCTGTACATCCGTGCAAAGTGTCTTCTTTGCAATGTGCACAATCAATTCTCTGGGATTGGTCCTTCTGCCAATCTTGGTCAGCGGTAAGATTATCCTAGTGGAAAGCAACGCAGGAGTGTTACAGCAGATTCCAGCAACTGTCGGGCTTAACGCTCAGGTCAACTTTCTGGCAACCGTCACTCCATGATGCCATGGTCTACTTTCGTATCTGCTGTACCGCACGCATTGATGGCGTCTATTGGTATTCCGTATGGTGCGGCATTGTATTGGAGTGGACTGGCTTCTTTGAGTCATGCCGTGACCATGTTTGGGCGCGTCTTGTCGCCATTGACCGCGCCAATAAAAAACCCACGCCACTAGGACGCGGGGAACGTGCTGCAAGCGTGTATAACTAATCTCTAGCGTCTTACTCTCTTGTTTGAACATTTCATAGCAAACTTTATCGCTTCTCTCCGTACGTCGTCATCCGAGTCGTACCACATAGAAATTGCCAGATCACACCATACCATATTCCTATGTGACATTACTTGCTCTGCATTATGCCCTTCCGGCATTGTTGCCAGTGCAATGGTTTCCGCCACATCGGTGATTGCGTGCATACTTCCCGGTCGTTCCATTTTCTTCATCCTTTTTTCAACCATCTTGATTAAGTTTTCCATTGTCATATCCTCCGTAGGTTGCTTTGGGCGGTCTTCAATCGGTCCCGCCAATGTAACCGTGTAACCGTATAATTACGCTTTCTTTGGGTTATGCTTCTCAATGGCTTCCTTGACCTCAACAGCCTTGTACCCCTTTACTACGTTGGCGTTACTGCCTGACTTCCCCTTACCTACGCGGACAGCGTCAGGAGCCAGTCCGAACGGTTTCAAGAGTTCTGCAATGATGTCGGGCGTTACACCAGTTCCGCGAAACTTGCGCCACGGCCCAAGCGTCAATGATTTCAAGCTTTCCACCAGTTGCACGCTGCCGATGTTCTTTCCGTCCATCACAGTTGCCATGTCGTTCAACAGTCGGCTGGCGTACTCGTCACGCTGGTGTTTCTCTTCCGCTTCTTTCATTTCGTCAGCCGTGAACTTGATGGACTCGGCAGTCTTCTCAGTCGCCATATCTACCGCGATTCTCTTCAAGCTTTCCAGTTTCGACGGGCAAACCAGTTTCGCCATGGCGAACAACGGTAGCCATATATCCTCGTCACGGTCGTTCAGGAATTCCAACCGTTCCATACTGGCATACAGGTCAGTAATCTGGTCTTTGTGCGCGTCGATGAATTCTTGCAACCGTGCGGTTAACCGCGCACCCTCCGCTTGCGCAACCGTGTAGGACATCCGTGCTGGCGAATCAGAACGTCTCATGCGTACGATAATGGCACGGTCACGGAGAGTATCGTTTACGTCGCCAATCAACACGAAGACCTTCGGGCAATACGTCTTAAACTTCATCACTTCATCGCCGCTAGTCTTCGTCACGATGGACCCCTTGCGGTAACCGGAGTTCAGGACACTACGCATGTTTGACCCTGCTTCTGACGATAGCCCTTCCGCTTCATCGAACAGGATGGTAGGTTCTTCCGCTTCAATGATGCGGAACATGGACGACCCTGACATTGCCGTGGCTGGCATTGCCTTGGAAGCCACGAAACCAGTCAGTTCGATTCCGAACCGTGTCTTGCCAGCACGCTTGGTTGCGGCAGTTACGACGACATACGGAAACGCGTCAAACGAATTGAACATGTAGGTTGCCATCACCCACAGCGCCATAGGAAACGCGTAGTCATCCGTGAAGACCACGTA
>Ga0126381_100003498_pt1 | contig 17047 bp, 9 predicted proteins | sample PanSoiMetPlot_28_FD_96465 | JGI IMG/M metagenome (GOLD analysis project Ga0126381, IMG submission 96465) | Tropical forest soil microbial communities from Panama - MetaG Plot_28 | ecosystem: Environmental > Terrestrial > Soil > Tropical forest > Bulk soil | place: Panama | collected 2016-02-17 | reverse complement strand
GCGCCGACGCAGGCGTCACTGGACGTGCTGGTGGACGCGGGAACAACCACCGATGCAGGTGGAAAGGTTGGCGTACAGAACGTCGGGCATCACATTGGAAAAGGCACAGCCATTACCTTGGGAATTCTGGCAGCAATTCCGGCTGTCGTCATCCCAGTGGCGGCAATGCGCGGCAACAGCAGCAAACCGCCTGTGCCGGTGACGGGTTGTCCTAAATCCGACCCAGCGTGTAATCAATAGGAACAAAGAAGCGCGGGCCGATCATAATTCACGGGTGCCGAGCTGTGTCCAAAGCGAAGGCGACGTAAACGCCGCCGGACTTTGACTTGGGATCTTTGCCGCCGCCTGCGGCGATCACCACAAATTGACGGCCAGCGAGCGAGTAAGTTGCCGGCGTTGCATTGCCCGAAAAAGGCAGGGTGGTTTCCCACAACAATTTCCCGTTGGAACTATCGTACGCACGGAACTTTTTGTCGAAGTTTGTGGCCCCGATGAAAAGCAAGCCGCCCGCGGTGACCACCGGACCGCCATAATTTTCGCTGCCGGTGTCGTGAATTCCCTTCGCGGCGAGATCCGGAAATTCACCGAACGGAATTTTCCAACGATATTCACCGGTGTTGAGATCGATGGCGTTGAGCGTGCCCCACGGCGGAGCGATGGCTGGATAGCCGTCGGGATCGAGAAAACGGTTGTAGCCGGTCAAATGATATTTCATGGCGAGCAGCGGCGGGCCGGGGCTGGCTAGTTCCTTGCTTTCGCCACTGGTGAGGAAATCTGCAATCGCACTGGCTTCCTTAAAGCTAAGGTTGGGAAAGCCCGGCATGCGGCCCTGGCCGGAATGGATCGTTTCGATGATTTGCTCAAAGGTGAGCCGCTGACCCAGGTTTTTTAGCGCAGGAATAGCGGGTGGCGATCCGGCAAGATTGTCGCCATGACACATCGCGCACTGTTTCAAGTAGAATGCTTTGGCGTCGGAGGTGTCTTGCGTTTCCGCGAGCGAAGCAATCCACGCCATCTCGTTGGCATTGATATAAATCGTGGCGGTCCGCGGATCGACGGCTGCGCCGCCCCATTCCGCGCCACCGTCGAAGCCAGGAAAAACAATCGTCCCTTTGCCAACGGTAAGCGGAACGAACTGGCCGTCGCTGCGGGTTTTCTTGAAAACATCGAGCGCCCAGGCATGTATTTCCGGAGTACGCCGAGCCAGCATGTTTTCGGTGAGGAGCTGGCGCGCGAACGGAGCCGGAATGGCGGGCAGGGACTGCTCCTTTGCGGCAAATTCGCCGGGAACGTCGCTTGGCGAATAGGCTTTCGTCTGCAGCGGAAAAAGCGGTTCACCGGTTTCGCGATTGAACAGATACACAAAACCCTGCTTGGAAGTTTGCGCGATGGCGTCCACGGATTTGCCGTTGCGCTGAACGGTCAGCAGCACCGGCGGCGCGGGAAAATCGCGGTCCCAAATGTCGTGGTGCACACCCTGAAAATGCCAGAGGCGCTTGCCGGTGCGCGCGTCGAGCGCAAGCAAGCAATTGGCGAATAGATCGTCGCCGGCGCGATCGGCGCCGTAAAAATCGGCTGCCGCAGAGCCGGTTGGGGCGTAGAGAACGCCGCGCGCAGGATCGAGCGACATGCCGGTCCAGTTGTTGGCGGCGCCGCTGGTTTTCCAGGCGTCTTTCGGCCAGGTGTCGTAGCCGAATTCGCCGGGGCGCGGGATGGTGTGAAAGGTCCAGCGAAGTTTGCCGGTGCGAACGTCGAACGCGCGAATGTCTCCGGGCGGGGCGGGAAGAGTTTCGGGTTCGCGGCCGCCGACGATAATGAGGTCTTCGAAGACGACGCCGGGACTGCTGAGATAGATGGAGTTGGAGCCGGCGGGTTCGCGGTCGAGATGCTCACGGAGATCGATGCGTCCGTTGTCTGCGAAGTCGGCAATGGGCTTTCCGGTTTTGGCGTCGAGTGCGTAAAGATAATTCAGGACGCCGACAAGGATCCGAGCGTCTCTCCCATCCGCAGCGGCCCAGTACGCCAGGCCGCGGTCGGGTTGCTTGCCAACCATGCCGGAATCGAATTTCCAAAGGAGTTTACCGGTGGCAGCATCCAACGCGAAAATTTTTTGCGTGGGAGTGATGCCGTAAAGAACGTCATTGACGATTAAAGGATTAGTTTGCAGGCCGCCTTCTTCCCCGGTGTCGTAGGTCCAGGCTACCTGCAGCTTAGCGACGTTCTCGCGGTTGATTTGTTCGAGCGGCGAAAAGTGATCGTTTGCCGGATTGCCACCGTAGCGCGACCAGTCCAGGGAGATTGGAGGTGCGGAAGACATTGGCGCCGTTTGCGGGTTCTGCGAAAACATCGCTGGAACGCAAAGGAAAGCAAGCATTGATGCGATGGCTCGAGCAACGCGAACGTCAACAGTCACGATTCCCTCGTGCAAGAAAACAGGAGACGGCCCTGCAGCGCGTTAAAGTGAATTGAGTGTACAGCAAGCGTGGGCCCACAGGCTCCGGAAGGAGACCCGGATCGAGAGGTTATACCCTGTCAGTACGATTGGCGGCCCTAGAGATCGGAAATGTTCACCAAGCCAGAGGCCGCCAGTATGGTGCAACGAAAAATAGAGAAAAGCCGTCGAAACAGTGAGGCCGGGAAGGCGCCGCGTTGTATGCCTGCCGAAGAGTGACGTACACTGGCTATTTAGCTTAGTAGATCTGAACGGAATCGTGAGGAACCCTTTGCATAAATTGAATGGTGTTTTTGCCGCTTTACTCACGCCGGCGGTGGCCGCAGTGCTTGCGGCAACCTATTGTCCGAGCTCGACGCTGGCTGGGCTGCCTCCGGACACACCAGCGGTCGGGAAACCGTCGCCACTGATTGCGACGATGCAGGCGGAACTGGACCGCTCGTTCAAAGTTCTCAGCACTCAAGATCCGGCCGCATATTTTATCGGCTACACCATCACGGACACGCAACGAGCGGAAGTCTCGGGCTCGAACGGCGCGTTACTTTCCAGCAGCGAAGCGCGTAACCGCTGGCTGCAGGTGTCGGTACGAGCCGGGACCTACGACCTGGACAACACCCACAAAGTGGGCGAGCAGCGGATGCCGAGTGGCGGGCCGGGAACAGCGGTGCCTGTCGATAACGATGAGCAGATCGTGCGACGGGCGATCTGGCTGGAGACGGATCAGCAGTACCGGACTGCGGCGGAGGCGTTGATCAAGATTCGTTCCAGCAAGGAAGTGAAAGCGGACACGGCGGAGGGGCGGGCGCCGGATTTTTCGCACGAGCAGCCGCACAAATCGATCGAGCCGGAAGTTTCCTTCACCCTGGACCGCAAACCGTGGGAAGAAAGAGTGCGCGCGTACACCAAGGCATTCCGGGAGTCGCCCGATATTCTCAATTCGATCGTGACGTTTTCTGCGCTGGGACAAAATTCGTATTTGATCAACACGGAAGGCACGCAACTGCAGCACGGGCAGATTCGTTACCGGCTGGAATTGTTTATCCAGGGCAAAGCCACGGATGGGATGAACATCGAGCGCTACTACAACTTTGACTGGGTGGATCCCAAGGATGCGCCGGGCGACAAGGAGGTGGCCACAGCCAGCGTGACGCTGCGCAGGGAGATGGAAGGGTTGGTGAAGGCGCCGCTGAACGAACCGAGCGTTGGACCGGCACTGCTGACCGGGCGCGCGGCCGCGGTCTTCTTCCACGAAGTGTTTGGGCATCGCGCGGAAGGCCACCGGCAGAAGGATATTTCCGAGGGGCAAACGTTCGCAAAGAAAGTAGGCGAACCAATTCTGCCGGATTTTCTGAGCATCGTGGATGACCCGACACTGAGAAAACTAGGGAAAGAGGATTTGCTGGGCTATTACCGATTCGACGACGAAGGCGTGTCCACGCACGAAGTAGTACTGGTGGATCACGGCGTGCTGAAGAATTTTGAGATGTCGCGGTCACCGCTGGCGGATTTTCCGCATTCGAACGGGCATGGAAGGCGGCAGCTTGGAGCGACGCCGGTTTCTCGACAGGGCAATCTGATCGTCAAAAGCAGTAAAACGGCGACCAATGCGCAGCTGCGGGCAAAGCTGATCGAGTTGGTGAAGACCCAGAACAAGCCGTACGGATTGCTGATTGACGACATCGCTGGCGGATTTACATTTACCGGGCGCGGACAGCCGCAAGCGTTTCAAGTGCAACCATTGGTGGTTTACAAGGTATTTGCAGACGGGCGGCCGGATGAGTTAGTGCGCGGCGTGGACATTGTGGGAACGCCGTTGGCGGCGTTGACCAAAATTGTGGCTACGGGTGATACCCCAGAGGTGTTCAACGGATATTGTGGAGCAGAATCCGGATCGGTGCCGGTATCGGCGGCGGCTCCGGCCATTTTGACCAGCGAGTTGGAAGTGCAGAAGAAGCAGACCGACACGGATGCGCCTCCGATATTGCCTCCGCCCGCGCACGACGTGAAATCGGGAGGTGCGCGATGAAGACCTCTCTTCCTTTGGCGTTTTTTGTGTGGTTGATCGCGAGTGGAGTTGTGCCTTCTGCATTTGCGCAGGATAAATCGGACAACGACCACACGTTGCAAGCTATGCGCGATGAGATGGCTCGCGCGAAAGATCGGCTGGAACTGAAATTTCCGGGCACCAACGAACCGGTGAAGCCGTACTACCTAGAATACCGGTTGCTGGACCTGGACGTGCGTGAGGTGGTGGGGCAATTCGGTGCACTCATGAGCAGCTCGCACACGCGCAACCGCTTCATGAATGTGGTGGCGCGGGTGGGGAGCTACAAGCAGGACAGCTCGAACTTTATAAGCGACGAGGGGTTCCGCGGATTCATCGGATCGACGGGCTCGGTGGGCATCGACCGCGATTACGATTCGTTGCGGCAGGATTTGTGGATCGCCACCGACCAGGCATTCAAAGAGGCTGTGGAAACGTATTCGCGCAAACGCGCTTACCTGGGGAGCCTGGCCCGGCAAACCGACATTGATGATTTTTCAAAGGCCGCCTCGGTCAAGAATATCGAACCGTTGGTGACCCCGGATTGGAGCAACCGGAATTGGGAGCAGGAGGCACGGGAAACTTCGGCGGCACTGCGAGTGTTTCCGGAAATCCAGGAATCGCGGGTGACTTACTATCTGGTCTATGCGACGGAATACTTGCTGACCAGCGAAGGCACGGAGATTCGCACCAACCGGGCGTTTGCAGCGATAGAAGCGGGCTTGAATGCGCTGGCCAGCGACGGCATGCCGCTGAGTCATTACTACGCAACCTACGCGCCGAAACCCGCGGAGCTGCCGGGCGTGGATGACGTGAAAAAGGCGCTGAACGTGACTGGCAGCGAGTTGATGGCGTTGCGGTTGTCGCCGCCGCTGCCAGACTACACCGGACCAGTGCTGTTTGACGCGCGCGCGGCGGCGCCACTGGTGGCGCAAGTGCTGAGCCCGGCGTTGAATGGAGCGCGCCCGCCAGTGGCGTTTCAGCCGGTAATGGAGCAATTCCTGAACAACATTGGCGGAAAGAGCGATTGGGCCACACGCATAGGAGCACGAGTCCTGCCTACGACTGTGACCGTGGTGGATGATCCGGGCGCTAAGGAATTTTCTGGCAAGCCGTTGATTGGCGGTTATCGTGTGGATGATGAGGGAGTACCCGCCGAAAAAGTGACCGCCGTGGAAAACGGTTCGTTGAAAGAACTGCTGATGTCGCGGCGGCCGGGACCGGATTCGGATAAATCCAACGGACACGGACGATCGGCATTCTTGAACGACGCCAAGGCAACGCCGAGCAATCTGTTTTTTAGTGCGTCGGAGACGGTGCCAGTCGCGGATTTGAAGAAAAAGTTTTTGGACATCTGCCGCGCCAATAAGCAGGAATATTGCCTGGAAGTGAAGGAGATGGACAATCCGGCGGTCAGTCTGCTGCATCAGGAGGACTTCAGCGAGCTGCTGGCGAGCTACGGCGGAGGGGCGGGAAATGGAGATAGGCTGCCGCTCATCGTGGTGCGCGTATATCCCTCCGACGGGCACGAAGAAATCGTGCGCGGAACGCGGATCACGGGATTGAACACCCGCGTGCTGCGAAACGTCACGGCGATTGGCAACGATCCGTTTGTGTCCAACTATATGCAAACGCAGGTGGCAGGATTCGCGGGAACTGCGCTGGGAGCGTTTGGGTCGGCGCAGAATGGATTACCGTCGTCAGTGGTGGCGCCGTCGCTGCTTTTCGAGGAACTGGATGTGCGGGGAGCGCGCGGCGAGCCCAAGCGCCCGCCGCTGCTTCCAGCGCCGTTGATGACCGCGAAGTAATTTCTCTGCATGCCAGCTTTTGCGGCGGCGGGCCATCAGACCCGGTCGCTTCTGATTCGCTCTTGTAGTACCGGGCTGCAGCCCGGCTGTTTTTGGGCCTTCAACGGTCTGGGAACCATTATGACCGACCTGACTCGTCGCGGACTGATTTTCGGAGCAGCGGCTGCCGTTGCGGTGGGCATCTTTGCCGGAATAGACCGCGTGGCCAGCTCGACGTTCATCAAAGACGAGCCACCGCTGGACCCGAACGCCACAGTGGACATCGTTGAGTTCGACGATTGTGGCAACCGCATGGGCAAAACTCGGGTGCACAAGGTGCAGAAGACGCTCGCCGAGTGGCAGAGAGTTCTCAGTACACCGCAATTTGTGATCACCCGAGAAGCGGCTACCGAGATTCCTTACTCCGGAAGAGAAATGCTAAACGAACATCGCGCAGGGATTTTCCGCTGCGCGGACTGCGGCACGGCGCTGTTCGATGCCAAGGCAAAATTCGAATCGGGCACCGGCTGGCCCAGCTTTTGGCAAGCGATGGCGCCGGAAAACGTCCGCGAAAAAGATGATTTCAGCATGGGAGTGTTACGGCGCGAAGTGCTGTGCGCTCGCTGCGACGCCCACCTGGGCCACGTTTTCGACGACGGCCCCGACCCCACCGGCCTGCGCTACTGCATGAATTCCGTCGCGCTGAAATTCTCGGCCAAACGCAGTGCGTAGGGTCCCCTCCCAGGGTGCTTCGGCCCTTGGCCATCTTAGGAGTGGCGCCGTGCCGACAGCAGCGGTGCAGACGACAAGCATGGTCAGCCAAAGCCCCCGGTAAGGCCACTAGAAAGGCGCTGCGCCCAAACCGTATCTCGTAGCTTCCAATCGCTGTACAGAAAGACAAAGACAGGACTGCATTTAGCATAAGCGCGTAGGCATTGTCGCATTGGGTTGCGCGGCAAGACGTAACCATGAGACCTCTGTTGCCGGTCAGTAGCCTCCGCTGCCCTTGCCAACCCCACTTGTTAAGGTAGTCTAGACGCGGCCATGGATTCATTCCACCCAGCGGAAACCAGAGAAAAGCGGCAAGCGGCGCTGCTGAGCGTCGGCTCGGCAGCGTTGCTGGTGTCGTTGAAAGCTTTTTTGGTGATTCGTACCGGAAGCTTGGGCGTGTTGAGCGAAGCGCTGCACTCCGGGCTGGACCTCCTGGCTGCGATCATCACTTTTCTTTCCATCCGGGTTTCCGACCGGCCGGCCGACGCTACGCATCCTTACGGCCACGGCAAATTCGAAAATTTTTCGGCGTTTGTGGAGACCGGGCTGCTCCTTCTGACCGCACTGTACGTCATTTACGAAGCGTTCGACCGGCTCTTCTTCCGTGCCGTGCATATCCAACCGAGCATCACGGCGATCTTGATCCTGCTCATTGCGCTCTCGATTGACATCACCCGCGCGAAAAGGCTTCAGCATGTAGCGGCAAAATTCTCCAGCGAGGCATTGGAGGCTGATGCGCTGCATTTTTCGACCGACGTATGGAGCACCATCGTCGTCATTTTGGGGATCGCGCTGGTGTGGGTGGGCGAAAGCTGGAATGTGCCGTGGTTGGTATACGCGGACGCGCTGGCTGGGCTGACGGTGGCGGCGGTGATTCTGTGGGTCGGTTCGCGGCTGGGAAAAAGAACGCTGGACGCACTGCTGGATGCGGCGCCGGAAGGGCTGTTGGAACAGATCACGCGCGCAATCGGAAAAATGGAGGGCGTGCTGAACGTTCAGAGAGTGCGCCTGCGCCGCGCGGGAAATCGATATTTTGTGGACGCAACCGTGAGCGTTCCGCGCACGGCGAGCCTGGAACAAGTGCACGCGTGGAGCGACGCCATTGAACAGCGCGTCGGCGAGATCGTGCCTTCCGATGTGGTGGTGCACGCAGAGCCGCGCGCTCCGAAGGGCGAGCCGTTCTTCGATTCGATCCGGGCGGTGGCGCAGCGAAGAGGGCTGGCCATTCATGATTTATCCGCGCAACAGAATGACGGCAGGCTGTTCGTGGAGTTGCATCTGGAAATCGATCCGCACTTGAGTCTGAAAGAAGCACACCGCCAGGCCACTGAACTGGAAGACGAAATCCGCGAGTTGCGCCAGGAGCCGATGGAAGTAAACATTCACATCGAGCCGCTGGGAACGGCGATCAGTGTCCCGGACGCCGGAGCGGGGAATTTACACGATCTGGCGCGTTCCATAGAATCATTCTTGAACGGCCTTCCCGCGGAATATAACGAACTTTTGAACAGTCACAACGTGGTGGTGCGGCAAGTGGAGCATCACATTCTTGCTTCCTGCCATTGCGTGATGGGGAGTGAATTGCCGGTGACGCAAGTACATGACGTAACGGCAGCGCTGGAGGATCGTGTGAAGGAAAAGTTCCCGCAGATTTACCGGGTGACGATTCATCCGGAGCCGCAAGACGCATAAAAGCCGATCAGGCGGATTGGTGCCGCGAAAACGCATGTGCGGCCAGCGCAATCACCGCGGGATAGCACACCAGCACATAGCGCGGTTCCGGCGTTTCGATGGTGGTAAGAAACGCAGTGCGAACCAGTATGAAAAACGCAAGCAACACCACCGCGGCGCGCACCTCCGGCCAATGACGCCAGAGGCGGGCGGCTCCCCACAGCGCCAACGCAACGTAGAAAACATTCAGGAAGAAAAATCCTATGGTCACCGACATGTCCAGCCGGTCGGTGTCCCACGTTTTCGCAAGGGGAAACACCGAACCGGAAATCGGCAACTGTTCAATCCGTGGCGTGAACCAGAGCGTGAGAACGCGCTGCAGCGGCACGGTCACATAGGTGCGCGACGGATGGCGCGTCGTTCGCGCGAGCGCGATTTCGGCGAACTGTTGATCCTCTTCGGCGGTTAACGTCATGTCGTGGTTGTATTGTTCGAGGATTGCCGCAACATGCTGGCGTTCCTGCGGCGAGTCGAAGGCCCGGCCGGGAATATCGTCGATCTCGATGGCTTCGTCGTTCAGTTTCCAAGCGACCTCGAAAACTTCGCGCAAGCGATAGAGCCAGGTCCGTTCCCAGCTCATGAATCCGTAGGGAACCAGTTCACCCGGCATGTTGGTATATCGAGGGGTGAGCGGTTGCAGCTCGTTTAGCGTCACCGCATTGCGAACGGTCCACGGCAGGAGAACCAGGAGACATGTGGCGGCAGAAAGTACGGACGCGCGGAGGCCTTTGGAAAGCTGGCTCCGGCGCAAGGTGATCGAAAGAACCACCGGCAGAGAGGAAAGCAATACCAGAGGAGTTTCCGGGCGAAAGAGGGTGCCGAATCCGGCGCAGATTCCAGCAAAGGCGGCGTTTTTCATGAACTCCGCGCGGCGCGGAAATTTACCCCAGGTTGCGAAATCTCCCAAGGCGTACTCGGGATTGACCATGGGGATAAAATAGATCAGCACTAGCGCGGTCGTGAGGACGGCGAAGGTTTCCGTAAGGGGAACGGCGGTGTAATTTGCGGTGAACGGGCACAACGCCGCGAGCCAAAGAGCGGCCATAAAAACACCCGAAGAATCTTCGCCACGGCCCGAGCAGCGCGCTGCAATGCCTGCAATCAGCAAGCAGGCGACAAGATCGAGCAACACTTGCCCGAGCATGACCCACAGTCGGGAGTCTGCGGCGCTGCGTCGAGTGATGGCTTGTAGCAGGGCGAGATACGCGGGATAGCCGGGCATCCGGATGTCCAGCGGCGTAAGCACGCCGTTCACCGGCATCCCGTAAATGCGAAACTTCAGCCAATTCGACGCCAGCGATTCGTAGAGCGCCGTGTCACCCGCGGAACTGGGCACTCGGAAAACGAAAAAGAGCCGCAGCGCCAGCCCGATGATCAGCGCGGATAGCGGATGCGAGAAAATTCGCTTCATGGCTGGGCTGCATCTTACAATAAGAATATCCAGTCCCGGCAGGCGGACTATTCTCGGCGCAGGTGAATCCGGCTGAGCTGACGGAGTCGTTCCGAATTTCATGAAAGAGCGCAGTCCCATATTTTACGACGCGGAGCGTGTGCGGTGGCGCCGTACCCGCCGCGCGATGGAAATCAGCGGAGCGCTGCTGACGCTGTTGCTGGTGTATTTCTTTTTCAATATTGCCGCCAGCGTGGATTTGCCGGCGGCATTGCTGCCGGATGCCAAATCATCCTATCGCGCAGTGAAGGCGAAACCCAAATCTGGAAAGATCACGCCGCTGCGAGAAGGGCGTCACCGGCGCGTGGCGAACATCGGAAAGATTCCAGCGACTTATGATCCGCTGCGGGCAGCGTTCTATGTCAGCTATGACGCCAACAGTCTGGCCACGTTAAAAAAACATTACAAGGACCTGGATCTGGTGGTTCCCGAGGAATTGCACGCAGTAACCCCCGACGGCGGCCTGACCATCGTGGACTATGAGCGCTATCTGACGGTAAGAGCTTCGCCAGAAGAGGCGGTATCGATTCTTCGCGAAGATCGACTGCACCAGTGGATGCGTAGCGCAAGCGTGGAAATTCCCGTCATGGGGATGCTGAACAATTACGACGGGCAGAACTGGCGCATTCCTGAGATGGTGCAGATGCTGGCCGATCCCGCGGCGCGGGCCAGGCTGGTGCGCGATACCGTGCAGTACGCCATCGAAGCCCGAGAAGCCGGAATCGTAGTCGATTTCGAGGAAGTTCCCCAGCCGACCGAAGCGCATTTGCAGGAATTCGTCGCGGAACTCGCTCCGGCTCTGCACGCCGTCGGCTTGAAAATCATGATTTCTCTGCCCGCGCAAGACGACACTTTCGATTACGGTTTTTACGGCAAACAGTGCGACGCAGTGGTGGTAATGAACTACGACCAGCACTGGCCGACTTCCGTTCCCGGACCGATCGCTTCTCAAGAATGGTTCATGGACAATCTACACGAGCTGCTGAAAGTAATTCCGGCGCAGAAAATGATTGTGGGCATTGCGAATTACGGCTACGACTGGCCGGAACCGAACAAGAAATCGCATCCGGCGGCGAAGGATCTGAGCGTCCAGGAAGCGCTGCTGCACGCCTACGAGTCGGAAGCGCAGGTGGAACTGGATCCGGCTTCTCTGAACCCGCATTACTCTTATTCGGACGACAGCGATCGCGTGCATCAAGTGTGGTTTCTGGATGCCGTGACCGCCTACAACCAGATGCGCGCGGCGGAGCACCTCGGAGTGCAAGGGACTGCGCTGTGGAGATTGGGCTCGTCGGACAGTTCGATCTGGAAAATCTGGGACGCTACGCGGCCCGACGATGCCACTCGGGAAAAATTGAAAGACGTGCCACCAGGACCGGATCTGATTCTTGAGGGCAACGGCGACCTCTGGAAAATCGCGGACAAACCCAAGCGTGGCGTGCGCTCCTACACTTACGATCCAGCCATGGATCTGTTCACTGCGGAAACGTATGAAAGCTATCCGCTCTCTTATGAGATCGATCAGCTCGGCGCGGCGCGCAAGAAGATCGCGATCACTTTTGACGATGGCCCCGATCCCCGCTGGACTCCAAAGATTCTGGATGTGCTGAAGGAGAAGCACGCGTCAGCAGCTTTTTTCGTGATTGGAGAAGAAGCAGCAAAATCGCCAGGAATCTTGAGACGCGAGTACGCGGAAGGCAACTCCATCGGCAACCACACTTACACGCACCCGGTGCTGGACGAAATTTCGCCTGACCGATTGCGCTGGGAACTGAATATTACACAGCGACTGATCGAAAGCACTCTCGGCGTGAAATCGATTTTATTCCGCCCGCCCTACGGCATTGATCATCAGCCGGAATACGCCGAAGAAGTGGCTCAGTTGCCGGCCGTACAGGACATGGGCTACCTGATCGTCGGGCAAAAAATCGATCCCCACGATTGGCGGCAACCCTACGGCAAGCAAGTACCCGCGCAGGAAATCATTGACGGCGTATTGCGCCAGGCGGATGCCGGCAACATAGTGCTGTTCCACGATGGCGGCGGAGACCGCAGCCAGACCGTCGCGGCCCTGCCGGTAATCATCGATCAACTGCGTGCCCGCGGTTATCAGATCGTTTCCGTACCTGAACTGGTGAACAAGACGCGCGCCGGCGTGATGGTGCCGTTGACCGGGCGCGAATGGCTGGAAGCCAAAGCTGACGGTTTTATTTTCGGGCTATACCACTGGTTCACGCTGGGAATCGGTGTGGTGTTCGTGCTGGGAATCGTGCTGGTCAGCGGGCGCGCTCTAGTGATCGGAATTCTGGCGCTGATTGAAAAATTCCGGCCGGATCACGACCAGGCTCCCCATCCGCTACCGGGCGTCACCGTGCTCATTCCCGCATACAACGAAGAAGGGGTCATCCTGCAGACGGTAACCTCCGCTCTGGCGTCGGATTATCCAGCCATGCATGTGATCGTGGTGAATGACGGTTCCACCGATGACACACGCATGCTGCTGGATTCACATTTCAGCGACGAGCCGCGCGTGCGGCTGATTCATCAGGCGAATCGAGGCAAAGCCGCGGCGTTGAATAACGCCATGTCCTACGCGACAACCGAAATGGTGGTCACCATTGACGCCGATACGGAAATCGAGCCCGACGCCATTCGCCACTTGATGCGCCATTTTTCCGATCCGCAAACCGGCGCGGTAGCGGGCAATGTGAAGGTCGGAAACCGCTCGCGCTGGCTGACCCGCTGGCAGGCGCTTGAGTACATCACTAGCCAGAACATGGAGAAGCGCGCCTTTGATTTGCTCAATTGCATCACCGTAGTGCCCGGCGCGCTGGGAGCATGGCGCAAGGAAGCGATTGCAGCGGCCGGCGGAATTACCGCGGATACCGTCGCCGAGGATGCCGACCTTACCGTGGCCATTCGCAGGCTGGGCTGGCGCATAAGTTATGAAGAGCGCGCGATTGCCTGGACCGAAGCGCCCGACACTGCTGGCGCGCTGATCCGCCAGCGATTCCGGTGGACCTTTGGCACCTTGCAATCCTTCTGGAAACATCGCAGCACGCTGTTCCGTCCGAAATATGGCACGCTGGGCTGGGTTGCGCTCCCGAATATTTTTGTTTTCCAACTGGCTTTGCCGCTGATTTCTCCGATCATCGACCTGCTGTTCCTCGGGTCTCTGGTGCTGTGGGGCCTGATGCAATTGCACGTTTCCTGGGTGCCGCAACAACTCTTTGATACAGCCACCCTGCAACGTTCAGTGCTTTTCTTTCTGGGATTCCTGTTGATTGACGTTTTGACCTGCGTGGTGGCCTTCGCGCTGGAACGCGAGGAAGATTGGACGCTGCTCATCCCGGTCTTGCTGCAGCGATTCTATTACCGGCAGTTGATGTACGTGGTTCTGTTTCGCTCGGTGAAAGAAGCCGTGAGTGGACGGCCAGTGGGTTGGCGTGGCGTCGAGCCCGAGCCTCCCCATGGCCCTGCCAAAACTCCCGAAGTTGCTCACGCTAGATAGGGGCTCCGCGTCTAATTACGGGCAGCCGTAGGCGTGGCCGTTTTTCGTATAAAGCCGGCCGGGTTTCAGGGATTCTACTTACAAACCCTGAGGAGCTAGGTTAGGATGGGGGTTGCGGTTTCCGGCCGGCGCGGAGGTTCTTATGGCAATCACTTTCACTCTTAACGGTAAGTCGCAGTCGGTGGATGTCGATCCCCAGATGCCGCTGTTGTGGGTGCTGCGCGATACGCTGAGTATGACTGGCACAAAATTCGGGTGCGGCATGGCCCTATGCGGCGCATGTACCGTGCATATCAACGGTGAAGCGTCGCGGTCGTGCATCACGCCGATTTCCGCTGTGGCCGGCAAGAAAATAACGACTATTGAAGGACTTTCCGCGGACGGCAGCCATCCTGTGCAGCAGGCCTGGATGGAAATTGACGTGCCACAGTGCGGCTACTGTCAGTGCGGACAGATTATGTCGGCGGCGGCGCTGCTCACAAAGAAAGCCAGCCCAACTGACGCTGATATCGACGACTTCATGAGCGGCAACATCTGCCGCTGCGGAACCTACCAGCGCATTCGCAAAGCCATTCACCGCGCGGCGGAAATTCAGTCCGCCCACGCCAAATCTGCGTAGATAGCACAGCCACTCTTGGCCGTGCGCACAGCTCAACGCAGGCACCCATGATACCGTCTGGCAAAACTCGCTCCACCGGGCTCGTCGCAATTTTTGTCGCGCAATTCTTTTCTGGCTTTCGTTCCGAGGTGTCCTCATGTTCCGTGCAACTCTCGACCGTCGCGAGTTCTTGAAATCCGGGACTGTGGCTGGCGTTGGACTGTTGGTGGGTTTCCACCTCCCGGCTTTCGCCGCGCAAGATTCAGCACAGCAGCAGGAGAAGAAAACTCCCAATCCGTTTAACGCCTGGGTGCACATCGCGCCCGACAATCGCGTAACCCTGATCCTGGAAAAATCCGAGATGGGGCAAGGAATCATGACCGCTGTGCCCATGATTCTGGCCGAAGAGCTGTGCGTGGATTGGAAGAACGTGGTGGTCGAGCAAGCGCCCACCAATCCGGAAATCTACAACCACGGTACCGGAGGCAGCGGCAGCGTAGCCGGCTGCTGGCTGCCGATGCGGCGAGCCGGTGCGGCAGCGCGCGAGATGCTCGTTGCGGCGGCCGCATCACGCTGGAACGTCAATCCAAACACCTGCGTAGCGCAAGACGGTGGCGTGCTACACGGTGCACGCAAGAATTTTCTGACCTACGGTGAACTGGTGGAAGACGCCGCGAAACTGCCGATTCCCAATCTGAACACTGTGCCGCTCAAAAATTCCGACAACTTCACCATCGTGGGAAAAGACAGGACGCGATGGGAAGGAGCGGCAAAGACCAATGGCAGCGCGAAGTTTGGTATCGACTCACGCATTGATGGAATGCAGTTTGCCGTTGTGGCCCGCTGCCCCATTTTTGGCGGAAAAGTGAAGTTATTCGACGCCGCAAAAGCCAAGGGCGTAAAAGGCGTTCGCGAAGTGTTGGCAATCGAACCAGTCGGGCGGGGAGCGTTTACCGCGGGCGGCATTGCGGTTGTCGCCGACAACTCGTGGGCGGCGATGCAGGGGCGCAACGCGCTGTCCGTTGAATGGGAGCCGGGTCCTCATGCCGGTGAATCCTCCGAAATCTTACACGCACAATTTTTGCAAAATGCCGCAAAACCCGGGAAGGTCGTGCGCAATGAGGGCCACGCGGACGCGGTGATCTCTTCCGCAGCGAAGAAAGTAGAAGCGGCCTACGAATTTCCTTTTGCCGCGCACGCCACCATGGAGCCGATGAATTGCACCGTGCACATCCGGCCCGACAGCGCGGAAGCCTGGGTGCCTACGCAAGCGCCGCAATGGGCACAGGATGTGATCGCCGGCGTCTCCAAGCTGGCAAAGGAAAAAATCACCGTGCACACTACGCTGATGGGCGGCGGATTTGGCCGCCGCTACATGGCCGACTTCGTGATGGAAGCCGCGCAGATTTCCAAAGCAACCGGCAAGCCAGTAATGGTGCTGTGGACACGCGAAGATGACATGCAGCACGATTTCTACCGGCCGGCGTCCTATCACAAATTTTCCGGAGCGCTGGACGATAAAGGCGAAATCGCTGCGTGGAAACATTTCCAGAGTTCCACTTCGATCGATGCCATGTGGAGCGCCAAGGGCGCGGAGTCTCCTGAGAGTTCAGAATTTGCCACCGCTGCGTTTATTCCCTACCAAACCCCGAATTACCGCGTCGAGTACACGCTGGCGCAATCTGGCGTTCCGCGCGCGTGGTGGCGCTCCGTCGAGCATTCCACCAGCGGTTTTGTTGTGGAATGTTTCGTGGATGAACTCGCGGCCGCAGCAGGCGCCGATCCACTGGAATTTCGCTTGCGCTCGATTGGCGGCGACCGCAAAGTACCGGACTTCACCGACCTAAAAGAAGGCAAGCCGCTGGATACCGCTCGGCTAAAGGGTGTTCTGAAATTGGCGGCCGAAAAGGCCGCCTGGGGATCCCCACTGCCGCCGGGAGTTGCGCGTGGCATCGCCGGATACTATTCGTTTCAGACCTACACCGCGGCGGTGGCCGAAGTCAGCGTAAAGAATGGTGCGGTAAAGATTCACCGGCTAGTGTATGCGGTGGATTGCGGGCGCCCGGTCAATCCCGAGGGAATTCGCGAGCAGGTAGAAGGCGCCGCGATTTATGGACTCTCTGCAGCCCTGCACGATGCCATCACCATTCAGGGCGGCCGCGTGGTGCAATCGAACTTCAATGATTACCAGATGCCGCGAATGGCTGACGCGCCCAAGACAGAAGTTCACATTGTCGATAGCAAAGAAGAGCCCACAGGAATCGGCGAACCAGGGCTGCCCGTAGTCGCAGCCTCCGTCTGCAATGCTATTTATGCACTGACCAAGAAACGCATTCACCGTCTGCCAATACGCAAAGAGGACCTGGCTTAGCTGGCCGCGTTCTCAATGCTATTTTTGATTTCCCTCATCTTATTTCTCATTTGGGTGGCTGTATTCTTCGCGTGGGGTGGTTTTTGGCGCGTGTGGGAGTGCGATGCGGACCGCATGCAATTCCCTGCTCCTACGCGGTGGCCGTGCGTGACCGCCGTCATCCCTGCGCGCAACGAAGCGGCATCGATCGCTGTGGTTGTCGCTGCCCTGATCAAGCAGGATTATCCGGGCGAATTCTCCATGGTCATCGTCGATGACCACAGCGACGACGCCACCGCCGACCTCGCGCGCACCGCCGCCGAATCGAGCGTCACCTCTCGCCTGCAAATTCT
>Ga0126381_100003497_pt1 | contig 17054 bp, 20 predicted proteins | sample PanSoiMetPlot_28_FD_96465 | JGI IMG/M metagenome (GOLD analysis project Ga0126381, IMG submission 96465) | Tropical forest soil microbial communities from Panama - MetaG Plot_28 | ecosystem: Environmental > Terrestrial > Soil > Tropical forest > Bulk soil | place: Panama | collected 2016-02-17 | reverse complement strand
GATGAATTCGGAGAATACCGAGTTGCCAGAGAGGCCGGAATAGAATTGGCGCGAAGGAGTCAGATCAATCACCTCCAACTGATGAAGGTTCCCTGCCGTTTCCGACTTCTATTCAGAGCGCGACGACCGCCGGAGTCCGGTCGATGATTCCGTTGCTCACGAAAAGTACCGTCTCACACATACGAGCTCACTTGTTCCCTCTTGTGAGCCACAGGTTTTCAGACGAAGGACCTGGTGATTGACGTTTTCCGCCTTCAAGAAACCCTTCTAACGTCGCCGTTGAAACTAGTCGGCGCAAAGCCAAGCAATGGCAGGCTGATGCTCAACGAAAGTAGGAATTAGGCTCCTAAACTCGCGTTGACGGTCCCGCCGATTAACCCGTATAATCATAGTTTGTCTTTAGCTCTGGAGGAGTGATGTACGCCGTAATTAAGTCCGGGGGAAAGCAGTACCGTGTCGCTCCCGGCGACACCATCCGTGTGGAAAGCGTTTCTGGCGAAGTGGGCGAACAGGTGAAGTTCGGCTCTGTTCTCAGCGTGCATACCGATGACCAGAAGATTCTGACCGGCGACGATGCCTGCAAGGCGACCGTCTCCGGCAAAATCGTTGAACAGGGGCGCGGCAAGAAGTTGACCGTCCTTAAGTATAAGAAAACAAACCAGTACAAGATTCAGCGCGGCCATCGCCAGAACTACACGGCCGTGCAAGTGAGCGACATTAAGGTCTAAGTAACGAAGGCAATTCGGCCTGCCGCTATGTTTTTCTTAGCTAGGCCGCAAGGGACGATCCCGAATTTCGAACCCCGGAAAGGGAATGGCATCATGGCACACAAAAAAGGTGGCGGCTCCTCAACAAACGGCCGCGATTCGCACGGCCAGCGGCTGGGCGTAAAGCGTTTCGGCGGTCAATTGGTCAATGCGGGCACGATTCTAGTTCGCCAGCGCGGCACCAAGCATCAGCCGGGCGACAACGTAGGCCACGGCAAGGACGACACGTTGTTCGCGCTGGTTACCGGCCACGTCAAGTTCGAAGACCGCGGTCGTCGTGGACGCTTCATCAGCGTCACCCCGGCCGCGGCTGAAGCCAAAGCCGCTAACTAAGCGTCTGACTGACCGATTTTCAGCCGGGCTGATGTTTGGCTCCTGCCGATCCCAGTTTTTCTCCTTCTCTTTGCCAATGGCGATGTGGCCCGGTGGCCGGCCGTTTTTTCCGCGCGAATTTGGGCGCATACTCATCTACAACAAACCAGAAAGCGGCCGCTACAAAAAACACTCTGGGTATAAGCAGGATTTCTCTCGTGTTCGTTGACGAAGCAAAAATCTACGTAAAGGCCGGCGACGGCGGCAACGGCTGCGTTGCCTTTCGCCGCGAAAAATACGTTCCGCGAGGCGGACCGTCCGGCGGCGATGGCGGCAGCGGCGGCAGCATCTACCTGGAAGCCAATCCTAACGACAATACGTTGCTGCGTTATCGCTATAACCGCGAATTCAAAGCCGATCGCGGGCGTCATGGGGAAGGCTCGAATTGCACCGGCCATTCCGGCGACGATATGACGTTGCTCGTGCCGATTGGCACGGTCGCGTACGACCAAATGACTAACGAAATAATCGCCGACCTATCCGAACCCGGCCGGCGCGTTTTAATCGCGCATGGTGGGCGCGGTGGGCGCGGCAACCAGAACTTCGCCAAACCCTGGCACCAGGCGCCGCGCGAGCACGAAGACGGCCAACCCGGCGAAGAGCGCCATCTGCGGCTCGAACTAAAATTGCTGGCTGATGTCGGTTTGGTCGGCTATCCGAACGCCGGCAAGTCCACGCTGATTTCCGTAATTTCTGCCGCGCGGCCGAAAATAGCGAATTATCCTTTTACTACGCTCGAGCCAAACCTTGGCGTGGTCGGTGCGGATAGCGTGCCGCAATCCGCCAGCAGCGGCGCGGGCAAAGAGGGCAACGACATCGGGCGGACATTTGTGGTCGCTGATCTGCCAGGGTTGATTGAAGGAGCGCACGAAGGCGCCGGCCTCGGGATTCGTTTTCTGCGCCACGTCGAACGCACTCGGCTTCTCGTTCACCTAGTCGACACCAGCGATTTCACTGACGCCGACCCGGTGCACTCGTTCGAGGTGATCAACGGAGAGCTGATCTCCTTCAGTCCTGCACTCGGCGAAAAGCCGATGATTGTTGTGGCCACTAAATTGGATGCGACCACCGATCGCACACATCTCGACGAATTGCGCGGATTCTGTGCCCAGCGCGAATTGCCGTTTCACGCAATTTCTGCGGCCACCGGCGAAGGTGTGCGCGACCTGGTGCTGGACATCGCCGACACTCTCGATAAAATTCCAAAGTCCACCGCTCTGCATCCTGACGCTTCTGAATCGGCCGCCAGCCATTTGTAAGTTCTGTGCCCTCTGTGTTAGTCGCTTTTTAGCCTCTGACAGCGGCCTTTCGTGCGAAAATACCCGCAGCGTCTCTCTCAGGAGCCTCATTGACCACCGCGCAAGCGCAGCGCAGTACCGCAGCCAAGCACCATCCCCGCCGCGTCGCGATATTCGGCGGTTCATTCGACCCGATTCATAACGGACATCTTGCCGTGGCGCGCGCCGCGGACCGGCGCTTCAATTTTGACGAAATCCATTTCATTCCCGCCAGCCGGCCGCCGCACAAGCTAAAACAGCACCTGGCTCCGTTTCCGCACCGCTACGCCATGGTTTCGCTGGCCTGCACCGAGCATCCGCATTTCGTTCCATCGCTCGCCGAGGCCGGCGATGATTTTGCCGGCACGCAACTGCACTACTCCGTGGATACAGTTCGCTATTTTCGACATGCCTATCACGGCCACGGCGATCGCATCTTTTTTATTATTGGCGCGGACGCGTTTCTCGATATTCCCATGTGGAAGGAGTACGAATCGCTGCTCGGGCTCTGCGATTTTATCATCGCCAACCGGCCAGGCATCCGCGCCGAAGCGTTGAAGCTGGTAATCCCACCGGACTTGATGGCGCCGATGAACGCCAAGCGCGATCCCGACCCTCCACCTTCGCAATTGATCGCGCAACTTCGCAGCACCAACGTCTACCTCCTGGAAAATGTTTCCAGCGACGTTTCCGCCACCGACATCCGCCGCCGGGCGCACCGGGGCCAGGCCATTCACGGACTTGTGTCCGCGCGCGTCGAGGAATACATTCATAAACAGGGCCTATACAAGTGAACGTGACGAAATTTCCCCAGGCGGTGCGCCTCGCGGTCGAGGCCATGCAAAACAAGAAAGCTTCCAACATAACCGTGCTCGACCTCAGCAAGATCGGCACCTTCACCGAATATTTTGTGGTGTGTACCGGCTTCAGCACGCCGCAGGTGCAGGCGATTTGCTCTGAGGTGGAGGAGCAGCTGTACAAAGAACTCAAGCGCGAACCTGAGCATCGCGAGGGCCGCAACTCCGCCGATTGGGCGCTACTCGATTTCGGTAGTTTTGTGGTGCACGTATTCAGCGAACAGGCCCGCCGCTTTTACGATCTGGAGCGCCTGTGGCGCAATGTTCCACGCCACGCTATTCCGGATCTGCCCGACAGCGTGCTTTCTGGAGGTGATGCTCCGCGTCTGCGCGCCTCCGGCGACCACTCCTGATTGAAACCGCCATGCCCAGCGAAACCTTCCCAGCTTCTGCAGTGCCTCCAGCGCAAATCACTGTCACTCGCGATTCTCCCGACGACGTGCAGACGCGGCAGATCATCGTTTCTCTGGATGGCGAGCGCAAGGGCGAACTTATGTTCGGCGAGGCGATTACGATTCCTGCGTTACCGGGCCGTCACACACTTCGCGTGGACAACACCTGGAATCACAAAGATCTGGAATTGAGCGTAAGCACTGGCAGCGATTTGCGATTTGTCGCCAAGAGTAGTGCCGGCCAATTCTCCAGGTTTCTGCTGGTCGCTTTCGGCGCCGGTCCCATCTACGTCTCCATTGAGCCGGCATCGCCGATCTCCGGAGGATCGGCCTAGCAGGCCGATCATCGATTTACTCGGTCGGTGCCGGTTAGCGCAATCTCCGCAATTGCGTACGTTTATCAGCCCGCGCTTCTCGTTACAATTCCGGTATGCACCAGCGTCTTCCGTGGATTGCCGCTGACCCCGCCTCGCAGCGTTTGTTTGCGCTCGCCGAAAAAGTTGCGCCCGCGCCCACGACTTTGCTCATCACCGGTGAATCCGGTTCCGGCAAAGATCACTTCGCACGCCTGATTCACGAATTGAGCCCCCGCCGTGACGCTCCCTTTCACAAAATTGATTGCACTTCGCTGCCTCCGCATCTGATTGAAAGTGAACTTTTTGGCCACGAACACGGTTCGTTCACCGGCGCTGTCGAGCGCAAACTTGGCCGCCTGGAACTTGGCGGGAAGGGCACCATCGTCCTTGATGAAATCGCAGCTTTCTCGCCCCAAGCCCAGGGCAAACTTCTTCGCGTTCTGCAGGAACGCACGTTCGAACGGCTCGGCGGCACGGAAACGCTGCGCATCGAAGCCCGCTTGATCGCCCTCACCAACACCGATCTCGAGGCCGCCGTCGCCGCCGGTCATTTTCGCGAAGATCTTTTTTTCCGCTTGAGCGTTTTGCCGATCGTTGTTCCTCCATTGCGTGACCGTCGCGCCGACATAATCCCCATCGCCGAGCATTTCGCTGCCACGCTGGCGGCCATTCATAATCGCTCCGCGGTACATCTTTCCGAGTCTGCGCGCCGCGTCCTAGGCGCCTATACCTGGCCGGGCAATTTGCGGGAACTTCGCAATGCCATCGAGCGCGCCATGGTGTTCGCTAAGGCCGGGGAAATTCAGCCCGACGATTTTCCGGAAAATATCCGCGCCTCCGCCGGCGGAGCCGCGTTCCTCGCTGGTCTGCGCTCCCTCGAAGACCTGGAGCGCGAAGCTATTGTGCAAACGCTCGAAGCCACGCGCTACCACATCACCAAATCCGCGGACATCCTGGGCATTAGCCGCAAGACGCTGCTCGAGAAACGCAAGAAATACGGCATGCAATGAACTCGGAAAGTCTTGTGCGTTCGTTTGGCAACTCTTGGAGATTCAGCTCTCAATTTCGCCAAAAAGCCGCCCGATTCGTTAACTTTTGATTTCTAGTTTCGATTGTTTGACTTTAGACTTTCAACTTCTCTTATGCGCATCCGCCTACTCCTGATTGGCAAGATTCGCCGCCCGGAACTTCGAGCGATCTTCGAGGACTACGTGAAACGCATCGGGCGTTCCACGTCCATCGAAGTAAATGAGGTCCGTGACGCCGAAACCGCGCTCAAGCGCCTCGATGCTGACCGCGCCGCGACTACGCTTCTTCTCGATGCTGGTGGCAAGGCGTTCGATTCCGATGCGCTGGCCCGCTGGCTTGCCGAGCAACGCGACCGCGGCGCTCGCGAAATTATTTTCGTGTGTGGCGATGCCGAAGGCTTCCCGGGAGCGTTCCGCAAACGCGTCATGCAAACGCTTTCTCTCAGTCCGATGACTTATTCTCATGAGCTCGCCCGAGTCATGTTGGCCGAACAACTGTATCGCGCTTTTGCGATTCTTTCCGGCAGCCCCTACCCGAAATGACGCGTGTAGTGTAGAACCTTTGTATGCCCCTCAAAATTGTTGCGGACCGGGACAAACCATCTGTCGCCATCGAGATTCCGTTGGAAAAGCCACTTCCCGATTACGACCTGACCAACGTTGAGCAACCGACGCCCCGCGATGTGGACGCAGTGCTGGTTTCGCAAGGCTTTCGGGATCTGGTGGACGACGCGCGCGGCGTGCTGCTCGAAATTCTCTGTGAACAGCATAAAATTCTTGCTGAGGAGTCTAACCACCTCACCGATCTGGAGCTTACGCCGGACACTCCGCATCCCATGGAAATCGTGCAGCTCACTGGCGCGATCTCGACCGATGACGAAGTTTACCGACCCGGTTTGTGGATTGTGCTGCGCGACAATCACGCTTCGCAAGGCCAGCCTCTCTCTCCCGCGCTCCTCGAACGCGTGAGACATTATGCCGAGGAACTCGTCAAGCGTATGGACTTGGCCTGATCCTCTCGCAACTTGTTATCGAGGAGCGCAAAGTTCACAGCCCGCCAGGTCATCCCGAGTGGCGTGCGTTTGCCGGGCTGAAGAATCTCAACCTACAATGTTTTCGCGGGTGTCCGGTTGCCGCGCTAGCGAAAGGCTCCCAACGCAATATGGCACAAGAAAAAGGACTGCTGATTGTTTACACCGGGCCGGGCAAGGGGAAAACCACCTGCGCGCTCGGCGCGGCGTTTCGTGCTGTTGGCCAGGGCTTCCGCGTGTTGATGGTGCAGTTCATCAAAGGGTCCTGGCATTACGGCGAACTCGACGCCGCTAAAATGCTCGACGGCGACAAATTTGAGATTCGCCCCATGGGCCGCGGCTTCGTCAAAATCGGCAGCGCGGAAACTGACCCGCAAGACATCAAGCTCGCTGAAGAGTGCTGGCAGACGGGCCGCGACGCCATCTACTCCGAAAAATACGATCTGGTGATTCTCGATGAAATCAATTACGTCATCAGCTACAAAATGCTGGATGCCGATATGGTTGTCGAAGCGCTGCGCGTACGCCCCGCACGGGTACACGTGATTTGCACTGGCCGCAATGCCCATCCCCGACTCATTGAGCTCGCCGACCTGGTTACTGAAATGAAGGAAGTGAAACACCCTTACACCAAGGGCATTCTCGCCCAGCGTGGTATAGACTATTAGCCAGCTTGATCTTGTAGCGCCGGGCTTGCCTCGGCGGGTGCCCGCTGTCCGCAATACATAACCACCTCGGGGCCGTGTCGAGTGCTACCCGAGTTTCCTTTTCTCGGCCCTGATTCCCGCGTAACGGGTGCGAGCTATGGCGGCAGGAAGAAAAGAACGCAAAATGGCTTGGTTTAAGCGCGACAAAAAGTCGATTGATCAGGCGACTCCGCCGGAGGAGCGCCGCGTCCGCACTGAAGGCCTGTGGACCAAGTGCGAAAATTGCCGCACCATAACCTTCCGCAAAGACCTCGAAGCCAATTTGTTTGTCTGTCCCAAATGCCAATTCCATTTCAAGATGGGTTCCCAGCAGCGCCTGGAGATGCTTTTCGACGGTCGCTGGACCGAGCACGACGCGGGCATGACTTCCACCGACCCGCTGAAGTTCGTGGACACCAAGGCCTACGCCGCGCGCATCAAGGAAGCACGCAAAAAACTCGGAATGAACGACGCCGTCGTTACTGCTGAAGGCCAGCTAAATGGCCGCCCGGTAGTAATCTGCGCGATGGAATTCGGCTTTATTGGCGGCTCCATGGGCGCGGTGGTTGGAGAAAAAGTCACCCGCGGCGTGGAACTGGCGATGGACACGCGCCAGCCACTGATTGTCGTTTCTTGCTCCGGCGGCGCGCGCATGATGGAAGGCACCATTAGCCTGATGCAGTTGGCGAAAGTTTCCGCCGCCCTGGCACGCCTCGATGAAGCCAAGCTGCCCTACATTTCCGTCTTGACCGATCCAACCACCGGTGGTGTTACTGCAAGTTTTGCTATGCTTGGTGATTTGAATATCGCGGAACCCGGCGCGCTCATCGGTTTTGCAGGTCCGCGTGTGATCGAACAAACCATCCGCCAGAAACTTCCCGAAGGCTTCCAGCGCTCCGAATTTCTGCTCGAACACGGCTTCCTCGACGCCATCGTCCCCCGCAAGGACCTAAAATCCTTCATCGCCTCCTCGCTCGACTTGTTGATGAACTAAAAATGAACTTCCAGGAATCGGTCCGGTATCTGCTTTCGCTAGGCCGTGAGCTCGCTGCGCCGACGCAGGCCGCTGCGGCCAAGTTCAATCTCGAGAACATCAGGATCCTCGCGGAGAGTCTCGGGCATCCGGAAAAAAAATATCCTTCGGTGCACATCGCAGGTACGAACGGAAAAGGATCGACAGCCGCATTTCTGGAATCCATCCTTCGCCACGCTGGCTATCGGACCGGACTCTACACTTCGCCGCACTTGGAACGAATCAACGAACGGATTCGCATCGATGGCAATGAAATTCCTAATGAGGCGTTTGCGACAGTGTTCTCGCGCATTCATCGCGTCATCGAGGAACTACTGGCCCGGGGGGAACTGCGCGCTCATCCCACATTCTTTGAATGCGTGACGGCAATCGCGTTTGTGCACTTTGCAGAAGTCAGGGTGCAGTTTGCAGTGGTCGAAACCGGGCTCGGCGGACGCCTGGACGCCACCAACATCCTCGCGCCACAGCTTTCCATAATCACCCGTGTAGATTTCGACCATGAAAATTTTCTCGGCCATTCGTTACGCGAAATTGCCGGAGAAAAAGCTGGCATCATCAAGCCCGGTGTTCCCGTGGTCATCGCGGAGCAGCACGAAGAAGCGCGCGATGTGTTTTTCGCAAAGGCCCGCGAACTGAATTCTCCGGTGATCGAGGCGCTCGCCGCCTTGCAGGTCGTATCCCAGAAAATGCTGGAAGGTCGTATTCGAGCGGCAGCGCAAGAAATCGCAACTGGCACACTGTTTGAAATCACTCCGCAACTCGCTGGACGCTTTCAACTCCAGAACGCTTTGAGTGCGATTGTTGCTGCACGCGCCTTGCGATCGCCAGAGGCTAGAATCGACGATGCCGCCATCGAAACGGGAATCGCAACCGCCGTTTGGCCCGGCAGAATCGAGAAGGTTCAATCCGGCCCTGACGTCTACCTTGACGGCGCGCACAACCCTTCCGCGGCGCGCGAACTCGCTGCCTTTCTGGAAGAAAATTTCAATGGACGAAAAATCATCGTGATTTTTGGCGCGTTACGCGACAAAGCCGTGGACGAAATCGCCGGCGTGCTGTTTCCTCTCGCCAGCGAGGTCATGTTTACCGAGCCCCGCACTCCGCGCGCGATTTCCGCTTCCCAGCTTGCCGAGATCACCGGCCACCACGCCGCAAGATTCGAAATCATTCCCGACGTAGAGCAGGCGCTCGAGGCTGCTTTGGCACAGTCCACGCCGACCGATGTCATCTGCGTCACCGGCTCGCTCTATTTGGTCGGAGAGCTCCGTCACCGCTGGCCGTCGAAAGTTTCAACACACACCCATTGACGCCTGCAGATGTCCACAAATTCCAAGCTGAGGCATCCAATCGTCATATTTTTCGGAGGTCCGAATTATGGCCAATCCAGCCCTAACCGGTCAGAACGAACAAGCACACAAGCCCACCGCGATCCGGCCGCCCGTCGGCGAACTGATTGGATTTGAAGTTGCCGAAGTTGGCGAAGGCCGCGCCGTCGTTGTGCTGCAGGCGGGCGCCAAGCACTTCAACCCCATGGGCACCGTTCACGGCGGCATTCTCTGCGACATAGTCGATGCCGCCATGGGTATCGCCTTTTCCAGCACGCTTGCGCCGGGCGAATCGTTCACCACCGTCGAACTCAAAATCAATTTTCTGCGCCCGGTCCGCCAGGCACAACTTCGCGCCGCAGGGCGGGTCGTCCAGCGCGGCCGTAGTGTCGGTTACGTCGAATGCGAGATCTGGGACGAGAATGGAAAACTTGTCGCGAAATCAAATTCAACCTGCCTCGTCCTGCGCGGGGAGCAAGCCGCCGGCAGCTAGCTGCACTTCAACATTTTCTAATCGCCGTGGCCCGCGATAGACTTGTCCCTCGCCATTGGCGAGGGACTGTGAATGCACGGGAAAACCCATCGTAGGAAAAAGGCGCCGCTGGTCGGCATCATCATGGGCTCTGCTTCAGACTGGGAAACCATGTCCCACGTCGCACATACCCTTGACGCGCTTGCCATTCCTAAGGAAACTTGCGTCGTTTCCGCTCACCGCACTCCTGACCTGCTTTTCGCTTATGCTGCCGGCGCGGAGAAGCGCGGCATTGAAGTCATCATCGCAGGAGCCGGCGGCGCTGCTCATTTGCCGGGGATGACCGCATCGAAAACCGTGCTTCCGGTTTTTGGTGTGCCGGTCGAATCGAAAGCATTGAAGGGGCTGGACTCCTTACTTTCCATCGCGCAAATGCCTGCAGGAATTCCTGTCGGTTCGCTGGCCATCGGAAAAGCAGGTGCGATCAACGCGGCTCTGCTTGCGGCTGCCGCGCTTGGCAACAAGTATCCCGCCATTCGCGAATCGCTCCGGAAATTCCGCGCTTCGCAAACCAAGAAAGTACTTGCGGTTCCGGATCCCGCGAGAATTTTCATTACCGGCTCCGGCCGCAAGAAAGGAAAACGCAGGTGATCATCGGAATTCTCGGCGGCGGCCAGTTGGGCTATATGCTCGCGCTCGCCGGCTATCCGCTGGACTTCCATTTTCGCTTTCTTGACCCCTCGCCACAGGCTCCCGTGGGCCGAATCGCCTCGCGAGTGACCGCTGAATACACGGACCTCGAAGCTCTGGAAAAATTTGCGCACGGCCTCGCACTGGTGACCTACGAGTTTGAAAATGTTCCCATGGAAGCCGTCCGTTTCCTGCAAAAGAGCGTTGCTGTTTATCCGCCGCCGCAAGCGCTCGAAACCGCGCAGGATCGTCTGAGCGAAAAATCGCTGTTTCAGAAGCTCGGCATTCCGACCACTGAATTCTCGGTCGTCAATTCCGCCGCCGAATTGGATGCCGCGGTCCGGACCATCGGGCTCCCCGCGGTACTAAAAACCTGCCGGCTCGGCTATGACGGCAAAGGTCAGTGGGTGCTGCGAATGCAAGAAGATGTGGAGCGGGCGAAGAAAGAAATTTTCGCCGCGCCCCTGATTCTCGAGAAATTCGTGAAGTTCTCGCGCGAGCTCTCCATCCTCGCAGTGCGCGGACGCTGCGGCGAAACTGCTTTCTATCCTCTAGTCGAAAATCATCATCGCGCCGGAATTCTGCGCTTGTCGCTCGCGCCTGCTCCGCAACTTATGGCATCGCTGCAGCGCCAAGCGGAAGGCGTCGCTCGCCGCGTCCTGGAAGCGCTCGACTACGTCGGCGTCCTCGCCATCGAGCTGTTTGAAGCTGGCGGCCACCTGCTCGCCAACGAAATGGCGCCGCGGGTCCACAATTCCGGCCACTGGACCATCGAGGGCGCGGTCACCAGCCAGTTCGAAAACCATCTACGGGCCGTTTCCGGCTTGCCTCTGGGCGATACTCGCACCCTGGGTCATTGCGCCATGCTGAATCTGATCGGCGAGCTGCCCGAGCCCGCCGACGTACTCGCGATTCCCGATTGCCATCTCCACGTCTACGGCAAGACGTTGCGCCCGGCCCGCAAAGTCGGCCACGTCACGCTGCGCGCAGGCTCCGCCGAGCAGTTGGCCGCGGGGCTTGCGAAACTTCCAGTTTTTTTTCGCCGTGATGAGTTTTGTCTTTCTCGAACCTGCCACGCAGTCCGCTAAGTAACTGTAAACAATAGTCTTACAGATTGTCTCTGACAGCATGGCGCCGGGTGGTTGCCGCTGTTTCCCGCGGATGCTAGGATTTTGCGTCTGCCATGTCCCCGCCAAAGCCCAACTCCATGGAAATTCAGGGCAAGCCCCGCGTCGGAATCCCTTGGCGCACTCGGGAGGAAGAACGGGCCCGCAATACCGAAAAGTTGGATTTTTATTTTGACGCTGTCCGCCGGGCAGGTGGCGAACCGGAGCACGTATCTCTGGAACTTACCGACGAGGACTTGCAGAAGCTGGTGGCGACTTTCGATGCCTTCCTGCTCCCCGGCAGCCCCGCCGACGTCGATCCGGTACGCTATGCGGAACCCCGCCACCGGAAGACGAAGACCCTCGATGCCTATCGCGATCGAACCGACAGCACGATCCTGGAGTACGCACTCGCCGAACACAAACCAGTGCTGGCAATCTGCTACGGCTGCCAGATTCTGAACGTGCACCAAGGGGGCACGCTGATACAGGACATCCCCAGCGAAAAGCCTGGCACCGACGCGCACGGCAAGACGGATTTGGCGGCTAGCGCGACGACCAAGGATCTGGAACACGACGCTAGGCTGGCCGAAGGCAGCACGCTGCAGAAGCTGGCGGGCGCCATGGAAGTGAGAATCAACACCAGCCATCACCAGGCGATTGATCGGCCTGGGGAAAAGCTGCGCGTGACCGCGCGCGGCACGGACGGAATCATTGAGGGTGTGGAGTTGCAATCACCGGGCGACTGGGTGGTGGGGGTGCAATGGCATCCGGAGCGCATGCCGCAGGATAACCTTGCACAAAAGCTGTTCGCGGATTTCGTGGGCGCGGCGCGCGAGTCGCGCCCGCAGGCGGCAGTAAAACACTAACGTCGTCATTCCCAATCCGCCTCAGGCGGACGAAGAATCTCTCTTCGTTTAACACCGCGCGGCTGAACTGGCCGCAAACGGATTGGCAAGAATTCACCTGGGGGAAATATGATTTCTTTGGCGGGGAAAGCGGTACTGATTACCGGAGGCTCGCGCGGCATCGGAGCCGCTGCGGTGAAGCTGCTGGCGCAGGCCGGCGCCGACGTAGTGTTCAGCTACAACAAGGCGAAGGACGCCGCGGCACTGGTCGAATCCGAAGCACGCAAACATGGCACCCGCGTGGAAGCCTTCAAGGCCGACGTCGGCAAACATTCCGACAACAAGAAGCTTGTTGACCAGGCCGTCGCCCGCCTGGGCCGCATCGACATTCTGGTTGCCAACGCAGGCGTGTGGAATGTCGGGGACCTCCCGATTGAAAAGATGACCGAGAAGCAGTGGGACGACATGATCCGTATCAATCTGACGAGCGTCTATTCAGTGATTCATTTTGCTGCCGGGCACATGATCAAGCAAAAGTCGGGAAAGATTATTCCCATCAGCTCGACGGCTGGGCAGCGCGGTGAATCGTTCCACACTCACTATGGTGCATCGAAAGGCGCTATTATTTCCTTCACCAAGGGGCTTGCTAGCGAGCTGGCGCCTCACAACATTCTGGTGAATTCCGTGGCGCCAGGCTGGGTGGCCACGGACATGTCGAATCCGGTGCTAGACACCAAGGCAGGTCAAAAAATGGCGGCCGCGATGATTCCGCTGGGACGCCCGGCCACTGCAGAAGAAATTGCCGGGCCCATCCTTTTTTTGGCTTCTGACTTGGCCAACTTCATGACCGGAGAAATCATCAATGTAAATGGGGGTTCTGTGCTTTGCGGATAAGGTTTGCTCAAAATGCGCTCCTGACGTGCGCTGCTTTCGTTGCGTTTTTGGCCGTGTTGGCCTCGGGTTCGCGCGCCGTAACCCAGAATCCCGACACCATGATGCCGGAGGCAAGCGCCACCAAGGCCAAGCAGATTCTTGCCCAAATGCTGGACGCCATGGGTGGGCCGTCATATTTGAACGCGCGAAGTCTGCAGTGCTCCGGGCGGCTTTCCCATTTTGGCCACAATAACGACTTGACGTCTTATCTCGAGTTCAGAGACTACTGGCGATTCCCGGACAAAAACCGCATCGACTATGGCAAAAAAGGCAACATCATCGACGTGTTTAGCGGAAAAGAAGGCTGGACTATGGATCACGACGGCGTCGCCGAGGAGCCGGCCGACAAAGTGGATGAATTTCAGCAGCAACTGCTCAAAGATCCCCAGCACCTTATTCGCTATCGGCTGCAGGAACAAGGGCTGGTTTATCGCTATGGTGGTGCCGATCTCATCGACCTGAAACCTGTCGATTGGATTGAACTGGTGGACCGCGACGAGCGCACCTACCGCATCGCAGTGCAAAAGGAGAATCACTTGATGGTCCGTTTTACGGTGATTACCCGCGATTCCGTCAGCCGCGAGAGCACTGAGGAAGTGACTTCCTACGCCAACTATCATTCACTCGATGGCGTGCAGACTCCCCTGCAGGTGGCGCGGACTCGCGATGGCCGGCGCGTTTTCCAGGCGTTCTACGATAGTTGCACCTACAATCCCAACTTGCCGTCCGACTTCTTCACCAAGGCTGCGCTGGAACAGCGCTTTCAGGAAGTCGGCAGCAAGGCCGACAAGAAAAAAGCCGCCAAGGCCAAGCAGGAACGCGACTAAGCGTATCGTGCTAGCGCACCGTTCCGGAAATTCGTTCACATGTGTCGATGCCGCCCGCGGACGAAGAACCTGCTTTTCCCAGCATTTGCTTCGGAATCGGTGGCGTTGCTGGTAGCCTAGCAGCGCATCATGGACCTGACGCCCCGCCAGTACCAAGCACTGTGTTCGATTTGCGATGCCTTTTTGCCTGCCGCACCGGGATGGCCGTCCGCCGTTGAACGCGGCGTGCCCGACGCTCTTGCTGCGGCGTTGGACTTCAATCCGCGAACGATTTACCGTTGGGAATTCGTGAACCTGTTGGATGTCTGGGATTCCTCGTTGCATTCTTTTTTCGAAGTGGGCAGTTGGTCGCCATTCTCTGAACTTCCCGTAGAAGACAAACATCGGGTGATACTTTCGTGGGCGGACAGCCGGCTCGCGATGCGGCGGGCGGCGTTTCAGGCGTTGCGCAAGGCGATTGGGTTTTTGTACGTTATGCTCCCCTCAGCGGCAAGCCAGCCAAATCCTGTCTGGGACCAGATGGGTTATCCCGGGCCGATTGGAGTGCAACGCCCCAATGTCGCGCGCAAATTGAAGGCCATCGTTCCCAACAAAGAGATGACGCTGACCTGCGACGTATGCGTCGTCGGATCGGGTGCGGGTGGCGGAGTCGCAGCGGCGGTGCTGGCAGCGGCCGGAAAAGAGGTAATTGTTCTGGAAGCCGGCGGATATTTTGATGACGCCGATTTTGACGGGGCGGAGTTGCAAGGCTTTCAGAGGCTCTACACCGAATTTGGATTCGCTTCCACCCGCGATCATAGCGTGGGATTTCTGGCCGGAGAATGTCTGGGCGGCGGCACGGTAGTGAACTACTGCACATCCTTGCGCACGCCCGACGAGATTCGCGAAGAATGGGCCGATGATGGCGTCGAATGGATCCGCGGGGTCGAGTTCACCAAAAGTCTCGACGCCGTCTGCCAGCGCATCTCCGTGAATACCAAGCACAATCGCCTTTCGCGGCGCGAGCAAGTGTTTGAACGCGGATTGAAGGGGCTTGGCTGGCACGTGGATTGCATGCCGCGCAACGTAATTGCCTGTGATCAAGGCAAAGTCTGTGGCTACTGCGGCTACGGTTGTGCTATTGGCGCCAAGCAATCGACCGCAAAAACATGGCTCGCTGACGCGCAGCAACACGGTGCCAGATTTATTGTGGAGACTCGCGCCGAAAAAGTGCGCGTAGAGCGCGGCGTATCCACGGGAGTCGAGGCATGGTCGAAGAAAGGCCATCGTGTGTTCGTGAAGTGCAAACACGTGGTCGTCGCCTGCGGCGCGATTCGTACTGCTGCGTTGCTACTCCGATCGGAGTTGCAAAACGAACACATCGGCCGGCACCTGCATGTGCACCCGGTTTCGAATATCAGCGGCGTATTCGACGAAGAGATTCGGCCCTGGGAAGGCACCATGCAAGCCATCTATTCCGACCAGCATCGCTATCTCACCGGGAACTATGGCGTAAAGTACGAGACGACTTCGCTGCAGCCGGTAATTGCGATGGCCGTGATGCCCTGGCGCGAGCCGCAGGACTTTCGCGTTCGCATGGCGCAGCTCAGCCATACTTCTGCTATCGGGGTATTGCTGCGCGATCGCGGCGCCGGGCGCGTCACCCTCGACCGTGAAGGACATCCCGTCTCCACCTACTCGCTCTCCGATTTTGACCGCCGTCACATGCGGCTTGGGTTTCGCAGCGCCGCTGCAATTCTGGAAAATGCCGGTGCCAGAAGAATCTATTCGCCTCACGCCAAGCTATGTTCGTACGAGCCAGGAAAAAATGGCTCCCTTGAAACCTTCGTGAAGGACATGGATTCCGCAGGCTGGGGCAACGCGCAATTGGCCTTGTTTTCGTTCCACATCATGGGCACCGCGCGTCTGGGCGATTCACCGACATTTTCCGCCACCAATCCTGATGGCCAAACCTGGGAAGTAAAAAACCTATATGTAATGGATGGCTCGTCTTTCCCCAGCGCCTGCGGCGTGAATCCCATGGTTTCGATCGAGGCCATCGCCCACCGCAACGCTTCAGTGCTTGCGGAACGAATCTGATCGTGGCAGTCTCTGTTTTCTGCCGAGCTCGTTTGAGATCGCGATAAAACAGGAGGAGATATGGCTAAAGTCACAGGGTTCGGCGGCGCGTTCTTGCGAGCTGATGATCCCACAGTTCTCTATGCCTGGTACGAAAAGCATCTCGGCATCAGCGGTCGGGACGGATGCTTCTCCTTTCCCCGCGATACGCAGCGCGCCAGTATTGCTGTCGCCTTTTTCCCAAAGTCTTCCGATTATTTTCCAATGACTCAGCCGGCTATGCTCAATTTTCAGGTCGATGACCTCGATGCCATCTTGGGCGAGCTACAATCCGCGGGCGTAGCGGTGGATCCAAAGCGCGAGGATTACGACTACGGCCGATTCGGCTGGTTCACCGATCCGGAAGGAAACCGAGTGGAACTCTGGCAACCGCCTGCTTAAGGCCTGCCCTGCAATCAGCGGTTTTGGCGCGGCGCTGCTCCCCAGCGTATAATCATCGAATGCCTAGTAGCCAAAATAGTGCGCAGAGGCGGGTCCCGCTGCATGGAACGACCGTCCTATGCGTGCGCAAAGACGCCAGGGTGGTGTTGATCGCCGATGGTCAGGTGACCATGGGGGACCACGTCATGAAGCACACGGCCCGAAAGACCAGGCGCCTCTACCAGGACAAAGTTATCGCGGGCTTTGCGGGTTCCACAGCCGACGCTATTTCGCTGTTCGAGCGATTCGAAGGCAAGCTACAGGAATTTTCCGGTAACTTGCAAAAAGCGGCGGTTGAGCTGGCAAAAGAGTGGCGCAAGGACCGCGCGCTGCGCCACCTGGAGGCATTGCTGATTGTCGCCGACGCTAAGGGAACTTTTATCTTGTCCGGCAACGGCGATGTGATCGAGCCCGACGACGGGATCGTGGCGATCGGGTCGGGCGGATCGTATGCGCTTGCGGCGGCACGCGCGATGATGAAACACTCCAAGCTGAACGCCAAGGACGTGGCCATGG
>Ga0126381_100003496_pt1 | contig 17055 bp, 18 predicted proteins | sample PanSoiMetPlot_28_FD_96465 | JGI IMG/M metagenome (GOLD analysis project Ga0126381, IMG submission 96465) | Tropical forest soil microbial communities from Panama - MetaG Plot_28 | ecosystem: Environmental > Terrestrial > Soil > Tropical forest > Bulk soil | place: Panama | collected 2016-02-17 | reverse complement strand
GTGACGTGCTACGAACACGTACGGCTGGAGGTCGAGCACGCCGGCGGGACCTTCGTCGGCGAGCAGACTGTGCGCGATGGCCAAACCGTTACCGCGCAGACGTGGCAGTCGCATCCGTCTTTTTACCGCGAGATCTTCGCACAGCTTGCGGGCAAAGCTCGCGCCGCGGGCGAGTAAGGAACGTTCGCTGCGGCAGCCGTATCAGAGCCGCGACCGGAGGGAGCGGTCGCTCAGAACGCGATCGGCAGCACGTACGCGTAGAACAGAACGATCAGACCGACAATCGCAGCTAGCACGATGCTGTGCTTCAGTGTGAAGCGGAACAGCTTCGCCTGGTCGGCGACGGACATGTTGGTTGCCGCAGCCGCCACCGCGATGGTCTGCAAGCTGATCATTTTTCCCATGACGCCCCCGGTGGAGTTGCCGCCTGCCATCAGCGCAGGATTCAGACCGAGCTTGTGGGCCGTGACCACCTGCAGACTGCCGAACAGCGCATTGGCCGAAGTGTCGGACCCGGTGAGGAACACGCCGAGCCAGCCCAGCATTGCACTGAAGAACGGAAACATGGCGCCGGTGGAGGCGAAGGCGAGTCCAAGCGTCCCGGTGGCGCCCGAGTAGTTCATCAGAAAAGCCAGCGCCAGCACCGCCGCGACGGTCACAATCGGCAGAAACAGTTGGCGCGCCACCGATCCCAGGAGCCGCACAAATGCCGCAGGGTGCAGCCGTAAGAAGATCGCCGAAAGCAGTGTCGCGAACATGCACGACGATCCCGACGCAGACATCCAATTCAAGGTAAACATCGCGCCGTAGGGAGAAGGCTTGGCGACGACGGGCGGCATACGGTGCACGAGGTTGTGCAGGTAGGGCCAGGCGAGAGTTTGAGTGACCGCATTGAGGGCAGTCTGAACGGGTTTGTAGCCCCACAGCAGGACAAAAATAACCAGGAATACATACGGCATCCAGGCCGCAACGATTTCGGAGGCGGCGTGATGTTGGTGCTTCGGGGGGCGTACTTCAGTGCGGCCGTTGCCCGCGGCCGCTGCTTCAGCGAGCTGCAGCTCGGCGGGCCTCCACACTCGAAGCAGCGCGATCAGCGCGCCGATAGCTGACAGCGACGCGAGGATGTCCGTCAGTTGAGCGGCAACATAATTCGACACAACAAACTGGACAACCGCGAAACTCGCCCCGGCAACCAGTGCCGCCGGCCAAACGGCTCGCAGCGCGCGTTTGCCTCCCATCGCTAGCGTGAGATAGGTGGGAATGAACAGTGAAACGGGTGCGCAGAGGTGGCCTACCGCCGCGCTAACCTGCTGCAGCGGCAAACCCGTGATTCCCGCCAGCGTGATGACAGGAATGCCTATGGACCCGAATGCAACGGGCGCGGTGTTGGCCAGCAGGCACGCTGCCGACGCCGCGAAGGGAGACATTCCCAAGCCGGTCAACATAGCGGCCGCGACCGCTACCGGCGTTCCGAAGCCTGCCGCCCCTTCCACGAATGCGCCAAATGCGAACGCGATGAGTAGCGCCTGGAGCCGCGGATCGGTGGTCAGCGATCCCACCGAGTGCTTGATGATTTCGAACTTTCCGGTATCCAGAGTGACTCGATAGAGCACTATGGCCCAGAAGACAATCCAGCATATGGGGAATAGACCGAAAGCCGCGCCGTACGCCGCCGCGCTGATCGCCATTCCAGATGGCATCCCATAGCCTGCGGTCGCCAGTATGAACGTGACGGCGAGTCCGCTCAAACCAGCAACCCACGCCGGTTTTCGGAAGATGCCGAGCAGGGCCAGAAGCGTGAACACAGGCAGTGCCGCGATAATGGCGGAAATCCCGAGGCCCTGGCCGAACAGAAAATAAGTTTGATTCCACGTAACGCTATTCATGGCGTCCCATCATGCCGATTGCGGCGCAACGTCCGAAAATCATTATTACCTATTCAAGTCCGATCTGCTTGCCCTGACCAGTGGTGGGGGCTGGCGGTTTCGGCTGGCCAGTTGCCGAAGGCGGCCTAACGGCCTCAGCCTGGACGATCGATTTGCATCCAGCGCAATCCGTAAGAAAACTCGCAATCCAACGGCGTCCACGTGAGAATCTGGACCCGTTCAGCGAGCTTTGTAACTGCGTCGGTCGCGGCAGTCCTCTATATTCGGAGTCGCGGCGCCTTTCTTGTCATCCAGGAGGGAGTGCCGACGGAGGCGAGCAAATATATGAGTTCGAAGAAAAAAGCCGCCAGGAAGACGAACACGCAAGAAAACACGTCAGCCGCTGGACCATTGCCGGACGATGAAGGTTTGTCCAGCACCGCGAGTGCGGATTCCGAAAGCGTAGACGAGTTGGTCGAAGAAGGCAATGCCTTCGAAGCCGGTGTGGTGAGCGGCGTGGAACAAGCTGACGAGACGGACGCCGAAGTCCGCACGAAGGAAGTCCCTGAAGACGATGTCCCAGAGGAATATCTGGACGACAAACCGTAATCCGTGCTGTTCGAAGGCAGGTTGCACCCGCACGGCTTGGGCGGGCGGCAGCTTGCTTGCACGATAATCGCGAAGCCAAAGGAGCCCATATGAAGAACTCGACGATGGAACTGGAACGAAGCGCGCTGCTTACGCCTACGGACTTGAATCGCAAAGCGACCAAGAACATTGCAGGCGCTATGAATGCGATCCTGGCGGATGTCTTCGCCCTCTATTTGAAAACGAAGAACTTTCATTGGCACCTGAGCGGGCCGCACTTCCGCGACTATCATTTACTCTTAGACGAGCACGCCGACCAGATATTCGCAATGTCCGATCCGATCGCGGAGCGGGTTCGTAAGCTGGGCGAAAATACGGTCCACTCCGTCGGTGAGATCGGCCGTTTGCAGCGCGTGCGCGACAATGATGCCGAATACGTCGAGCCCGAGGACATGCTCGCGGAATTGATGGAGGACAACAAGACCCTGGCTGCCCGCTTGCGGGAGGCTCACAACGTCTGCGAAGAAGGACGCGACATAGCCACCGCAAGCCTTATCGAAGTCTGGATCGACGAAACGGAACGGCGGACGTGGTTCCTGTTCGAGTCCCACCGCCGCGGCGATTCCACGGGCCATTAAGGTCTCCGGCGGCGCGCGTATAAGCGAACGCGCCGCCGCACCTACGCCAGCGCTTTTTCGTAGAGTGCCAGCAGCCGCTTCCACGCCTTCTCGGCCTGCGGCTCATTGTAGAACTGCGAGTCGGGAGGGCACCACCCGTGCGCTGCGCCGTCATAAACTTCGATCTCCGCCGGAAGGTTCGCCTTCGCGAACGTTTCTTTGAGCGCCGTCTTGTCATTGGGCGATCGCGCGTCGTCGTTGGCTGCGATCGCGATCAGGCATCGAGTTCGAAGCACGGAACGGACGCCGGCCGATCGCGCCGTCGCCCATCCAGCTGCTCGATTTTTCATCCAACTCCCGTGCTATATTTCAGCGGCAAAGGATCTTGGATGGTGTCCGAAAATGGGAATGGGTTCGTTCCGCACACCGGGACGCGCAGGCATTAGTGATCCTGCTGCTCGCGGGCGGCGCTGCCTTGTGACGGGGTACTGTATTGAACTACGGAGTCGGCCGTAAACTCGCGGCAGTTCTCCAGCTTCATCATGTTGACCGTGTAGGTACCAGCCTGGTCCGTGGCCGCCAGCTCGGAGCGGTCCGGCAGATCGAATTCGGAGTTCCCGATGGTCAGCTTTCGATAATGCAGTGACTCTTCAATCAGGTGGACGCCTATGTGGCTTGGAATGCGGTTCACTTTGAAGTCGACGCGTACCGGATCGTATGTGTCGGGATCGACCCAGAGGGAGCCGTCGTATCCAGCGATGCCCTGCGTGCCGTTGTGCCGAACTAGAAAATGGCTCTTCTCGATAGGAACGTGGAGATCAAAACGCAGCGCCTTTCTGCCATCTTTCTTGCCTGTTCCGGCATACTTGAACTCCGCCTCCTCCTGTGAAAGCAGAAGATCGATGTGCGAGCCCAGAGCGCCGTTGCCGATGGTCCCCCACGCGACCTGCTTGCTGATGCCATCTTCATCGAAGCGGTCGGTGCCGGCTCGCGCGAAGAGTTCCCTTTTCCCGGAAAAGACGACGTCGAATTCCAGCGAATCCAGATGCCGCAAAGAACCGCCATCTCTCATATAGCGTTGGACCGTCTGGCGGCACGTATAGTTAGGTAAGTGCGTGAGGTGCTCGGACATGTGCGCCTTAATGCGCTGCAATAATGTGTCCGGATCCTCGCCACCTCGGGCAGCGGCAGCCAGCAGCGTGGCGAGTGCGACGGCGCATCGCCCCCCTCGAAACCGAAATCGCACGGCGATACCTCCCACGAGAGGTGCGATTCGGTCGGCGGGTGCTCAGTTCTACAACTGTGGGTCAAGCGCAGGTCAGATCGCGAATCGTATCGACGAGGTTGATTAGTTGATACGGCTTGCGAAGAAATGCGTCGATTTCCACCCCCGGAAAAGACGCATCCACTGCGTTCTGGCCATACGCGCTGGTGACGACTACCTTGATATCGGGCCGGGCACGGCGCGCTTCGGCACAAACGTCACGGCTTGGAGCGCCGGGCAAGGTGATGTCGAGCAGGAGCAGGACGATATCGGCCTTGTATTCACGGATAAGGTTAATGGCGATGTTTCCATCCGCCGCTTCCAGAACGGAGTACCCGCGCCGCCGCAGCATTGCCGCGGACGCGAGGCGTAGAGTCGACTCGTCCTCCACCACCAGGACCACACCTTGCCGGGAGGTGTGCGACGGTACGGAAGACGCGGTGGAAGGCAAGGCGGACGGCGCCGGTTTGCCCGTGGAAACAAAAAAGAGTCGAACCCTTGTACCCGCTCCTGGTTCACTATCGAGCTGAATCGAACCGCCAAGAGTGCGAACGATACCCTGCACCACCGCAAGGCCGAGGCCATGCCCAGGGGACTTCGTCGTAAAGAACGGGTCGAAGACTCTGGCCTGGGCCTCCAGAGTCATGCCGCAGCCTGTGTCGGCAACTTCCAGTCGAACGAACTCCGCGGCGGCGCCTGACGGTTCCTGCTCGTCTGTACCTCGCGCGGTACGAATGGTGATCACGCCATCGCGCTCGCCAATCGCGTCAGAGGCGTTGATCACAAGATTCATCAGCACCTGCCGGATTTGAGCGGGGTTGGCGTCGATCGCGGGCAGGTCCCTGGTAAGGTCCACCCTGAGCGCCGCATGTTTGGTGACAACCACCTTCAGCAGGTCCAGCATGTCTTCAATGATGCTGGAAAGATCGATTGCCTCGGAGACCGCCTTTTCCTGTCCGGTGTAGATCATCAACTGACGGACGATTCCCGCGCCGCGGATCGCGACGCTGCGAATGGTTTGCAGCGGTTCTTTTGGAGACGAGCCTTCCGCCAGATCGGCAAGCGCAAGATCGGTCTGGGCCACAACCGCACCCAGAACATTGTTGAAGTCATGCGCAATACCGCTGGCGAGCGAAACTACCGTTTCCAGTTTCTGGCGCGCGATGCTTTCGTTTTGCGCGCGCCTCAAATCGGTAATGTCGACGCAGGTTCCTACATACCCGTCGAACTCTCCGTCCGGACTGTAGCGCGGGATGCCGCTGCCCATTACCCATCGGTATTCCCCGTCCGCACGCCGCTTGCGATATTGCACATGGAAGCTGCTGCGCGATTCGAATGCCGACGTGTAACTGTTCAGGCAGCTCTCCACATCTGCGGGATAGATGTTCGCCGTCCAGCCCATGCCCAATTCCTGGTCCAGCGTGCGCCCCGTGAAGGAAAGCCAGCCTTTATTGACGAAAGTGCACCCTTTATCAGAGCCGGTCACCCATATCATGAGCGGAGCATTATCTGCGATGTAGCGGAATCGCTCATCGCTTTCGCGCCTGGCCGCTTCCGCTCGCAGGTTCTCCAGTTCGGTAACGTCGGCTCCGAGGCAGGCAAAGCCGCACCGGCAGCCATCCGAATCGCGCAGCCTGGCGCTGCTCCACTGAATACGGCGTCGCCCGCCCGTGCCGGTGAGAATCGTGCCTTCGAGAAACGGCAACGCCTCGGCCGCGGATGCCTCGTGGTGCAGCCGGCCGAGGAACTCCTCGTCCAGGAGTTCCGCAGCCTGGCATCCTATGACTTTCTCTTTTGGCCATGAGGTAAGCGTAAGGGTGTAATCGTTGCAGAAGCGGATAACGCCTTCCAGATCGATCATCAGGGCAATGAGCTGCACCCCTTCCAGCAATTCGCGGAACTGCCGCTCTGATTCGCGCAATGCTTGCAACGCCAGTTTGCGCCTGGTAATCTCGCGCTCGCAGCCATTGACGCCAATTTGCCGGCCGTCGTCGCCAAGCATGGGCCCCCACGTGGCGGTCACCCACTTCAATTGACCGCTCCTGGTAACAATACGGTATTCCAAATCGCGGTAGCCACCGCCTTCGAACAGCTTGTTCCAGTTGTCCTCGACGCGCGCACGGTCGTCCGGGTGAACCCAGCGGCCGATGTTTCCATTTTTGACGTCGTCCGCCGTGTAGCCGGTGAGGCGCTCGAGAGCCGGATTCGAGAACACCAGTTCCCGTTTCATGGTGAATGCCATCACGACTTCGTTCAGGCTATTCGCGACGAGACGCAGCTTCTGCTCGCTTTCGCGGAGCGCGCCTTCCGCTGCGGTGATACGGTTCCTCTGCGTACGGACTCGATACCAGCCGGAGATACTGAGAGTGAGCAGGCCGGTAAACATCGCGAGAGCGGCAATCAGCCAGCGTTCGCGGCGGCTCGCATTCAGCAATGCGCTGAAGTACTCCACGTTGCGTGCTGAAAGTTGTCCCCAGTTCGACAGGATCTTGTTAACATCTCCTTCGGCGGCGATATCATCGATTCCGCGGCGGATCTCATCGGCCACTGCGGCGTTGCCTGGTGTTGCTGCCACGCCGAGGCTGGTCCGGAAGTCGGGAAATGAGAGCACGCGCAAGCGCTGCGATGAACAGGCCAATCCGGAGAGCAATGCGAAATTTGCAGTGAATTCATCGACGAATGCCGCGTCGGCGCGATGCGTGCAGAGTGCTCCGATATTATCGTTTTGCGTTGCGGCGCCGACCAGTTGTGCACGAGGCGCGACCGCGTGCAACAACCTGGCATTCACCGGCAGCTCATAGTAACTAATAACGGCCGCTGCAAGATCTGCCTCCCGAAAGTACTTGGAATCCGCATGAACCAGCAGCACGTTATCGTGTTGGAGGTACGGCTTGCTGATATAGAACACGCCTTTGCGTTCCGGCAAGATGGTCATCAACGGCCAGAGGTCCACGTTATGGCTGCGTAGGGCGGCTTCAACGCCAAGCGGATACCAGATCCATTGCAGTCGGATCCCGCGGCTTCGCGCCGCATCGCGGACCATCTCGATTGCCAATCCGGACGGCGCTCCGTCCGGCGAGGGCTCCTGGAACGGCGGATCGCTCTGCCAACCGATCCGGTACACCTTTTGGTGTAGATCATCGCCGCGGCTCCTCAGGTAACCGTAGAGAACGACGCAGGCGAGCAGCACGGCTCCAGCCGCGAGCCACCGAAGGGGCTTTGCCGAAGACATTTTCTATTAAGATACGGCATCTGCAACCGGCTGCATATCGAGGGATTCACCCGGTCCGCGAAACCTCCCTCCGTCTGCCGTTGTAATCCCGGGCACAATACTCGTACTGAAACCAGCACCCGCTCGCCAACGTATTCGCCGCAATTCCATACACCGAGGCCATGGTTGGAGCATCCTAGCTAGCAGACAGGGGGCAGGGATGATGGCACGCGCTATACACATTTTGAACCCCGCACAGACAGGCGAGGGTGCTCAGGACCTCCTGGATGGTTTGCACGAGCGAATTGTCGGCCAGGATGAGGGGATCGAGACCGTTGTCCAGGCATACCAGACATACCTCGCCGGAATGACAAGCGCGCTCCGGCCGATTGCCAATCTGCTGTTTCTGGGGCCGACCGGGTCAGGCAAGACGCGCATGGTTGAGGCTACCGCCGAGACTCTGGTTGGCGACGCGCGGGCGGTGATCAAGATCGATTGCGGCGAGTTTCAGCACAGTCACGAGATTGCGAAGCTGATCGGGTCGCCGCCCGGTTATTTGGGCCATAGGGAAACTCACCCTGTCCTCAGCCAGGAAGCGCTGAACCAGTATCATACAGAGGAAATCAAGATCAGCTTTATTCTTTTCGACGAAATCGAAAAGGCGAGCGACGCGCTGTGGAACCTGCTGCTCGGCATCCTGGATAAGGCGACGCTCACGCTGGGCGACAACCGCCGCGTCGATTTTTCGCGAGCGATGATCTTCATGACGGGCAACGTGGGTGCCGACACGATCGGCTCCCTTTTGCGCCCTAACATTGGATTTGCGGCGCCGGAGCTGGAAAGACTGCAGTCAATCGAGGTTCCCTGCCAATTGACCGACCGTATTACGCGCGCCGGATTGGAAGCGGCACGCCGCAAATTCACACCGGAGTTCATGAACCGGATCGACCGTACGGTGGTTTTTCGCCCTCTGGATTCAAACGACCTGGATAAGATTCTCTCGCTGGAATTGAATGCAGTTCAGCAGCGAATTCTTCGCAAAAGCAACTCGCAGCCCTTTATGTTCAAGGTGACGGATGCCGGCCGCGATTTCCTGCTGAGAGAAGGTTCGGACCTCAAGTATGGCGCTCGCCATTTAAAACGGGCGATCGAACGCAGCCTGGTATTTCCCCTTTCTAACTTAATTGTTACCCAGCAGGTAAGAAGTGGCGATGTGATATGGGTCGATTTCGATGCCGATCTCAACACACTTCAATTCTGGAAAGACGCGCCGTGGAAGCCGGCTTCGGCGGTTTCGCGTTGGGCCGCTCCACCGCCCGGCTCGGTCAACCGCGCAGCATCCAGCAACGTCGTGTCGGACTCGGCAGGATGGCTCAAGGCTCGTAACTTCAAGCAGTAGGAGCGATCCGAGTTTTGCGGCCACGCTCCTCCGATACTTTTGGGAGCTGAGCGCGAAGGTTCTATCGCCGAGGTGTACGATCAGTGCTACCCTATGATGTGCCGGCGCCAACCACCGCCTTTGGTCTCGGGAACCGCGTGTCACGACGCGAGAGTCACACCTATGCCTTGGGAGCCAACGAGCGGCTGAAGGTATGTCCTGGCCGTTAGATCGGAGGCCCTATTCCCGACAAGGTCCTGAATGTTGCGGCGGAACAATCTTCTCGGCGCGCGCGAACGAGAATGCTGGTGACGGCCGGTCTCGATGTTGAGGAAGCGGGGAGCGAGATTGATGTTCCACAGCTGGCGGCCGCGAGGCGCCCTGATCTGATTTTGCTCGATCTCCAGCCCCATTCGAGGGTTCTGGAGGTTTGCTCGACGCTGAGAAGCGATCCGCGCACGAGTGGGATTCCGGTGATACAGATCGCGCGTGCGGGCCAGGGCCTCGAACTCGATGTCCCGCAGCGGCGCGGCGCCGATGTATATCTGCGCGAGCCGGTGGATTCGAACATTTTGCTGCCGCTTGTGCGAAGGTTCATTCGCGCGGGCTCGATTTTCCGGAGAGTCAGGCGGTTCTCCCGCACCCGGAAAGCGGCCACGGAGCGAGCCGGCGGCGACGTGGAATCCGCCGCCCGGCAGACGCGGGGGGCGGCGACGGATGAATGGCACGAGATAGGTGGAGCAGCTGCGGGTGTGGCGAGCGCTCCGGAAGCGGCGTCACGCGACTCGGCGGAGCGCGCCGTTGCCAGTACCGCGGAGCGACTGCGGATTACGCTGGAAGCCGCGGCGATTGGCACGTGGACTTACTCTCCCGACACCGGTACGTTCGGAGCCGATCGGCAGACGACCAAGCTGCACGGTTTCGACCCCAGTGTGCGGCTGAACCGCGATCTGGTACTAGCGGCCATCCACCCGGAGGACCGGGGAAGCATCTTCTCTTTCCTCGATTCACATCGAACCGAGGGGGCCGACTTCTTCGTCGAGCTCCGCTGCCCGCAGTCCGGCGGCAAGGTACGGTGGAACAGCTATCGCGGCCGATACATCGCCGATCCTGTCGACGGAAAGCAGCGGTGGCTGGGTGTTGTGAGCGATGCGACCGGCAAGAAAGAAGCGGAAAAAGGTTTGCGTGAAAGCGAGCAGAACCTGGAATTGAAAACTTTCGAACTGCAGGAGCTGAACCGGAGACTGGCCGAATCGAATTCCGATTTACAGCAGTTTGCAGGAATCATCGCGCACGACCTTCAGTCTCCGCTGAATGCCATTATGCTGACAGCTGACGAGCTGGGCCGGCGCATCGTGGACCGGGAGTCGGCCGACTCGTTGAAGTCGATGACGAAGTCGGTACGCAGGATGCATCGGCTGATCCGCAACGTGCTGGACTACTCGGTGGCTGAATGGGGCGGTTCGAGAACTTTCGCCGCCGTCGATTTCAAACAGGTGCTCTCGGAGACGCTCGAAGTCCTGACCGGTGAAATTCGCTCCAGCGGTTCTCTAGTGACTGCGGACAAACTCCCAACGGTGAACGGCGATCCGGAGCAGCTCGCGTCCTTGTTCCAGAATCTCATCGGCAACGCGATCAAATACCGGAAGCCCGGTACCGCCGCCCATGTGCATGTTTCGGCTGTGGAACGAGCCGGCGAGTGGCTATTCACCGTGCGTGACGACGGAATCGGGATAGCATCGTCCGACATCAGCCGAATCTTCCGGATCTTCGAGAGACTCGGCCACAAAGGAGACTCCGAGGGTGCCGGCATCGGCCTCGCGATTTGCCAGCGGGTTGTGGAACGCCATGGCGGCCGGATCTGGGTGGAATCAGAGCCCGGGCGCGGCTCGAACTTTCACTTTACGCTGCCGTCCGTGGCCAAAGGCTCGCCAGACTGACAGAGGACGCCCGCAAAAAAACGCCGGAGATTGCTGTCGCAATCTCCGGCTAATGCACGCGGACAAGTTAGGGGAAGACTGTTTCGTACGGCGCCGACCACATGCGCCGGTTCAGTACCAGCTCGAAATCGTCGGGCCAGACCGGCGACTGGACCTGCATCAAGTCGTCATCCGATCCGAGCGAGAGCACCAGAAACGATATCTCTTCGGGCAGTGTCCGTAAGAGGATCAGGCGTCCGTTTCCCAACCGGATCGCGTCGCGAGCATGTTCCGGATCTCCGCCTGTCTGCGTGAACCAGACATACTCCACCGCGCGCAGGGCCCACCTTGCCCTGAGTTCCGTCGGGACATGCGTCATTCGCAAGCGGGCTCCCGGCGGAATGCACACCACAGGTATCTGGTGCTCATTTCTGGCGAAGCACCGGGTGAGAGCCCACCACCAGCGGCGTCCGTGCGCCGGCTTGTAGCGCTCCCGGCGTGCTTTGTCCAAGTCCAACGCTGGCGCGAACGCAATCAACTGAGTAGGAAAGCGATAAGTTACGAGAAGCTCACCCTCGTTAGCCAGCCGACTCGGTAATCTACGTTGCGAATAGTTGCGCATCTTGAGCACCCCGAGTATTCACTAGCAACGAGGCGGCCCCGCTTCAATCCGGCGCCTGGCGATCCTCTTCTCTTCCCGAGGCGCCGCGGTACAGCCGGGAACCGCCTCGTTAAAGTAAGATGCAGATCTTAGGCGCCTGGACGGAAAGTTTTTACTCCAGCGGACGTGAAACAGCCTCGCTGCAGCCTGCCGTCAATTAGTGGGCCCTGGTATAAGCCGATTGCTCGTACTTCGCCACCTGCATCAGTGTGCCGGCGCCTTTACGGCCGCAGTGTTTCGTCACGCGCGATCGCAGCTCGGTGCGAGCCCGCATCAGCCTCGATTTTGCGGCTGGCACCGACAGCCCCAAACGGTTTGCTACATCTGGCATCGGGAGCTGATCGAGATCGCGCAGCAGCATAACATTGCGCAGCAGGGGAGGCATGCGCGAGATCTCTCTCCGCAACAGAACAAGAACCTCTTCGAGACCGAGGGCGTCTTCGGGATCCGCCCGCTGACTGACGAGTTCCAGCCGGACGTTGGAATCCGTCGCTTCATCGAGATAGATGAATCGCGCGTTCTGTTCCTCACGAATCCGCATGAGGCACTGGTTCTCGACAATGCGATTCAGCCACGCTGAAAATGATCCTTCTCCACGGAATTGGTCGAGGCGTTGGAGCGCCTTCCAAAAGGCGTTCTGGACTTCATCCTCGGCATCGCTCCGGTTACGAAGCATCAGGGTGGCGCGTTTCAGGCAAGTGCTCCAGTGGCGCTTGACCAATTCTCCGAACGCCCGCACGTCCCCGCCGCGCGCAGCGTTCACTAATACGTCATCCAGCGGTTCACCCGCTTCATTGGTCCGTTCACTCGCTTCAACGGTCCTCTGAGCGCTATCGGTGTCCATTTGTGGAGCGGCGGCGGCCTCAGCAGGAGTGTGGCGAGTTTCCTCTAAGTTCATACGCCGTTACAGGGCAGGCAAGCGGCCAACTAATTGGTCAGCCGGCAGCAACGCAGAATCAACTCGTTGGAACCTCACCGTATTTGACAGCACTGTTAAGTCGGACCAGATTGTGCGTCCGCGGGACGTTGCCTCGGACAAATCGGTGCAGCCGGGCCCAGGTTTGATACACAGCTGGCTGTAAGTCGATGCGAGCCCCGAGGACGCAGCGCCACCGCGGTGGAGTACCAGCGCGGCTAGCGAGATTTCCGTAGCACGGGAGGTTCGAGGCATGCATCACGGCTAATGTCATGAAGGCGTTAATTGTTCTTACACTGACATTGAATTCTATATTGCCCGCTATTCAAGGGGCCACATTAGACGCCGAGGCACTAAAAGTCTGGACGGACTATATCACGGCCGCGGATTTGCGAATGAAGTCGCGATTGAGTGGAGAGAGGCCATTTCTGTGGATTGATGAACCTTCCGACCGCAGACAGCGGGTTGCCGCTGGAGAGACCGTGATCGCACCGGCGATAGGAAATGGCTTGAGGAATGGACCCAATGTCCTCATCCATCACTGGATGGGGGCGATATTTATCCCCCATGGAACACTGCGACAGCTCACCAGCATTTTACATGCGTATGACCGGTACAAGGATTTTTACCGGCCGTTCGTAGCGGAGTCCAGAGTTTGCGCTACGAGGCCAACAGGGCGTGAGTTCGCCTTGATACTACAGTATCGGACGATGTTTGGGAGTTACGCGTACGAACTCGAGTATGTGGCGCGAGAGTATGTTGTGAATGAATGGCGGCGCTATAGCATCGTGAATACGCCAGTTGTCCGGGAAATTACGGGATACCGGACCGCGGCCGAACGGGCTCTCCCTCCCGGTACCGGAACAGGGTTCGTGTGGCGCCTGCACACCATTTCACGATACGAGCAGCGCGAAAACGGAGTGTACCTGGAACTGGAGGCGCTGGCGTTGACGCGCAACATTCCCGGCCCACTTCGCTGGATGGTGAGCCCCCTGGTGAAGCGGATGTCGATGGATTCACTGGAAGCGGCTTTACTCAAGACACGGAACGCCACGCACGCTATGAACACGATGACGGAGGTGTTAGCGGCGCGGCCATGGGTTATGTAACCCCATCCGGTTCATCTAAATAGCGCCACCCGGTCCGGGTGGCATCAAGAGCAATGTGAAAGCAGATTCTTCCAGCCAGGCATTCATAACCTCCGAGGGGTCCCCGGTACCGGGAATCGTGGATGGCATCGATTCCTCCCAGATCTGGGCTGCCGTGGAGCGCATTCAAGAGAGTCGCGCGATGAGCGATTGTCCGCGTCTCATGCAGTTCTTCCGATTCGTGGTCGCCTCTACTCTGAAGGGTGAAGCGATGCACCTGAAGGAGACAACCATTGGAGTGGCCGTGTTTGGCCGTAGCCCCGACTACGATCCAAAAGCCGACACCATTGTGCGCAGCCAGGCATGGAGGCTTCGCTCAAAGCTGAGGAAGTACTACGCTTCCGAGGGCGCCAACGAGCCGATCGTAATCGACCTGCCGATCGGGCACTATGTTCCGACGTTCCGGTTGCGCGAGTCCACAAGCGGCGATGCAGCGTTCCCAGAAGACACCTCCGAGCCGATCGGACCCGAATCGGATACAGAGTAATAATTGTTCCACCCATTTCTCCGTTTCGTGCATCGTGCCGTTCAGGGGAAGCGGTAGCCCGGAAGTTGAAGCCGACTCCACCGGGTGGCCGAGGAGGGTATGAACGCGATCGCACGAAACGGGCCTCTCCCGCGATATTTAAGAGCCGCTGCGCTGGCCGCGGCCGCCGTGAGCGGCGTTTGGGCTCAGCAGGGCGAAGCCGACATAAACGAGGCCGATGCGTCCACCGGTATGGCGTTCGGCGCGACGGGGACGAACATCATGGTTCGCGGCGCGCTGGGCGTCAGCATGAATCGTTACCTGGTTTTGATGATCGGAACAACCTACATTCCCATGGGTAATGGAACTCTGATCCGATACCCGGGCATTGTGGCGCGCTCTTCCGGCGTGTACGATTTTGCGATGGATCTGCAGTTCCGCGTACCACTGAGAAGTAAGTGGGTGCCGTATGCGATCGTTGCGCCCGCGCTGATCTACAACCATTACCGGCGGCAGGGCGTCCACCCTGACCGCACGACATACTATTTCGGCGCAAGTGACGTCAGGGGCGGCGCAGAAGTCGGCGGCGGCGTGCGCTACTACTTTCAGGAGTATTGGGGATTCAAAGGAGAATTCCGGCAGATCATCACCAGCCGCAATTTCAGCACACTTTCGGTGGGCGTCTTCCGTCAGTTCTAGGTTAAGGTTCTTCGCTACTGTGATCCGGTCGCGGCATGGACGTGAACTGCGGCCCGGCGTAACCATAAACAGCCACAGTATCGTCCCGTACCAGAGTTACCTGTAGTAATTTAATACGTCTTCTTCTTTCTGGCTTCGATGTATCCCCAAATCATAGAGCGCTAAGAAAAATGGGGCGTCACTCGTAGTGCGGCGGTACAGATCCGCTAAAGGTGGGCAGGCCGGACGCCTCAGTGAGGTATCTTCCGCAACCGCGCCTTGGATCGATCATACCCGTGAAGCCGACAGGGAGGATACATGATCAAGTCAGGAAATAGTGTTATTGCGTGGATCGCATTCCCGGTTGCCTTGGCTTTGGCGACCTCCGGATGCGCCACGAAGAAGTACGTCCGCCAGCAGGTGTCGCCAGTGCACCAACAGGTGGCGGCGCTCCAGAAATCGACAGACGACAAAATCGCTTACGTCAACAACAAACACGACCGCGATATCTCCCAGGTAAACGAACGTGTCTCTACGGTTGACCAGCGAGTGTCACAAGTAGCTGAGGCTACCCAGCAGGCGCAGGGCACGGCATCGCGCGCCATGGAGACGGCTGATAGCAACAGCGGCAAGATCTCGACACTCGCGTCAGGTGTGGCCAATGCGCTCAACTATCAACTCACCGACAGGGCGGACGTGATGTTTGGCTTCGATAAGGCCACTCTGACTCCGCAGGCGAAACAGACCCTCGACGGGATTGTCGCCAAGGCACAGGGCTTGCCGCGCTCCGTGATCGAGCTCGCGGGTTTTACGGATCCTAGAGGCTCCCGGGAACACAACTACGAGCTGAGCCGCCGGCGCGCCGAAGCGGTCCAGCGATATCTGGTGATGCAGAAGATTCCGCCGCGTTCCATTCACATCGTCGGCATGGGTAAAAATGCACCGCCTGCCGACCTGGCGCACGAGAATCCAGTCTCGGCGAATGCCGGCAGGCAAGAACGCTACCAGGCGGATCGGCGTGTACAGATCCGCCTGTTCGGCGCCGGCAATATCACGGATGGGACCGCCTCGCGGGAACAACAGTAACGGATCTCATCTCCTACGCGAAACAAGGCGGCCGCGGCTGGAGGAAGGCACTCTCCGAACCATCCGCGGCCGCAATTCTTTGGGGGCGTTAATCATGGCATCAGCCGGCGGGATAGCGACGTTTGCCGTGGCGTTGTGCGGAACGAGTTCGCAGCTCGTGGCGCAGTCAGGCGACGCCGCCCGTTACCGCGTGGACGTGAACTTGGTGGGCGTGACTTTCAGTGTGACCGACTCCAAGGGCCGTCCCATTCATGGTCTGAGGCCCGCTGATGTCCGCATTATGGAAGACGGCTTACCGCAGAAGATCACAGCATTCGCCGAAGGTAGCAGAATCGCGGAAGAATCTGCGCCGGAAGTTCCGCCGGGTACGAATATCTTCGTCCTTTTCGATACCAGCGACCGAATGTACCAGAGTATTCCATACGTGTGCGACGCGATCAGAGACTTTCTACGAAGACTCGATCCGGCAGATGCCGTCGCCGTGTACACGTTCAGCCGCAATCTATCGCGCGCCGCGCCGCTTACCAAAGATCGCGCGGCGGTGCGGGCCGCGCTCGCGCAGAACATTTCAGTCGGCGACGATACGGCCCTGTTCAACTGTCTTCTACTGACCCTCCGTGACGCAGCCAAGGCGCCGGGGAGGAAGGCCGTGGTAGTGTTCTCGAATGGGCCGGACAATCGGAGCATGCTGTCCCCGGAAGATGTCGGAACCGTGGCCGTGGACGAAGGCATACCCGTCTACGTCATCACCACCCTCGATTCCGGCAGCGACCGCCTGATGGCGTCTGCGCTCCGGCGCTTGACCGAAAGGACGGGCGGCAAGCTATATCTGGCGCGCAATTGGCAGGCGGAGGCAGAAGCCTTTACCGCCATTCACGAGGACCTCGGAGCGTCTTACACGGCTTATTATTACCCGGCACCTAACTCAAATGAAGGGTTCCGCCAAATCAAGATTGAGTTAGTCGCCCCCGGTCATGGTTACCGGATCCGGGCACGCGATGGGTATCAGCCGCATGCCGCCATTTCCAGAAAGTAACACCGGCGATACAGCGGTCCGATTTTGGCTTACCGAAGGGGGCAAAGGCCGCATGAACGCGGCCGCCTCGTTACTAGAGGAAGGTAGAATGCGACACCGTTATACCGCCGGCTTCAATCTCAACTTCGGGGCGCAGTAGGAGCCTCGTCGCTGAGAAATCCGCTGCGCTGCACACTTATAGGCGCCGGCGAGGTTTCGCAGGACACACAATGCATCGGCTCC
>Ga0126381_100003495_pt1 | contig 17055 bp, 11 predicted proteins | sample PanSoiMetPlot_28_FD_96465 | JGI IMG/M metagenome (GOLD analysis project Ga0126381, IMG submission 96465) | Tropical forest soil microbial communities from Panama - MetaG Plot_28 | ecosystem: Environmental > Terrestrial > Soil > Tropical forest > Bulk soil | place: Panama | collected 2016-02-17 | reverse complement strand
GGTATCGGAAAAAATCGCGAGTTTCACCGCCCCATGCTGCGTCGGGTCCATGGTGAACTTGATGCCACGCTTATTCAGTCGATCTGCCTCCGCTTCGATATCGTCCACCTCAAACGCTGCGAGAGGGATGCCTTGCTGAAACATCGCTTCTTGAAAAGCCTTTGCGGCCGGATTCGCATTAGGCTCAAGCACCAACCGAATGCCAGCAGGCGTCGACTCCACGAACCCATCCTCTACAGTCTCTGCATGATGGTCCTTGGTGGGCGAATGCTACGCGCACTTTCGACTTCAAGCGTCCCGACGACCTGGACTCCGCAGCCTTCAATAGAGTTTTGTGGCGCGGAGTGATGGGAAACAAGCCTTATCCACATAGTCGAAAGCAGGGGAACGAAGATTAGTCGAGGGCGCGTAAGTTGCCGGTCTGCATTCTGGATGGATTCGTTCACCGAATCAGATTGACTCTAATTCGCATTCCGCCAAAATAATTCGCAAAAAAAAAGACGCGCCCTTTCGGGCGCGTCCAGAGCGATGAACCAGCGGTCCATCGAATCGTGAGTGGGTTGTTCTAATCGCCGTCGTTGTCTCTGTCAGTCTTTGTTACCTGAGAAGGGGTCGTGACGGGAGCAGGCGTTCCCTTCAGACCTTCCCACAAGATTTTGTTGTAGAGTTCGGCAGGAACACGGTCTTCTTCCGAGAAGTCGAAGCTGCGGGTTTTCTCCGCCCAGTATTTGACGTCATGAGTCGGTTTCAAGTCGGGACCGGGTGTGAATTCCGCGGTCGTTGGATTGATTCCAAGCGTGGTCAGTTTCAGAAGCGTTGAGGCTACAGCGTGATAGGTCCACTTGCCTGACGAGGTGATGTCGAAAACGTCCGCCATCGGCCTGGCATAATAAGTGTTCAAGTTGAGATGCTCCGTGTCGAAAATGTCCTCGATCGTGCGGAGAACGTTGGGCTGACTGTACCGGGTGCTTACGACCGCATGCTTCTTCACATAGGGACCAACGAAGTAGGTCGTGGCACGATGCGAATTCACGTGGTCGGCTCCATCCTGAGAGTCATCTTCGATGATGATGATCAGGGTGTTTTTCGCATATGGGCTGTTCGCCACAGCTTGAACCAGCAGGCCGACAGCGTAATCGTTGTCCGCTTGCTGCAATTCAGGAGTATTGACTCCTCCCAGCGCCTGCGCGAAATTCCCGGTGTGATCGTGACTTAGGCCGCGAATCATTTCGAGCGACGGCAGATTGCCGTTCCCAACAAACTGCTGGAACTCGCGGTTCCATTCGTTGAAGCGCCAATAGTCCGGGTAGGACTGGTCGTAAGCGCGGAAGTAGGGATCATAGAATCCGTTCTGATAGATCAGTTGGTTGGCTGCCGTGGTCTGGATGACACCGGCGGCGAAAGGATCGATGATCGGATTGGCGATGGTGCCGATGCTGCCTGGAGTGTTGGCCATCCAACCGTAGTTGCGAACCGTTCCTCCGGCCTTCAGCACGGCGTTGAAGATGTAACCCTGCTGATAGCCGGTTGGACCGTCGGTCGCCGCGTGGTCGCCGTCGCCGGCAAGAATGTTGGCTGTGCCTCCGCTGAGCGATGCAGTCGCGGTTGTATAGGGTGTGGTTGCTCCGGTTGGGTCAAAGAAGAAGTCCCGCGCGGCGGTCGTCTTAAGGTTGCTTGGAATGTTTCGGTTCTGTCCTTCGCCTTCGTAGGAGAGGCCGCGGTTCACGCGGGCATAGTTGATCTGCTGCGTGAGTGTTTCGGTGTTGGTGACGCGGCCACGCATGGACCAGGACCAGCCGTCCATCGATCCATCGCCAGGATCCATGAAGTTATCCAAGGTCACAAAATTTCGCGCCATGCGATGGAAACTCGGCGTCACCTGTTCCGGGAAGAGAGCCAGCGAAGGGTCGCCGTTGGACCCATTGCCGAGATCGCCCAGGATCTGATCGAAGGTGCGGTTTTCTTTCACGACATAGATGACGTGCTTGATTTTGGAACGGAGGAAGCTCATGACTTCCGCGTCCGACTCAGAGGGTTGGATCTGGTATCCGTTGTTGGCGGCGACGGCGGAAGTCAGATCCCACAGAGACTGGCTGGCTGGAACCTTGGCGCTGACAAGCGTCGCGTGCTCCAGTTGAAACTGATACTGGTTGTTCGCTCTCAGAATCGCGGACTCGGCCGCATTGCCTCCTGGGAACGGGCCGCCCGGCGGGGTGATGTACTGGATGTTGGCAAAGTTGCCGAATCCATAGCCCGGATTCGGGCCCGTGTCGCTCTTGCCATTGATGATGTATATCCAGCTGCCGTCGGCGCTGAATGCAACATCGGTAGGATCGTATGCCGTCGGGATCAAACCGATCGTGCGGAGAGCGTGCTCCCCATAGAGAGGTATTACTGCAATCGAGTTCGAGCCCGCATTCACTGCATAGAGTGTCCTGGTTGCTGGATTGATGCTAACAGCGGTCGGCGCCGCACCCGTGGTGTTGGCAGGAAAACCCAGATAGCCCGGACCGCGAGTATCGATCTTGTGGATCACTCTGTTGTTTGCGGTGTGAATTACTGCCACTTGGTCCTGATTGTCCTGCGCAACGTAGAGCGTCGAACCGTCCGCACTCAACGTCATACCGTTTGGATTGCCGTCCAGGCGGATGCGCGCCACCAATGAGCCCGCCGTTGGGCTTCCAATATTGACGGCGACGATCTCGCGGTCCCGGTCGCAGCCAACATAAGCCACGTTGCCATTCAAAACTACGGAGTATGGGAAGGTGCCACCCTTCGTCCCGCTCGGTGCGCCCGAAGTTGCAAAGGGACGAAGATCATATTCATAACGGACCGTTCCGCTTGCGGTATCGATGACACTGATCGAATCGTTGTAATTGTTGGCGGCTACAAGGGTCTTTCCGTCAGCGGAAAGGGCGAGTCCGGCCACGTTGGGCTCGACGCTAAGGCCAATGCCGGTCCGATTGGCGGTGTTCGCGACGCAGCCATCAGAAGCATGGCCAAGGCTGATCTTACTGCTTAGTGCGAAACTGCTGCCCGTGCTGCTGTAGACGTACACCGCATCGTCACATCCGCCTGAGGCGTACAGCGTCTGGCTGTTCGGCGCCCATACAAGACCGACGTGTGCATTCGGCTGCTGGATGACTTGCTTCAGGACTGGGCTGGTCTTGTTCGCACCTGAAATGTCGTAGAGGAAAAGAAATTGTGTGGAAGCAGCTGTGTCAACATTTCCCGCCGAGTCAAAAAGTGAGTTCATCCCCGCGGTCAAGATAGCGAGAGTCTTTCCATCAGGACTTACTACTACCTTTACTGCCTCGCCTGCAACAAAGTTCGGGTAGTTAGTCAGGCCTGGGTTCAATGGCTGCTGTACCGCGTTAGCCAATACCGTTGGTGTTACATACAGACCTGGGGGCGTGGGCGTCTTGTCATCGGCATCGTTGCGGGGTTGCGCGTTCACAAAACCCGCAATGACGAGAACGGTCACCGCGAGAACTGTGAGCTTGTGCAGCTCGTCCAACCTGAACAGTCTGATGCTCTTCATATTTCTCTTCTCCAAAAGAAAGTCTGGTTGAGTGGATTGAATGCTAGAGGTAGAGGAGCGGGGAGAGCTTCAGCGAAGCAACTCTTATCGACGATAAGAGTGGAATGTTGTGCTCGGATGAAAATTTGATAAAAACTTATTCACAGTTAGGTAGCCGCTGAGGTGTAGTTTTAGTAGATTTGCAATGGGCTAGTAACAGCCGCGCTTCGCAATGTCAAGAGTTACTCGCTTTTAGACAGAGTCGGCTTTTGAACCAGCTAGGGATTGTGCGGTCGAGCAGTAAACAAACAGCCCTCTCCCCAGTCATCGGGGAGAGGGTTGTTGTAATCGAAGCGTATTTCTTAGTCGTCGTCGTCTTTGTCACCTGCGGGCGCCGGGTTGTTGAAGGCGCTCGGCGGGAGAATCGTCTTCTCACCGGGATAGGGCCGCTTAAACCCGGTGGTCATATACCAGTTGAAATGATTTACAGCCTCCGGGTCTTCGGCGTCAGGCTTGGTCAGTTTGCCGGCGAAGATCTGCTTCTTCTTCTCGAGCCAAGCTTTTCTCAGAGCCTGGATTGCAGGGCTCTCCGTTGTGGGGGCTGCGCTCGCTACCACGCCTTCGTCCAGTGGGACCTGGTTCGCCACGTGCCTCCACGGTTTGAAGTTGTCCTTCGGTGGTGTGCCCTTGACGAATGCTGTCCTCATGGGTGACGCTACGAGGTCGAACTGATTCATCGGCGGGAGACCGAGGATTTGTTCGATCGTCCGCGTCATGTTGACCTGCGTGTAGTAGGTGTGGTCGGTGGATCCGTTCTGCACAGCGTACGGGCTGATGACATAACCCGGGCTGCGATGACCGTCGACGTGGTCGACGCCGTTCTGCGCGTCGTCTTCTTCGATGAAGATCGCCGACGTGGACCACACGTTGCTGTGGCTGATGTAGTCGATAATGCGCCCAGTGGCCAAGTCGTTATCGGCCTGTTGTGCTTCCGGGGTTGGCGGCCCACCAGTGTGATCGTCAATTACCCAAAGGATGCTTAACGCAGGCACCTTGTTAGCGGCCAAGTCCTTTTTGAAGTCCTGCACCCAGAGGTCGACCCGGAACTGATCAGGAATCCCCAGATCAAACTGCGGGAAGTTCTTGACGAGGTAGTTAGACACTGCCGGGACAGAGGACTCTGCCTGGACCGTATTCTGGTAGTACAGCGTGCTCTCTTGCCCCGCCTCGAACTTTTTGGAGTCCGCGTAGAACTCGCTCCAGCTCGGCTCGCTGGTCGACCCGTTCGGTTGCAAGAACGTATCGTTCTCAACGTATTCGCCGTAAATCTTCACCGGCAGACCGGCGGCCGTCGCCTCAGACCAGAGGAAGCCCTTCTTCTGGTAGGCAAGCGCGTCACCGGCGTTGCCGCCCGGATAGCTCCGGTTCCAGTCAGGCGACTGGATGTCGTCGGCGTACGGTGCCATGCCCTCGGAGATCCACTGGTGACCGTCCGCCGACTGCCGGCTTGGATCGTAGAAATTGTCGAGAAGAGGAAAACGTTTAATCAATTTGTGCGCATTCGGCGTGATATTGCCGCCGAATACCGCCAACGACGGATCGCCATTGCCGGCGGCCACATCGCCCAAGACCTGATCATAGGTGCGGTTTTCACGGATGATCAGGAAGACGTGCTTGATCAGGGAAGGATCGCCGATGTTGGCTGGAATCGCGACCGGTTTGGCTTTCGGGCTCCCCCCGGAGGCTGACTGAATATTCTGCACAAGATCCCAGTGATTGTTCTGGAAAACCTGCTTGGTCATTGCCTCCAAAGTTCCGTTGTTCGGCACCGGTACGATGCTGACGGTGCCATTGTCCTGGTGAGTGTTGTAGCTTGAAACGCCGTAGTCGGTCTCAAACGAATTACGCGCCCCGATGCCCTTGTCGTTGGCGATGAGGAGCGTGTTATTAGCTCCGTCCAGTACGACTGAGCTCGGCGCATAGGCTACCGGAATCATGCCCCTGAGCGGATGCCTGCCCTCATCTTTGAGGTCGACAACCCCGATCGCGTTGGCGTTGTAGAGCGCAACGTACGCAACGCCTCGCTGGGCGTCAACGGCGATCGAGTTCGGTGCGGCGCCATAAGCCGCTCGGCGATCTCCGGGCACTCGGATCGGCAGCCCAAGGTCGATCGTTCGCACCACCCTGTTGCTGGTCGTGTCTATCACTGAGATGGTGTCGCTATAGGTGTTGGCAACCAACAGCTTTCGGCCGTAGAACGCCATCCCCGTCGGGTGCAGACCGGTTGAGATGGTGCCGGTGACCTCCATCGAAGACAGATCAACCACCGAAACTGTGCCAGTGATTGCGGCACCTACGACCGGATCGGCGACGATGTTAGTGCCGGCGGAATAGATCTGGAAATCCTGTTCGGTAGCGGCTCGGCCGCCCTCATTACTGATGTAGGCGGTTGCGCCGTCGCTGCTGATGACGATGCTGTGCGGCGCGTTGCCCACGCGAATCTGCTGAGTCTCCTGCTTCGACCCGAGGTCGATTTTGGCCAGCGTGTCGTTCTGATTCAGCAGGGCGTAAGCGCTCTTGCCATCGTTCGAGAGCGCGACGCCGCCGGGATAAGACGTCCACGGACTGTAGAACGTGGCGCACGGTCTGGCATACGGGCCTATGGGACTGTTCGGAAAACAGGTGATGAAGGAGCTGTCGGCCGGCACGCTGATCTGGCCGTTGTCTTCCAGCAGGCCGGCTGCGGTGACGTTGGCGATGGTCACATTACTGCTGTCCTGGCTGAATACCAGCTGCTTGCCATCGGCCGAATAGGCTATGCCGCTATAGCTGCCGCTCGAATCTGATCCGAACGCGCTGTAGCTTTGCAGGACAGCGCCGGTGTTGGTGTCGAACACCTCGACGGCTCCGTTGCCATTGGACGTCGACGTACCCAGAGTAAGGACCGCCGCGGTATGAGTATTGAGATTGGGGTTCAGCGCAATGGCCTTCGCGCGAACGCGGATGCCGAGATCAACCTGGATACCAGATGGGGTGATGACCTGGCCATTGCCGACAACCCACGAGCCGTTCGGCTGCGGGCCGGTGACGTATGTCGGGTACGGCTTCGACTGAGCAGCAGCGATCACCGGAACGCTCAGACCCGCTGCAACCAGGCCCGCGAGCGGACGCAGACGGTTGATCTGAGACTTATTCCGAGATCTGGTTCGAAACTTGTTTCGAGACGCCTTTCGGGACATGTACCGTTCTCCTTCCAGTTTTTTTTTCACGCAACCGGGGCCGGATGCGACATCAGAGCAAAAGTATTACCGCGGATCATAGTCAGCGAACCTTACAGACCGCTTGTGACGCTCAGATGAAGATCGTGTGAAATTTCCGTTACACGGAGGGGACTTTTGTCGCGGACTGTGGAAAGCGCAACTCCATCGTCAAGCAGAGTTTCTCGAGTGTGGGATCAGATTTTTCCGGTGAGGCGACTTCACATCAATCACGATTTGGCGAGATCCGAGTCTGGCTCCGCCCCGTCATTAACAAGAGCTCGCAGGGGACCGAGCCAGGGTTCGTATCGCCGCCAGCGTGCGATAGAAGTGCGATAGATCGGCTGCCGGGTTTGCCACTTGCTTGGGGTCTTTACAGCCCGCGGATTGGATTCAGGGCGGAGGCACGCATCATGCCACGGCAGACCGCAAGCAGTGATGATCCGGCGGATGATTGGCTCCGGAGCGCTGGTCAGTTCCTCGTAATCAACTTCGATGTAGCGATCAGAAGGCAGCACGCTCCGCCAATGGTCGGTGAGTTGCCGGTAGCTGTTGAAATACGCGACCAATTCAGCGCCCCCGGTTGGGAACGCCAACGTCGGATGAAAAAAAGTTTGATGGATCGACAACGCCGTATCCACGGCAGCGCGTCGGCAATGGATGATCGTTGCCCGCGGGAATGCCAAGTGGATCAGTCCGGCCCATAGAAAGTTGAACGGCATCTTGTCGGTGACTCGCGCTGCCCTCGGCGCGATCGCGCGCAGCACGCGAAGATAGTCGGCCGCTGCCTTGACGAGGAACGGCTTCTCGACGCGGGCATCCGCGTTGCGGTGCCACGCCACTCCGCGCTCATTCCAGAAGTTCAATTCGCCGCCGGGCCCGACCTCGGGGTGCATGGAGACAATTTGCTCGACGAGAGTTGTTCCGGATCGCGGCATTCCCACGATGAGCACGGGCGTCGCGTCTGAGCTGCCAAGTTCCGAGGCCCGCGCGATCAATTCCGGCGTGCAGCGCGAAATCAGACGTTCGGTTTCAGTGGAGAACGCGGCCGAGTCGAACGACTTCGTGTCCCTGCGCACCACATCGGCGGCGTCGAAGTGCTGCATGGCGAGGGCGTAGTCGCCAAGATCCTCCGCTGCCTTGCCGATCGCGAGATGGAGCCGTAGGCGTTGCTCGGCTTCCAGTCCCGGCGTGGCCAGCGCAGAGTGCATCTGTTGAAGGAGGCCTTCGTCACGGGTTGTGACGGGGCGGCAGCGGACCAGATCGTAGTAGCTTCCCGCCAACAACGGCGCGATCGCGATCGCTCGTTCGAAGCAAGCCCGGGCCTCGTCGAAACGTCCACACTCAGAAAGAAGATTGCCCAGCAGATCGTACGCCATGGCATTCTCGGGGTCGGCTACCAGCGCCTGTCGCAATACCTGCTCGGCTTCCTGATTGCGATCCTCGATCAGCAGAGCCCGTGCCTTGCCCAAGCGTCCATAGCTGGTCTTGCTGGCGGTGGCTGCCGCGCGACGGAAGCAGCCAATCGCCTCGTCACGATGGCCTAGCGAGTGGACGAGGGCCCCGGCTCGGAACCACGCTTCCGCGAGGGATGGCAGCAGCCTGGTGGCGCGATCGTAAGCAGCGATTGCCCCGCCAATGTCGCCCAGCTTCTCCAAAGCGATTCCCATGCGGAAATGTGCATCGCCGTACTGGGGATTACTGGCGATGGCTCGCTGCAAAGCCGTGATGGCTTCTGCTACGCGGCCAACCTCGAGGCACGCGAGGCCGAGATCGTGCTGGATGATTGGATTGGACGGCTCCAGCAGCGCTGCATTGCGCAACGGGGCGATCGCATCCGCTGGTTTCCCTTCCTGGAGCAACTTCGTGGCAAACGCAAGCAGAGGTGTCACCTGCTGCGGAGTGGCCGGGTTTGGTGTCTGGGACATAGCGCAGCCCTAACGTGGACACGATAGCGACAGACGATTCAGGGTACAAAGCGCTCAGTAATCGAATGGATCAGGGCCAACACCGAACCAAGCTTCAGCGCAACGGCCAGAAACGCGGTGCACGTTATGAAGGTTGCGTAGCCCCACCGGTTCGCACGCGCGTCGGGCGCCTTCTCCCAAGCCAGCAGACGTTCGACTCGGTTGGTCATTGATTCGCCGCCACTGACAAAGCTTGTTGCATAATCAGGCACCACTTGTTGAGGATAGTGGCGGGAGAGCTTGATCAGTGCCGAGGCCAGATCGAGCGCCTCTCTGCGACTCGATACCGCCCCGTTGTCCGCAGCCAACTCCGCCGCTTCCTGCCATGCTTCTTGCAGCGACTTCATGCCAGGGAATAGAAGAAAATTGAAAATTGCTTTCTTCAAATTGTCACGGGCACGCAGGTGTACTGCTTCGTGACGCACGGCGGCTCGCAGTTCTTCGTTGCTCAGAACGTTTTGGGTTGACTGAGCGATCAAAATTCGAGGCACGCGAATACCGACCAGAATCAGCGGCGGCGCACTTTGACGTGAAATGGTCGCATCGGTAACGCCGTATTGTTCTAAACGGACCTCACCCTCCAAACACGCGGATATAATCCGGCGAGTTCGTATTTCTGCCGCGATGACGCGAAACAAACCCGCTCCAAGGAACAGAAGTGCGCATACGCCGAGTACAAATGTGCCTAGATCCTCGTCCATCGAGTGTGTTTCGAGCTCGAAAAATGAGGGACTGATCAGGAATAGTGAAACTGCAGCCGATATCGCAAACGGCGCCACTCGGAGCCTGAACAGAACATTTGGCGACAGGTGTTGGCTCAGCTTGCCAAAGCTCAACCATCTCCAGGCGACCATAAGCACTAAAGAAAGGACAGTGTAGAGCAAGGCAAAGAAAGCCAAAGAAACCATGATTCCGCGTGCCGCGAAGATCACAGATCCTCCTTTCTGAGCGCCGCTCTCTGGCCCTCGACCAGGGACTGCAATTCGTCCAACAAGCGCTCATCTTGGGCGCTCACTGCTTCCACGAGGTACGAAAGGTGTAGCGACGCCTGCCCCGCACCCAAGAGACGTTGAACCGCATTAAATGCCTCCGCGCGCTCCAATTCTTCAGGGCTGTATTTCAGGGAGTAACGGAATGCCCGCCCGTCGGGAACGCGGTTGAGAAATCCCTTCTTGAAGAGGCGGTCCATAGTCGTCATGATCGTCGGATAGGTTTGCCACAGCTTTCCGTCGCGCACGACTTCGCGCACCGTCGCCGTCTCCAATGACCAAACAATATCCAGCACTTTTTGCTCGAGGAGTCCGAGCTGTGACCGGAGAGATCTACCGCTAAAAGAAGGTTCTTCCATGGTGTGAATGAACCGCCGGCAGTTCGTCTGCAAGGTTCCAAATCTATGGGGGGCACAGGCGATCGGTCAATCACCATCGCCCAGATTTAACAGAATATTCAACAATCATCGGAACACGATAGCCAAGTAGCCGGAAGTTTGAAGAGCGCTGCGATCATCCTGCTGCGGTTATGGTATTCCATGAGATTGGACCTTTCGTGCATGGCTCGCAACGCATACCGCCTGGCTGGGCGCGGTATAATCTCAATCCGACATGTCTGGTGCTCGGTATGCCCTGGTTGCCTACGTAAGGAAGCCAATCGGGGAGTTCGTCGAAAGACTTCGTCGTGAGTTGCACCCGGAACTGCCGCATCTGGCAGCCCATCTCACCATCCTCCCACCCCGCAAATTGCAAGGGACGGAATCCGCGATCATCGAGGAACTCTCGGACGCGTGCCGCGATGTCGAGCCCTTCGAGGTCATTTTGGGAGAGGTGGAAACGTTCCTTCCCGTAACCCCTACGGTTTTCATTCGAGTTGCGCACTGCGCGGTCCGCATGCAGGAAGTTCACGACCATCTCAATCGCTCCGGAGTCTGCTGCACCGAAGAATTGCCTTATGTCCCGCACCTGACGATTGTGAAGATGGGAACGGAAGAGCTGGCATGGAAGGCGTTCGAGGTCGCTCGCAAGCGCTGGGCACGGTTCACTGGTAGCCGACACATCCTGCTCGAAGAACTGGTCTTCGTCCGCGAAGCAACGCCCAACTCCTGGGTCGACCTCGCTCACGTGCCTTTGGGGAGGACTGTAGCCGCGCGCAAGAAGTGACTATCGGGCTAGGGAATTTCGCTGAGTAGCCCGGCTTTAAAAGATTCTCATTCCCGCAAAACATTGGTACTCGCTTGATTTCCGGGTACTGTACCAAACCATGGCCGGAAGGACATGTCCCGGGCTTGTCCGAAAGTTGTCCCTACGTGCATTGCCAAGTTTTGCCAACGAAGGGGAACATGGGGTCGTTGAGGCGCGGCGCGCCGTAACGAATTGGCATCTCTGAAGGTGCCAGCCGCGACCTTTCGGGGGACGTTCTCGATGCACGTTGGGGTCTACGGTTCCGGGTACCTGGGCACAGTGATTTCGGCGTGCCTCGCGGATTTTGGAACCCCCGTGAGCTGTTGCGATACCGACAGCACCCGCATGGTCGAGATGGCCCAGGGCAACATCTGCTTCTTTGAGAAGAACCTCAAAGAAATTGTGAAGCGCAACGTCCGTTGCGGACGCCTTTCGTATTCCACGGACATTGAGGCGTTCTCGAAGAAAGCGCATGTCGTTTTTCTGGCTGAAGATTCTGCCGAGCATCTCGAAGAGATGGTGCTGCGGATCGCTCGCCAGTCGGTGCACCCCATCACGTTCTCATTAGTGACGCCGGTTCCGGTTGGGACGGCAGCTGCACTCGAGAAGTCGCTGAAGAATGCCAGGCTGAAGGGCACGATCGTCTCGCAGCCGATGTTTTTCACCGACGGGTGCGCTGTGGAAGATTTCAACTGGCCCGATCGCATCATCATGGGCACGACCTCGAGCGAAGCAGTTTCGACCTTGAAGCAGATTTTCCATCCGCTCGTGATGCGCGGCGTGCCGGTGGTCGTTACCAATCACGAGACCGCCGAGTTGCTGCGTGAAGCGGCGACGGCCTTCGTTGCCACCAAGATCTCCTTCATCAACGAACTGGCCACGCTGTGCGAGAAGGTGAACGCTGACGCCGTGAATCTTTCCTTAGCGCTTGGGCTCGACAAAAAGATTGCTCCTCGCTGCCTGCAGCCTGGGGCTGGCATGGGCGGAATCTTCGCCGAGTCCGACATGGATTCGCTCGCGCATCTTGCCCGCGAGAAGAACGTCGAACTCAAGGTGCTGACCGCGGCGCGCGAAGTGAACGCAACGCTCGCGGATCGACTGGTACAAAAGATCTCTGGCGCAGTACAGTCCGTTCAGAATAAGGATGTCGGCATCCTGGGTCTTGCATTCAAGCCGAACACGAATTCGGTGGCGGGCTCATCTTCAATCAAGCTTGCGCAGACGCTGGTCCAGCAGGGTGCACGCGTACGCGCGTATGATCCGGTCGCCCTCGCCGATGCCAAATCGCACCTGAACGGAACGGTCCGCTATTGCGAGACGGCGTATGCAGCCGCGGAAGGTGTCGACGCCCTTGTCGTCGGAACAGGCTGGCCGGAATTCCGCACGCTCGATTTCAGCAAGATCAAGAACCTGCTCAAGCGTCCCATTATCGTCGATACTAAAAACCTGCTCGACTCGACCAAGCTGCGCGCCATGGGCTTTCAGTACGTGGGCGTCGGCCGCGGCTAGTTTCTCTCGCCAAACTTCGCTGAATGCGTTTTGTACCCTGCTGGCGCGGACAGCCGCGCACAAACGTCGTTTCCATCCGGGACAGTTCCTGCGCCCAGTTGTTATAATCAAACACTGCGCTATCCCTCCGTGTGGTGCCTGTAGTTCAGCGGTGGAACGCCGGACTGTGGCTCCGGATGACGTGGGTTCGAATCCCACCAGGCACCCCAATCCATAAAGCCAATTCGCCGAATTTTCCCTCCAACTACGCAAGTCGTTGCATCTGACATGAGTCCACCTCGGACAGGCATCAACCTATCGGGGGCGTTGTCGGAATGTCAGAGCCAGTTCGTCGCAGGCACGTTTGGCGTTACGTGTTAGGAGTCGCGCTCGTTCTTGTCGGTATCGCAGGCGTGGCGGCTGGTATCTTCGCCAGACACTTGACCCCGATCGTTCGTCAGCGAGCGCTCGACATGTTGCGCAGCCGCTTCGACAGCGAAGCCGAGATCCGTGACTTGCAGGTTTCCGTGCTGCAGGGGATCACCGTGAAAGGCAGCGGTCTCACGCTGCACTACCGCGGACGCACGGACATCCCACCATTGATCGAGATGCGCGAGTTCTCCGGCAACATGGGATGGACCAGCCTGATCCACAAGCCATGGCACATCCGGAAAATCGAAATCGCGGGCCTCACCATACAGGTTCCGCCTAAGGAAGAGCGCGGTACCGGGAATGCTCCTGGTTTCAGTCTGAAGGGACGCGATGTCCCTGTCCTCGTGGACGAACTGCTGGCAGACAACTCGGAACTGGACCTGATTCCCAGCGATCCGAAGAAAGCCACTCATCAATTTCTGATTCACAGTCTCCACATGCATGGAGTGGGACTCAACCAACCGGCGTCGTTCACGGCAAATCTCACTAACGCCGCGCCCCCCGGGACCATCATCACGCAAGGACACTTCGGCCCGTGGCAGGGAGAGGATCCCGGGCAAACGCCGCTCGCCGCGAATTACACATTTGAAGATGCGAACCTGGGAGTGTTCCATGGGATCAGCGGAATTCTTTCATCGAAGGGGAAGTTCGGCGGAGTTCTCGAAGACATCGATGTGCGCGGAGAGACTGACACGCCAGACTTCGCGATCTCGATCGCCGGACACCACATGCTGCTGCACACGGATTTCGAGGCGACCGTGGACGGCACCAACGGGAACACTCTGCTGCATCCGGTGATCGCACAGTTTCTGCATACGACTCTGGTCTGTAATGGCGGTGTGGTGAAGGCTGAAGGCCGCAACGGACGCGAGGTCATCCTCGACGTCAGCACCGATCATGCGCGGCTTGAAGATCTTCTTCGACTCGCCGTGAAATCGGATCAACCGATCATGACGGGAGCGATCAAACTAATGACGAAATTCGATCTGCCGCCCGGGCCGGGTGAAATCGTAGACCGCCTTCGTCTCGACGGAAAGTTTGGCGTGGGCGGCGCTGAGTTTGCGAATGCGGAGATTCGCGAGAAGCTCAAAGGTCTCAGCCGACGCGGCCTGGGCAAGCCCGAGGACGAAGACGCAGGAAGCGCTGTCTCGGAACTGCGGGGAAGTTTTCGCTTGGATAACGGTCAGATCACATTCCGCGAGCTTCGATTTGGCGTGACGGGTGCGACCGTTCAACTGGCGGGAACCTACGGCCTGCGCGACGAGAAACTCGACTTTCATGGACAGTTGCGCTTGCAAGCGAAGTTGTCGCAGGTGACGACGGGCGTGAAATCCTTGCTGCTGAAACCATTTGATTCGTTCTTTCGCAGGAACGGCGTGACTGTCCTTCCGATCAAGGTGACTGGAACTCGGGAGCAGCCATCATTCGGCCTGGATTTCCATCACAAGAAAGAAGATTCGAAAGGCGTTGAGGGAGACTGAGCACATCCTCGTTACAAAGAAGAAGGCGGCCGCGAGCCGCCTTCGACTATTCAAGTAGATAGTTACTCGAGCGCAAAGATGTTTTTCTTCGTGCAGATTTCTTTCAGAACCTTTGGCCACACGGTCACGCTGACCTCGCCGAGGTGTGCTTTCCGAAGAAGTAACATCAGTGTCCGCGACTGGCCGATGCCGCCGCCGATCGAAAGCGGAATCTGGTCCTCCAGAATCGCCCGGTGATACGGCAGCGTCAGGAAATCGAGCTGGTGTGAAAGCTCGAGTTGGTGCCGCAACGTTTCCTTGGTGACGCGGATGCCCATCGAGCTCAGTTCGTGACGACGCTTCGTCACTGGGTTCCAGACCAAAATGTCGCCATTGAGACCATGCGTCTCTTTGCTTGTTTCATGGCTTGTGTCGGTGATCCAGTCATCGTAGTCCGCTGCACGCATCTCATGAGGATAGCCGTCTTTCAAGGGCCATCCGATCCCGACTATGAAGATTGCCGGATATTTCTGCAGCACCGCCGTCTCCCGCTGCTTGCGTGGAAGGTCCGGATAAAGGTCGAGAATCTCCTCGGCGTGTAGAAAGATCAGATCCTGCGGCAGCGTGGGATAGCGAGGGTCCTTTAACTTTGGAAACATCTCGAGCGCGAATTGTTCGGCGCCGACGATGACTTTCCAGATTCGGCGCACGATGTTCTTCAGGAAACCGAGGTTGCGCTGTTCCGCGACGATCGCACGCTCCCAGTCCCATTGATCGACGTATGCGCTGTGGTCGTGGTCCAGGAAGTAATCCTTGCGAACGGCGCGCATGTCGGTGCAGATTCCTTCGCCTGGGTGGCAGTCAAACTGTTTTAGTGCGACGCGCTTCCACTTTGTCGCGGCCTGCACCACCTGGGCATTGATGGGATGCTTCTCGCGATCGTTTGAAATGTGGAACTGAATTGGCGTGCGCGACCCGTCGCGGTCGAGCATGTCGTTGACGCCGCTTTCCTCGTCCGCAATGAGCGGAACTTCGACCATCATCAGGTTGAGTTCCTTGCAGAGGTTGTCTTCCATGTAGCGCTCCACATGGAAGATGGCGTGCTGGGTCTCTTTTGGCGCGAGCAGGGAGTGGTAATCGGTAGGCAGAATCTTTTCGAGTTCGGTGTCATCCCCGATTCCCGGTCCCGCCAGGTCTGCTTTCTTGTCTAATGTCAGAGTGCTCATGATCGCTCCTTGGGCGCACAACGGCCCGAACGACTTCTGTACTAGACCATTGCAGTCCGGAGCGAGCGCCAAGGCAGTGCCGCGGGTCACAGCGTTGGGTGAGGTCAAGTTTCGCTAGGGCTGCTGGGCAGGGAGCGCCAGCCGTTGCATCGGTTGAAGCGAGAAGTGCCGACGCTAACGGAGTGGGCGCCAGAGGGTCTATCTTAAGAGCAATCTGTTTTTGGGAGATGGTGGTCGATGCACAGATTCAAAATCGGCTTTCTTACTCTTGTCCTCTGGTCGGCAACAGCATGTTCGCAAACCACAGCGCCACCCGTCCAGCAGCCTCCAGACACGCGAAAAACCAGCACGCCCTACACGGGCGACCTTTCGATCTTTGAAAGTTCCGGCCGCGATGAGCGGCTGCAAATCAATCGCGTCATGGATACGCTGTCGATCACTCAGGGCAAGAACGTCGCGGATATCGGTGCGGGCTCGGGATGGTTTACGGTTCGTGCCGCCAAGCGTGTCGGCGAGAGCGGGGAAGTTTATGCCGTGGATATCAATCCGGAAGCGATTCGCTACATCGACGACCGGGTCCACAAAGAACAGATTCACAACGTAAAAACAATTCTGGGCCACGAAGATGATCCGTTGCTGGCTGCGAACCGGGTCGACGCGGTTCTCCTGCTAAAGACGTACCACGAGATAGCGAAGCCTGTAACGCTGCTGCGCAACCTGCGCACCTCGTTGCGTCCTGGAGCGAAGGTGGGAATCATTGATCGCAACGGCAACGGTACGAACCACGGCATCGATCGCGATGTAGTGCTGAAGGAAGCAGCCGAAGCGGGATACGTTCTGGATGGGAGTTACGACTTCGTGAAGGACAACATGGACTACTTTCTAGTGTTTTCGGTAAAGCCCTAACTTTCCGGAGCTATTTTTCCAAACCGTTAAGGTGCTCGACTTTTTGGAATTATCTAAATCCACTTCCGTCGACGTGCGAGCTTGTAGAACCAGACCGCGGGCATTATCACCGGTATGAGGTAACCGTAATGTTTGCGAACGTAGTCTCGATTGAGTTTTCTGGCCCCCCGGTCAGCAACATCTTCTTTCTCGCGATGTTCGGGACGCATAGTTGCATGAATGTGATGACCGATTTCATGAAACAGGACCTGCCCAAAGGCGATCTCGCGAATCAGTTTTATCCTCGAACATTTGCTACCTTCGAGGCTTGAGAGAATCCTGTCTACGCGGAGTTCAATAATAAGCAGGAGAATTCTGCCACCCATAATGATAGCGACCTAAGATGTGGAGTTTGTCGACCTTCCTTTTTCGTGACCGCGTTTTTCCAACGCGATCCCTCCGCGACAGACCAGACTGGTTGACACGAACAACGCATTTCAACCCGACTAGGAGATTTTCAGGGACCGAGGCGACCAATTTTTCGATTGTCGCTTTCACGTCAAAGGGAGGCTCATACGCGCGATATGCCTCCTGGACAGCAGTTGGGATTTTTGCGCCCGCCGCGGTGGTCTCCATGAACTGAATT
>Ga0126381_100003494_pt1 | contig 17055 bp, 9 predicted proteins | sample PanSoiMetPlot_28_FD_96465 | JGI IMG/M metagenome (GOLD analysis project Ga0126381, IMG submission 96465) | Tropical forest soil microbial communities from Panama - MetaG Plot_28 | ecosystem: Environmental > Terrestrial > Soil > Tropical forest > Bulk soil | place: Panama | collected 2016-02-17 | reverse complement strand
TTGGTCTCCAGCACCACGGAGTACTTGTCAAAAGAACGGATTCGGCCCGTCAGCTTGACCCCACTCAGCAGATAGATCGTAATGTTGAGCTTTTCCTTGCGGGCCGTGTTGAGGAAAGAATCCTGGATATTTTGCGCCGGCTTGTTTTCCATCTGCCGATCTCCTTGCAAATTGGATGTTCAGACTCAGCTGTTCCTCGCAGCCCGTGGCGCAGGCGGCCGAAAGGCCCAGGGGGGACAACTGTTTGCAGCCCGATTTTGGCGCGCTCGAAACCGGGCTCCTCGCAGCAGCACTCCGTACAATACGAGGTCATGCGCGACTTTTCAACCTGACTTTCAAAAAGAATTTTGACTTATTCCTGCCTCTAACTTTGTGAAATCCGGCACCGGACGGGCTTCCAGACGCGAGACTGTTTGAGTGGCGTAATTCGGCGTCTCATCCGCCGCGGATGTCCTTACCCAGTAACATCGACTCTTAATTACTACGTTACCTCCCGTAGGCGAGCTGCTTGTCTCACAAAAGCGCGAGTTGAGGTCCGGTGTCGTCCCGATCGAGAACTGAAACTTTAGTGACCATCAACTCCCTCCGCAAGCAACCGGCCCACAAACGCGACCCGTACCGCCGACGTTGTACAATGCGCCCTTACTTCACCGGAGGACCTGCATGCTCCACCTCGCAACGTCGCTCGGCCCCAACATCCACATACCCGCCGATGTGCGCACTAACATCGAAATCATTCTTCGCTGGATTCACTTCGTCGCCGGCATTATCTGGATCGGCCTGCTCTACTTCTTTAATCTCGTGAACGTGCCCTTGCAGAAAGAACTCGACGCCACGACCAAGGGCAAAGTCGTCCCTCCACTTATGCTGCGCTCGTTGTGGTGGTTTCGAATGGCGGCCGTCATCACCGTCCTAGTCGGACTCGCTTATTGGGGATCCTTCGTCGTTGGTGTCGACGCGAAGAACGGCAACGCATCTTCAGGAACAGTCATGCTCAGCTTCTTCGGCATCTGGACGATCGTCTGGGGAATTCTCTACGCAGTCCTGATTCCTGGCAGAGGCGCTCTGGACAAAGGTCCAGTGATCGGGGTGATCTACGCAATCGTCGTGATCGGAGCGTCATGGCTCTTCCTGAGCCTCAACGATCACGGATGGGAAAGCAATCGCCTGCTCTCCATCGGCATCGGCGGAGGTATCGGCTGGGTCATGATGCTCAATGTCTGGGGAGTGATCTGGCGCATTCAAAAGCGTCTGATCGCGTGGACGAAAGACAACGCCGCCAACGGCACTCCGATTCCAGAACAATCGAAACGCATGGCCCGCATGGCGTTTCTTACCTCACGAGCCAACGCGATTCTTAGTCTTCCGTTGCTGTTCTTTATGGGAGCAGCCAGCCACTACCCGATGTTTGGGAAGTAGCGAGTCGCAAGAATCCACCGAATTTCACAACATGGACAAACAGATCGAGACGCGTGGGTCTCCACCAGCAAAGGAAAAGTGCCTGCGAGACTGCCTCGCAGGCATCAAAGTTTTGAAGTGCTGAGGTTAGAAGGTGAGCTTAAGCGCTGCCTGCATCTGCCTCGCTGATGTTGTTGCATCCGGACGTCCAACAGTCGAACTGATCAACCCGAACGTCGGGGAACTCTCCAAATTGTCTGGCTGCCCGAAGTGCGGGTGGTTGAAGATGTTGTAGCCTTCCACGCGCAATTCAAGGCCGAAGCGCTCTGTCAGCCGCATTTTCTTTGCAAAAGCGAGATCAAAGTTCACGTAGCCTGGGCCATAGAACTGATTTCGGGCTACGGTGCCAGCGCGACCAAAAGGTGGCGTTGTAAACGCTCCGGGATCCCCAAAGTAAACTTTCTCATCGATCGAAGTTGCCCCCACAGCGTAAGGATTTCCAGACACGTCGCACCAAGACGCAATTCCAGTTCGCTGGCTGTCGCGAACGCAGCGAACCTCAAATGGGTGCCCACCTTGGATGCTTGTCACTCCTGAAAACTGAATGCCTTCGAATATTTTTCCGATGGCTCCTGAACTCAGGTAAGCCTTCCCACGTCCGATCGGCGCTTCCCAGATGTAATTGATCACCAGAATGTGGCGGATATCGTTATCAGAGTTCCCCCAATCCTGCGCAAGGTTACGAGAGTTACGCGGGAATGTGCGATTGCCAGCCGCCGGAGCCAACGGATCGGATGAGTCATCCAAACCGTGTGCCCACGTGTAGGAACCTTGCACTTGCAAACCGTGGCTGAGGCGATGAGTGAACTTTAGCTGGAAGGCGTTATAGCTCGAGTCTGCGCTCGATCTTTGATAGAAGGGCTGAAATAGGGCGTTGTGAGCGACCGCATTGAAGGGGAGAATCCCGAAGTCGCCGCCGAAATACAAGGTCTGTCCCGAAACATCAGCCGGCGAACATCCAAAAGCATTCGTGGGGTCACTGCAATACGCTACAAGGCTCGCTACGAGATTCGGATCAGGGGGGTTGCCATCAACTTGGCGATAGATCCAACTACCCTTCGAGCCCACGTAGGCTATATCCAGGCTGTTGTTTCCTGGCAACTCCCTTTGGATTCCAAAATTCCAGTTGTTGCTGGCGGAATTCCGGAAGTGCGTATCGAAAACAATTGGCTCGATCAGGCTTCCATCTGGAACAACAGGCGATGGTGTCGTGGTGGGGGCGACGATCGGGAACTGCCCAGTCCCGAAGGCGTCGTTCATTGTTTCAAAGGGGAAATTGTTGTAGTCCTGCTCGAAAGGTGGGTTGCCACGAGCGTTGCCAAAGAGGTTTCCAAAAACGCGGTCATGGAAAATGCCGAAGGCGGCGCGCACCGCAGTTTTCCCGTCATGCCATGGATCCCACGAGAAACCAATCCGGGGTTCGATGTTTGAGTAATCCTGCTTGTAGATTTGTTTGCCCGTGCCTGGACCTACGGCGGAAAAGACAACCGGGAACGCATCGGGCGGAGTCAGCAAATTCGAGAAATTAGCATTCTCTTCGTACGGAACTCCATCGAGTTGATAACGCAACCCTAGCGTTAATGTGAAATTCGGACGGACCTTCCATGTGTCCTGCCCAAACCAATCATATTCGTGTTGATGGAAGATCTTATTGTCCGTCCCGACGCGCGATGCAGCCTTGTTGAAAAACTCGCCCGCAAAGTCGTTGTAGACAAATCCATAGAGAGCAGAAGCCGCATCTTCTAGCGCAACTGAGTCATTCGCTGGAGGATTAATGAGGCTTACTTGCCCTTGTGTGTTCGTGAAAGCGGACATCGTTACTTGTCGCCGCGAGAAGAAATTATTAGCGCCGCTCTCATGTACGTTCCTGAAGTCGACACCAAACTTCAATGTGTGCGAGCCTTTTACCCAACTCAGGCTATCGCTGTAGCTCGTGGTTCCAGTCCTGCGATCTTGGCCGTTAGACACAAGATCTATGCACCCCATCGAAGCAAATGGACCTAAATAATAGTCGGTCGCGTTCCCGAATGTATCCGTGGGAGCAATGCTGTCGAATGTTCGATTCGTGCACGTAAATCCGGCAAAGATGTGATTCCACCCGAACAGAAAGTTGTTAATGAGCGTGGGCCGCAAAACGGACGTTAAGTTTGCAGCGACACCCTGATTGATTGCCTTTTCCCCAGTTGCTCCCATATTGCCAGGCAAGATGTCATCGTGAAAGGGATCTGGGTCCGAGAAATCGTTGTACCCGTAGCGTGCGGTAATTGTGTGCTTGTCGGTAATGTGGTGGTCGACCTTGACTACTCCCTGCCAACTATTTTGTTTCGAAGCACTCGGGAAAAAAACGGTGCCCACCAAGCCGTCGGGGGACGATGTGGGAGTGGGATACAGCGCGAGGATCTTTTGCGCTGTAGGATCAAGTGGTAAACCAAGCGCGTTGTTGGCTCCCGTCGGTGTCAGGTCGATGGGTTGACCCAAATAGTTGAATATTCCGGTTTTGAAATCTGCCGTTGGTACTACCGCCGAATTCGTCAAAGTCGTACGGAACCGCTGGAACTCCTGGTTGACAAAGAAGAACGTTCTGTTCTTGATGATCGGGGCGCCGAACGAATAACCAAACTGATTTCGTATATATGGGTCCATCGGCTGGGGCGCGCCAGACGCAGGATCCACGGCGCGGTTGAACCAATCTCGCGCGCCGCCAAAGCTGTTCCAGCGGCCAAACTCGTAAGCTGCTCCGTGAAATTCGTTCGTTCCGCTCTTCGTTACGACGTCAACGATTGCCCCGGTATTCCTGCCATACTCGGCGTTGAAGTTGTTCGTGATCACTCGAAATTCTTGGGCCGAGTCGGGATTAATGCTCAGCGCGCCACTTGGTCCACCTGGAACGGAGGTGTCGTTGTTGTCGGCGCCGTCGAGCAAGAAGTTGTTATTTCGTTCACGTGAGCCGTTGACTGTAATTCCACCGAGATAGGACGTCGTCTGCGAAGTTCCCGGTGACAAAAGAATCAGGCTGTAAGGATCGCGAGTGATTAGAGGCAGGTCGGCAATCTCCCGCGAATCCACCAGATTGCTGACCTGCGCTGTTTCGAGATCGACGGGCGGCGCCTCGCTGGCTCGCACAACCACTTCTTCGGTGACGGCACCGGGCTCCAGAACACCGTCTGCCGTTAGTGCCTGCGCAACGGTGAGTTCCACATCATCTAGACGGAACGATTTGAACCCACCTTTCTTGATGGAGATCCCGTAATGTCCCACCGCCAGGTTCTGGATGCTATAAACCCCGGTATTGCCCGTCTGGACGACGCGCGTGTCATTTGTCGCCAAATTCCTAACCGTCACTTCCGCGCCCTGCACAACGGCGCCGGACTGGTCGGTCACGGTTCCCTGAATCGATCCTGTTTGAGCCAAAGCCAGACCGCTCGCCAGAACGAGCGTCGTTACCACCAAGAGAATGCGAAGTCTCTGCATTCGTTTCCTCCAAATAAGTGCGGTAAATTCAAAGATATGCACAAAGGCCCACGTCCGCAGACAAGAACTGTCTACCAGCAAAGTTCAAGGGGAGATAAAAAAAGTACAGCAACTGCCACGCCAAAACAGTATCATGTTATGTCATTGCTGTTCAGTGCGTTACAGACTGTCTTACCACAAAATCCGCATTCCCGAATTTCAACGGGCTCAAAGTGTATGAAAAATCGGATTGAGCAGCTCAAGTCGCACGGTAACAAAATGTTGTGTACGAGTCGATAACTGTGGGGATTACTGCTGATTACGAAGGTAACAATGAAAAACCGCGGTCCGAAGGTCTGGCGATTGAGAGGGGTCCTCTGAGCAAATGAGGAGGGCAAGAACGACGGCCAAGAACCCCACAAATGAGGATTTCATACCAAGCTGAAAATCAATGCTCAGGCAAAGGTTGTTCCGACCTGAGCTCCCAATCACATAATTGCTTGCACTCGTCCATAACCTCCGTTGAACTAAGATGCTGTAAAGCCGTAAAAAAACGGACACTCCGAGTCGGGAGTGTCCGCTATTCAAGAACTCACCCCGGATCCCTAGAAATTGATTTTCGCTCCTAGTTGGATGATCCGTGGATCCCGTGAGGTGAGTACCTGGCCGAATACTCCTCCGCCTCCGTTCTGTACGTCTTGAACCGAATTCGTGCCCAGCGGATCAGGCATAAGGAACTGAGTGTGGTTAAATACGTTAAAGAATTCAAACCGCAACTCCAGCCCCACTCTTTCCGTGAACTTGGTCTCTTTTGCAACGGCAGCGTCAGTGTTTGAGATCCCCGGGCCGTGGAAGGTGTTGCGGTCCACGTTCCCAAAGGTCCCGAAAGCGGCTGGGGCAAAGGAGTCAGGATTGAAGAAGAAGTGACCCGGGCTCCCGCCATCGAAACTCAACAACTGATGCGGATCGAGCTTCTGAAGCCGGGCTACCTGCTGCGGGCGATCCCAACACGAGTAGTACACGAACGCATCGCATGTGAACGAGGTGAACCCCGAGTCGCCAAGCGTAACCCCAAAACCGGTCTGGTACGTGGTGATTCCACTGACTCGCCAACCGTTCACCAATCGGTTTACGAAGCCGTTGGAATGGACCTTCGGGAACTCGTACGTATACGTCACAACAAAACGGTGACGGGCATCAAACGCCGAATCACCGCGGTCCAATGACGCGATTGGATTGTTGCCTCGAATGCCGCTGAACGCCAAGTCTTCGTAGCTCGATCCTTCGTCGATCGAATGACTCCAGGTGTAGGTCGCGAAAAACGAGACGCCGTGGGTCGGAGCCTTGTTCACTGTGACCTGCAGCGAGTTGTACCAGGAGTTCGCCCGCGTCCCTTCAGTCCCCAACGACGCAAAGATGTCGCCCGGATATACAGAATGGTCAGGGTAAAGAGGGTGCTGGAAGAGGAAGCCTGAGCCCGTGGCCGCGTTGCACGTTGGATCGGCGATACAGGCGGCCTGCCCAGCCGCTGTGATCGGATTACCCTCGGTGGATGTGATTAGCTTGCGTGCTGTTGCTCCGACGTACCCTATCCCCAAAATGGTCTTCGCGGGCAGCTCCCGCTGCATATTCAGGTTGAAGTTATAGGAATAGGGGGTATCGAATTTGGGATCCATTACGTTGAGCGACATGGGGAAGAACTGCGAGAAGTCGAGCGCAGCGCCAGGCTTCGGAAGGGTGAAGGGGAACTTGTTCGCGAGCGACTTTCCCGGTCGATTTGCAATATCGGTGAAAGGAGCGGCGAAGGAAGGCGATCCACCCACGTCAGCCGCTCCGCTGCTGTTCTGTGCGAAGGGTACAGCTCCCAGAAACTGCAACAGGAGCTCCTCCTCGTGGCGGTTGTAGTACATTCCAAATCCGCCGCGGATTGAGAATTTGCCCGGGCCGCCCGTAAACCAACTTCCTCCCTCGGGACTATAGGCAAAGCCTACGCGTGGCCCGAAGTGATTGTATTTTGTCTGAATCCCCAAATGTTTGTTGCAGCCACGATCACCCGGGAAGTTCAGACCAGTAGGCGCTCCAGAAACGAGGCTACCGGTGGAATCGAATACCTGAGGAAAAACCGTCGATGCCTGTCCTGGAATGAAACAGTTCGAAGACACACCCTCGTTAAAGTTCTGTGAAATCGGCGTATCGATCTGATAGCCGGTACCGTAGGTCAGAGTGAGGTTGCTGCGAACTCGCCACTGGTCTTGAAAATACAAGTAGTACTCTTTAGCGGTCGCGTCGATGTGGCCTCCGCTGCCCTGTGCATAGGTCGCCGGAATGCCCAACAGGAAATCAGCCGCCGGCTGACCAGTCGTGAACGTAGACTGCTTGTTGAAACCGAACTGCCCGTTGTTATTCCCAAAAAATGGGTTGGCGACCATGAATGACCGCCCTTCAAATCCCATCTTGAGAGTGTGTTTGCCCGCTACTCTACTGAAGTTGTCCGTTAGCTGGTAAGTGGTGTCCACACGAGGCTGAGGACCATTACTGCTGAATCCCAGATTGAAGTAGCCGGTGATATTGATCCGCGGAACGCCCGCCCCAGCCGTGCCTTGTGGGTTTATGTCGAAGCCCAAGGAAGAAGGTTGTACGACCTTTTGAGGTAACACCGCTGCGAAGTCTAGCCGCGTCGCGCCCACCCGGAGTTCATTCAGCGTATTCACGCCAAAGCTGTGGTTCCAAGCAATCGTGGGCTGGTAGGTTTTGGTGGTTTGCTGGTCGCCAAATCCAGGTATTGTGGCGCCAGTAAAGGGAAGAGTCCGACTCTGGTTGTTTCCGCGCTGATACAAGAAAGTACCCCAAATCGAATCTTTGGGAGAAAAATTATGATCGACCCGGATGATCGCTTGATCGTTCAAGCCCGCAGCAAAGGGGCTAAACGTGAAATGATCACCGGAGTTCGCATGTGGAATTTGCCCCAGAAAGTTATTCGAGATGGTGTTGAAGTCCGCAGTCGGTATCACCCCGGCTGGGAACAACGTACACCACGCCGTCCCAGCAGGCTGCGTCACGCCGTTGCTGTCTTGCAGGGGAAACGGCGACGTTTTTGTTCCGAACGGGCAGCCTCCCGCAGTTGCGGCAAGCGCGGAAAAATCTCCCCCCCGTTCAGCGTCAGTAAAGACTTTGACATTGCCGCCAGACTGCGATTGCCGGAAGCGGGTTCCTTGATAGGATCCAAAAAAGAACGTGTGATCTTTCCAGATTGGGCCTCCCAACGTTCCTCCGAACTGATTCTGGTGAAAGACGCTCGGTGTACGTTGGAAGTAGCGATTTGAATTCAGGGCGGTGTCGCGAAAGAACTCGAATCCGGTGCCGTGGAAAGCATTGGTCCCAGTTTTGGTCACGGCGTTGAGGATGGCCCCTGAGTTCCTGCCGTATTCCGGGTTGATGGTGTTGGTGATCATCTGAACTTCGCCGATCGCGTCGGGGCTTGGAGTCACTAGGGGGCTGTTCAACGGGAGGTCGTTGGTGTCAGTACCGTTGACCAGAAAGCTGTTCTGCTGTGCCTGGCTTCCGTTGGTCGCATAGTTGGTGGTAAAGCGCGATTCCGACGCGACCACGCCAGGCAGCGTTTGCTGGAGCGTAATCCAGTTCCGTCCGTTCAGCGGGAGATCGGTGATGGTGGTGCCACTCAGGGTCGCTCCCAGCTGTATGCTCGTGGACTCCACCTGCACTCCATTTGCTTGAACTTCGAGTGTCTCACTCAAGGTGCCTAATTCCAGCGGAACGTTTTGCACAAAGATTTGATTCTGGATCACACCGATATTTCTCACCTCAAACCTCTTGAAGCCCGCTTTCGAGGCGCTCAGGACGTAGGTACCGGGCTTGAGGTTGATAAACAAATATGCGCCGTTTGCGTCCGAGGTGATTTCCATCGAGACTCCGGTACCCACCTCGGTAACCTTCACGTTGGCCCCACTTACTACGGCCCCGCTCGGATCGGTAAACGTGCCGCGAATGCGGCCGTAGAGTTCGTCGGCGCGAACTCCCTGTGTGACGAAGAGGACTACGAGGGCAAGAGCAATAGCTGCAAACGCGAGTCTGGGACGAAACGCATATTCCATGTTTGTCTCCTGAAACGAAGGCGTGTGCGGACAGGTGAACTTCGAGAAACGGGCCCCCAAAAAGCTTGTGCAGCGACCCAAAGCTACACAGACTGTCCAAGACAGCTGGCAAATACATTGCCAAAGACAATTTGTGTTATGTCTAGGTTGGTTATACAGATACAGATGTAGACAATTTGTCTCTATAAAAAATAGGGATCGATTTCTATGAATTTCAATATAACGACATAAGTAGTAAGTCACGTAGACACAGCTGTTTGGGGCGCGAAGGGGGGTACGAGAAGATCAGGCAACCGGAATAACTAGACAGACAGGACAAAAATGCGGTTCCGATTTCTCAGAACCTGCATCGATGTTTGAACCGGTTACGATCCGCCGCCATGACTCACGACATTCATTTTTCAACCAAGGGTGCAACCGTTAGCATTTCTTACGTCCGCCCCCCCATGAAAAAAGGAGGGGCGTTAAGCCCCTCCTCAAAGTAAACGACGCTCGAACCTCAGACTGGGTTAGAACGTGAATTTGGCTAGCAGTGCGATCGACCGAGCATTGCTCGCGAATACCGCCTTCGGATTGTTGAAGTTCGCGTTTCCGGGGTTCACATAGGCCTTATAGCTGGCGCCCACGGAACTAAACCCGTTCACGTCGTTCACCCCCAAACCAAAGCCCGGGTTGCTTCCGGGAATGTACTGTGGATGGTTAATGATGTTCGCGAACTGAGCTCCGAAACGGAACTTCATTCTCTCAGTGATGTTGAGGTCCTTATAGACAGCAAGGTCGATGTTGTTCGTGCCCGGCGCCTGCAGAGTATTTCGGCTCAGGTTGGAGAGAGCTCCGACGCCCGTTCGAATGTATTGAGCATTCGGATTCTTCGCCACATAGGCTACCGTGTCGCCGGCATTCGGCCCGGCTGTTGCCTTGAGAGCCGTAACGTCCGTTCCGACTCCCTTCTGGCCGCTAGGATTGAGAATGGCTCGATCGCCCGCGGAGTCAATATTGAGGTTTGCGTCTCGATTCGCTTGGGCAGTAACCCATTGTCCCGTTTCAAATGTGTACACGGGGCTGAACTGCCAATTCCCCACCACGTTCTTCATAAACCAGTTTCGATCCGTAAAGATCTCAGGTTTGTAAACCATGGCAAGGGTGAACCTTTGCGCACGATCCAGCGCTGAATTCGCCTTGTCCGCCTTTCCGAAGCTGAAGAAATCTTGGGGACGGCGAGGCGTAATGTCGGTGCTGTGGAAGTCTGCCGTGCTGTTATCGATCGTGTGGCTCCAGGTGTACGCTGCCTGGAAAAGCAGTCCATTGCTCATCCGTCGTGTCAAGCTGCCCTGGAGACCCTGGTAGGTGGACCATCCACCCGGAATGAACGCCGTGATGAAGGGCGCGCAGTCTGCCGGGGTTGTCGCCGGCACAGGGCACCCAAAACCCGCGTTTGCTAGTGCCTGGTCGAACGGATTCCCGCTCTTCAACGTTGTCAACCCTAGCGAAAGGGCGTTTAACGTGGCCTGATCAGGCGCCTGGAGATAGGTTGGTATGAAATTGGTCGGCGTAACAAGAGCATGTAGCGAAATGATGTTCTGGAAGCTCAGGTGATTGCCGCGTGTCCCTACATAGTTCACTTCAGCAGTGTAGTTCTTCCCAAATGCGTGCTGCACACCGAGATTCCAGTTCACCGAATACGGATCCTTGACCTGGTTCGGAATCCAGTTGGCCGTGTTGGATTTTGCCGTGGCCTCATCCAAAACCGTGATCCCACTGCCTCCACCACCGGACAACCCACCCCCGGCAAGAAAGCCCGGAGTAATCGCGGCCGGGTCTACGTTATTTGTCGAACCAACTTGTGGAGGCACCGCCAAAATACCGATGTTGTCGTACAAGGTGTCCCATGCAAGACTAAAACCGCCTCGGATTGAGGTGTTACCGCTCGAGCCAGGAGAGTAGGCGAAACCGACTCGTGGCGCCCAGTTGTTCTTCGGCGGCTGAACCTTGCCGAAGTTCAAAGGCTGGCCCGACTGAGGAACGATTAGGCTCGGCGTACTTGCTAGCGAATTGAGAGCTTGCCTGTTTTCGCCCGTCGGCGTTGTTGTGTACTCGTACCTGACCCCCAAATTGAGACTGAGGTGCTGCCGAACGCGCCAGGTATCGTTCACGTAGAAGTAGATTGCCTTCTGATTCCCGTAGTACGTCGTCGAACCTGTACTACGCTGTCCGAAGTTGTCGGGAGAGAAGTCTTCCAGGTATAGCTGCGTGGAGTTGTATTCGTAGTCGCCACGAGCGCGCTGCGTGAAGCCTTGCGGCGAAATGTACCAGCGGTACTCCGCACCAAACTTCAGCGTGTGGCTGCCCTTGGTCATGCTGACGTTGTCGACGATTTGATAGAAGTTCTGAATCGTAAACTGCGGAGCGTTTCCATCCGGCCCGACGTTCAAGCCGTTGCCGAGATCGAAAAGTGTAATGTTCGGAAATTGATCCAGGCCAGGATATTTAAAGTTGCCGGCCCCAATATTCTGCGCAAACCGATTGAATCCCAACCGGAATTCGTTATTCACCGTTGGCGAGAACGTGTGATATTCGCTGACATTCACCAGGTGGAAGGTGTTCCGGTACGGCGTGAAGAACACTCCTAACTGCGCAGCGTTGTCCAACAAATTCTCGCGATTGTAGATATACCTTCCGCGGATTTGGTCATTCTCGGAGAGATTGAAATCGATTCCCTGCACGAAGTTTGTCCAACTCTGCCATGCCGCGGGCACGATGGAGACGTTGCCGACCTCAACCTGTCCAGCAGGGCAACCGCCGTTTGCAGGAGCAACGAATGGGCTGAACGTGGTCGCACCCCCACCGGTGGTGCCATCGTACGTGATGCAATTATTAGGCGCTGCGGCAGGCGCTGTGGCTTGGGGGACATATTGCTTGAATATCCCGAGATTGGTTGCGCTGACGTTCGGATCTGAAGCAATAGCCGCCAACCCAGCAGCGGTGGGTGTTTGTACCGCTCCACCACCGACGGAAATGTAGCCCAGCGGATTACGCTCGAAGTTCGTGAAGAAGAAAAGCTTGTTCTTGATAATCGGGCCGCCAAGCGTCCCACCAAATCGATTGTTGTCTAACCGCGGATTTGACGTCAGGCCCTGTTGCACCCACGTCTGATCGACCGCATTCAGATTTCGATTTCTGAAGTACTCGTAGGCCGAACCATGGAAACTGTTGGTGCCACTCTTAACCGTCGTATTGAATTGACCTCCTGAGGAATGGCCGAACTCAGAATTGAATTGGTTCGAGAGCAGCGTGAAGTTCTCCACCGCGTCCGGGGGCACCGTAATCAGCGCACCGGTTACGGTCTTATTATTGTTGTCAACTCCCTCCACAGTGAAGTTGTTGTCGCGCGGCCGCTGTCCACCGACCGATGGGCCGACTCCAAGCCCCATGGAACTTGCGTTCGTTACACCGGGACTCAGCATCGATAGATTCAACACGCCCGCTCCAGCCCCTCCGGAGGACGTCAGCCCAAGATCTTGCGTCAAACGATCCGAGAATGTGTTTTGCAGCTGAGCGGTGGTCGTATCAACCGGTGGGGTCTCGCCACTCACCTCGACAGTGGTTGAACTAGTTCCAACTTCCAACTTGATGTTTATGTTGTTTGACTTGTTCAGTTCAACGGGTACGTTCTCGATAGTGGTTGTTTTGAAACCGGAAGATGTTGCGGATACCTTGTATGTCCCCACCGGCAAGTTGGTGAACAGATAACCTCCGGTGCCAGACGAAACTGTACTGACCCGTTGGCCAGTCGCATCGTTTAACGCTGTGACGGTCGCTCCGTTTAGTGCAGCTCCCGATGGGTCAGTCACAGTGCCAGTAAGGTTCCCACTGATGGCTTGTCCGAATGCGGCGGGCACGAGGCTGATCGCCAAGCAGACGACACTCAATGCGGCCAGTTTGAAATTCTTGTTGGCTCGAATCATCGTAGTTTTCTCCTGCAAACTTGAAACGTGTAGTCCTAAACCTTGAAGCGAACGGAACTCAAAGTAGAAATAAACCTGCGAAACAGACGAAACGGTAGAAAGACATACCTATGCCAAGACACAGCGGTGCAACTCCACTACCAAAACATGGAATGATAACAGACCATTGTTCTTAGCGATTTGTATTACTGGAACGAGGGCGGAAATTCTGAAAACGGAAGGAGTACTATTAGCGGCGTATGAATATTCGTAGGGATTTTGTCTCTTCGCCTTACCGTCTGCTCGATAGCACCAATACAAATCACAACACTGTACAATTTGTTGTGTACAGGTAGGCGACTTTCCCAGCAGGTTCGGGTTCGCAAAGAAATGGCCCCGGGTTACCGGGGCCACGAAATTTCAGCTACGTTCCTTCGGTGCTTTGTATCGTGCTCCGATCTAACTCTTGCTGATCGTTAGAACCTCAACTTTCCTTCAAACTGAATGATGCGGGCCGAAGCAGCCGCTCCTACGAACGATCCGTAAGGACTGGCTGGAGTCGACACGGCGCTCTGAATGTAGCCCACGGTCGTGTCGGGATGAAGCCATGGTGTTGCCTCGGCATCGACTGACGCCAACGCCCAGTTGGGATTCGCGAAATTCGGGTGATAAAAGAAGTTGTAGAAGTTTGCGCCTATCCCCAATTTCACCCGCTCAGTGATGTTGAAGTTCCTAATAACGCTCAGATTCATGTCGAACAAATTCGGACCACGGTACTGTGTTCTGCACTGTGGGTAGCACGTACCGCAGTGCTTCATAATCGACGTAGAAGAACGTCTTGTTCTTGAAGATCGGGCCACCGAAGTCGGCGCCCCACTGGTTGGCATTTGCGAACGGTCGCAGCGTCCCGGAATTATTCGCGAACCAATCGTTCGCGTTCATCCCTCGTCCATTCCAGTCGTACTTCACGCCCCCGTGCCAATCGTTCGTCCCCGACTTCGTGATGTACCTGACCTGTGCGCCCGCCTGCTGGCCATACTGGCCAGAATAGGGATTGGTCACTACGGTCGCTTCCTGGATCTCGTTTACACCCAGCGTGAGATTGGTGGCGCCGGAGTTGTTAATGTTGAAGAATGGATCCATGTTGTTCTCGCCGTTCACGGTGAACAGGTTCGACGTCGCCGGCATGCCGTTGACGGTCAGGTTGCCGTATTCACCTGAGGTGTTCATCGTGGCGCCGGGCGCGGTCTGCGCGATGTTGGTGAGATCGCCGCGCCCGGGTTCGGCACATCCTGCACGATGCGCTGATCGTATGTAGTGGCGGCACCGGAGGTTTCAGTGTTTACCACGGATGCTGCAGCCGTCACCTCGATTGTCTCCGAGGCCTGCCCCATCTCCAGCGTGAAATTCAACGTCGCGACCTGGCCCACGGCCACGCTGGCGTGACGCTCTTGCTTCTTGCATCCGGCTCGCTCCAAGGTCACAGAGTATTGACCGGGCTTGAGCAGTGAGAACCGGAAGTAACCCGCGTCGTTGGTGGTTGTCGTCTGAGATTCGCCGCGGTCGAGTCTGACCAATGTCACTTTGGCGTTGGCGATCACTGCCCCCGAGGGGTCACTGACCGTACCTGCAATATCTCCCGAGATGAGGGATTGGGCTAACATCGAGGGGCGCCGCCCACAGCGCGACGGCCAGCAGGGTCATTCCAATAAACAAGAATTGAATCGCTCGTCTGCGATTTTGATATGACATGGCTCTCTCCCGAGACATAGGAACTCGGCTCGCGCTGTCCCCGAAAACGAATAGAAAACTGGAAGAAGGACAATCGCGCACAAAGCAGACACCGCGAGCAAATACACGTCGCCCGGAACACCGGGGGCACGACCCCGACATCATCGTCGCGACCCGTACCAGCTCGCAGTGACGATGCACACAACCTTTTGTGATAAGGGCTGCGCACGGTTCCGCATCGAAGACTGCTAGTTGGGCAGGACCGGCACGCTCATTTACGATGAAATCCCGAACGTCATGACAGATTCCGACGCACACGCTGCGGCTTATCGCCACGGTATCGACCTTTTCAACCAGGAGAAGTTCTTCGACGCGCACGAAGTTCTGGAAGACGTCTGGCGTGACGCCCCGGAACCCGAGCGCAAATTTCTGCAGGGCCTGATTCAGGTCGCGGTCGCCTTCCACCATCACACGCGCGGAAATGTTGTTGGCTGTCTGTCGCTGCTAAACCGGGGCGGCCGAAATCTATCGCTTTACGACTCACCTCACGGCGGGATAGCCGTTTCAACTCTGTTGCAGCTGCTGAATGAGTGGAAGGATGCGGTCGCATCCGATCACCGAGTTCCGCCGTTTCCAAAGCTGCAAGTGGACTTCTCGTCGCTTTAGTAGGTGGGACGCTTGAGCATTCCTCAACCTGCTAGAATTTTCTCTGTCTCGTGACTCAACCTTCTAGTTCGAAGACGGGCGCCGAACCGCGGCTTGCCTCGGTTCCAATGCTCGATCTCACACGCCAGTACGCGCAGATTCGCGAGGAAGTTCTGGCCGCCATCGAGCGAGTCTGCTCATCGCAACATTTCATCCTCGGCGCCGAAGTCGAGATGCTCGAGCGGGAGGTTGCGGCATTTGTCGGTGCGGCCGATGGTGTTGGATGCGCCTCCGGAACGGATGCGCTATGGCTCGCCCTCCTAGCGGTGGGCGTACAGCCCGGCGATTCAGTTATCACCACCGCGTTCAGTTTCTTCGCTTCCGCAAGCGCCATTGTGCGAGCCGGCGCCCGTCCGATCCTCATGGACGTCGAACCTCACACGCTCAATCTCGATCCGGCGAAAGTGGAAGCGTACTTGCGCGCGGAAGGGCCAACAGGCTTGCGCGCTTTGCTTCCGGTGCACCTTTACGGCCAGTGCGCGCAAATCGACGCCTTCGAGCGCCTTGCCCGCGAATTCGATCTCGCCATCGTGGAAGACGCCGCTCAGGCTATCGGCGCTGCTTGGCACGACCGTCGTGCCGGATCTTTAGGCGCAACCGCTGCTTTCAGTTTCTATCCGACGAAGAATCTCAGCGCATACGGCGACGCTGGTCTCGTCACGACGAATAATCCGGAAATGGCGGAGCACATGCGACGCTTGCGTAATCACGGGAGCCCGCGTCGCTATCTGCACGAAGAACTCGGCTGGAATTGCCGCCTCGATGCGATTCAAGCGGCCATCCTGCGGGTCAAACTCCCGCGGGTCGAAAAATGGAATCAGCAGCGTCGCGAACACGCCGCCACTTACGATCGATTGTTAACACAGTCCGGACTTACGTCCGCAACCATCGATTCACCGATTCGGCCGCTAGGTACAACGCCGCACGCACAGCACGTCTATCATCAATACGTAGTGCGCGCTAAGCGCCGCGACGACTTGCGCTTGTTCCTCTCGGACCGCAAGATCGGTACCGAGATTTACTACCCAATTCCGATCCATCTCCAGCCGGTTTTTGCGTATCTGGGATATCGCGAAGGCGACTTGCCCGAATCCGAGAGTGCTGCGCGAGAAGTGCTGGCTCTACCGATGTTCCCCGAACTCACCGACGAGGAACAGCAATGGGTCGTGGAGAGCATTGCGGAGTTCTATTCGTAGCGCTTCGCTAGCAGCTTTCCGCTATCTGCTCTCAGCCTTCTACTCCGCGCTATCTCAACAGCGGTACGGTTACCGTGTTTGAGAGGCGTAGTCTCCAAAGCCGGGTACAAACTCTATTTCTGATGACAGCAAGCTGAAGGCTGAGAACTGAAAGCTGACAGCTGAAAGCTGAGAGCTGTCTCACTGCAAACACTTCCCCATAAAGTCGACCAGGTCTTTCTTCATCTTCTGGTGCGAGCCGCTGTCGACGTAGACCATGTGTCCCGCTTCGTAAGTTTCATACGAGATGTTCTTGCGGAAGTTCGGTCCCAGATCCAGGTGATCGACGGAATAGTTTGCCGCGTAATAAGGCGTCGCGAGGTCGTAGTAACCCTCCATCACGAGCACTTTCAGATACGGATTCTTCACCAGCGCCGCGCGCAGTCCCGGCCCCGTATTCGGATAGCCCCTGGTCGCCTC
>Ga0126381_100003493_pt1 | contig 17057 bp, 17 predicted proteins | sample PanSoiMetPlot_28_FD_96465 | JGI IMG/M metagenome (GOLD analysis project Ga0126381, IMG submission 96465) | Tropical forest soil microbial communities from Panama - MetaG Plot_28 | ecosystem: Environmental > Terrestrial > Soil > Tropical forest > Bulk soil | place: Panama | collected 2016-02-17 | reverse complement strand
CCCAGGCTTCAGCGCCTCGGCGTGGCTCGCGCCCCCGGCCATGACGATCCATCCTGACTGCAGCGGCTCTTCGGCTTCGGCTGCGAACCGCGCCGCGGCGACCAGCGACCGAAGAGGATGACCGAGGATCGCTGCCGTCGAACCGACGAGCACCGGGTTTCCGTTGAACGAGACGACGATCCCCAGATTGGAAAAATCGACATCGGGGCTGTGCCACGCGCCGACCACAAAGCCGGAGGACGATGAATTGTCGGCGACCACGTCGGTCAACGAGAACTTGAACGCCTTGTAACGGGAGTCGATGATCTCGATTGCCGGCGCGACGGCCTCCACCGCCGAGAGCGCTTGCAGCGGCGTCACCGTGCCGACCAGCTCGCTCTTGAGGAGAAAAGCGATCTCCGGTTCGATGCGCGGATGCACATAGCGTTTGAACGAGGTCGGACCGCCGTCCTCGACCACCATGGCGTCGGTGAGACGGCCCCAGATCATGTCGTGCACGCCCATCTGGACCATCTTGTCGCGGCTGGTGAAGCCCATCTTGATGCCGACCTGCTTTTCACCGCGCCCGAAGCGCCGTCCTACGCTTTGCTTCTGCACGGCGTAGGCTTCCTCGAGCGTGATCGCCTCGCTGAGCTGCGGGATTTCCTTTGCGTTCCTGGCGGCGTCGTCGACGCGCTCGGCGAGTGCCGTGATGTCAGCCATGGCCTTCTCTCCCTCTCTCGCCTGTGGCAGCGAATGCGACGCGAACCGAGCCCAGTCCATTGATGCGTGTATCGAGCACATCGCCCGCGGAGACTCCGACCATCGGCCCGAGCGCGCCGCTCATGATGATGTCTCCGGCTTTCAGCGGGCTGCCGACGTCGACCATGGTGCGGGCGAGCCAGAGCGCGGCGTTGAGCGGGTGGCCGAGGCAGCCTGCGCCGGCACCCACCGAGACAGGTTCGCCACGTCGCTCCATCACCATCCCGCACAGGCGCAAATCAAGCCCGTCGAGCTTGCGCGGCTCGGCACCCAGCGCGAACAGTCCCGACGAAGCATTGTCGGCGATGGTGTCGAGCAGCTTGATGTTCCACTTGTCGATCCGGCTGCCGACGATCTCCACCGCCGGCAGGGCATAAGCCACCGCTGAGATGAGGTCGCTGAGCGTAATGCCCTTGTGCTTCAGATCGCGCTCGAGCACCAGCGCCACCTCGGCTTCAACCTTGGGTTGCAGGACGCGGCCAAGCGCGACCTCTTCGCCATCGTAGAGCGCCATGTCGGCGAACAGCATCCCAAAGTCGGGCGAATCCACGCCGAGCTGCTTTTGCACCGACTTGGAAGTGAGCCCGATCTTGCGCCCCACCAGCCGCCTGCCCTTCTTGAGATGATGGGCCGTGTTCACCTTCTGCACCGCATAGGCCGCCGCGACACCGCCGGCGGCGATGTCGTCGCGGATCGGCGCGATCGCGACCCCGGTTTCCTCGGCTTTGCGAAGGCGCGCCGCGACCGCCTGGATTTTCTTGGCGTCTACTTTCATTTTTCCCCCACGAGGCTTCCTGCGCATGCCAGATAGCGTTGCGCCAGCATACGGGTTCCATCCAGATACACTATCACTCTAGGTGCAGTGCGGAAGTGCCGTCACCTAACCAAAGTTGGGGCCCGCGTTCTGCTCACCCACGGGAGGGTTCCCTTCCAATCGGCCGGCGCAACCTAGATCAGTCCGAGACGGCGGCCCTTCGCTGCGGCGGCGGTGCGATTATGGACTTTCAATTTGCTGAAGATCTGGTGTAGATGCCATTTGGTGGTTCCTACCGTGATCGAAAGCTTGTTGGCAATCTGCTGATTGGACAGGCCGAGATTGATGAGACGAAGGGCCTTGATCTGCCGCGCAGTCAGTGGCTTTTCTGCCATTGCTTGCCCACTCCTTCGGCGGGCAATGAGCCGCGCCGACGAAAATCGTCAACTGGTCAAACGCGTTCGCGAGTTCGCCTGCAAGGTAATCGCACGGCGCAACGCGGACTGTAGGCCTCCCGGCGCCGCGGCGTCACCTATCGATGGTTAGGAAACCCTGACGTGGAACGCGCCGTCCTCATTCCGCTCATCGTCGCCTGCGCCCTGTTCATGGAGAACATGGACTCGACGGTGATCACCACGTCGCTGCCGGCGATTGCCGCCGACATCGGAGAGAATCCGCTCGCGCTCAAGCTGGCGCTCACCTCGTACCTGGTGAGCCTGGCCGTCTTCATCCCCATCAGCGGCTGGGTCGCCGACCGCTACGGTTCGCGCACGGTATTCGCTACCGCCATCATGGTTTTCATGGGCGGCTCGTTGTTATGCGCGGTGTCGACCTCCCTTACCGCGTTTGTGCTGTCCCGCTTTCTGCAAGGTATCGGAGGCGCGATGATGGTGCCCGTCGGGCGCCTCGTTCTCATGCGCGCCGTGCCTAAGCACGAATACGTGGCCGCGCTCAACTATCTCACCATTCCGGCGCTGCTCGGACCGGTGATCGGCCCGGCGCTTGGCGGTGCGATAACCTTGTACTTTCACTGGCGGTGGATTTTCATTATCAATCTGCCGATCGGGTTCCTCGGCCTGTTTCTGGTGTACCGGTTCATCCCCAACCTGCGCGAATCGACGGTGCCCCCTTTCGACTGGCGCGGCTTCGCGCTCTCCGGCTTCGGCTTGTCGACGCTGATGCTCGGCCTGTCCGCGCTGGGGGGACATCTGCTGTCTTCCATGGCGACGGCAGCCAGCATCGGCGCGGGCGCGATCGTGCTGGCGACTTACGTGGCACACGCGCGGCGCACCGCGCATCCGGTGCTCGATCTCAAGCTACTTGGGATTCCGACTTTTTTCAACGGAGTGGCTGCCGGTTCGCTGTTTCGCATCGGCGTCGGCGCTACGCCGTTCCTGTTGCCGCTTTTGCTTCAGCTCGGCTTCGGGCTCAACCCTTTGCAGTCGGGCTTGTTGACCTGCGCCAGCGCCGTCGGGGCGATGTTCATGAAGACGTTGACGGTAGCGATACTCAGGCGCTGGGGTTTTCGGCAAGTGCTTTCGGTCAACGGAGTGCTCGCCGCAGCGGGCGTCGCCACCTACGCGTGGTTCACCGCAACGACGCCTCACCTTGTGATCATTCTGGTCCTGCTCGTCTCGGGATGCTCTCGCTCGTTGCAGTTCACCGCACTGCAGGCGCTCTCGTTCGCCGACACGACGCGACAGAGCATGAGCCAGGCAACGAGCATTTCGAGCATGGTGCAACGGCTCACCCAGAGCCTGGGCATCGTCATCGGCGCCTATGCACTCGGACTATCCAGCCTGGCGCAAGGCCATGACTCGATCGTCGCCGCCGATTTTCCGCCGGCGTTCATCGTAATCGCGGCGCTCGCCGTGCTCCCCGTCCTGTTTCACCGGCGGCTGGCGCATGCCGCCGGGACCGAGGTGTCAGGACACGCGCCGAAGTAGCAACAGGTCCGCGGACCGGGCCGCTAGACTTTGAAGCCCTGCAGTGTCTCGGGCGCGAACAGCTCCTCCGGAGCGAGCAGGCGCTTGGACAAGCCCTGCTCGTGGTGGTAACGCAAAAAGGTCGCCAGCGTCTCGCGATTGCGATCGAGCCCGTACGGCCAGTAGTCGTCTCCCATCAGCGCGCGCGCCTCCTCGACGTGCGCCGTCAACCAGGGAAGCATCGACTTGAGCGCAGCGGTCACGCCGAGATCCTCATATGCACGTTGCTGCGCCTCGGCAAAGGCCTTGAGGAGCGCGCGTGCGATCCACCGGTTGCGCTCATAGGTTTCGCGCCGGATCACGACGGTATGCATGATGGGAAATATGCCGGTCTTGCGGAAATAGTCCTGTTCGACCTCGCGGTAGTTTTCGAACAAGCGCCGGACCTTGCCGCTGCCGGCTGTAAAGGTCGACGGCATGCGCGCCGTGTGCAACGCATCGATCTCGCCGTTCGCGAGCATGGCGGAGAGCGTCTGTGCCGGGCCAATCGGCTCGATCCTGATGGTGGGCGGAAGCGAGAGAGCGATCTTTTCGGAGCGCCCCGTCTCCTCCAGGCCTCCGGTGCAGTAGGTGACGCTGTCGATCGGCACGGCATAGTGCTCGGCGAGAATTCCGCGTATCCAGACCGGCGCAGTCATCTGGTACTCGGGCGTCCCTACCCGCTTGCCTTTGAGGTCGCCTGGCGAGCTAATGCCGGCGTCGACGTTCACGTAGATGCACGAATGCCTGAAAAAGCGCGATGGAAAGACGGGAATCGCCACGAACGGGGGCGGATCGCTGAACATGGACACAGCGTAGGACGACAGCGACATCTCCGCGGCGTCGAACTCGCGGTGGCGAAGCATGCGGAAAAAAGTCTCCTCCACCGGCATGCTCAAGTAGGTGAGATCGATGCCCTCAGGCTGGACTGAGCCCTGCATCAGAGCCCGTGTGCGATCGTAGTTCCAGCAAGCGAGCGAGAGTTTGAGCTTGGACATGTCGATTTCCGTCGGAGGCGGCGGAATCCTAACAACAACTGGTGTCGCCAATCAATCAAGACCGGCGAGCAATCAGCTGGAAGTAGAGCGAGGTGCGCCTGCGCGAGGGCCGCAGCCGACGCAATCTCCGGCGCGGCCCTTCAGGCCGACGCAGCGGGCTACTACGAGGCGATCCGCTTTAGGCCGGATCGAAAACCGGAATGCTGCGCGCTGTCGGGGCCGCTTCTGTGATATTGGGCGTCGCGTACTCGATAAAGCTGTCGGGCAGTGCGCCGCCCCAATACACGCCGGTGCCGCGTTCGTCCTCGTCCCAGGTCACAGGCTCCCAATCCGGCGACAGCACGAGGTAGCTGCCGGAGTAGATTTCGACGCGATTGCCGCCCGGCTCGTAGGAGTAGAGATAGAACGCCTGGGAGTTGTTGTGCTTGGAAGGCCCCGCTTCGATGAAAATGCCGTTCTCGCTGAGCACGTCTGCTGCTCGCAGCACATCCTCGCGCTGATCGACCCACATCGAGATGTGATGCAGGCGGCCGCTCGCGCCCTTGACGTCGACCACGTACGCAAGTTGATGATGCACGGCGTTGGGGCTCAGCCACGAGCCGAGCTCGAAGGTTCCCCGCTCGAATCGCACCGTTTCGCGAAGCTGAAAGCCGAGCAGCTCCTCGGCGAAGCGGCGGTTGGTCACTACGTCCTTGCACAGCAATGCGAGATGGTCGGTACGTCGCACGCACGCTCCGCGGGCGGTATATTTTTGTGGCAGGTTCTTCAACGTCGAGCGCAGATCGTCCGGAGCCGAATACTTCTGCTCCTCGTAGTACACCGCCATGTGGTGGCCGTCCGGGTCGCGAAAGTGGTACGTGGGGCCGCGGCCGAAATCCTTTTCGCTCCAACGCTCGCCCAAGCCGTGCGCCTGCAATACAGCGACCCTGCGCTCGAGCGCTGCGGGGCTCGCTGCCCGCCAGGCGATGGTCCCGACGCCGGCCTGCTTGGCGGCGGTCAGTTTGAGCGTGCTCACGGCGAAGTCGCCGTATCCACGCAGGTACACGGAGTCGCCTTCGGCGTCGGCGACTTCCATCCCAAGCACATCCTTGAAATACCATAGGCTCCGATCCGCCTTTGGCGTCAGGAGCTCGATGCTTCCCAGGGTTGCGATATCGCGAACGAACTCGGCAGCAGCCATGAACATCTCCCCGCGGCACCAGCCGCTTTTCGATTCGGCATAGTGTCGATGCACTGTGGCTGCCTGGATTTGATTTCAGTCAAACAAAACCAAACAGGACGGCAATAAGGTCGGCGAACGGGCCTTGGCTGCGGCGTCGGATGCCAGCGGCGTTGGCAGACTCCCAATTCCGAAACCCGCCACCGCCGCAATTCCAACGGCGAGGATTGCCGCTCCAACCAGGAGGATTGCGAGCGCTTCAGAAACCCAAGGATCGTTTGACCGCAGTCAGCCGACGAGGCGAGCGAAGGCGGCTGAAGACGTCGAGGGCGATTGGCACCGTGGTCAGCGCGCCGATGGTCAGGAGGGTCCAGCCAATCGCTTTGCGCCGGTCATCCCGCAAGTAGCCGGCGAGCAGTAATCCTATTCCAGCACCTGCCATGCCTCGGGTCGCCGCAATGAAACCCAGCTCCGGCAATGCTATGTCGAATCGTTTCACGACGCCTCCTTCGGGTTCGTCACGCAAAATTCGACAAGGCCTGAGGTGCGGTGTTCCGAGGTGTCGAGCGATATCGGGCTCTTTCAGCGTCCTCGCACCAAATTTGCGTCACAGCGATCAATCCTAACTTCCAGCGAGGAAAAATCGCCGCGTCCGCCGTTTCAACGATCCGACGAAACGTACTGGCCGTTTTTACAAAATCGGCGTTTTAAGGGATGCGTCGGGCTTGCAAGATCTTCGATGCAGCGGAGATCGACCGCGTGTCTGACGTCGCGGCGTGGCCATCCTTCGCTGGTTCTCTTGTATCGTATACTCGGCAGCATAAGCCATGGCTGCCGGTCGCGCCGGTGCCTGGTATTCCAGAAAACGATCTCGTCCAGCGGAGGTTACTCATGCTGAGCTCGGCCAGGTGTCCTTGCATTCTGTTCGCGGCCGCCATTCTTTGGTCGATGAGCTTTGCCGGCGATGCCGTCGCGGCCGACAAGGTGGTTATTACCTTTGCCAATTGGGCCGCGGCCGAAGCAACGACCAAGCCCGCGATCGATCAGGTCATCGCCGAGTTCGAAAAAACGCATCCGGACATCCAGATCAAGAGCGAGGCGATCTCCTTTTCGGAAATTGCCCGGCAGCTCGCGCTTCGGGTCAAATCCGGCAATCCACCCGATGTCGCACAGCTCGCCGGCAACGACACCTTCGTGGTCGCCGCGACGGGTAAGCTCGAGCCGCTCGGTCCGTACCTAAGCGCCGATTTCAAGTCGCAATTGAAGCCCGACGCGATTAGTGGATTGCAGTATCAGGACAAGCTGATCGCGCTGCCGTGGACACTCGCTCCGGCCGGCTTCTGGTACAACAAGGCGGTGATGGCCAAGGCGGGACTCGACCCCGAGAAGCCGCCCAAGACCATCGAGCAACTGACGGCAGCGATGGCGGCGATAAGAAAGAGTCAGCCGGACGTGATTCCGCTTGCGATCGACACGACCAACCGGCCGTTTGCGCTGCAGTCGAACTGGCCATGGATGGCGACATTCGGCGCGACGCCGCTTGCCGGCAGCAAAGGACGGGCCGACTCGCCCGAGATGAAGCGCTACCTGACATGGATGCGCGACCTCGCCAAGAACGGCTATATCGATCCGGGTCGCAAGATCGGCGAGTTCCGCCCGCTCGCGGCGCAGGACAAAGTTGCCTTCATCTGGGATCAGGTCCTGCTGCAGGGCGTGATCCAAAGCGTGAACAAAATGCCGGACGCGGACTTCTATCGCCATTGGGGCGTGACGGTGGAGCCTACCGGCCCGAGCGGCAAATCGTATTCGTTCGAAGGCGGCCACCAGCTCGTTATGTTCGCCGACTCTGCGCAGAAGAAGGCGGCGTGGACCTTCATCCAGTATCTCGCTGCATCACCCGAAGCGATCAAGACTTACACGCTCGGACCCGGATCGTCGCTGCCGCCGCTCAATGCCGCGCCGAATCCGGAGCTTGCCGCCAAGCTGGCCACCCCGATCTACAAAAGCTTCACCGCCACGATCATCCCCACCTTGACCACGCCGCCATTCGGTCCGGCCTTCGCGACCGGCTCCTCGGCGATCATGGCCGGTGTGCAACAGGCGGTGACCGGTTCGGAGCCCATCGACCAGATCGCAAGCTCGATCCAGCAGCAGCTGGATCGGCAATGACGGCAAGAATTGACTGGCGATGATGACCCGCGCGGCAGCGCTGCCTGCGCGGAAGATCGCCCGGCGCGACACGGGAAAATTGCCGTGGCTCGATCCGATGGTCACGCCATCGCTCGGCGTGCTCGCCATCGTCGTCGGCTATCCGATCGTCTATACGCTTGTTCTGTCAGTTCAGGATTACAACCTCCTCAGCGCCGAGCAGGCGCGCTTTGTCGGCGCTGGCAACTACGGCAGGCTGCTGAGCGATCCGATCTTCTGGAAGGCGCTCGGCAATACCGCTATCTACACCTTCGGCAGCGTTGCGGTGTCGGCCCTGCTCGGACTCGCACTGGCGCTGCTCACTGAGAACCTAGGCGGTCGCCGCGGCCGTCTGACGCGTGCTCTGCTGCTCACGCCATGGGCGGTGCCTTTTGTCGTCGTCGCCTTCCTGTTCCGTTACATGTATTTGCAAAACGGCGGCGCGATCAACGCCCTGCTCCTTGGCGCCGGCGTCGTAAGCGCGCCCGTTTCCTGGCTCAATGTGTCGACCCTGGCCATGCCTGCCGTCATGGTCACCAATATCTGGGCAATGACGCCATTCTTTGTCCTCGTGCTAAGTGCGGCTCTCGCTGGCATTCCCAATGAGGTGATCGAATCGGCGCGGGTCGATCGCGCGCGCACGTTGAGCATGATCTTCCACATCAAACTGCCTTTCCTGCGCAACGCATTGCTCATCAGCAGCCTGCTCATGATCATCGGCAACTTCAATGATTTCGCGAAGATCTGGGCGATGACTCAAGGCGGACCGGGCTACAGCACGACCACGCTGGTGATCTATGTCTATCGGCAGGCGTTCGAGAACTTCGCCTTCGGCTACGCCTCGGCGATAGGAGTCGTCTGGCTGCTGCTGCTGCTCGCCTTTGCTATCGCCTACCTGCGCGCACTGCGCATGGACTGACCATGGAAGCTCGCCCGCGATCCGCGCCTGCCCCGTCCGCGACTAGGCGGGAGCATCGCGCGTTTTTTGGTTCCCGACCCGAAAACATCGTGAGGACCGTCGCCATCCTGCTCGCGCTCGTATGGAGCCTTGCTCCTGTTTACTGGATGGCCGCCACCTCGCTCAAGACCGAACTCGAAGCCGCGAGCCTGAGCCCGACCCTGTGGCCGCACCACGCCACCTTCGCCAACTATCTCGGCCTATGGGGCGGGTCGCTGCCTTTCGCGTCCTTCTTCGCCAACACACTGTTCACCTGTCTTGCGACGGCGGTGATTGCCGTTCTGATCGCGACGCCCGCCGCTTACGCGCTGTCGCGCGCACGGTTCCGTCTGCGCGCATCGATCGGCTACGGCATGCTCATTTTCCGCATGCTGCCGCTGGTGGTGCTCCTCGCGCCACTCTACCTTCTCCTTCTGCATGCACGGTTGCTCGATTCATCAGCCGGATTGATCGTCGGCTTCACCACGTTCGGCCTTCCCTTTGCGGTGTGGATGCTCAAGAGCTTCATCGACGCCGTTCCGATCGAAATCGAGGAAGCCGCGCGAATCGACGGCTATCCCCGCTGGCAGATCCTGCTCAGGGTCGTCGCGCCGCTCATCCTTCCCGGGCTCACCACCACCGGCACGTTCGTGTTCATGGAAGCGTGGAACAACCTGATCTATCCGCTCACCTTTGTCACCACGCTGGAAAAGCAGACGCTGCCTGCGGCACTGGTGCTCACCTTCACCGGACAGTTCAAGACCGATTGGGGTGGCATGATGGCTGCCGCCACGGTGACGACGCTGCCGCTGATGATCGCTTTCTTTGCCGTACAGCGGTCGATGGTTCGTGGACTGACGTCGGGAGCCGTCGCGGGGGCGTGACCGCGCGGATCGACATCTGCCAAGTCGCGCCTTGGGCATCGACCGAAGACCGATGGCTAGCATTTCCCTCCGCAATGTCGAAAAACGCTACGGCGACGTCGTGGCGCTTTCCGGCTGCTCTCTCGAAATCGCCGACCACGAATTCGTCGTTCTGGTCGGACCTTCGGGGTCAGGCAAGACGACGCTCCTTCGCATCATCGCCGGACTGGAGCACCTGACGGCGGGAGAGCTGTATTTCGACCAGGGCCTCGTCAACGATGTCGATGTCGCCGACCGCGACATCGCGATGGTGTTCCAGAACTACGGCCTCTATCCGCACATGTCGGTGTATGACAACATGGCCTTCGGCCTGCGCCGCCGCGGACTCGCCGCCGAGGAGATCGACAAGCACGTACGTCGCACGGCAAAGATGCTCAACATCGAAGCACTGTTGAGCCGCCGTCCACGGCAGCTTTCAGGCGGGCAGCGCCAGCGCGTGGCACTGGGACGCGCCATCGTGCGCGATCCGGCGGTGTTCCTGCTCGATGAACCACTCTCCAACCTCGACGCCCATCTGCGCGTCCAGATGCGGGCGGAAATCCTCAAGGTCCATCGCGCGGTCACCGCCACCGCCGTCTACGTCACCCATGACCAGGTGGAGGCGCTGACGATGGGCGACAGGATCGTTGTGATGAACGAGGGCCGGATTCACCAGGTCGGCACGCCTGGCGAGCTCTACGACGCGCCGGTCGACAAGTTCGTGGCGTCGTTCATAGGAACGCCGGCCATGGGTTTCGTCACTTGTCGCATCAGGCGTTCAGCGAATGGCATTGAACTGTTTACAAACGCAGGACGCATCGACGTTTCTCCGCAGCAGGAGCACATCCTGGAACGTGCCGGCGCCGACAGCGTCATTGTCGGGGTCCGCCCGGAGAGTCTCGCGGTGGTGGCTGAAACAACGGAGTTGACCAGCGACGCGACGCTTCGCGGCACAGTCGAGGCGGTCGAGTTGCTTGGCGCGGAACAATATGTTCACGTGACAACCGACGGCGGTCACCTGACTGTGCGTGTAGCCCGGAGCCATCGGATCATAGTGGACGAAGCCGTCACTCTTACGGCCGCGACCCGAGACCTGCACCTGTTCGATCAGCAGACGGGAGCGGCTTTGCGCTGAGCGGCCTCGCCGTAAGTGACCGCCTGGCGTCTGATGCGCCTACCCCTCGATGGCTGGCGCGAGATGTATCAGTGCCGATGCCTATGATGCACGTCGGGGTAATGAGGATGCGCGTGCAGCACCGGCTCGTGTACGTGCACGTGGGCGTGAGGCTCGCGTCCGTCCCATGCGAAATCGTGATCGTGCCGGTGATGCTCATCGTGGTAGTGTGCGTGCACGTGTTGTTGATACTCGTGAGCGTGCAGGTGCACGTGTCGCTCGGTGAGATGCAGCCACACCCCTGCCGCCATCAACACGCCGGCGCAGACGAGTTGCCAAGTTACGGCGTCGCCACTTAACGCAATCGCGAGACCAGCGCCGACAAAGGGAGCGATCGAAAAATAGGCGCTGGTTCGCGCGGTCCCGAGATCGCGCAAGGCAAGCACGAACAGCGTGAGGCTGATCCCATAGCCAGCGAGCCCTACCAGCGCTGCTTCGGCCGTGACGGTCATGGGTGGGATTGGGGCACCGATGAATATTGCGATTGCAATGTTTACCACTCCGGCGATCAGACCCTTGATGCAGGCGATGAGCATCGCGTCGCTGGTTGACACTTTGCGCGTCAGATTGTTGTCGATCGCCCAGCACAGACAGGCCCCACCAATGAGCAGCGTTCCTGACGACAGCGCAAGCATCCCTGGCGCCCATGCAAGCACAAACCCGCCCGCCACGATGAGAGCCATGCCGCCCGCGATACGGCGGTCGAAGTTCTCCCTGAAGGCAAACCACGCCAGGCAAGCGGTAAACACCGATTCGAGGTTCAGCAACAACGAGCTAACAGACGCAGGCGTGGATACCAGACCCAACATCAGCAACACAGGCCCGATCACCCCACCGAACAGTATGGCCAGCGCAAACCATCCGACGTCTTGGCCGCGCGGCCAGGCCATGCCCCCTGGTCCGCTCGCCCTCGTCCCTACTAAGCGGCGGAGCAGAATTACAATGGACAGCCCGATTCCCGAACCGATGTAAAACAAGCCCGCAAGCAAAACCGGCGGAATCTCGCCGACCAATGTTTTGGCAAGCGGTGTGCTCGCGCCGAAAAGGACCGCGGCTGCCAGCGCGTTTACTATGCCTCTGCCGGAGTGCATGTCGCATGATGCGCGGACCCCGACGCGGACCACAAGCGTTTCGCAATGCAGCAAGCACCCCATTGACGACCGAGGCGGGGACCTCCATTAGTCTCGGGAACGGCACGAAGGGCGCCTTCATCTAATGTGTTCAGGGACGACTGAGGAGTCGGAATGATCCAGCAGGAAATAGCCGCACTCGCGGCGGATGACGACGTGAGCCTTGCGCGCCGGATCGCCGAGCGCGACGAGCGCGCGTTCGAGATCGTGATGCGCGCGCACAACAGGCTTCTCTACCGCGTCGCGCGCTCGATCCTCAAGGACGACGAAGAAGCCGAGGATGCGGTGCAGGAGGCCTATCTGGCTGGGTACCGAAATATCGGCAGTTTTCGTGGTGGGGCCAAGCTGTCGACGTGGCTCACGCGCATCGTCATCAACGAGGCGTACGCGCGCCTGCGCAAGCAAAGGCACGCAGGCGTCGTCTTGCCCCTGGAAGCGGCTCGGCCGGCAAGTGGATACGGCGAGCGCCAACCCGAAGAGGGATTCATGTCCGACCAGAGCGAACGACCGGAAAACGCCGCCCTGCGCGCCGAACTCCGACAATTGCTGGAACGTCGCATCGACGCGTTGCCTGAGCAGTTCCGGACAGTGTTCATCCTGCGCGACATCGAGGAAATGTCGGTCGAAGAGACCGCGGAATGCCTCGATCTGCCGGCGGCGACCGTGCGGACTCGGGCGTTCAGAGCGCGTGCGCTGCTGCGCGAGTCGCTCTCCCGCGATATCGACGTCGCTACAGCAGATGCTTTCGCATTTGCCGGCAAGCGTTGCGATCGGATTGTATCTGCCGTGCTGGATCGCATGCGCGGCACTGCATTGGGAGGAACGCCGGGAGATCCGGCATAGCTTGTTAATCAACAACGACTGGAGGTACTCATGAAATCACCGATGATTGTTTTCGCAACCACGCTGCTCCTGGCGGCCGGCGGTGTCCTGGCACAGGGTGCCGCGCCCCCTGCCGCAGCGCCGATGCCCGCCGCGGGTCCGACCGATCCGCAGATCGCACACATCGTCGTCACCGCCAATCAGGTAGATATCGATGCCGGCAAGCTGGCGGAGTCCAAGGGAGGCAGCAAAGAGGTCAAGGACTTCGGCAAGCAGATGGTCACCGACCATAGCGGAGTCAACAAGCAGGCGGAAGCGCTGGTCACCAAGCTCAAAGTCAAACCGGAAGACAACCCGACCAGCGAGAGCTTGAAAAAGGGTGGCGAGGAGAACCTCAAGAACCTGAAGGGGCTCAATGGCGCGGCGTTCGACAAGGCGTATATCGACCACGAGGTCGCGTACCACGAGCAGGTGCTCGATGCGATCGACAAAGTACTCGTCCCCAACGCAAAGAATGAAGAGCTGAAAGGTCTGATCGTCAAGGTGCGTCCGGCCTTTGTCGCACACCTGGATCACGCGAAGATGATTCAGTCCAAGCTTGCCAAGGCAGGGTGAGCGGATCCCTGTCGTGAAAACACCAGCGAGAGTAGCGGGACAACTGACCGCTGCAGCAGTTTATGCAGCGGTCTGGTTGTTCCTCGCAAGCGGCGGAATCGCTCCAGCACTCGCCGCGCAGGCGGCCACGCACACCGTTGTCATTGACGGCCTTAAATATGAGCCGGAGACGGTGAAGGTGAAGCGCGGCGATACCGTCGTGTGGATCAACAAGGACCCCTTCCCGCACACCGTCACTTCCAAGGGCGCGTTCGACTCGCACGAGATTGCTGCCGGCAAGTCGTGGAAATACACGCCGCGCAAGGCGGGCGAATACGCCTACATCTGCACGCTGCACTCGAATATGAAGGGGACGCTCAAGGTCGAATAAGGTGTAGAAGGCTGGATTCGACCTGACGGGATATTGCAGGATTTGTTAGGGATAGCGGCCATCGATGGAGGGGCCAAAGCCGGCCATGAAGCCGTCGGACGCAGAGACTTGTCGGTAGACTGCACAGCCAATGCGGCAACGTCGGCATCACAGTAGAGGTGTCACCGCTATTCGGGTTCTTTGATGGCGATGAATAGCGCGATGAGTAGGATCGAGCCCAAGTAGCGATAGGCGGTATTCAGCACCAAGCCGCCCATCGTATTTGAACGCCACAACTCGAACCAATCTTCGGCGATCACGGTGAACCCGCCAAATAGCATAATGGCAAAGCTACCACAGCCCGCCAGTGCAAGATTCTTGGCGGCTACGAACTCTGCACCGCTCGCACTGCGCGCACTCCACATGCGCGAGACGGTGACGGTACAAAGCGCGGCGGCAGTTAGATATCCACCTACGATCCAGACCGCACCCAACCAACTCAACGGTGTGCTGCTTACTGCTTTCCAGCTGGCCGCACCGCCCTGCCAACTGGTCATTGAGGTCACTGCAGTCACGGAATCGACGGTACTGGACCAATTGATTAGATCGAAGATGCCGCCCAGAAAGCCGAATACGGCTACTGCGCCAGCGAGTACGATCTTTACGATGCGCACTATCATCCCCTTCTCCTTCCTTTTGTCAGTGCGCGCAACCGGCTGGACATGGAGCGATCGTTACGGGGTGCTAGTCGCCCTCGCTACGTCAGACAGCAACGGCGTTGCTTCGGGATTTGTCACGGTCTTTCGGATCAGAATGTCGGTTGGCAATACGTTAGCCCGCCCGTAAAACGCATCATTCCATGGCACGTTGGTGTTCACGATGGTGCCATTTAGATTGACGCCACCGTACAAGCCCTTTGCGCGAGTAAATGCGACGAGATCGGCCGTGATCGTTGACTGTGCCCCTGCACCTACCGGCCCCACCGCGATGCTGACATCGCCACCGATCTTGAACGACGTCGACAGAAGGGAATTGAGACCCTGCTCAGTCATGACCACGATCACGGCCTCGGACACGTCCACTCCAGCCTGGAATCCGACACTCGCGGTGATAAGATCGTAGAATGCAGGGCCTACCCACGTGCGCCCGTCCCTGGCTACGAGCACGGCGCGACCCCCCGATCCACCAACGATGAACCCGGCTCGTACAATTTGCGGAGCAATCAACACGCCTTTCGCGCGATTCAGGTTTTGTTGAATCCACGTTTGGTCGGGATCGCGGAGGAAGTTGATTAATGTGACCCGCGCCTCGGAGACGAGCCTAACGGCTTCTAAGGTCGACACCGATTGCATGCTCGAGCACGCGGTGATGCCCCAGGAAACTAGAGCGCAGATCATCATCCGGCCAATGTATTGAAAGCGCTTGAGACCAACCGCGACGTGCAGCTTGCACATGACGCCTCCCTAGGATGTTTGGATTACGGCTCGTATCGTCGGAAGCCACCGGCAATCCTATGCCTGCCGACGAGCGACGCCAAGCTGCTGGCGTGGCGACAGTTAGCGTGGAGTGAGTACCACTGGGGCCGGGGACATTGCCGGATTTTGTTAGGGATAGCGGCCATCGATGGAGGGGCCGGAGCCGGCGAGAACTGGACGTCGCGGGTGTAGATTGGTCCGCGGATCCTCGGTCTAATCGGGGGCGACCTTGAGAATGCTTCCCCCCATCGGGTCGATGACATACGCCGTCGCGCCTTCGGCGGCGATCACCGAACGTGCTCCCTTCGCCGTCGGCAAGGTTGCGACCGAAGTCATGGCACCGCGGTCGTCGACCTTCGCGACGGTTAGAGTCCCAGCGACCGAGGCAGCCGCATAGAGTCTTTGTTCGCGTGTGGCGTAATCAATGTTGTCGAGACCGTCACCGGTGTTGATAGAACCGAGGACTTTGCTTCGAGCGACATCTAACGCGATGACCCGATCGGAGCAGGCGACGAATAGAAACTGGCGCACCTCGTCGAGCGCGACGCCGTGGGGCTCAGCGCAACCCGAGTGCCAGCGCGAAACGACCTTCTTGCGTTTGACGTCGATCGCCACAGTCTCGCCGCTCTCCTCTAGGTTGGTATAAAAGAGTCCCCGCTTGGTGTCGACGGCATATCCTTCGGCCGACGCACCCAGTGAGAGTGTGCGCTTTGCCTTGATGTGTTTCGGATTGGCTGCGTCCATGATCAGCAGTGCGTTGTCGGCAGCCGCAATACCGAGTGGAGGCGCCCCGGTCGTGACCCACAGCTCCTTCGTGCTCGCCACGTAGACGACCGCGTCCGGCGCGCGGGCCAGGCCTGCCGCTGGATCCCCTATTCGCTGACAGTCGACGAGCGTCAGCTTCTCCGAGTCGACAACGCAAATGCTGGAATCGCCTCGGTTTCCAATATATACGACCCCGTCGCCGATCGAGACCGACGTCGGCCCGAGGAGTCGCTTCTTCCCGAGCAGCTCCACTTCACCCGTCCTAAACCCGCCGACTGTCGTAATCCCGTCGGTCGCAGCATCGATCACCGCAACCACGCCCAGGTTGCTCGCGGGAACCCAGACACGTGCGTGTCGGCGTTCGTAGGCGAAGTAGTCGAGCGCGACTACACCGCTCGCATCCGGAAGCTGCAACCTAGTCACGCGGAGATCCCGCGATAGCTTGGGAATGGCCTGTTCTTGTGCCGAGACCGAGAGGGCGCCAATCAGGATCATGACTGCCATAGCGACCCAGCCGAGGCAATGCCACACATGACCGGTCGTGCGATTCGCCCTCATGGCTAGTCTCCTTAGAACCTGCACACCGCGAGGGCGAGTCCCTCGCTGTCGATTGGCTCGCGCATGCCGAGATCACGCAATTCGATGACACACGTGCCAGCCCGCGGCTTGCATAGCTGGCATGCATGATGCCCATGCCATTTGGCTGTAGACAAGCTTTTGGTTGAACGTTCGCCTTGGGACACAGGCCGGACGGGTACGGAGCATCAGTACCGGCCGAAGCTGATATTCCGCTGGCCAATTTTGGTTGATGACAAGAGACGAGGGCTTGAAGTCTCGTCAACCCGGGAGTACAGTGTGTTTTGGGGGTAACAGGACCCCCGGGATTTTTCCCTCCAAGACGGTGCCCCGTCCAATCCTGTAAGCGTTGCGAGCGAGCGCGGGCACTGTCAAATCCGCAGTCAGACAAGTGCCGACGTTCGGGCCCTTCGGGCACCGCGACGCCGTACAACCTTTGCACTTGGAGGGTTTGACATGCGGTACTCACTGAAGCAGATCCACTGCCGTCCCTGGACGCTCTCCTACCT
>Ga0126381_100003492_pt1 | contig 17062 bp, 9 predicted proteins | sample PanSoiMetPlot_28_FD_96465 | JGI IMG/M metagenome (GOLD analysis project Ga0126381, IMG submission 96465) | Tropical forest soil microbial communities from Panama - MetaG Plot_28 | ecosystem: Environmental > Terrestrial > Soil > Tropical forest > Bulk soil | place: Panama | collected 2016-02-17 | reverse complement strand
TTGCAGAAAGACGGACGCGCCTTCTATTATTCCGATTACAACGATAACGCGAGCAAGATCTATTTCCCGGATCGGTGGCCGTGCTGCTCCGGCACGCTGCCGCAAGTGGCCGCTGATTACAGGCTGCTCGCTTACTTCCACGATTCCTCCGGCATCTTTGTCAACCTATACTTGCCATCCACACTTCGTTGGACGGACGCGGGTGGCGCACAGCTTGCTCTCACTCAGAGCGGGGCCTATCCAATGGACGGCCGGATCGCAATGCGCCTCCATTTGTCGCAGCCCGCGTCGTTCGTCATTCGGCTCCGCGTTCCTACCTGGACGAGGCCGGGCGAAGTGCGTATCTTCATCAACGGGATGCGCATCTCGGCGCCGATCCAGAAGGGCTTTGTTAGCCTTCAACGCAGATGGGTCAATGGCGACCGCATTCAATTGGAACTCGAGTTATCCATGCGGCTGCAATCGATCGATCCGGATCATCCGAATACCGTCGCCGTGGTGCGAGGGCCCTTGGTTCTATTTGCCGTTGACGGCGCACCGGATTCCGTGTCACGTCAGCAACTGCTAGCGGCGGAACGACGATCGAAGGAGGCTGCCTGGCGTGTCAGGACTTCTCGCGGCGCCATGCTGTTGCGGCCGTTCTCGTCGATTGACGACGAGCCCTATCGAACCTACCTGAATGTTGATTGACCATTAGAAGCCGGAGCGACGACAATATCTCAACTCAATCTCTCCAAGGGGAGCCTGTCCATGGCGAGTTACAAAATTGGCCTGAATAGGTTGTGGGTCGTCAAAAGCTGTCGGACTTAGCAATGAGTGAGTTAGGAAGAATCAAGGATTCAACGGTTCTGCCGTTAAACGTTGCCGTTAAGACCTTGTTATTAACGTAGAGGATGGCACCCACCAGCCGGAACGAGGCCCGCCCTATTGAAAGGAGCCCACACGTGTCATCTGCCCTATTTCCAACGCATTCGACATTTTGCCTCGTGCCCCTCGGACCGACCACGATAAACGGATTCGCTGGAGTTACATTCCCGTCAGAGCTGCGGAATCTGAATCGGGACGAGGAAGTCGCTGGCGAGCGCATAGTCGTACAGGTGACCGAGCGGTCCGGTAGGACGTAGCTGACCGGCGGAAACCCAGCCATTCATCTCGCTCCACTCCCAGCGGGTAGCGGAGAGGCTCTGAATCGACTGCCGGAGGTCCACCACAGTCATGGGATAGACATAGATGCGGACGTTCTGTGCGAAAAGGCGAGACAGAGCTTCAAGAAGCCGGCCACCGAGGTTCCAGTAGCGATCTTCCCAGGCCCGAATCAGGAGCGACAAACCCACGACGAAGCGTACTGGCTCTTTTGTGTAACGGTTCACGAACTCGGTCATGGTGTAGAGTTCCTGTTCACGGACCAGCAACACGTCACCGCCGCGCGCGAGCAGCGCGTCGATACGGTTGAGCAGGTCGGGGACGGCCGGAGGCAGGTCCTCTGGTCTGCGTGGACCAGCGGGAAGGCAGAAGAAGCCCCTCGGTGCGGACTTCGCTTCATCTAATTCTCCACGAAGCTGCTGAATCGCTGAGGTTAGCATTCGCGCATGCATTTCTGAATGTATTGGGTCCACATGTTCAAAGTATCCCGGCGCGAGTACGACCGCTTTCTTGTAAAGGACTTCGGTAGGCGGAACAGGTGGGCCACTGGAGGAGAAAAAGACGGCTTGCGCGATACCCGCGTGTAGCAGCTGCGCCAAGAGAGCGCGCCGGTCCCACATCTCGAAGGCGAGCCCTCGCAGATCCACAAAGTCGATTTCGATTCGTTTCTCTACATCCTGGGCAATACCGTCGAGGAAGGACTCTTTGTTCTTCAACTGATAGAAGGCAGCGTAGATCAGGTTCACGCCGAGGATGCCGAGAGCCTCCTGCTGGAGGAAGTTGGAAGCATCCCGCAGGTTGATATGCAACAGTATGTCGTTGGGCGGGCCACCGGGTCGCAGTTGAAAGCGCAGACCTACCCAACCGTGAGGTTCGTTTGTTCCGGAGTAGTTACGTGCCGAGACGGTATCGACGAAAGAGAAGAAGCAAGTGTGCGCCCCACGACTTTTGTGCAATTGGTTTAGGAGCTGAGACCACTCGCTGTCCAGCATGCCTTCGAGGCGCTCTTGTGATACGTAGCGGGAGCTGGAGCCGTAAAGATCGTCGCTGACTTCCTTATCGTAGGCAGAGATCGTTTTGGCAACTGTTCCAGAGGCAGCTCCGACCACCAGAAACCAGCGGGCGACTTCCTGGCCAGCTCCGATTTCCGCAAAGGAACCAAAGGTCGATGGATCCAGATTGATGGTGAGGGCTTTGTGATGAGTGTCGAGTTTTTCGGTCGCGGCTACGGGTCCGGGCTCACGATTTCGAGAATTTTTGGGATTTCCATTTTCCACAGTGTGCTCCCTACAAAGGTCAGGGACGCCGAGTTGTCAAGCTGCTGAAGACCATTTTCACAAAAGCGACGGATGAGGATATAAACTCCTCCCCAACCTCCCATAATAATGACCTTGACCGCTTTTAGGTTACAGCGGTCGCGCGCTTCGCAATCAAGTCCCAGTTCTATCTCAATAACGCGCGTCCGCCCTGACAGCGGCTTCCTTCTTGTCTCCCTATCGAAAATGTCTCGGCGATCCACACCACGGTTTTGCCAAGCGCTCTCGCGCCGAGACATGTCCAATCGAGGCTAGCGACTATCCACGAACTTGGTTTCGGCCGCAGTCGCCAGCCTCGGCTTTCTTCTGATGGCGCTTCCCACGAGCGCCGGAGCTGAAGTGTCCACTCGCGACAGTCATCAGCGGCGGGATCGTGACCTCGATTTCTAACGCTTCTGGTGTTGCCACCTGTGTACCTCTTTATCGCGAATTACAAATTCGACATAAACACAACCACGAAACGACTGTTGCAACAGCTTTTAACGTGGGATGATGCCAACGTTAAAAAGGGAGTTGCAAAATCTCTAGGCCAGTTTTGTAATTGTCGACATGGACAGTCACCGGAGATGATGTTGCAAGATTTCCGAGAAGCACACTCGACTTACAGGACATTGAACCTCAGAAAAGAAGTTTTAATGCGAACTGCACCTGACGAGGCGAATTAGATTGGCTCGTGATGACACCGAACTGACCGGATGAGAGCGTCATGTTCGGCGTGCCGAATACTACCTGATTCAGAAGATTGAACGCTTCGGCGCGAAACTGTGCCGAGAGAGCTTCTGCGATATGGAAATTCTTGAAAAGGGAGAAATCGAGGTTCTCTGTGCCCATCGCGCGCACGTCCGGCAGTGTCCGGGGAGAATTGCCGAAAGTGAACGGCAACGGTTGCGAGAATACGGTCGCGTTCAAGTAGCCATTCAACCGCGCGGACACCGGTCCGCTCAAAGCGGCACTGTGCCCGTTGTTGTTCGGACGAAGCACGTTGCTGTTGGAGTTGGACGTGTTTTGCGTGGTCGGCGATAATGGGAAACCGGTTTGGCCCGTAGCGATTGCATTAATAGACCAGCCACCAAGCAGAGCATCTATGCCGCGGTTCCAATTCGTCCCGAACTTTTGCCCTCGTCCGAACGGCAGGTTGTAGACACCGCCCACCGAGAAATGCTTGGAAATATCGTTGGAAGAGATCGCACGATCGGCATTGCGATCGTAGATATTCTGAATGCCACCGGTGTTGTTGCCGACGTTGGAAATGATGGAAAAGTTGTCGATCAGCTTCTGGCCCGTAAACGCGAGCAGCGCGCTCAATCCGTTGCCGAATCTCTTTTCCGCTTTCAGTTGGAACGCATGGTACAAAGAGTAGCCGCCAGTGGGATACGAAGTCTGAAGTGTGAGGAATTGTGGGAAGGGCGCAACCAGATTGCTTAAGGGTACCTGTGCGGCCGCCAGAGGTCCTGTGGTAATAATGCCGAAGAAAGGATTCGGTACGTTCTGTAGCAGTTTGTTCCCGGCCGTGAGCGCCTGGGGCGAGAGTTGGTTGCTGTTGTATTCGTTTTCCCCCGCCGAATTCAACTGAACACCGTGCGATCCGACATATGCAGCATCGATCAGAATGCCGCCGCGGAACTGCTGCTGAATGTCGAAATCCCAGTTCTGTGTGTACGGCATGTGATTGTCTTTGTAGACCGGCGTCTCAAACGAGGTTCCGATACCAGTCAAAAGCCCTTGGGAACTGCCGACAATGGGGTTCAGCCCGGTCGGGAACGGATTGCTGATCGGCAGAGTGGGATGAAGATTATCGGGAACACCGTTGTAGCTGGTGGAACTGCTGAATCCCTGGTTGCCGATAGTCGCGCCCGCCTGACGGTAGGAAGGCGCGAAGAAGATGCCATAACCGCCACGGATCACCGTATTGCGGAACGCTTGATACGCGAAGCCAAATCGCGGAGCCCAATCGGTCCACTGCGGATCGTACTGATTGCGTGGATAGCCGTTCAATCCTACAAAGCGTAGACCGCCGCGAAGGCCCGCAATGCCAGTGGGTCCGGCCAGCGGTGAAGCGACATTTGGATCGAACGTCTCCATCTGGTTATAACGTTCGGTGCGCGGGATGTCCGCATCCCATCGGATTCCTAGATTCAGTGTCAATCTCGCGTTGACCTTCCAGTCGTCCTGCAAATAGAAACCGAAATACTGGCTCTGCGTGGCGGCGTTCTTCGAATTGCTCAACATGGTCCCCGTACCGTAGCCCAGCAGTAGAGACGCGAAAGCGTTTCCGGCCGTGGCGCTTGCAGTCGTGGGGTTCGGACCCTGTGTAAGGGCCTGGGTAAAAGTGAAATTGCCGGTAGAAGAACCGGACTCCAGGTCGTTGACCCGCAGCAACCGGAACTCGCCGCCGAATTTCAGAACGTGATTCGTAAGAACCTTGGTATTGTTCATGGCGGCAAGATGGCTCTCGAAACCGGTTCGCTTGAACTGCCCCTGTCCAGCGTTGCCTAGTGAGACGTAATTGCTGACCACAATACCCGGAAAGAGCAGATGGTCCGCATTCTTCGCAATGTAACTCGGGAAACCAAGGCTGGTCGGATCGAAGCCTTCGCTCACCGTATTCTGGGCGATTCCGGTCCGGGCGAGGCCGTAACGGAAATCCATGAGGAACGTCGGACTCTTGCTGAAAGTGTAATCGAAAGCTGCGGAGTTGAATTGCTGAAGCAGGTCGTTGCCGGCGCCACCGGTGGTGCCGGCCGGCACTGACGGGCTGGCGGCCCCCTGTGCCACTTGCAGCGCCATCGGGAACACCTGGATCGCAGGCGCGCTGAATTTCTTCCACGAATATCGGAAGAAGAAACGATTGCGATCGTTGATGTTTTCGTCAAACTTGGAATCGACCTGATCGGAATTGTTCACCGCGCTCCCCGGGTTGAAGAAATTGTTCACCAGCGCGCTTGGACCGCCGATATTCGGTAGGGGATAGTATTTTGCGATGTTCGCTGCCACCGGATTGATCTGGTTGGGGGGAATTGCATTATTCGGGAAAGGCGACCGTACGAATCCCGACCCCGATGCTACGGTGGTACTGGGATCATAGATGATCACCGGTTTGCCTCCGTTGGTCAACTGCGAGAAATCTCCAGTGCGTTCGGCTGCCGTCGGAACCGTGGTAGTGAAGTTCGCCGCCGTGCTCTGCCGAAGTCCTTCGTATCCCACGAAAAAGAAGGTTTTGTCCTTGCCGTTATAAAGTTTCGGAATCGCGATCGGTCCGCCAACCGTGCCACCGAACTGACTGCGTTTGAAACTGCCTAACGGAGTGCCGTTGCGGTTGGCGAAAAACGTGTTCGCATCCAGGTCGGAGTTGCGCAGGAATTCGTACGCGCTGCCGTGAACCTGGTTGGTGCCGGACTTGTAAATCAGGTTGATGATGCCGCTGCCCGTTCGCCCGAACTCCGCCGAATAGGCGTTCGTTTCGACCTTGAATTCCTGCACCGCGTCGATAGAGGGAAATGCCGAGATCCCCTGGATGGGATTGACAAGCGGCGGTGACGACGGAATTCCGTCCACCAGAATATCGGTACTGCCGGGGCGGCCGCCATTAACAGAGAAATTGGCGCTATTGAACTGCGTACCAGAGGTCCCCGTGACTCCGGGCGACAAGAACACTAATGCATACGGATTGCGAGCATTGAGCGGCAGGTTCACCACTTCGCGATTGGAGATCACCGCGCCCTGATCGGCGGTAGTGGCTTCGAGCAGAGGAGCTTCAGCCGCGACTTGCACGGTTTCAGTGGAAGCGCCCACCTGAAGCTTCAAGTCGATCTTCGCGGACTGGTTGATCTCGAGGGTAATGCCGGTGCGCTCCTCGCGCTTGAAACCCGGAGCGTCGACTTCTACGGTATAGGGACCTCCAGGAGGCAACGATGGCGCGACGAAGCGGCCGGAACCATCCGTAGTGAGGTGGGTCGCTACGTTCGTAGAGGTGTTGGTGATCCGTACCTTGGCGTCCGGAACAACCGCTCCCGACGGGTCATGTACGATGCCTTCGAGTGAGGCGGTTACGATTTGGGAAAGAAGCATTGCGCTCGAAAGCACAATCGCAGACAGCACATGCAGACCGGGCAAGGTGTTTTTCATGACACTCCCATGCTGGGTTGAGTTTCAATCGTGAACGATTTACTGCTTTATATAGCTGTCGATGGGCCCGTGTCAAACAAGCCCCCATTCGATGCATGGGACGAAAACATCGCGGCTGCCGATTCGGGTTAAACGCGACTCCTAAGTGCTCGCTTCGCCGAGGCCGGCGCGCGACGCGCGAGGTTCGATATAATCCGGTCGCGTAGCACTATGGTGACAAGAAGGCAGTTCTTTGCGTCGAGCGCAGCCTTGCCCGCGTTGCAGGCGCAGACAAGACGCGTGCAGTCCCAGACGGAGGGATCGAAGCCGCCCAATATTCTCTTCATCCTCGTCGACCAGATGACGCCTTTCATGACCGGACCGTATGGTAGCCGGGTGGCCAGAACGCCCAATATTGACCGGCTGGCGCGCGACGGAACGGTCTTTGAGAATGCTTACTGCAACAGTCCTCTGTGCGTACCCAGCCGCGCATCCATGTGGTCCGGGAGACTTCCTGCATCAATTCAATCCTTTGATAACGGGTCAGAGTTTCCTGCGCATCTGCCCACGATTCCTTACTTGTTGCGGACGGCGGGATACCGCACCGCCGTGGCGGGAAAGTGCCACTTCATCGGTGCGGAACAGTTGCACGGCTTCGATGAACGTTTAACGCCGTGCATTTTTCCAGCCGGATTTGAAATGACGCCCAATTGGACGCTCGGACCGATCTACAACAAAGGAACATCGATCCAGCAGATGCTGCGGATGCTGGGTCCCTCGAAGTGGAATCGGCAGCTGGCGTTCGACCAGCATGCCTTCGATCAATCGATTTCCCGCCTCCGCCAGTATGCCATCACGAACAACCCCGAACCACTGTTCCTGACGGTTTCGTTTACCCAACCCCACGATCCGTTCACTACGACGCAAGAATTCCTCGATCTCTACAAAGGAGTCGAGATTCCCCAGCCAAAGAATCGTGGCGACATTCGAAAACTCAGTCCGACTTACGAATGGTTCATCATCCATCACGGTCTGGACCGTGAAAAGCTGTCCGCTGAGCGGATACAGGAAGCGCGGCACAACTACCTGGGCATGATCTCGTGGATCGACAGCCGCGTCGGAATGCTACTCGCCGAACTTGATCGCCTCCAGATGCGCGACGACACCGTGGTGATATTCGCCAGCGATCACGGGGAAATGCTGGGCGAGCACGGCCAATGGTCGAAGCGCCTGTTGCTCGAATGGTCAAGCCGCGTACCCCTCATCATTCGCATGTCGACCCGCGAGGGTGCGGGTCGCCGGATTCAGCAGCCAGTCTCGTTGATCGACCTGATGCCCACATTGGCAGATCTCGCAAGTGCAAAATCGCAGCTTGCTTTCGATGGCACGACCCTTCTGCCGCTGGTGCGCGGCGGTCCCGAAACCGACGCGGCGGTCGTGGTTGGTGAATACTTGGGAGAAGGAACAATAGAGCCCATGCGGATGATCCGTAAAGGTGATCATAAATACATCACGGTAAATGGATATGGACCCCAGCTGTTCGACCTCAAGGAGGATCCTGAAGAGACCGTCAATCTCGCTGGACGCGCCTCATATGCCGCGGTCGAAAAAGACTTGAAAGAACTTGCCGAGCGTAACTGGGATGCTCCCACGCTCAGGAAGTCCGTGATCCGTGATCAACAGGAACGCCTGCTCGTGCGGACGATGGCTGCCAAGTGGGATTACACCGCCGGCACGGCTGGTCCTTATCTTCGGGACCCGGGCATACAAAACTAGATGACTGAAATTTCGCGATGAGCATTACTGTCGGTCGTCAAAAAGCTGTCGGACTTAGAAATGAGTGAGTTACGAAGAATCAAGGATTCAACGGTTCTGCCGTTAAACCTTGCCCGTATGGTCAAAAAACACATGCGATAGGAACAGAATGGGAACGAAACACAGAACGACGGTCCGCCGTACTTCTCAACTGTTCTATTTTGTGATTCATCCAGCCGGCGATGGAGATCAACATGAATCGGAACGGGTCCAGAACCTTGCTGGTTTTAGTTGGCAAAGCTCATTTTAGGCGTTTGCACGGTGCCGGTCAAAGTTCCTTCCTTTGAATGGGATCGGGTTTTTGGATATTACGCTCTCGTGCATCTGACCTCGCCGTTGGTGCCATACGCTTTAAATGGTGGTCAGCGAATTCAGTTCGCGTTTAGCTGAACTGAAGCAATGCTGGAGCACGACAAGCGCCAGCCACTCAGTATCTGATTTAGATGCGAAACTAAGAAAAGTTCATCAGCATCACGAATGCCCAGTTCGCTTATACTCCTCGCGTTCCTCGCTCAATTACCCGGCTGCCGGCCGACAAGTGTTGAACGCATTCTGACTTGCGCGAAGCAGGACGAGCGACTCGCTGTTGTATTGCCAGCGGGGTTTACGACGGCGCGCGAATGGCCAGCGCTGGTGATTTTGCACGGCCTTGGGCGAAATTACATGACGCTGGTCGAGGATCAGGGCACGAGGGAGACACTGCTCCGCTCTCAAGCGGTTCTGATCCTGCCGGATGGTGGCCGGAGCTGGTGGCGCGACGAGAATCAGATTCTCACCCTAGTGGACTGGCTTTCGCCGCTGCTCAACCTGGACCGGCGCCGAATGGGATGCTCGGGATGGAGCATGGGCGGCTACGGCTCGTTGCGGTTGATCACCGACCATCCAGAACGCTTCGCGTTTTGGGGCGGCATCATCGGACTGGTGGATTTCCCAAACGCGAGCTATCCAGCGAATGAGAACCACGTTGTGCCGCCGCTGTTCGGACCGCCGGATCAGTGGCGTGCCGCCAATCCGATTCACGACGTCGACCGGCTGCGCGGAAAAACGATTTGGTTTGCGACCGCGGATCGGTCGTTCGATGCGGCGATGAATCGCGAGCTTGACCGCGTACTGAAGAAGTACGGGATTCCCCATACGTTCGAAGTCGTCAACGGGAAGCACGTTTTCGCGGTGGTGTCGGAACTGTTGCCGAGACTGATCAACTCCTTCGATCGCTTTGTGCAGTGAAGAGAAGCTTGCACTCCGCGGGTCATGGCTCGCACGTTTGTCCATTGACGGGCTCGGGGTCAACGGCATCGAGGTCATATTGCACACGGAAACGATACGTCAAAAGAAGAACGAGCCCCGCAAGCAAGAACGCGACGGAGATGAAAGCAAAGCAGCTATTCAGACCGAACTGGCTCTTCACCACGCCCGTAACCAGGACAGCGGTCCCACCTGCCACCGATGCACAGGTATTCATGATGCCGATCGCCGTGCTACGGAGCCGCGACGGCACAATGTCGCAGAGAACCGGGTTGTCATTCGCTTGGCCCGCACCGCGCAGCAGCGCGAACGTGAAGATGCCGATCATGGCGAGGTTGAAATCGGGGCGAAAGAGAAAAACTAGCAAAAACGGGCCGGCCAGACTAAACGAGATCGCCTGAAGCAGCATCCGGTTGCGTTTTGAACGCTGTGCGAGCCGGTCGGACAGATAACCGCTGCACGTCAGGCCGATCACCGTCGCCGCCTGCAGCGGGAACGTTCCGGCAAAACCAGCAACGCCGAGGCTGAAATGATACGTGTCGCGGAGATAGAGAGGAAGCCAGTTGAAAAACGTCCAGATTCCCGTGGCGACGAGCATGACTTCGGCGAGAACGGCCCAGTAGGACCGAATGCTGAGGAGAGAGACGATGCTTGGCGAAGCTGGCGCCGACTTCGAGTCGCGTGGTCCTCCGCAGGAGTATTCGCGGAGCACGCGGGAACTGACCACAGCCAGCAGGAGTCCCGCGATTCCGAGGACGATGAAGCCGGCCCGCCATCCAAAGCGATCGGCCAGCCAGCCCGCGAGTGTGCTGCCCGCAACCACGCCGAGATTCAACCCGACCGAGTGCATCGCCATGGCGGTGCCGCGCGTGCCGGTGCCGTGAGAACTCGCCAGCAAGGCGGTAGCGGAGGGCAAGTAGAAGCTTTCGCAAAATCCGAGAAGGACGCGCGCACATAACAAAAGCGGGTAACTTGTGGTGAAGCCGGAAGCAGCTGCCGCGATGCTCCAGGAGAGAACGCTCCAAACGATGAGTCGGCTGCGTGACATACGGTCGGCCGCATATCCAGCGAGTGGCGAAAAGATCGCATAACTCCAAAGGAAGGCAGTACCGAGTCCGGCAAGCTGCACATCAGACAGGTGCATCTCATCGCGAATCGCGGGAAGAACAACCGCGAGCGCCGAGCGATCGGTATAGTTCAACGCGGCGCAAAATGCCAGGTTGACCGCGATCCACCATCGACGGTCGATTGCCGACGGCGCGCTTATCTCGTGACTGCGAGTTCCTCGGATAGAACGAACTCCCTTACTCGATCCATCCGATCGGAGCTGATCGTATGGTTGAGCTGAGCCATGTAACACTGGCAGATTCCCAGTACATTCAAAATTGCTTTAATGCCCTGGAGTCGCAGGGTGGTGGATTCCTGAGCCTGGGTCTCGAGTAGCGTAAACGACTTCAGGAGGCGCCGAAACCGAGACTGCCACTCCGGAAGACTCGAAAGGTCGCGGTTGCGAGCGGCCGCGAACGCCGCAGTCACACTGTAGGGATCGAAGTTCGCGATCGAAGGCACCATGCCTTTCGCACCATAGAGGATGGCCGGGAGCGATAAAAGCTCGTTGCCGTGAAGATAAGAAAAATCGTTGCGGCCACCGACGCGCTCGAGAACATCGAGGGTTCTCGCCATATCGTTGACGGTATCTTTGATCCCGACGATGTTCTTATGGCGGCTGAGGAGTTCGACGCTTGCGGGAGCGATTTCGTTATTGGTTCGAAGGGGGATGTTGTAGAGCACGACCGGCAGCGGCGAGCGATCGGCAATCTCGGTAAAAAACTCGACTAGTTCTAATTGCGAAACACGGAAATAGCACGGCGGCACGGCGACCGCGAAATCAGCGCCCAACTCCGCCGCCGCAAACGTTCGCTCAACCGCTTCATCCATGCAGTTGGACGACACGCCGGCGTAGACGGGCAGCCGTCCTGCCGCGGCGTTGATGACCCGGCGAAGCAGCGTCTGCTGTTTGCGCCAGGAGAGCCAGACGCATTCGCCACTCGACCCTAACGCAAACAAAGCGTGAACATGGCCGGCAATAAGGTATTCGACGAGGCTCTCCACGGCAATGGCATCGATTTCGAGATTCGAGGTCAACGGGGTGACCATTGGTACGATGACTCCGTAAGGATGGGGCGGGGAAGAAGGAGGAAGGTTCATGAATAGGCTCGTATCTCGAAAATTCGGGCACTGGAGTCACCATTTGTCCGAGTGACGGTGATCCTCAGGCGGTCAGTGTGGAGCGGTGGGTCGAAGCGGTGAACCTGCCGGCGCAGATAATTCCCGGTGATGGTCAGTTGGCGGTCATCCGCGCTCGAGAGGGTGTAGTCTGACACCGTTTCGGGCTGGGCGGCGCGAATCATGCGCGAGTTGTAGAGATCGCTCATAGTGAGGGTTAATTCCCGCTCGAAGCCCGTGTCGAAGGTGATTTGCACTTCACGGATGGGCCGGGCGCAGTCCCATGCGAGTTCGATCCACGCGGGGAGTTCGTTCGATCGCCACTGGTGAACGGATTCATCGAGATCCTTGTGCAGCCGCGGATGCGTGGCGCGGGTCACGCCGTCATTGACGGAAGCAGCTGGCGCTCCCGGCTGTTCGGAGGATGCGCGAACGGTCGCACAACGCGCCAGGTCTTGAATGTCGGTGTTGTGGATGCCGATCAAAAAAGCGTCGTCACGGAGCAGTTTCTGCTGGATGGCGTCGATGCACTCCGGCGATTGCAGGTCACCGGCACGATGCACGTTCGACTGGCACGCAATCGCCACGGCAGTGCCTGCCGCCTGCCCGGCGACCGCGCAGGTCCCCATTACACGCGTCGAGGCAAACGCGACGTGCGTCGCACTGATGTTGCGACCGGCGAAAAATAAATTGTCCAGGTTGCGCGAGTAGAGCATCCCCAAACCGATGCCGTAGAGGTGCGGGATGCTAATCTGATCACACGGATATTCAGCAACGGCGTCGACTCCAGCCGGCGGATGCAAATCGATCCACCAGCCTCCGTACGCGACCTGATCCGCCGGCAGTCTGGAATTGAGGATGTCGTGCTCCGTCAAGACTGATGGCCCGAGGAAGCGCCGCGATTCGCGTTTGCCGGGGAGCATGCCGAGCCAGTCGAGCGCCCAATTGGCTGGGCCTTCTTGACCTGGGCTCTCGACCTCGCCGTTCCTCCAGCGGTCGCAGGCAGCGGCATCGGCCGCTACGTCGGGCCGGCATTCGTTCTTCACGTGGTCCCATACGCCAAGTGCGATGCGCAGCAGTTCGTGCCGGATAGAATCGTTGTCTTTGATGGTGTCGAGTTGACCTCCCCATTCGATCCACCAATAGCCGTACTCGAAATCGCGGTGGCTGCGAAGCGCCAGGTCCTCTTCGCGGAATTTGCGGGCCCACGATGGCGCCGTAAAGGGCATCGGGCGATCGTGGCGTCGGGCAGTGAACAGAATAGTGCTGCCGAGGGTGTAGCTGTCGGCGCGATCCGGTGCGTGGGGTTCGTCGAATTCGAACCTGGATTCACGTCCCATACGGAAATCGGCACCAGCTTCTACTCCCAGGCGGCCGTCGCCGGTGCAGTCGGCGAACCAGCGGGCCGAGATGATGAATTGTTCTTCTGTCATGGTGCGGACGGCGTCGAGGGTAACGATCCGGCGGCCATCGAGTTGACAGCCGACGCAATCGGTGTCGAGGAGAAGCGTGATGTTCGGCTCCTGCCGGACCTTGTGATAGAGCAGAAGATCGAACATCGACGGGCTTCGCTGCGGGTTCCGAACGGCGTCCTCTACGCGAACTTCGTCCAGGATACCGGACTCGCGTGCGCCGGGCCGTTTGCCCGAACAGGACGCGCCAACGATATGCATGCGGATCTCCGACGAAGCGTTGCCGCCGAGCACGGAACGATCCTGCACCAGCACTACGCGAACTCCGTTGCGGGCGGCGGCAAGCGCGGCGCAGACGCCCGCGAGTCCTCCTCCGGCGATGCAGAAATCAGTTTCGAGGAAAGTGTGAGTGGTCACTGGCTACCAGTTCAACTGCCCTCCGAGTGTGATTCGCCGCTGCGTATTGCCGGCGCCGATGGTGGTGACCTGCCCGAACGTGCCAGCGGTGGGCGTCGTGCCAGGCGCGGTGAGGATCGGATGGTTGAGTATGTCGACAGCCTCGGCACGGAACTGCAGATTCAGGCGTTCGCGGAAACGGAAGTCCTTGGTCACCGCACAGTTCATGATGTTATTCGGTGCCTGGCGCACCCCATTGAGTCGAAGCGGGAACGTCCGGATATTGTCGAGCAGCTGATTGTTCGAATTACGATCGAAACCGGCGTTGATGTTGAACCACTCCGCAGCCGAGCGCTGGTCGGCAGACAATGGAATGTCCTTGATGTTCCCATTGAACAGGACATTTCCCCAACTCAAGGGAAAACCGCTCGCCCACTGGTAGATCACGTCAACCGCCCATCCGCCGAACGATAGATCGAGCCATCGGTTCGAGTGCAGCCACCGCCGCCCCTTGCCAAACGGAAGTTGCTCTATCGCGCTGACCGCGAACATGCTGGTTCGGTCATAAGGGGAGATGACATGGGAGGTGACGGGATCGCTCGGGTTGAGATATTCGGTTGCCTGCATCGCTTTCGAATATGTGTAGCTCATCTGAGCCGTGAATCCGCCGGTCAGCCGTTTCTCGACTCTGCCGACGAGAGAGTGATACCACGAGAAGCCGTCGTCAGTGGTGGCCGTGAGATCGCCGAACTCCGGATACGGGAGAAGCAACTGGGAAAGTGGGACGTTCTTGCTCGACAATGAAGTGCCGTTGAAATCGGGTATGCCAAAGAAGGGATTCGAAACGTTCTGCGAAAGGAACCCGATCACGGTGGCATCGCGCTGATTGAGCCGGCTCAGATATTGCGCAGGGATGGCGTTAAAATTTCGCGAACTGGCGAGATGCGTACCGCGATTGCCGATATAGCCGAGGTCGAGGAGGATGCGGTACGGAAGCTCGTGCTGAATGTTAGCTGACCAGCGTTGAACATAAGGGATCCGCCGTGTCGGCCATAAAATTGAAAGGGACTGGCCTAGGAACGTGCGGAGCCCGCTTGCCGAGCCGACGGGCTGCAGAATTCCATTCGGAAAGGGGTTCTGCAAACTGGCCTGGAAGGACAAACCGTTATCAAGACTGGGGACAAGCGTGGTGGTCTGACTGAAGCCCTGCTGCAGGGGATCGACGGTATCGACTCCGAAAGCGTCGAAGAAGATGCCATATCCGGCACGCAGAACGGTGTGCGGCCGCAGTTGATAGGCAAGTCCGATGCGCGGCAGCAAATTGTGTCCCTGCGGCTCGAACAACGCCGTGGGTACGCCGCCGACTCCTGCGAAGAGCAGTCCGCCGGGTGTGCGAAACGCTGCCGGAGAGATTCCGGCGACCGGGTTCTGAACGAGGTTCTGCTGGGCCAGCTGCTGGATTGGATTGCTTGCGTTGAAATCGAATCCGCGCGTCGAGCGATTATATCGTTCTTGGATGGTAGTTTCGTATTCATAACGGAGTCCGAGGTTCACGGTCAGCTTACGGGTAACCTTCCAATCGTCCTGCAAAAATAATCCCAGAAAACCGGATCGGGCCGCGATGGACGCGTTCCGGCTGATTGACCCTCCAGTGGGGATTCCGAGGAGGAACGATGCAAGGCCCGGCCCGATTGATGGGGCCGGTGAGTTGTCGAACGGACCGACCGTCCAGGTGTTGCCAAAAGCGTATGAGGGAGAAACATTGCCCAGAGTATTTTGGCTGTTGATCATCAAGCGATACTCCCCGCCGAAACGAAGTGCGTGTTCTCCCATCAGGTGCGATGCCTGGGCATTGAAGGTGTGGTAGGTGGTCCGAACACGGCTGCCACTGTCGGCGCCGAGTCCAGTAATGCCGTTGATGCTGATCGGTGGGAATGTGGTCTGCGAGGAATCGAGCTGGCTAAGTAAAGAAGACGGCAGACCGAGTTGCGTCAGATCGAAGCCCAGGCTGGTGGGGTAGGAGTCGTTGGAGTAGCGATCGATTCCGTAGCGAAGTTCGAGGACCCAAGTGGGACTGAACAGGAGCGTGTCATCGAGTGAGAAGCCGTTATTGCCGTGCGGCTGCAGAGTTCCCGTCGACGGATTGTGAAAATAATACGCGCTAATGGGGCCGGCCGACGTGTGGTTGAACGAGACGAAGAGCCGGTGATTAGCGGAGAAGGAGTGATCGATGCGTCCGATGTAGCCGACGTACGGTGAGTCGGCGAGGGTCGGATCGCCGTAGTTGTTGGTACCATCCGTATTGCCCGGCTGATTGGGTAGAGGGTAGTAGCTGAGCAGTTGTTTTGCGGCGGAGTTGATGCGACTCGCAGGGATGATATTTCCGGAAAACGGTTGCCGGCTGAATCGCCCGTTGGCCGCAGGCTGGATGGTGGCAGGATCGTAGATCTGGTATTGCGTTCCGAGCTTGAGGAGCTGGGAGAAATCGCCGGACCGTTCTGCCATAGTCGGGACGGTGTAAGAAGTGAAGTTGGCGCGTTGGCGGATCACGCCGTCGCCACCGAAGATCCAGAAGGTGCGATTGCGGCCGTTGTAGAGCTTGGGCAGAACTGCGGGTCCGCCGATGTGGCCACGCATGCGGATGACGCGCAGTCGTTAACGTTATTGATAATATGCGTTGCATTTGCGTTCGCTTGACCCTCCTCTTTCTCACTCTCATCTCGATCTCGTTTGGCCAGATGCCGATGGGCCAGATCCCGTGGCCGCGTCACCGATGCCGCCGGTGCCGTCGAAGTCGAGAAGACCGGCTTCAAACGTGTAACATCGCCTGCTACTTCGATTTGCAATCGCCGGCTGTGATTCGCCAAGGCCTAGTGCGATACCGGTCGACAGATGGTGGGCGCACGTTTCGCAATCTCAGAAGGGTCGGGTTGGTCGAGGGCGTCGAATACGGATATGCATTCGAAGCGATCACGTCAGGATCGACCACGTGGATGCTTGCCATGACGTTTCGCTCGCTTCCGGGTGGGGCGGAGTCGACAGCGTCGATCAAGGATTTGCCCGCGCACGCCGGATCGGTCGACGTGATTCGTACGGACGACAACGGTAAATCATGGCGGCGGGTCCGGAACCTGTCGCGCGCCTTCGGCAATTTGCCGATCAACGAAAGCAGTTTCGTCCGGTGCGGCGACGGTTTCATTGTGACGACGCGTGGCTACAACAACCATGAGTGGCTCACGCTGACCGATCACGAGTTTCTCCCGAAAAAGCAGGTCGACCTGACGAATAACTACCCGTTTGTGCGATCGATGATCGGGCGCCCAAGGGTTTTCGAGAAGGAAGGTCGGTTCTACCTGCTCGGTCGGAACTGGACGGCGCCGATGACTGCGAGAACGGATGGCAACA
>Ga0126381_100003491_pt1 | contig 17065 bp, 16 predicted proteins | sample PanSoiMetPlot_28_FD_96465 | JGI IMG/M metagenome (GOLD analysis project Ga0126381, IMG submission 96465) | Tropical forest soil microbial communities from Panama - MetaG Plot_28 | ecosystem: Environmental > Terrestrial > Soil > Tropical forest > Bulk soil | place: Panama | collected 2016-02-17 | reverse complement strand
CCCCCCAAAAAGGGGGACAGGCCCCCCAAAAAGGGGGACAGGCCCCCCAAAAAGGGGGACAGGCCCCCCAAAAAAAGGGGACAGACCCTCGAAAGAAAATGCCCTGGTCATCGGTTCGAAATGGGGTGTGGTCTGGGGAGACCCAGAGAAGCCAACGGGGACAGGTCCGAATAGGTGCCCGGCGAATGCCAAAGAGGGTACAGGTCACACTAGAGGTGGAGCAGGGGCAGGTCCAAAGAGCAGAAGCCAATGGGGACAGGTCGGAATAGGTGCTCGGCGGGTTCGTGCGCGGAAGAAGGGGGCAGGCCGCTTGAGCAGTAAAGGGACAAGGAGAGGGGCTAACGTGGGGTAGGAAGAGGAAGGGTCTCACCAGATCTTTGGGATAAGGCGATATCGGACTTTTTGGCGGTAGGCTTCGTATCCCGATAGATTTCTTGTGAGGTAGCGTTCCTCGTCTAGCAAGCGGGCGATGATGACTCCGTACAAGAGTAACGCGGGAACAAGTCCCACCAACGATCCCAACGCTATCGCCGTGCCGATAATATAGAGGAAAGAAGCCGCGTACATTGGATGGCGGATCCACGCATAAGGGCCGGTCGAAATGACCGGTTGATCTTTTTCGACTTGGACGGTGCTGGCTGCGTAGCTGTTTTCCTTGAAGACGTAGACAACCAAAAGAATTCCTAAGATGACCAGTAGATCGGCGATGAGCACCAGTGATGTTGGAACCGAGGACCAGTGCCACCGGTGATCAAGTCCGGGGACGGCCCACAACGCCAACATCAACACGAACGCGAAAGTCATGATGATTTTCTGATTCTTTTCTTTTTCGACCCGTGGACCGGCGGTCAATCGTCGCTTTACCAGGCTGGGATCGTACTTCAGAAAATAAAGAGTTACTGAGACGGTCGTCCCCGAAAAAACCAGCAGATAGAGCCACGCTTCCCAAAAAGCTATCGACCACGCTGCTATGAATATCGTTGCGGCAGCGAGGCTCACGGTTTGAACGCAGCCGAAGAGGGCCTTCTTTGTCAGAGGGCTCATCAACGTAAAATACAGGGAGTGCCGTAGACGAGCTAGTGGCGGCGCCGGAACCGGTTATTGGTTCGACATAACGATGAGCAAATTGCCAAGCGCTGGGTTCAGGTCCCCAGGCGACAGTCAGGCACCGATGATGCGAACTTCCGCACTACCGTCCGCACGGCCGATAACTGCCTCTTTCGCGATACCGATGAAGATGCCGTGCTCGACGACTCCAGTGGTTTGGCTCAAACGGCTTGCCAGTGATTCGGGATCGGGAATTGCTTGGAGCTGGCAATCAAGGATGTAGTTGCCGCTATCGGTCACCAACGGGTTACCGAGGCCGCCCCGCAAATTAATCGGGACATTTTCAAAGCCCGAATCTCGAAAGATCCTTTCAAGATGCTGTTCGGTGCTTCGCCAGCCAAATCGTATCACCTCGATGGGGAGCGGGAATCGTCCAAGTTGAGTGACAAGTTTTCCTTCATCTACAATCGCAACCATTTTTTTGGAAGCGCATGCGACAATCTTTTCCCAAAGAAGACTGGCGCCTCCTCCCTTGATCATGCGGCCGCGATCATCAATCTCATCGGCGCCGTCGATTGCCAGGTCGAGAGGAGCAACATCATTCAGGTCTGCGATCGGTACACCGACTTCGCGAGCGATGTCTCGCGTTCCGCTCGATGTCGGGATGCCGACTACTTCCAAGCCTTCTTTTACTCGTTCACCCAGGATCCGGACAAACCAATGCGATGTTGAGCCCGATCCTAGTCCTATCTTCATTCCGTTCTTCAGGTAGCGGCGAATCGCTTCTGCGCCCGCTGCGCGTTTGGCGCGGTCTTGAGAGCTTTGCGGCGGTTGCATGGGTAGATCATGTACCGGTTGTCAGATTTTTTCCCGAAAAATCGATGAGAATGATAAGACCAATAGGACCGATGGGACCAATGGGAGAGGAACTCTACACTTTTACGGTTTTCCAGTGGCCTCGCCGAAACACGACGAGCCCGGCAAGAGCGAGGAGGGAGAAGGCGATTGTAATCGCGATGAATACGCCGGCCGGTCCTTTCGAGAATTTCTCCGCCAGGCACCATGCGAATGGTATTTCGAACAGCCAGAAACAAACGAGGTTTAACCGTGTCGGCGTCCAGGTATCGCCTGCACCATTGAATGCTGAGGTCATGCACAATCCTGCGGCATAGAAAGGAAATCCGAGCGAGATTACCCAGAGAGCTTGGGTGGCGTAGCGGTGTACTTCGGGTTCTTGGGTGAATAGCCAGGTGATTGGAGCGCTAAGTGCGATGAAGAAAGCGCCAATTATGCCGAGGAAAATGACGTTATAACGAACGGCAATCCAAACAGCAGACTCGGCCCGATCAGGTTGCTCAGCCGCGAGGTTTTGGCCGACCAATGTTGCTCCGGGGTTTGAAAGACCCCAGGCGGGCAGGATCGCAAAAATGACGGGGCGAATCGCGATGGTGTATCCAGCGAGAGCCGAACTACCAAACTGGGACAATATTCGCACAAGGCCAATCCAGCTGGTCATACCGATCAAGTTCTGGAAGATACCCGTTGAGCCAACCCGGATGATCGACCAGATCACATCCGGTTCGAAAACAAAGTGGCGACGCGCGATTTGGATGCGGCCAGGGCGCTGGGTGAGGTGATACAGCTGATAAAGGACACCGCAACCTCGGCCAATATTGGTTGCAATCGCCGCTCCTGTGACACCAAGTCCAAGGCCGAAAATCAAGCATGGGCCGAGGATAATATTTAGCGAGTTCGCCAAGATAAGGGTGCGCATCGCGAACGCTGCGTCGCCGGCTCCGCGAAAGATGGCGTTGATCAGGAATATTAGAGTCACGGTGACATTACCGCCGATCATGATTCGACCAAACGTCGATCCGATGCGCAGGACGTTGTCGTTTGCTCCCATCAGCTGCAGTAGCGACGGGCCGAATAATATTCCAATCAGTCCGAGGCCGAGGGCCACAATGAGGCCGAGCAAAATTACCTGAACGCCGCTTCGCGCCGCTTCTTCGTAATCCCGCTCACCAACTCGGCGTGCGACGATTGCTGCGCCAGCCATCGCGAGTCCAATCGCGACGGCGTAGATGATTGTCATGATGGATTCGGTAAGGCCAACGACGGCGACAGCATCGCTACCGAGACGCGAAACCCAGAAAACGTCTGCGAGAGCAAAGATCGATTCCATAGCCATCTCGAGCACCATTGGCACTGCCAGAAACAACACTGCTCGATGCAGCGTTTCCGTGGTGTAGTCGCGGGTCTCGCCCTTGAAAGAGGAAATGACGACCTGCCACAAGGAGGTGTGAGGGAATGTTTCGTCTGAGATTGGCGCAGACATGAAGAGTCGAGAACGTAGTTGCAAGGGCCGTTAGGGTCAAACTGAGGACTCGGGAGGAACGCCGGAAACGCCGGGAACGGATGGGTGAGCGGTGGTTCACGGAACGTCAGTGGCGAGCGCAGCGGGTGGAACCGATGGAATCTCCTTGAGCGGGCGGGCGTTTGGGTGCCTGGGTCCTCGCGATGCGTCAGGCTGAGAAAACAGGGCTTACACGCAATCAATTGGTTGCCTACAGCCTGGGCGGACTGGCGATGAATTTGACTAATCTTGTGGTCTCGGAGTGGCTTTTTGAGCGTTATGTTATCGGAGGTGTACTCTCCGCTTCGATCTTCTCTGGCATCCTGTTAGCAGGCAGATTTACGGACGGTGTATCCGACCTGCTTGTTGCGTTTTGGACTGATAACACGAGGTCTCCTCGCGGGAGGCGAATCCCGTTTCCGATTTACTGCGTTTTTCCCTTCGCGATTGTTTGTTTTCTGCTCTGGACTTCGCCTGCGGAGGCATCGGCCTCCGTGCGAGTAGTATTTTCAATTGCGGTAACGCAACTGTTCTTTCTCGGGTACGCGCTGGTGGTGACGCCTTACCTTGCTCTGCTGCCCGAGATCGCAAGGTCGACAGATCAGCGGCTGAATCTGACAACAGGTCAAGCGATTGACCGTAATGCAGGTATTGTTGGTGGTTTCTGATCTCCCGGTTGCCGGTGTCCCGGTCTTACCATTTGCACTGCTGGCCGACGTCATCGATGTAGATGCCAAGAGCAGCGGAGCGCGGCGCGAAGCGATCTATTTTGGGGTTCAGGCGATCTTTCTGAAGAGTATAATTGGGCTCTCCGTTGTCACTTTTGCCACAAGCCACGCATTATTTGGGGCGCGGAGCTTGCCATGGATCGCGGGTGCCGCTGACGGCATATGTGCGATGGGATTGGTGATCTTTTGTTTCTATCCGCTCAGGAAACAATTGTAGGCGAGATTCTCCTCGGGACGGGTGTCCGCAGCGAATCAGGCCGGCCTAGTTGTAGACTCGCCTGCCAATCAGGAAACGAATAAAAGAAGGAGAATGAATTTTTACCTCAGTCGCTTCTGCTTGGCTTTCTGTTTTTTAGGATTATGGCTTTTGGCTCTAGATCGGTCCTTTGGCGTCGAAGTCGCATCTCCACTCGGACATTGGAAGAACGAGGACGCAACGTTCGAAGTATTTGAGAGTGATGGCAAGCTCTCCGGCAGGATTGTCGATTTGAGGGAACCGCTTCGTGATGGGAAGCCAAAGGTCGACATCCACAATACCGATCCATCGAAAAGGAGTCGGCCGATCATGGGAATGGTGTTCATGTATGGATTCGTGAAAAGAAGTGACACAAAATGGGAGAACGGCACAATTTACGATCCAAAAAGCGGGAACACTTATTCGTGCACGATGGAATTGGACGGGCCTGATAAGCTGAAAGTGCGAGGATACATCGGCATTTCACTGATCGGGCGAACCGATGTTTGGACTCGAGTCAAATAACATATGCGCGCGGTTCAGTCTCTGATTTTGCTGGTGTGGTTTTGCGTTGCCGCAAATGCGTTAGCAAAAGATCCGTTTATTGGTGAGTGGTGGACGAGCCAAGGCGATCTGCTGACAATCACTCCGAACATGGTGGAGTGGGGAAACGAAGCACCGGTGCCTTACCGCGACATCACGCGGAAACGAAACGGCTACAATTTCAATCTCGAGATTATCCAGGCTCCAGACGAAGCGTCGCTGCGGAAGACTGGTTATCTGGAGTTGTTTTGTGATCGTCCGATCAAAGCGACGATGCTGCGGGTAGTAACTTACGCCGACCCGGAGGAGATGTGGAGCCACAAAAATCCACATGTCTCCATAATTTTTGTCAGAAAGAAGTGAGATGGCAAAGGCCCGTACCAAGACGAAGCACCAGAGCAGCGTGAAACCGTTACGTCCTCGTTTTACGAAAGAGGTCTCGGTGATGGCCTGGATCGAGGATCCTGACCACCGCGTGCTTTTTGTCCGGCAAGCAGCCGGGATGCAGCTCTGGACGCTTCCCGGTGGCAAGGTAAAACGGGGTGAATCCCTCCGGGAGGCTACGCTGCGTGAAGTCTCTGAAGAGGTCGGAGTGCGAATCCAGATCGGGTCGTTGCTTGGAGCTCTGGACCGCCACGACAAAGACGCGATTACATTGCTTTTCGCCGCTGTTCTTGATGAGCGAAATCATAAGCTGAAAAGCAGACGCCGGGAGATCAAGAAAGTAGCGTTCCAAAGTGCTCTTCCGAAAAAGTCATCGCCTTCGGCGAGATATTTCTGGTCAGCGCGGCGGGGGCTCGTAGGCAAGCAGAAGATTCCGGAGGTACCGGCGTCAACTTATCAGTTTGGCTGACATTTAAGGATCGAGCGGCATCGAGCGGCACCGAGCGGCATCGCCTAACCGATTCAGAGTCGGTCGCTTTTCAGCCCCCTCAAAGATCATTGGCTGCGGCCCACCAAAGGGACGCATCGCAACGCTAACTTCGATCCCGATCGATCGCGCTCGATGCCGATCGATCCCGACGATTTCAAAGGTTCCCACGCCGGGCCTGCTCTAATTCGAGCGCCTCGAACAGGGCTTTGAAATTGCCGACACCAAACCCGCGACTGCCGTGTCGTCGAATAATTTCAAAGAAGACGGTGGGACGATCCTGCATCGGCTGACTGAAAATCTGGAGCAAATAACCTTCGTCGTCGCGATCGACCAGAATGCCCCGTTTCGCTAATTCCCGAAGATCTTCGTCGATGTGCCCCACCCGCTTCGGCAGTTCTTCGTAGTAGGTGTCCGGGATACGCAAAAAGTTGATGCCCGCGTTTCGCAGAGTATCAACCGTGGCAATGATATCTTTTGTGGCTAGAGCGATGTGCTGGACTCCTGGGCCACCGTAGTGAATCAAATATTCTTCAATCTGGCTGCGGCGTTTTCCTTCGGCGGGTTCATTGATCGGGAACTTGATTCGGCCAGTGCCATCCTGCATCACTTTGCTCATCAGCGCCGAATAGTCGGTGCTGATATCTTTGTCATTGAAATGGGTAAGCTGACTGAACCCGAGTACATCGCGGTAAAAACCAACCCATTCGTTCATTTTTCCTAGTTCTACATTACCGACGATATGGTCGATCGCGCCAATGCCGGTTTCCGGAACGGCGGGCGGGCTTTCGATCGCCTTAAAACCGGGGAAGCTGCCTCGATATTCGTTCCGCTCAATGAAGCTATGAATGGTATCGCCATAGGTGGCGATGCTGGCACGCACGAACCGGCCGTTAGCATCCACAGATTCCTGAGGTTTTCGCACGCTCCGGGCGCCACGACGAACAGCCTCGTCGTAAGCAGCTCTGGCATCGGCAACGCGCAAAGCGATGTCCCGAACGCCGTCTCCATGTTTAGCGATATGCGCGGAAATTTCAGGAGCGGAATGAGGATCCAAAGGCGAAGTCAGAAGGAAACGAACATGGTTGCGCGCAAGAAACCAGGAGGCGCGATCTCTTACACCGGTCTCCAGGCCACCATAGGCTACCGGCACCAGCCCGAGAGTTGTCCGATAAAAATAGGCGGCTTGACGCGCGTTGGAGACATAAAACTCAACGTGGTCAATAGCCTGGAAATCAAGAGGATCGACTTTCATAGGAGGGGTGGCGCAATCTCAGCAAGCCTTGAGGCGCCGTCAAGCGTACGCATCGACGGAATAGCGTGCCGGATATCGGAACGAGGTGAATATGACCGATGGGACGCATTAGGACCCATGTGACTATATGATAAAAGGCTGTCGCCCTACAGATCACCGGCGAAGACCTGTCGCCCTACAGCCGCGATTCGAATTCGGGCCATTTGAACTGAGCGTTATCCAGAGCTTCGAATAAATCTTCTTCTTCCTTCAGGTTTAGCGCCACTATTGGCGGTCTGCACTCTTTCCACCTGGCGTCTCGTCGTGCCTTGGCGAGGATAGCTTTTAAGCTTGGGATCAAAGGCTTTGAACGAAGCACACTTGAAATCTTCTTTAGTGCGGTCTGACGTTGTTCGGATCCGGGTTGTTTCCAGCCCTTGTAAAGCGTTTGCAGTATTCCTGGAATAACATTTGCCGCTGCGGAAATCGTTCCTGCACCGCCGGCTTGAAGAAGTGGAAGCAAAAATTCTTCGCTTCCGGAGAAGACATCGAATCCTTTGTCCGCAAACGGTAAAAATCTTTGCATGCTTGCCCAATCGCCCGAGCTGTCTTTGACGCCGGCCAACGTCTCCGGGAATCGATCCAGGAGCCTTTCGACCAGGTCCAAAGGAATCGGAACCATCGAGATCGGTGGGATGTGATAGAGGTACAAGCGGAGCCGCTCGTCATTAACAGCTTCAATGACCTGACTAAAGTATTGGAATAATCCATCGGCGGAGACCTGTTTGTAATAAAATGGTGGGAGCGTGAGGACACCTGCGCATCCCAGTTGCACAGCCTGGCGGGTTAGTTCGATCGTGTCCTTAAGCGAGCAGCAGCCAGTTCCGGGCATAAGGCGCTCAGGTTGGACGCCAGCAGAAACGAGCTTTTCCAGGAGGTGGTGCCTTTCGGAAACCGAACATGAATTTGCTTCTGACGTGGTCCCAAATACGACTAGTCCATCGCAGCCGTTCTGTAGGAGCCATTGGCAATGGGTGACAGAACGATCGGCGTCAAGCTCGGCGCGGGCGGTGAATGCAGTTAAAACGGGTGCCAGAACACCGCTGGGTTTGGATGCCGTCATTCCTGATTGTGAGCCAGGGGTCCGGGCGTTGCAAGCAACGCCCGCCACGACTGAAAATCTGATCGACAGTAGCCGGGAGGGCGCTGCTGGCGCCCCGAGGTTGCAACGGCGTAGTTCGCAAACGGCGGCGGCGATCCCGCCAAGGCGGGACCGCCCTCCAGAATCCATCAGTTCCCCAAGCGTTGGGTGGAGCGGCAGGGGCGGTTCGACCGAGCTCACCGTCGAAGTCCTGCCGTCCTACTGCGTTTGGGCAATCGCTGTGATTCAGTTGCCAGCGATGCCGGCGATGGCGGCGCTGCCGGCGGGGATATGTCGTGTAGCTCCCAATAGGTCCTGAGCTGTTCGCTGGAGTGTCCTGATTGTTCGCTTTTCTAAAGAAGCGGTGAGACGATTCTCTGGCGCGACGGCGACTAAGGTTAAAGGAGCAAAACGATGCACCGCATCCGTCCAGGGAACAGGAACTGCGATTCCGGCTAGGTCTTTTGTATATTCGCCTCTTTCGACAACATAGCCTTCTTCCCGAATTTTGCGCAGACGACTCAAAAATCTGGAGCGGCTAACTAGAGTTCGTGCAGTGTATCGAGGCAGTTTGGTGGGAAGATATTTCGGCCACGACTCGGGCGGCAACGCCGCTAAAAGCATCAGACCGGTTGCGCCGAAAAGAAGCTCACGACGAGACCCTGCCCGAGCGGCAACACGGAGCGGACGATTTGGTTCAGCGACCGCTAGATACAGCATTTTTTTACGATCGATGGTGGCTGCAACGATCGTTTCGTCCAATTCTGCGGCGAGCTTACGAACAGTATCATTCAATGTGGTTCCGAATGACAGCCCTTCCCGGGCAATCATACCGAGTTCAAATAGGCGCAAGCTTGGACGATAACCGTGCGTTGAACTGGAAAGCAGGCCACATGACTCAGCGATTTTCAAAACGCGGAATACCGACGTCTTAGGGAGTCCGGAGAGACGCGTCAGCTCAGCGAGTGAGCGGACCGGCTGCTCGAGCGTGAAATGCTCCAGGATCAGGCTGAGCTTGCTCAACGTTCCGGCACTCTCGCTGCTGGGTGGGTTGGACATTTGGGTTTGGACGGATGTTGCTGCGCGTTAGGTTCGGGTCGCCCAGCACCAGTTCGAAGTCCGTGGCAACCTGTGACATAACGTCTTGGAAGCTTAAACTAGTGCTGGGCGAACCCTACTGCTGTTGCGACCGAGGTCTATCGTCGGTAGGCCCGAGCTTTATCGAGCAGTCGCCGGACTCCTGGAGTGGCAACTGCATCCCGCCACGGCGGGACGCTAAGGCGCGACCCTACCGGTTTCGTGGGCAGCAACAACATTGCCATTACTGGCTTGAGCGCTTTTCTGCTGATACCACGATGTTGTGTACGCCTCGATCGCGCCGGTCATTCCTTCGGCGGTGATCATCAGTGGCTCGACGGTATCAAGAGCGATCGCGTATTCTTTTGTCTCTTTGGTCAGACCTTTTCTATCTCGCTCCCACGCGATTGGATGGGGTCCATGATCGATACCCATCGGATGCAGGGTAATCATGCCGGGTTCAATACCGCCTCGGGAAAAGAAAGTGCCCTCATGGTAGAAAATGAACTCATCGTAATCGATGTTGCGATGATAGTAGGGTAACCGCAGCGTTTCATCGTCTCCCAACAGCCGCGGAGCGAATGTGCCGACGAAGACTTCGTCGCTGGCAAATGTCGCGCCGGCAGTTGGAGGCACATGATAACGCATACTCATCACCGGACGAAAATCGCGGACGTTGAGTTTGCTGGGGAGTACGGTCCCCTTGTAGCCCAGGACATTATCGATTGGGTTGTAGTCAAAATACACCCGGGTACGGAACCCAACCCGTTTGATTTGTACCTCGATTTCATCGCCTTTCAGGTCTGAACGTTTAGAGTCAAAATCGGGATACTGTATCACTCCTGGATCAAATAAGGCATGCATCCCGAGAATACCGCGATCGGGTATACCGTAAGGGGTCCTCGACTCGGCGATTATCGCCAGTGTGTCATCGGAGTGGGGGACCAAACGATAGAAACAGCCTTTTGGCAGCAGTACGTAGTCGCCAGACTCGTATGGGAGCAGTCCAAACTCGGTTTCGAACACTCCTTGGCCTTTGTGGAAAAAGTAAAGCTCGTCTCCATCGACCGTCCGATAGAGATAAGGCATCGGCTGTTTCCGGCGGGTCAGAAAAATCGACATCGATTTCTTGGTGCAGGCAGCCATCGACTGCATGATTAACGCTGGTCCGCCGCGAGCATCGAGGCCGTCATCGGTGACGATCACACGGCAATCGAGCGCCATCGGTTTCAACGGGCCTTCAATCCGTTTCCAGGCTGAAGGCATTTCTTTGGTATAAAGATGGCTGGCTTCTCCGAAAAAGCCGGAGCGTCCATATTCCATTTCATAGGACCCTTCCGGAACGCAAACATGCGCCTGGGGAGCGAATAGACCGTTCTTAAGTGGGAAACGTTGCATAACAGAATCCTCTGGTTGGGTAGTTGCTGTTCCGAATAGTAGCACGATATTCCGAAAAATGGAACCAGAGATTACGCAAATTATTTATTAGATCTGGCAGAAGAAAGTTGTGTAATCTGCACCATCAGTAGTTCAAACTTCCTGCTCTGGTGAATGCAATTCGGTACGTTCTTGATCAAGCGATTGATTACGCTGGGATGTATCCTCCAGCATCGCTTTCTCTGCCCGAAGCTGTGAAGAGCTACCAAAGGCATCGATCTGGCGCAGAAGCGTGGATGGTTAAGCGAATGGTTTTACCGGTCGATGCACTCTCAAAGATCGATCCCGGGGCTCTGGGGTCAGGCGGAGAATTCAGGTTTGCGATGATTCCACGGCGTGAGGCGGACGATTGGCTAGCGTCTCTCCGAGCGGATCTTGCGACATTGAATTTTTTTCTGGGGAAATGTCCGGCAGCGGTCGCTGATGTGCTGGAGATTCTGCTGCCAGCTGTTTCGAACACCGGGGAGCTTGAGAAGTTGCTTCGTTCTGCGACAGGTGAACTGGTTGGATACGCGGCCTTTTTTGAGGTCGCTACTGGGCCTGATTTTGTGGGGCGTTTTGAAGGAGCGGCTGAAGCTCTTGCAGGATTCAGTGGACACAATTGGGGGCTGAAATTACGAACTGGCGGTACGACTGCCGATCTGTATCCTCGGCCATTGGCAGTGGCTCGAGCGCTCGTCATAGCGCGCGACCACGGAGTTCCAATCAAATTCACAGCGGGCCTGCATCATCCAATCCGGCATTGGAATAAGAGCGTTGGAACGCGGATGCACGGGTTTATCAATATTTTGATGGCCGGCCTTTTGGCGCATCATCATGGTCTCTCGCCGGAGAGAGTTGAGTCGATCCTGGAGGACGAGGAGCCGTCGAATTTTTCGTTTACCGAACTAACGGCGGATTGGAGAGACTTGGCATTACCGATCGAAGCGATTCCGAAATGGCGGGAGCGGGTGGTGAGCTTTGGGAGTTGCAGTGTCGATGAGCCGAAAGAGGATTTGGACCGGCTGGGTTGGTGTGAAACGCCGGCAACGCCGACGACGCCGTGATCGCCGGGAACGAAGGACAGCATTGTCGACGAATTTAGGCTGTGGGTGATCGGTAGGGCGAAGCTTGCTGAGCCGCTGTTGAACGTAGAAACTACCCAGCGAGGTTTGTCTCTATTTATGCTTCAGAGTTTCTTAGACATACGGCCTGATCATCCTTTTTCGATTCAGAATTTGCCGTATGGGATTTTCTCTTCGGCCGGCCGCGCGGCGCGGGTTGGGGCGGCGATTGACGATTACGTGCTTGATTTGAAGCTGCTGGAAGAGCGGGGACTTGTGCCGCAGTTGGGTGTCTTTGGGGAATCGAGTTTGAACCCTTTGATGGAGAAAGGGGCGGCGGCATGGAGACAGTTACGGGCGTCGATTCAGGAACTGTTAGATGAACGAAATCCTCGGGTGCGCGATGATCGTTCGCTTTGCGAGCGGGTGCTGATCCCGATTCAGCAGGTCATGCTTCACTTTCCGGTTCAGGTCGGAGATTACACCGATTTTTATTCTTCGAAACAGCATGCATCGAATGTCGGAGCAATGTTTCGAGGAAAAGAGAACGCGTTGTTACCGAATTGGCTTCATCTGCCGGTGGCATATCATGGTCGTTCGAGCAGCCTGGTCCTGAGCGGTGCGTCAATCCGGCGGCCTTATGGGCAAGTCAAACGTGCTGATGAATCACAGCCGCGTTTCGAGCCGAGTCGCGAAATGGATTTTGAGCTTGAAGTCGGCGCGTTTATTGGATCCGGGAACCGGCTTGGTGAGCCGATTCCTGTTGGCACGGCGCACGAACACTTGTTTGGGCTTGTACTACTGAATGACTGGAGCGTTCGCGACGTGCAACGCTGGGAGTACATACCGCTGGGACCGTTTCTGGCAAAGAATATCGGAACGAGCGTGAGTCCTTGGGTGGTTACGATGGATGCATTGGAACCTTTTCGAATCGAAGGGCCGACACAGCAACCGCAACCGCTACCATATTTGAGGCACGATCAGGCCAGGAGTTACGACATAAACCTGGAGGTTGGCCTTCAAACGGGATCGATACAGTCGTCTGCAACTATCTGCCGGACGAATTTTCGGAACCTCTACTGGGACATGAACCAGCAGATTGCACATCATACGATAAACGGCTGCAATCTTCGCACCGGCGATCTGTTAGCCAGCGGAACAATCAGCGGCAACGAAAGAGGGAGCTTTGGGAGTCTGCTTGAGCTCGCATGGGGTGGGAAGAATCCCATCGAGCTTCCGAACGGCGAGAAGCGCACTTTTCTGGAGGATGGCGACACGGTGATCATGACCGGGTACGCCCAGGGGGATGGTTTTCGGGTAGGTTTCGGGGAGGTTCGGGGGACGATTGTGGCGGCGAGATAGCGGATAGAACTTATACGACCTATGGGATGTGTACGAATAGGATTGAATCTAGCTGTGTTTTTCGGGTAAAGGTTCCGGCGCTCTTATGGCTGACCCGGCGCGCGCTCGAATTGTCTGGCGGATTGGGCTGATTTTGTTGGGCGGTTTTTTGATCTCGTTTTGCATCGGTTTCCTGCTCCGGAATCCGGATTTTTTTGAGAATGCTCCGGCCTACATCCATCAAATCGTAACGGGTGAAGTTGGAGGCGTGAATCTCAACTTCAAAGAACCAGAGGACTACCTCCGGTTGTTGAATCTGGATCCGAAGGTTGTCCCGGGAAAAAAGAGGGGGATGGCAGAAGCCCTACACGACACATACCACGAACTGGCCAATGGCGATTCCGCGGAAGAGGATGGGAAGGAGAATCTGAATCGAAGCTTCGATGCCTTGCTGGACGCGCGCTCCGACCCGAACGCGCTTGCCAGTGCCAAGGGAGCCGCGCAGTCGCTTCAGGAGACCTGTCGCAAACGACTGGATTTTTATCGCGGCCTTGAGGGTTCTTTGACAGGTCGGCTTCGGAGTGCCGGCGTACCGGCTGATGTAGCCCCGAAAGTGAGCGCTGCTTTTTCGCAGAAGATGGGTGTACCTGATTTTGTGCAAAAGACCGAGCAAACGGTGAAAGATTGCGACGCTAAATTGACCATTCTCGATACGCTGGAAAAAGACAGTAGCGAAGGCCAACGCGGGCCGAGCGGCGAGATAGTTCTATCTAATCAAGACCTGCTAAAGCGTTTCCAGTCGCTGTTTCCGGATGTGCCGGCAGTTGCCAAGCAGACCGACGCAGTGCCGGTTCTATCTCCGGTTGAATACGAGCAACGGTGTCACGCGGTCGCAGCGATGCCGGCGAGCGATCTTCCAAAGAGCGGTGATGCCGCCTTCGAAGCTCTTTGTGATACGCGTGTGATCCAATCGCTCTTTAATCATGAGCAAACAGGGCAGAGCCTCGACGACGCAGGTCATGTTGCGAACGGGATTCAGGAGGTTTCAAAATCCTACGCACAGTCTGGAAACGTGAACGAATTCCTTCGGCTCGAGCGAATCGGGGTTCTATTTTTTCTGGACTACGATCGGGCCGGTCAACAGTTCCTGGCTAGTCTTCCGAAAGAGCAATCGATGCCGGACGCTTCCAAGGTTCTGGAGACGAATCGGGACGCTTTAGGTCAGCGGTTCGGCAAGATCGCAGCCGATTTAGCCTCGGATAATGATACCCAATTACCGCTGATTGCGCGCCGGCGGATGGCTTTCCTGATTCAGGAAACGTTTGAGCGCGCAAAAGAGTTTCTGGATCCGTCGATAGCGCAAACACTGGCAGAGGCGCAGCAGAAAGATCCGGATCCGACGGTGCAGAAGGCGCTGGAAACTGCGTTGGAGCAGTGAATCTAGAGGCAGCAGCTGATTTATTTCGCTTCCGGTTCCAAGGCTAACTGGAGAACCTCGTCGATAGTGCTCACCGGGTGAAACTGCAGGCGTTTTCGAGCTTCGCGCGGGATATCTTCGAGGTCTTTCTCGTTGTCCCTCGGAATCACGACGTGATTAATACCGGCCCGGAGTGCGGCCAGGCTTTTTTCTTTCAAACCGCCAATTGGGAGAACAACGCCACGCAGTGTAATCTCCCCTGTCATTGCGATATCATTGCGCACCGGGCGATTGCTGAACAGACTGGCGATCGCGGTCACCATCGCGACGCCGGCGCTCGGACCATCTTTTTGAATTGCCCCACTTGGGACGTGAATATGAACGTCATTTTCAGCGAACTGGTCTGGATCAATATTCAGTTGGCGAGCCCGGCTTTTAACGAGGCTGAAGGCAGCCTGCATCGATTCGCGCATTACGTCTCCGACTTGGCCGGTGAGCAATAGGTTCCCTTTCCCGGGATATCGTGTTGCCTCGATGAACAGGATATCGCCGCCGGTCGGTGTGTAGGCTAGACCTGTAGTTACGCCAACTGTGTTCTGCGGGAGTTGTTTTTCACGCACACTGCGTGCTGAATTACCGAGGATGCCGCGAACCAGGCTTGGCGTCGCCGTGACCTCCCCTTGGACGCCGCGTGCGATCTCGGCCGCAATACTTCGGCAAACTGCGGCGATTCGGCGTTCCAGGTCGCGGACTCCTGCTTCATAGGTGTATTCCTGAATGATCGTTTTGACTGCTTCCTCTTCGAACTTGCATTGATTCGGCTGCAAGCCGTTTTCCTGCAATTGACGAGGGACCAAATAACGCTGCGCGATCTGGAGTTTTTCGGCCTCGGTGTATCCCGGCAGCGCGATCATTTCCATCCGATCGCGCAACGGAGCTGGAATTGCTTCCGGGTAATTCGCTGTGCCGATAAATATGACTTGGCTGAGATCAAACGGTACGTCCAGGTAACGGTCGACGAACGCGTTGTTTTGGCGCGGATCGAGAACTTCCAGCAAGGCACTTGACGGGTCACCGCGAATATCGGCGCCAATCTTATCGACCTCGTCGAGCATAAGGACGGGGTTGCGAAACCCCAGGCGCCGGATCTCCTGAATAATGCGACCGGGCATCGCTCCAATATAGGTGCGACGATGGCCGCGGATCTCTGCCTCATCGCGAATCCCGCCTAGCGAAATACGGCTGAATTTTCTGCCAAGCGCGTCGGCGATCGATTGTCCTAGGCTCGTTTTTCCAACCCCGGGCGGTCCCAGAAAACAGAGGATCGGGCTGCGACCGGTTGGATTCAATTTGCGGACGGCGAGAAACTCGATAATCCGGCGCTTCACCTTTTCCAAACCGTAATGATCTCGGTCGAGGATTTGTTGCGCATGCTCAAGATCCGCGTTGTCTTCCGTCGCTTTGTTCCACGGAAGGTCGGCGAGCATTTCGACATAGGAAACAATAACTGAATACTCGGGGCTTGCGCTAGGCACATGCGCCAGGCGTTTCAATTCTTTTTCAGCAGTTGCGAGAACCTGCTCCGGCGCGCTCGCTTCTTGAAGGCGTTTGCGCAGTTGCTCAGCCTGTTCTTCGCCACCCGGTTCCTCTTCGCCCAATTCCCGCTGGATCGCTCGAAGTTGCTCGCGCAAGTAGGCGCGGCGTTGGGTATCAGAGAACTTACCTTCGACATCTTTTCTCAGCTTCTGTTGAAGCTCAGCGATTTCAATCTGGCGCTGCAAAGCTTCCTGGACCATGTGCATGCGCTTCAACAGATCGGTTTCTTCCAAAATCTTCTGTTTATTGGCCGTATCGATTCCCAGATTTCCGGCGAGCATATCGGTCAAACGGTCAGGTTCATCGACGCTCACGAGGGTTGCCTTGGCCGCCTCAGGTATTTCGGGTGAGAGATCGAGAAGCTTGATCGCGGACTCACGCAGATTGTTTAAAGAAGCGCTCAGCTCCTTATCGGTACCTTCAGGAATGGCGGTTTGAACTGTCCGGACCGACGCTCGCAAATAAGGGTCTATCTGCGTGAAAAACTCGGCCTGTATCCGTTCCAGAATTTGAACGATCAGTACGACGGTTCCATCGCCTTGTCTGACCATTTTTAGGACCTGGGCGGAAACTCCAATCTGGAACAGGTCGGACGGCCCAGGTTGTTGTTGTTGCTCGTCTTTCTGGAACAGAATACCGAGCATTTTATTTTCCGGGAGCTCTGCATCGATCAGCTTGAGTCCCGAAGGGCGTCCGATTGTCAGGGGAACCGCCATGCCCGGAAAAAGCACGATTCCGCGGACAGGAAGAATTGGAAGGGTCTGGGATGAAGACGTTGTTTCAGCGGCGGGCGTTGGTTCAGGCGACGCCTTGGCAGACTCTGTTGAATGATCTGGCTCAGAGGCCTTGGTAAAATGAGGGTCGATGTTTTCCGAATTCATGCTCGTAAAAAGAACGAGGGAAAGCTTCAGGCGTGAGCCCTGCGCGGGAGAAATATCCAGAGAAGTCCATTCTCCCATTCAGTATGGATTCGGGCGAGATCATAGTCGGGCGGGATCT
>Ga0126381_100003490_pt1 | contig 17065 bp, 11 predicted proteins | sample PanSoiMetPlot_28_FD_96465 | JGI IMG/M metagenome (GOLD analysis project Ga0126381, IMG submission 96465) | Tropical forest soil microbial communities from Panama - MetaG Plot_28 | ecosystem: Environmental > Terrestrial > Soil > Tropical forest > Bulk soil | place: Panama | collected 2016-02-17 | reverse complement strand
GTATGCTGGTACTCCCTAAAGGTACTCGGTTACCTGCTTCATACCATGGAGTGGTAAGGATGCTTCAAAATCAGGGCTCAACTGCTCCTGGAACTCTCGGGACTCGGGGATCTTGGCTTCACGCAATGGTCGCAGTGTGCACCGTATTTTTCCTCTCCTACTTCGTCGCCATGCTCGGCGGCGTGCTCGTCGTGCGTCCGCAAATGGTCTGGCCGTTGTGGCCGGGTTGCGCCTTACTGGTGGCTGTGCTGCTCCAGACAGAGCGGCGAGTGATTTGGCCTGCGCTTCTGATGGCGGGACTCGCAGGGTTCGCGTTGTACGACTTCGGCGTGGGTCTCCCGATCCGCACCACACTGTTGTTCCTGCTCGCGGACACGGTTGAAATTCTTGTCGCCACCCTTGGTGTGACCTGGGCGTTCGGGGGCAAGCCTCGCTTGAATAGCATCAAAGCGCTGGCGAAGTATTCGATCTTCGCCCTGGTTCTGGCCCCAGCGTCTGTCGCGTCGCTCGGCGCGTCCGCGACCAGAGGAGGCTACCGCCTCGGCTGGGAAGTTAGTTTTCTCACAGAGGCCCTGGCTCTTCTGACTCTGACGCCTGCCATTCTGAGCTGGATTGACATCGCCCGTTCCCGCCCGAACAAGCCGTGGACTCGCTACGCGGAAGCTGCACTCATGCTGGTCGGATTGGGAATCGTCGCCCATTTCGCGTTTGTGACCTTCGGTGGCGCCAATCGTCCGGCTCTTCTGTATGCGCTGGTACCGTTCCTCCTATGGTCTGCACTGCGTTTCGGCATCGCGGGAATCAGCAACTCGATGCTCGTTGTGTGCTTCTTCGCCATCTGGGGCGAGACTCACACCGAAGGAATCTTCCAGGGAGCTTCCCAACTGAGTGGCGTTCTCGATCTGCAGGTTTTTCTGCTCTTTGCAACAGCGTCATTCATGGTGTTGGCAGCCGTTGTTGAGGAAAGGAGGGAAGACGAGCAACAACTGCGCGAGAGTGAACAACGGTTCCGCCTGGTCGCAGATAGCGCCCCAATTTTGATCTGGATGTCCGGTATCGATAAAACCTGCACTTGGGTTAACAAGTCATGGTTGGATTTCACAGGCCGGTCTATGGAACACGAACTTGGGCACGGATGGACTGCAGCTATCCATCCGGATGACCTACAGGAGTGTTTCCAAACCTACTCACGCAGTTTTGATCGGCGGGAAAAACTCGAAATTGAGTATCGCGCGCGTCGGCATGATGGCGAGTACCGCTGGATCCTCGATATTGGAGTGCCGAGATTCGATCCAGACAGCTCGTTTGCGGGTTACATCGGAGTCGCGGTTGACGTGACGGAGAGGAAAAACGCAGAAATCGTACTTCTCGGCATGAATCGCAAGTTGATCGACGCTCAGGAACAGGAACGTTCACGCATCGGCAGAGAGCTTCACGACGACGTCACCCAACGACTTGCGATGATGGCCATCGAGCTCCAGCAACTGCAGCACACACCTTCTGCGGTCCCGGGCCGTCTACAGGATCTCCTGAAGCAGACAACGGACCTATCTGCCGATGTGCAGGCCTTGTCACATGAACTGCACTCATCAAAACTGGAGTATCTGGGTGTTGTTGCCGGCATACGAAGCTGGTGCAATGAATTCTCTGAGCGGCAGAGGATGGAAGTTGACTTTCGAAGTGACGTGCATACTCCTCTTCCATCCGATATCGGGCTTTGTCTTTTTCGAGTTCTGCAGGAAGCGATGCATAACGCCGTCAAGCACAGTGGCGTCAAGAGAGTTGAGGTGAAGATCGCGGAGTACTCCAACGAAGTTCAGCTCGCGATTCACGACTCCGGCAAAGGGATCGACGTCGAGGCCGCGAGACAAGGCAACGGCCTCGGTCTCACCAGCATGCAGGAGAGAGTGCGGCTTCTTAACGGCACGATTGCTTTTGCTTCGCAACCGTCAGGTGGTGGAACCTCTATTCGCGTTTCTCTGCCTCTCAAAGTAGAGGACTGCGCACAACGCGCGGCCGGATGATGGATTTCAGCTACTCCACCGTCAAACTGAATTGCGAATCCGCCGTACCTACCTCGCGCAGAACGTAAATGATCTTCCCCGACAATTTGTGGGTGTCAATGATGGTCAAGAACTGAAACCCGGGTCCACCCGAATCAGACAGTCGAAGCCCACTGGTCCCCGCGGCAAATTCGGCATCCGTTCCGGCAAACAAGGCGAGATTGGTGCCTGCTGTTTTGTTTTCGAAGACGATCTTCAGCACCGTGTGAGTCTTGGTGTCTACGGGCATACCACTCACGAGATACTTCCCGCTACCGCCCACCGTGCCAGTCAGGTTGATCATGATTGTGCTCCATCTCCTCAGGCGTCGAGGCACACCCCAGCTTTCGCAGTGACCTCAAACCGTTTCTGCGGAATGGTGTCGCGAGGATGGCAGGCGTTTCACGAAAACGAAACGTCCAAATCTTGATGGCTTGCAGGGATTGCAAAATCAAAACAGGCGGGATCTTCAACAACCATGACGCCAGCCCACGCATTTTTCAGCGAGGCCGGCGTCAAAGTTGCAACAGTCGTCGGGGGACGGAAGAGAGCTTTGTTCGGGGCGCTCCGGATTTAGAGAGCGCCTCGCAATCCAAGAAGGATCGCGCCGCACATTACCGTGTAGTACACAACTACAAGTGTCCAGGCAGTCAATCGTTCGACGATCATGGGGAGCCTCACTTTCAGGTTGATCCTGGTCCATGGCCGTCTCCCAAAACCATCAGCGGAGAGGGGACGCCCGCGGCTAGGACCTGCGCTACATCGGCATTTCACCGCGAATTGTGAAAACGGGCAACGGCACCGGAGTCCAACGCCGTGGCACGCAGCAGGACCATTCGGGACAATGTCCAAATGGCCGTCTTACCTTGAGGTTACGTGGCCCGCCCTGGTCCATTGCCGGAATCGGGCACTCAAAAACTCGCATTTTTAGCGGCTCCGGACCACATCGACTCCATCCATGGCTACCTTCCGTTCACCGGCAAACAAAAACTCGGTACACTGAGGTCCCTATGGCCAACCCAACTCAGCCCAACGTGAAGTTGACGAATACCTCTGATTATCGTGAGAACTACGCCAACAGCGTCCAGATCCGAGTCAACGTGTGGGACTTCTTCCTTGTTTTCGGAACTATGCAGCAGCAGTCCGAAACCCAGGTCGAGATCCAGAATTTCCAGGGAATCTACCTTTCTCCACAACAGGCAAAAGCCCTGCTCGGCGTCCTGCAGCATAATGTCGCCGGATACGAGACCGCGTTCGGCGAGATCAAGCTCGATCCCCGGATGATGCAGAGCGGCCCTGTTCACTAACTCAGGCGCCAGTGTCCCCGCTCCGATGCCACTAACGTCTCCAGAGAGCGTCCGCTCGAGTTTCCGCTCCACCGACCTGGTGTTCGGCCTCATTTTCGCGGGCAGCATTCTGCTTCATTGGCCGCTTCTGCGGCTTCCCTACTTCTGGGACGAGGCGGGGTACTACGTTCCCGCCGCCCGCGATTTCCTATTGACCGGAAGCGTCATCCCGCACTCGCCTCCGTCGAACGCACACCCACCGCTGGTCATGATTTATCTGGCCGCGTGGTGGAAGATCGCCGGCTTCTCCATTCCAGTCGCGCGCATCGCGATGCTGACGATGGCAAGCTTCGCGCTTCTCGGCGTCTACCGGCTGGCACGGACCGTCGCCAACACTGAAGTCGCAATTGCTTCCACCTTCTGCACGGCACTCTACCCTGTGTTTTTCTCGCAGAGCACGATGGCGCTGATTGATCTTGCCGCGGCTGGGTTCGCCTTCTGGGGACTCGCTGCTTATCTCGACAATCGCTTGCGTGCTTCGGCCGTGTGGTTCTCGGTTGCCGTACTCACCAAGGAAACCGCCGTATTGGTTCCGGCCGTGCTTCTGTGTTGGGAAATCATCGCGCCCTGGTTGAGCCGGAAGTTAGGCCGCGACATCGCCTTCCGCAAACTAGACCGCGCATCGGTCATTCTCATCGTGCCGATCATTGTTTTGGGAGTCTGGTATGCCTTTCACTACTCGCGGACCGGATACGTTTTCGGCAACCCTGAATTCTTCCGCTATAACGTGCAGGCCACCATCAACCCGTTGCGGATCCTGCTGGCCTTCGCTACCCGCATCTGGCAAGCCGTCGGCTATCTCCATCTGTGGGTGCTCACCTTGCTGATGATATTCGCGATGAGTCAACCGCCTCTGCGCGATGGCGACATCGAGCGGCGAAAAATCAGCATCCCCACCCAGGCCGTCCTCGGCGTCGTGATTCTCACATGCGCAGTCGCTCTCGCGATCGTCGGCGGCGCCGTGCTTGCACGCTACATGCTGACTGCCGTGCCGCTTGTGATCATCCTCTGCGTCTCAACTCTGTGGCGCCGCATTCGCGCATGGCGCTGGCTCGTCGCCGCGGTTGCTCTCGCGTTCGTGGCTGGCTGGTTCCTGAACCCTCCTTATGGCTTCTCACCCGAAGACAACCTTGCCTATCGGGACTTCGTCCAGATGCACGTAGACGGGGCACGTTTTCTCGAACAACGATTCCCTTCCACCCGCGTTCTCACAGCGTGGCCGGCCTCCGATGAAATCACGCAGCCCTACCTCGGCTATGTCACGCGCCCTATGCGGGTAGTGCGCATCGAGGACTTTACCGTCGAACAGGTGATGTCCGCAGCCGAAGTTCGCTCCCAGTTCGACGTCGCGCTCGTTTTCTCCACCAAGTACGAACCGCCGCGTCCGTTTCTGGCAGGCTGGCACGCGTGGCAGCGCGTGAAGACGCGGCTTTTTGGATTCCACGTCGACCTACCCCCGGAAGCAGCGGCTCATCTGCTCGGGGGAAAAATTCTCTTCACCGAAGCGCGCAATGGCTTGTGGGTCGCGGTGATTCAGATGGAACGCATCGAAGAGGTCCGCCTGCAGATCGACCGGCCATCACACTGACATCAATTGGCAGGAGTAGGTCTTCACGATCAACCACACGCTGAGCCCGGGATACAGTTGCAGGGCATCGCGTGCCGCCAACGTCACGTGCACTTCCATCGTTACGCCGACGTCGACCAGCACGGCGATCATAACGTCCCGCCGCTCGAGCTTCAGAATCTTGCCGGGAAAAATGTTGCGCGCACTGAGCCCTTCGGGAGGCGAAGTCGCCAGCAGAATGTCGCCTGCCCGAATTCCAACGCGAAGCTTCACACCCTGGCCCACGCGAACCATCGGTGTCTCCAGCGGCACCCCGCCAGGGAGCAGTCGGCAGCTCATCGTCCCTCGATCCTCGTGCGCGTCGCCAACATCCACGTCGAAAATGTTCTCGAACCCCGCGAGCTGCGCAACCGTCTCCTGCCGTGGCGCGCTCATGACTTTGTGCGGGCTTCCCTCCGCAACAACACGGCCTCCGTCGAGAACCACAACTCGATTGCCCAGCGCGAATACCTCTTCCCTGCTGTGAGTGACGTAAAAGATCGGGATGCGATGCTTCTCGTTCCATTCGCGAAGATCGTCAAGAATCCGCGACTTGGTGGCGAAATCCAGCGCCGCAAGCGGTTCGTCCAACAACAACACACAGGGATCAGTCACGAGCGATCGGGCCAAAGCCACGCGCTGACGCTCGCCTCCCGAAATCTCATCAGGCCGTCGTTTGTGCAGGCCGGAAATCCGGAAGGCTCCGAGGATTTCGGCGATCCGCCGTTCGCGCTCCGCGGCCGAATGATGCTGCAAGCCGTAGGCGACATTCCCATCAACCGTCAGGTGAGGAAACAGCGCGAGCGTCTGGAAAACGTAGCCCACATTTCTGCGCGAAACCTTCACATCGATCTTTGCGGCGTCATCGAAAAAGACGCGCTTCCCCAGGCGAATCACTCCTGCATCAGGACGCACCAGGCCGGCGATGCAATCCAGCAATGTGGTCTTGCCTGCCCCCGAGGCTCCAAACAGAATCGTGAAACCCGCCTCGGCCGAAAATGCGACGTCCAGCGAAAACTCTTCGGCCACCGCAAAACGCTTGCGTACTTTCAGCGTTAATTCCGCGCTTGGCGTCGCGTGAGACGGCGCGCCCGCTAGAGCGCTTTCAACCGCCCGATCTTTCGCAACCGATTCCATCGAGGCTGAGATTCTAAACCGCCCCGCTCTCCCACGGCTGTCGATTGGGGATGTCCAGGCAAATCGACCATCAGCACAGTGACGCGCGCCACATTCTGAAGGTTCGCCTCCATGATCGAATGCAAACGGAGTTGCCATGCACTGCTGGGACTCGGCAGTGCAGGGCTGTATCAAAGGTAACTAGTTCATAGCATGGATGTTGCGATACCTTGGCGATCAACGAGAACGCTCGGAGAGACTCCCAAATCTATTGAAAGCTGACAGGACATGAGAAGACGTTCGTGCCAATCCGTGCACGCCCTAGGGCTGTTGGCGTTTCTGCTGGGCGCACTCCATTCTCTGTGGGCCCAGGGTTCCAAGCAGAACGAACCCGAAACCCAGATCGAAGATAAGGATCGTGACTACCCGCGCGCACGCGATGAATGGTTCAGCCGCGGCCGCACGGCTGCCAGCGGCGAGTCCCCCGCGTTGCTGCGCTACCGCGCCTACCAGCAAAAGCTGCAACTCAGAACCCGCACCTTTTCCGCGCGAACCGTTATTGCGAACCCGCGCATAGCAAACACTGGCGGATGGGCGGCACTCGGCCCCGCGCCTTTAGCTTCCGACGCAACTGGCGTTGGAGCACAGGACTATCACCAGGTCTCGGGACGCGCGACCGCCGTCGCCATCGATCCGGCAGATCCGACCGGAAACACCGTCTACATCGGCGGGGCGCACGGCGGTGTCTGGAAATCGAGCAACGCCGGCTCGCTCAGCACGAGCCCTTCTGGCGTCATATGGAGTCCGGTTCTCGACTACGAACCGACGCTTGCGGTCGGCTCGATCGCAATCCAGCCCGGCAACGCGAATCCGGGCCAAAGCGTAGTTCTTGTCGGAACTGGAGAGCCCAACAGCTCGGCGGACTCCTATTACGGTTTGGGCATCCTTCGCTCGGCTGACGGAGGCCAGACCTGGACTCTGATTCCATCCGCGAACGGCGGAGCGCGCTCATTTGCCGGAATGGGCTTCAGCAAGATTGCATTCAACAGCACAACGGGAAAAACGAACGTCGTGGTGGCCGCTGCTGCCGCGGCCGAATCCTTCGGCCTCGACACTACCGGCGTGAACCGCGGTCTCTACGTTTCACAGGACAGTGGGCAGACCTGGAGCTACGCTTCTGTAAAAGACGGCAGCACCACTATCGACGCCGGTTCCGCGACCTCGGTCGTCTACAACAAGGCGATGGGAGCGTTCTATGCCGCGATGCGCTATCACGGCATCTACACCTCCACCGACGGCATCAACTGGGCGCGGCTCGCCAATCAACCCGCGGGTTTGACGGCGGCATCGTGTCCCTCGCTCCATTCGACAGCCTGCCCGATCTATCGCGCAGAACTCTCCGTCGTGCCGGGACGCAACGAGATGTACACGTGGGTTGTGGCCCTGAATAGTTCCGGAGAGGTCGACGGCGGAATCTGGTCGAGCGTGAACGGCGGCGCAAGTTGGACACAGATGGCCGACAGCGGAATCACCAACTGCGGAGACCCCGGTCTGAGCGGCTGCGGTGTGCAGCAAGGCACCTACAATCTTGAGATCGCCGCGGTTCCGAACGGTGCTGCGACTGATTTGTATGCGGGCGCAATCAACATCTACAAGTGCACGTTGAATAATCCCGCCTCGCCGTCGTGCAGCTTTCTGAATCTGACCCACGTCTATGGCTGCAACCCCGCTTCTTCTCTCGCGCACGTTCATCCCGATCAGCACGCGCTCGACGCGCTGGTAGTTCCCGGCGGCACAACGACCGTGCCGATGTACTTCGCCAATGACGGCGGTATCTACCGCACGCTCGACGGATACACCAAACTCACTACGGGCAGTTGTAGCGGATCGAATGGCTTCGACGATCTGAACCTGACTCTGGGATCGATGACGCAGTTCGTATCGTTCTCCGTTCATCCGACGGACGTGAACACCTTGCTCGGTGGCACGCAGGACAACGGCTCCCCGGCGACCGCGTCGGCGGAATCGAGCAGCAGCTGGTTGAACGTACTCGGTGGAGACGGCGGCTTCAACGCGATCAGCACGGCGAACGGCACCGACTGGTTTACCGCCAATCCCGACATTCCTCCCGCCAGCCTCAACGTGAACTATTGCGGTGGCGGCATCAATTGCCGCAGCGGATCGTTCACGCAGGTGGTCCAAAGCTCACAAGTTGGCGGCGATGACGGCGCCTTTTACTTCCCGTACATTCTCGATCCGCAGGCAGCCTCGCGTCTGATTATCGGCACTTGCCGGGTGTGGCGTGGGGGCCCGGCCACCAGCACCGCTGGGACTTATTCAACCCTTAGCAACAACTTCGAGAGTGGCGGGACTAATGCGTGCGGGGGAACCGAAATAAACCTCGTGCGCTCGCTGGCTGCGGGTGGACCAAAAGATACGAACGGATTTTCAAAGGTCGTTTACGCCGGGACTGATGGTTTGGGCGGAGTCACCTCCCCGGCCGGCGGACACGTGTTCGCCACCACAAACGCCGGTGTGACATTGATGGCTGACGTCACGAAAACGATCAATCCCGATCAGTACCCGGTTTCTGGGATCGCAATCGATTCTTCGGATGCAACGGGACAGACCGCATACGTCACGATCATGGGATTCAACGTCAGCCACGTCTTCAAGACGACCAATGCCGGACAGACGTGGACCGATTTCACCGCGAACCTACCGAATGCCCCGGCAGATGCCGGGATCGTTGATCCGCAGGCGCACATCGTTTACGTGGGAACAGACGTGGGCGTGTTTTCGAGCAGCACCACCAGTGCAAGTTGGACCGAAGTTGGGCCCAATGCCGGCGCAGGCGTTTCCGGATATTTGCCGAACGTTCCGGTTACGGCGTTGCGGCTTTTCGTGAATGGCGCGACCAAGTTGCTGCGCGCCTCGACCTACGGACGCGGCATCTGGGAGTACAACCTCTCGCCAACAGCAGATTTTCAGATCGCTGTCTCGAACAGTCAGCTTACTGTTTTCCCGACACAGACCGCGACTTTCAATGGAACGGTGAAGTCGCTCAATGGATACAGCAGCCTGGTCACACTGAGTTGCTCGGGCTCCGTTCCGGCGACATGCACGCCGAGTCCTGCCACGGTGACACCGAGTTTGACGGGAACGCCCTTCACGGTGGCCACCGCAGGCGTGGTTGGAGACTACTCGTTCAACGTTCATGCCGTCGGCAGCGACGCAGCCACGACCACTCATGACGCACCGGTCACGCTGCATGTCGTCGATTTTGCTCTGGGCGGGCCAAGCCCCGCGAGCGTCAGTGTTTCGCGCGGATCGAGTTCGTCGACAATCGCGTTCGTCGTGAGCGCTCTCGGATCGTTCACTGGAACCGTGACTTTGGCGTGTCCGGCCAGCGGTATGCCCGCGGGGGTGACCTGCACCTTCACGCCGTCCGCGTCGGTTTCAAGTTACCCGGCGACTGTTAACTTGTCGTTCAATACGACGTCGAGCACTCCACTTGCGACCATGCCGATAACCATTTCCGCCACGACTTCGGGCGCGCCGGCTGCCAAGACACAAAGCGTGACTCTTACCGTGACGACCCCCACGCCGGACTATTCCATTGCGATCAGCAATTCGCCAGCCTCGGCGACGGTTGGCCAGTCCGCCGTGTTGAATGGAACGCTCACGGCGCTGAACGGATACGCCAGTACAGTGAATCTCAGTTGCGGAAGCGGCGCGCCGCCCACATGCACGGCCTCACCGACTTCCGTGACGCCGACGATTGCGGGAGCGCCCTTTACGGTCACTGTGCAAAGTTCTTTGGCGCAGACTTACAACTTCAGCATCAACGGAACGGGCACGGATGCGTCGCACATCGCGCACTCGGCGACCGCATCGTTCAATTCCCTTTTCACCCTCACGATCGCGGACACCACGGTCACACAAACAGTCGCGGCAGGACAGACGGCCGTGTACAGCTTGACTGTGACTCCGATCGGTTCGACAACCTTCCCAAGCCCGGTGACTTTCTCGTGCAGCGGATTGCCCGCAGGAACAACCTGCTCAAACCCGCAAATCAATGCGGGCGCCAGCGGCGCGCAAACTGCAACCCTTAACATCACCACACTCGGTCCCAACCAGACGACGATCCGCCCCGTAGCTCAAAAACACAGCGGAGCTCCACTGCTGTTGTGGGCATCCGTTGTCGGTATCATGTTCGGAGGATTTGCGAAGCGGTCTGGAGGCAAGAGTCGCGGCACATTGATCGCGATGATCCTGGTTACCTCGCTTCTGCTTGCTTCATGCGGTGGCAGTGGCAGTGGCGGAGGGGGCGGCGGCGGGAACAGCGTCGCCGTCAGCGTGAGCCCCAGAACTGTCAACCGGTTCCCGACGCAACAGCAGCAATTCACGGCCGCCCTGACTGGGACCACCAACACTGCCGTCGCGTGGCAGGTAAACGGCGTGACTGGTGGGAGCGCGGCGGCGGGAACGATCGACGCGAACGGCAATTACACGGCGCCGGGGGCAGTTCCGACGCCGGCCAATGTGACCGTCTCCGCGGTCTCGCAAGCAGATGTGACGAAATCGGGCTCTGCGACCGTCACCATCCAGGCGCCAACGCAAACGGGGACCTACGCGATTACAGTGACCGCGACCGCTGGAACCGTCAGCCATAACACCACGGCGACGCTGATCGTGCAGTAAGCTCACGCCGAAACATCGTACGAATCGTCAATAGGTGCTTTTTCAGCTCAGATTCATCGTAACTCACTGTAATTATCTATAACTAATTGATAATATCGGTAGCTCGTTGAATATTGTCAGGCGACAAGCGACTCGGGGAGGCAGCCCAGGTTCAATGGTGGCCAGGATCGCTTCCGATCTCTGGAAGCTAAGCTTTTTCTGTCGTCCACCCGGTTGCGTCGCTGAGCACGCTTTCTGCTTTTTGGAGTGGGGTTAGGGTCTGCAGTGCGATCTGGGCCCAGAGTTGAAATAAGGTCTTAAAGAACACATCTGCCCCTTTGTCATATGGCTTGATAGGTTGATTGGCTCTTGTTATTTGGCGTTATTGGTGCGCCCCAAAAGTGAGATCGACTCGCGAAAACAGGATTTTCTGTGGTGACTGGAATCAAAGTATTCTGACCTCAGTGCTGCTCCCTTCCCAAAAGCTGTTGAACCTCCCCGTAATTTAGTGGGCGCTCTCGTGGTGTGAAGTAGCCTTTTGGAAACCACACCACCACAACAGTTAGCTTCTGAGGGTCTGAGCTAATGAGACGAAGATAGACTGCGAAGCGATTGCCATCGGGAAGCAAAGTATTGTCAGTAAGAGGAAAATCAAACCAACTTAGTGGAAAACGATATGCGGTATCACTTTCAAGTGGATTCACTTGCTTTGTGAGAAATGGAACTGCACTCACCTCCACCGTTTGGTTCTTCCAATCAGGTCGTACCAGCGCTATTTGAAGTGTGAAGTTGTCGTCAGGGGACTTCAGTGGGACGACCTGTCCAAACGCGATAGCGAGTTGACAGGGAGGCCCCTCGGAGGGCACGCCGACTCTCGAGTCAACCGTTAGCGTAAAGAATTCACATCCCTCGTGATGAGTTTTGGACGCACTCCATTCCCGCGCAATTGAAGCCTTCTGCCGTTGCGCTATTCGGCGAGCAAGGGACCACAAAGATTCGCGTGGGTCAGGGCCGTTGGCAGTGGGACTACTCCCCGTTGATCCTGCGTTGCTAGTCAGCATTTTGCTGGCATCCTCTAACAAAGGTTTTAGCTCAAAGTTCTCATTAAAATTGAGAGCCAAAAGTTCAGCTAATAATTCTTCCCGGTCGGGAGAGATCCGCTGCCCGTCCTTTTGGGGTCCTGTAATCGGACCAATAAGACTGGTAAACATGTTCGCCCGAAGCTGGGATTCAGCCTGTTCCCGCTGACTTTGTATGGAAACGCCGGTTAATCTGCTTTGAAACGAATTCGCGATAAGAGCAACTATGAGAACCGCAGCCGCGCCCACAAGCTTGGCAATTACGTCGAGCCAATCTAGGAGGGCGCCCTTGCTGTCGGACTCTCCGGGCATATCTCTACCTCTTCTTTAGATGAATATCTTCTGTCGCGGATTGAGGGTAGCCATGAATTACGCCTTCTACAGTGTTGTCAGCGTTGCGATGCACGGTGTATGTTCCGGGCTCAAGATACACGCTAAAATTTCCGAGTTTATCTGTCGCAAAGCTGACCTTGGTTCCCCCGTTCTCTGCAGTAAACGTCTCATTGAGGATAACCTTCCCATCCGGCCCGAACACGCGGCCTGAAACGATATCAGCCCATGTTGAAACGACGAAACCGAGTACGACAACAACTCCCAGGCACACCCTCGTCCACATTGCTCTCTGATTCCAAGTAGTTTCCCGCATGAGGTGTCGCCTTTCACGCATTTCTAAATCTCTCACGAGAGTTTGTTCCGATATCGAACGCATAGCAACCCCGAGCTGCCGAATGGATGGGCGTATTCCACTGACTACGGGCATCCTTCTAAAGAGCATCATGGTCCTTGGAGCCCGAACCTTGCGAGCCATGCCCTCAATCCAGCCGAATTCTGGGCCGATCTGCTGCGAAGTCAAGAAAAAAAGCAATCACTTTACGAAATACGAACAAAGCTAAATGTGTCTCGAGTCCTATCGTCGTCTTGAACCGCGGTCCACTCACTCGGAGTCCCAGACTCCTGGCAACAAACAGGCAACCCCGCTGAGCCTGGGATGCTAGCCGGAGCGCATACTGCCCACATCCAATCTCGGCTTCGGAAGCTGCTAAACTGCCGATTCAGTTGGCTCTTCAGTAAAAGCTCAGCAACAACACTCTGGAGGCTCTGGGTATGGCGGTGAACTTGTCTGGAAAACGCGTCGCAGTCCTGGGCGCGGGAAAAATGGGCGGCATACTTGTGAAGGCACTTCTCGACAAGAAGCTGCTTTCGCCGTCGCTCACTACGGCCACGGTGCAACACGAGGAGCGTGCAAGCGCGCTCTCGCAGAAACTCGGCATCCCGGTGGGCACTGACAACGCTGCCGCCGCGCGCAGCGCCGATATTGTCATCGTGGGCGTGAAGCCGCAGGCGGTGCAGGCGGTGATGGACGTGATCCGCACACAAATCAAGCCGGAGCAGTTGGTGATCTCGGTGGCCGCGTCGGTGCCAACGAGCGCGATCGAGAACGCTCTCGGCTCGTCGATTCCGGTTGTGCGCGCCATGCCGAATACGCCATGCGCGATTGGTCACGGGATGACCGCATTGTGTAAGGGAAAGCACGCCGGTCTGCAACACCTGGAGATCGCCAGCGCGCTTTTCAATGTCGTGGGGCGAACGGTGGTTGTCGATGAAAAGCACATGGACGCCGTCACGGGGCTATCCGCGAGCGGGCCCGCGTATATCTATATCATCCTTGAGTCTCTGGCTGAGGCGGGAGTGAAGGTTGGCTTGCCGCGCGACATCGCCACGCTGCTGGCGGCGCAGACGGCGCTTGGCGCCGCTGGCGTTGTTCTGGAAACCGGTGATCACCCTGCGCTGTTGAAAGACGCGGTCACCACGCCGGCCGGATGCACGATCGACGGGATCATGGAACTCGAGGAAGGCAAATTGCGCGTCACGTTGATCAAAGCGGTCGTGAAAGCTGCGCAGAGAGCGAAAGAGCTTGCTTATACCGGATGAGTTGGATTGTGAGGGTTGGGTACCACACGAACGCTATTACTGCGCGAGCATGAACGTGACGGGAACCTGGGTGCGGAATCCGGACTTCTTGCCTTTTACCGTGTAGGGCTTGTACTGCCACTGGCGAACCGCTGCGACCGCGGCGTTGCTGAGCTGCGGACTTCCGCTGATCGCACTCGCCTCCAGAACCTTACCATCTGAGCTAACCACCGTATCGACCGTCACCGTACCCTGTACGTGCGCGCGGCGAGCGGCGTCGGGATAGTCCGGCTCAACCCGGTTGGTCAATAATCCCTCGGCGAGATCAGGGCTGATTTGCGGAACCCGGTTCGAAGCGGTCGGGGCAGGCGCACTCGGTTTGGGAGCGAGTCTTTCCGTCGTTGACGCGAGCCTGGCAGGTTCTTTCTTTGCAGGTGGCGGTGCGTTTGGATCGGTGATCGGCGCCCCGTAAACGAGCTTGCCGTGATCGTAAATCGCCAATCCGCCCACATACTGAGAGTTGTCGGCTTTCGGCGCAGAACTGACTACAACGTCCTTTTGTGGTGGTGGAGGCGGCGTTGCCGACTGGAAGTGGCTTTGCGGTTTGCCCGCCGGTCCAAGCCCGCCTAACTCCAGAAGCTCTTCCTGCGGTGCCGCGTCGGAGCTTGCAGGTTGCGTAGCTTCGACCTTTGGCGGCGCGGCGGAGACCTTCTTCGGCTCATCGTCAGCCCAACCCACGCGCCAGATCATCAACCCCACGATCGCGCAAGCAATCGCTGCGGCGGCGCCGGCAAGCAGCATCGTCCACATGTCTGGATTTTCCTGCTTCCTCTTGGTGGGAGTCAGCTCGTAAACCTCCGGCACACGATTAGAGCGCGCTTCAACCTCCACGATGCGCATGGGCAATGGAGGCGGCGGTGGCTCCGGAGCCGGCTTCGGCGCTGGCGGCGGTGGAAGCTCGATGTTTGTATCCGGAAAACCGGTGATCATGCCGGTCGCCTGCTTCGCCTGACGAACGATGCGGTAAGCCAACGCTTGCAAAGTTTGTTCGTCGCGCTCGCCAAACGCATTCGGCCGGGGCGAGAAGATCTCAAAGATCCCCATGAACTCGCCCCAATACCACAGAGGCACAACCAGAATCGAACGCACCCCCAGGAGACGGCAAGCCGATGAATCGACTCGCGGATCGGTTTCGGTATCGTCGCAACGCTGCAGCGTTCCGATGCGGAGGCATTCGGCAGAGAACCCGGCGTTGTCGAGGCGCACGCCCAAATCAGGCGCATTGCGGCCAGTGGTCGCGCGGCACACCATCTCGCCATCACGAAGAAGCGCGATCGCAGCACCCGTCGCCCCGGTCGCCAGGCAAGCCTGTTCAACGATCTGATTGAGAACCAGATCTAAAGCGAGCTCATTGGACGAGGACCCGCCACCGCTGGCGGCCAAAGTGTTGATCAGCCCACGCACATCGGTATTGCCCTGCATGAGATCGCGAACTTTCAGTTCAACGTCGGAAAGGATCTCGTCAGCTAAGGGATCGTTAGGCCGGTACGGGTCGGGGCACGACATTGGGTCTTTTAATAACCTGGGTGAGTACCGGGGGAACTACTCACAGTTTGCCTTCATGGCTGGGCAGAGTCTCGCGCTAAACCATTGATTTGTCAATGGTAGATCCTTCCTATACAGGTTCTCATCGAGTGCCGCGGGAAGCGCCCGCCACAAGCCAAGCATATTCAGAAAGATAGAAACCACCATTGAGGTTGAGATTGCAGAATCGTGCCTCTCGTGGTGAGATGGGTGGCCGCGAAAAATCCAAAGCCCTATCAACAGCAACTCGCGTCAAAAGAACACCTTCCCGCCCATGACGACCCTTCCCCAAGCCCAAGAATCGAGTCTGACGCGCGCCGACCAGTGGCATGCGGTCAGCGCGAGCTTCCTGGGGTGGACGCTGGACGCCTTTGACTTCTTTGTTCTGGTGTTTCTGGTCGATACGCTGGCCAAGCAGTTTCAGGTTTCCACTTCAAAGATCATCTTCACGATCACCGCGACGCTGGCTTTCCGGCCGTTGGGCGCTCTGATTTTTGGGCTGCTGGCGGACCGTTACGGCCGCCGCCGTCCGCTGATCGCGAATGTCGTTTTCTTCTCGGTATTTGAGCTCGCCTGCGGATTCGCTCCGAACTACACGGTGTTCCTCATCCTGCGGGCGATTTACGGAATCGGCATGGGTGGCGAGTGGGGCGTCGGCGCTTCTTTGGCAATGGAGAGCGCGCCTCCGCGTTGGCGTGGAATTCTGTCGGGGATCGTGCAGAGCGGGTACTCGATCGGATATTTGCTCGCGGCGGTCGCGTCGCGTTTTGTTTTGCCCGCGTGGGGATGGCGGGCGATGTTCTGGGTCGGAGGGATTCCCGCGCTGCTCGCGTTTTACATCCGGTATCGCGTCAAAGAATCGCAAGCATGGGAGCAGCATCGAGCGCCAACGGTCGGAGCGATCCTGCGAACGGCCAGCGGGCATTGGAAGATCTTCAGCTATCTGGTGTTGCTGATGACGCTGATGACCTTTCTCTCGCACGGCACACAGGATTTGTATCCGCACTTTTTGAAGGATGTTCACGCGCTGCCGGTCGCGACGATTTCCTATGTTGCCATTCTGTACAACATCGGCGCGGTGATCGGAGCGTTTTCATTCGGCCACTTATCGGAACGTCTCGGGAGGAGGCGAACAATCTTGCTCGCCCTGGGTTTGTCGCTGGCGGTGATTCCGTTGTGGGCGTTTGGTGGAACGCTTGGAGCACTGGCGGTGGGTGCGTTCCTGATGCAAATGGGCGTTCAAGGCGCGTGGGGGATTATTCCCGCGCACTTGACCGAACTCTCTCCCGATGCGGTGCGCGGGCTGATGCCCGGGTTCGCTTATCAACTTGGAATTCTGTTTGCTGCACCCACGAACAATATCGAGTACGCGTTGCGTGACAAATTTGGATATGCCTGGGCGTTGGCGGCGTTTGAGATTGCAAACATTTTGCTGCTCGCAACCGTTGTGGCGTTGGGTTCGGAGAAGAAAGGGAAAGTTTTTGTGAGGGGAAGCGGGTAGGGGATGTTAGCGGTCAGCAATTGGCAGTTGGCCATTGGAATTGGAATTCAGCTTCGTTTATTTAGCCTCAGCTTTTGACGTCGCAGGCCTTGCCTGATTTCCCAGGTTAGCTCCTCCCACCGCGCGCCGCTAGCTTCAGTCCCGGCTCGCTCTGTCCCGATTTCCTGCGTCCCGGCTGCAGTCCCAGATAGCCGCCC
>Ga0126381_100003489_pt1 | contig 17069 bp, 10 predicted proteins | sample PanSoiMetPlot_28_FD_96465 | JGI IMG/M metagenome (GOLD analysis project Ga0126381, IMG submission 96465) | Tropical forest soil microbial communities from Panama - MetaG Plot_28 | ecosystem: Environmental > Terrestrial > Soil > Tropical forest > Bulk soil | place: Panama | collected 2016-02-17 | reverse complement strand
CGCGTCGGTCAATTCGGTCGCGGCCAGCGCCGTCCGCAATCTCGCGACCAACGCGATCGGCGCCAACGGCAAGAACGCGTCCTCCACCGGGACGGCGATCAGCACCAGCAAGGAGGCGATGATTCCGCTGTCAAGCGTCGCCCGATTCGGACAGGGCGACGCATTGCTCGTCGTCAACCATCAGGGACTTCTGGTGGCGAACACGGTCTCATTCAATCTGGCCCCCGGCGTTGCTCTGAGCGCGGCGGTCACGACCATCGAGGCCACCATGAAGCGGATCGGGGTCCCGGCGACGATCAACGGATCGTTCGAGGGCGTCGCCAAGATCTTCCGCGAATCGCTCAGCAGCGAGCCGTATCTCATCATTGCGGCGCTCGCGACCATCTACATCTCGCTCGGCATGCTCTATGAGAGCTACGTTCATCCGCTGACGATCCTGTCGACACTGCCATCAGCCGGTGTCGGTGCGGTCTCGGCGCTTATGCTTTTTCACACCGAGTTCGACATCATCGCGATGATCGGAGTGATCCTACTGATCGGCATCGTCAAGAAGAACGCTATCATGATGATCGATTTCGCGCTCGACGCCGAGCGGATGCGTGGTCTGTCACCGACCGATGCGATCTTCGAGGCCTGCCTGCTGCGCTTCCGGCCGATCATGATGACCACCATGGCGTCCCTGCTCGGCGCCGTGCCACTCTTGATCGGGATGGGCGAAGGCAGCGAATTCCGCCAGCCGCTTGGCATCTCCATCGTCGGAGGACTGGCGCTGAGCCAGATCCTGACCCTCTACACCACCCCTGTCGTCTATCTGTATCTCGATCGCTTCCGGCATCGGGGCAGGCGGGCGCGGCAGGCAGCTGATAATCGGGGCCGTCCATCGATGGGCCCAAACTGACACCGTGATCGAGGGCACGCTGGTGGAATCGTCGATAGGCACCTGCGGCCGTATCGGGAAACGCGCTCTTTCCAATTGCTAATGCGACAAGCCCTGCCGGAAACATTCAAATAGGTGCTCCGAGAGTCTTGAGATGCAGCCAAAGAGTCAAGTTATGTTACCCGTTGAAAATCGCCTCCAACGCGGATCCGATGACAGGCTCACGGACCAACCAGTAAAATCCCTGAAGGCAGCTCCTTCAATTGAACGTTCGAAAACTACTGCGCCTCGCTCGCGCACGCGTCTTGCGTTGATGTTATTGTTTGCCTTGCTGGTTGTTGCCGGCGTCGTGTGGCGGAGCCGACAGCAGGTCGCGCCGCAGCAACCCGAGGGTGGACCGAATGCGGCGGCAATGTCGATCGTGCCCGAAGCGGTCGTAAAGGGCGACGTCGGCATCACTCTTAATGCGCTTGGCACCGTCACGTCGCTCGCGACGGTCACCGTCAGAACGCAGATCAGCGGTTACTTGATCCGGATCGACTTCAAAGAAGGGCAAGACGTCAAAAAGGGCGACCTGCTCGCGGAAATCGACTCGCGGCCATATGAAGCCGCCCTGACACAGGCGAAAGGACAGCTGGCGCGCGACGAAGCATTGCTGAAGGGGGCCCAGGTTGATCTGATCCGCTACCAGGCCCTGGCCGCACAGAATGCCGTGCCGCGTCAAACCCTCGATACCCAGGTCGCCCTGGTTGCCCAGAACCAGGGCACGGTGGAAGCCGATCGTGGCCAGGTCAATGCGGCCGAGGTGAACCTGCAATACTGCCGTATCCTGTCACCGCTGGATGGGCGCGTCGGCTTACGCCAAGTCGACCAGGGCAACTATGTCACCCCAGTCGACGCAAATGGTCTCGTCGTGATCACGCAGTTGAAACCGATCAGCGTCCTGTTCACGCTGCCGGAGGATAACCTGCAGACCGTCTTGAAGCGGATGCAGGATGGCGCAACCCTGCCGGTGACCGCCTATGATCGCAGCGGGACCAACAAGATTGCCGACGGCACCTTGCAGACCTTCGACAGTCAGATCGATCCCACGACCGGAACGATCAAGGCCCGGGCGCAATTCGGCAATGAGACGAATACGCTTTATCCGAATCAGTTTGTGAACATCCGGTTGCTGGTTGACACCCACAAGGACGTCACCGTGATGCCGATCGCCGGCGTTCAGCGCGGCGTGCCGGGCACCTTCGTCTATCTCGTCAATCCGGACAACACCGTATCGGTCCGCAAGGTCGCGCTGGGCGCGAGCGACGGCGAACGCGTCGAGGTCAGCTCCGGACTGGTGCCGGGCGATCGCATCGTCGTCGATGGGGCCGACAAGCTGCGCGACGGTGCCAAGATCAACGTGCGGACTGAAACCAACACCAGCGGGACGCAGCCTCCGGGTAAATCAGACGGCAAAGAACAGCGTTTGGAGAATGGGCAAAAGCCATGAGCCCATCGCAGCCCTTCATTCTGCGGCCGGTGGCAACCACGTTGCTGATGGTGGCGATCATGCTGTCCGGCATGCTCGCCTTCCGCTTCCTGCCGGTCGCCGCCCTGCCCGAAGTCGACTATCCGACCATCCAGATTCAGACCTTTTATCCCGGCGCAAGTCCCGACGTCATGACGTCGTCGGTCACAGCACCACTGGAAGTCCAATTTGGCCAGATGCCGAATCTCAACCAGATGAGCTCGGTCAGCTCCGCTGGAGCATCGGTCATCACCCTGCAGTTTGGCCTCAGCATTTCCCTCGATGTCGCCGAGCAGGAGGTACAGGCCGCCATCAACGCGGCCGGCAATCTGCTGCCGTCCGATCTGCCGGCGCCCCCGATCTACGCCAAGGTAAACCCTGCCGACGCGCCGATCCTAACGTTGGGCCTGACATCGAAAACCATGCCGCTCACCCAGGTGGAAGATTTCGTCGACACCCGTTTGGCGCAAAAGATCTCGCAGCTTCCGGGCGTTGGACTTGTCAGCATCAGCGGCGGCCAGCGGCCGGCGGTACGCATCCGTGCCGACATTCGCAAGCTCGCCGCCTACGGCCTCAACATCGACGATCTTCGGACCACGCTTGGCAACGCCAATATCAACACGCCTAAGGGAAATTTAGACGGGCCGATGCGTGCCTATACGATCAACGCCAATGACCAGATCAGGAATGCGAGCGACTATAAGTCGCTGATCGTCGCCTACAAGAACGGCTCGGCGGTGCGGCTGAGCGACGTCGGCGACGCCATCGATGGAGCCCAGAACGACAAGCTGGGCGCCTGGATGAACCGGCTTCCGGCGATCATCCTGAACATTCAACGGCAGCCCGGCGCCAATGTCATTTCCGTGGTGGAGAGCATCAAGGCGCTGTTGCCGCAACTGCAGGCTACGCTGCCTTCCACAATCGATTTGGCTGTTCTCACCGACCGGACCGTAACGATCCGCGCGTCGGTTGTGGATGTGGAATACGAACTGACCCTCGCCGTGACGCTGGTTGTGCTGGTCATTTTCGTATTCTTGCGCAACGCGCGGGCGACGTTCATCCCAAGCCTCTCGGTCCCGCTGTCGCTGGTAGGCACACTCGGCGCCATGTATCTGTTCGGCTTCAGCCTCAACAATCTCTCGCTGATGGCGCTGACCATCGCGACCGGTTTTGTAGTTGACGACGCCATCGTCGTCATCGAGAACATCTCGCGCTACCTCGAAGAAGGTGAAACGCCGCTGCAGGCGGCATTACGCGGCTCCGAGCAAATCGGCTTCACGATCATCTCGCTCACGGTGTCGCTGATCGCCGTGCTGATTCCGCTGTTGTTCATGGGCGATGTCGTCGGCCGCCTGTTCCGGGAATTCGCCATTACGCTGTCGGTGACGATCCTGATTTCCGCCGTGGTTTCGCTGACATTGGTGCCGATGGTGTGCGCCAAGCTGCTCAAGCCCGCCACGCAAACCCAAGAAAACGCGTTCCAGCGGAAGAGCCGCGAAGCATTCGACCGGATCATCGCCGTCTACGGGCGCATGCTCAGTTGGGTGCTCGATCGCCAGACCCTCGTGCTGCTGGTCGCCTTGGCTACTTTCGGCCTCACTGGTTTGCTGTACGTATTTATTCCCAAGGGATTCTTTCCGCTGCAGGACACCGGCGTAATCCAGGCGATATCCGAGGCGTCGCAATCGGTGTCCTACGCCGCAATGGCGGCGCGACAACAGGCGCTGGCCGACGCCGTTCTGCACGATCCGGATGTCGACAGCCTGTCCTCGTTCATCGGCGTGGATGGAACCAACACCACCCTCCACAGCGGACGTCTCCTGATCAATCTCAAACCGCATGATCAGCGCAAATCCGACATTGCCACCGTCATGCAGCGCCTGAAGAGGCGTACCGCATCATTGCCGGGCATCAGCCTGTACATGCAGCCGGTACAGGACCTGACCATCGAGGGTACCGTCAGCAGGACCCAGTACCAGTTCATTCTCCAGGACGCCGATCCGGCGCAGCTGGCCGAATGGACGCCCAAACTGGTCGACAGGCTGAGCGGGCTTCCGGAGCTCGCCGACGTGACCAGCGACATCTCGGCGCAGGGGCCGTCGGTCTTCGTCGAGATCGACCGCGACCAGGCCGCCCGCTTCGGCATTACGCCGGCGACGATCGACAACGCGCTGTACGATTCCTATGGGCAGCGCATCGTTTCGACAATCTTCACCAATTCGAACCAGTACCGCGTCATCCTCGAAGCCGATTCGACCCTGCAGACTTCGCTGCAGTCACTGTCAGCGATCTATCTGCCCTCTTCTGTCGGCGGCGCTCCGGTGCCGCTTTCCGTTCTGGCCAAGATGCGGGAGCAGACCGCGCCGCTGCAGGTGTCGCATCTCGGTCAGTTTCCCGCTGCCACCGTGTCCTTCAACTTGGCGCCAGGCGCCTCGCTCGGCGAAGCCGTGACAGCGATCAAGCGGGCCGAGGCCGAGATCGGCCTGCCATTGGGCGTGATCACCGGTTTTCAGGGTGCGGCGCTCGCGTTCCAATCGTCGCTCGTCAATCAGGCCTTCCTGATCCTCGCCGCCATCGTTACGGTCTACATCGTGCTGGGCGTACTCTATGAGAGCTTCTTCCATCCCATCACCATTCTCTCGACCTTGCCGTCGGCAGGAATTGGCGCCCTGCTGGCGCTGATGGCGGCAGGCGACGATCTGACCATTGTGGCCATCATCGGCATCATTCTGTTGATAGGCATCGTGAAGAAGAATGCCATCATGATGATCGATTTTGCGCTGGATGCCGAACGCCACGAAGGGAAGTCACCGCGAGAGGCGATCTATCAGGCCTGTCTGCTGCGGTTCCGGCCGATCCTGATGACCACCATGGCCGCGATGCTGGCAGCGTCGCCGCTCATGCTCGGAACCGGCGCCGGTTCCGAGCTCCGTCACCCCCTCGGCATCTCGATCGTCGGCGGACTGCTGGTCAGCCAGGTCCTGACGCTGTTCACGACGCCGGTGATCTATCTCTGGTTCGACCGTCTCGCCTTGCGTTTTGTCGGGCATTCGAGCGATGCCGGCTAGCACGGGCCCGTCGGCGCCATTCATTCGCCGGGCCCGACGCTGCGCGCTTCGGGGCTACCCGCCAGCCCCAGAGCAGCGGCCAGAGCTCCGCGGGCCTCCGGCGGCAAGGCATGACCGCCTTCCATCACTGAGCCAGCAGCTATGGCTCGCGTGCCTGACGTTCCGACTTCGAGATCGCCCCACGGGTACTGTTGTCCACCCCGCGAATATGCCAACATCTCGTCAATGAACCAAACTTGAGGGAGATGGAACATGCGAATGAAGGCTCTGCTGGCGTCGACGTGTCTCGTTACGGCGATGGCGTGCGTGGCGCCGGCGCAGGCGCAGACTGCGCTTTCCGGCCAGGTCTCCTCCGCCGAGGAGGGCAAGATGGAAGGCGTGCTGGTCAGCGCCAAGAAGGACGGCTCGACCATCACCACCACGGTCGTCAGCAACGACAAGGGCGAGTTCGCCTTCCCGGCCGACCGACTCGCGCCCGGCCATTACACGATCTCGATCCGCGCCGCCGGCTATGATCTCGACGGTCTGAAGGCGGTCGATGTGGCCGCGGGCGGGTCGACGGCCGACGTCAAGCTCGTCAAGACAAAGGACCAGGTCAGGCAGCTCTCCAGCGCCGAATGGCTCATCAGCGCGCCCGGTGACGACAGGATCAAGTCGTTCCTGCCCGATTGCGTGGGCTGCCACACCCTGCAGCGCATCTTCATGTCGACCCATGACCAGAACGAGTTCAAGCAGGTGTTCATCCGCATGGGTCGCTATGCGCCCGAGAGCGTGCCGACGCATCTGCAGCTCATCAAGAGCGGCGGCGCGCGCAGCGAGCGCCCGCGTGTGCCCGCCGCCATGATGGACGCCGCGGCCGACTATCTAGCTGGCGTGAATCTGAGCGGCACCGACCACGAGGGCTTCGGCCTCAAGCGATTGCCGCGTCCGAAGGGCCGCGCCACACACGTGATCGTCACCGAGTACGACCTGCCGCGCAAGGAAGCGATGCCGCACGACGTCATCGTCGATAGCGACGGGCATGCCTGGTACTCCGATTTCGGCAGCCAGTACGTTGGCGAGCTCGATCCCAAGACCGGCAAAGTGACGGACTACGCGCTCAAGCTCCTGCGCGACGATCAGCCCAAGGGCGCGCTCGACATGGAGTTCGATCCCGATGGCAACATCTGGGTCGGCATGTCGTATCAGGCCGGCGCCGCCAAGATCGACCGCAAGACCAAGCAGGTCTCGACCTTCCCGCTGCCGCCGGAATGGGCGAACATCACCACCCAGACCAATATGGTCACGCCGACCCACATGTACGTCGACAACAAGGTGTGGATGACCGACACCGAGACGCACAACCTCTACCGGCTCGATCTCAGGAGCGGCGAGTGGGAGAACAAAGGCGAGGCCACCTCCGCCGACGGCAAGAAGATCAGCGGCTACGGCCTGCCGACAGACCGCTTCAACAACGTCTACATGTTCTCCTTCGGCGACACCCGCATCGGCACCGTCGACGCCAAGACCAATGTGGCGCAGATCTGGGCGACCCCGACGCCCCGCTCGCGTCCGCGCCGCGGCCGCCTCGACGACCAGGGCCACGTCTGGTTCGCCGAATACGCGGGCAACGCCTTCGGGATGTTCGACCCGGCAACGCAGCAGATCAAGGAATGGAAGCTGCCGACGCCCTGGAGCGAGCCCTACGACGTCGTGCCCACCAAGGGTGCCGCTGAAGTGTGGACCGGCTCCATGCTGAGCGACCAGGTCGCGCGCCTCGACACCAAGACCGCCGAGATCACCGAATATCTCCTGCCGCACACCACCAATATCCGGCGCGTGTTCGTGCAGGAAACCGGACCGCGCCCGGTGCTCTGGGTCGGTAACAATCATGGCGCCGCGATCGTCAAGGTCGAGCCGCTGGATTAACGACAGACTCGCGCAACGAGGATGGCAATGGCCGGGCGCAAGCCTGGCCATTTGCTTTCGGGCCCGCCAGCCCAGCCCGTCGCGACCGCATGGCTTCCCGGCATTGCGCTCTGAAAACACCGGGCGGATACGATAAGCACGCTTTAAAATGGCCTCCTAGCGATGCCGCGACACGCAAAGCTCTTTTCGCAGTTCCCGCTCAGCGCACGGCTTGCCAGCGCGCATCGGCGCTGCGCGATCCGCTGCAGGACGGACGTAACATCAGCGCCATTGCCTATGAGGCGGGATTCGGCGACCTTTCTTGCTTCAATCGCGTGTTCCGCCGCCACTATGGCGCAACGCCGTCCGATGTGCACTCAGGCTCCGCCACCGGGGCGATTGCGAGCATTGTAGAGGTGCCGTTATGCTCGACCGACGCCTGCTGCTCCGCCTCATGTCGGCGGCCGCCATGGTATCGCCGGCGCCTGCCCAACAACCCGGAACGCCCATGCTCAAGCGCATCCGCACCAAGACACTCGAGATCGCCTACGAGGAGAGCGGGCCCGAGACCGGCACGCCGGTGCTGCTCATGCACGGCTTCCCCTACGATCCGCGCTGCTATGACGAGGTGGTGCCGCCGCTCACCGCCGCCGGGTACCGGTCGATCGTCCCGTACCTACGCGGCTACGGCGCGACGCGCTTCCTGTCGCCATCGACGCCGCGCTCCGGCCAGCAGGCGGCGCTGGGACAGGACCTGCTCGACCTGATGGATGCGCTCAGCCTGCCGCGCGCGGCGCTGGTCGGCTTCGATTGGGGTGGGCGCGCAGCCTGCATCGTTGCGGCATTGTGGCCGGAGCGCGTGCGCTGCCTCGTCTCGGCCAACGGCTACAACATCCAAGACATCGCCGGATCGGTGCGCCCGGGGCCTCCGGAGCAGGAGCATCGCCTCTGGTATCAATACTATTTCCATACCGAGCGCGGCCGCGCCGGGCTCGCAGCCAACCGGCGCGAGCTTTGCAAGCTTCTGTGGCAGCTGTGGTCGCCCAACTGGAAATTCGACGACGCGACCTTCGAGCGCTCAGCGCCGTCCTTCGACAATCCTGATTTCGTCGACGTCGTCATCCAATCCTACCGGCACCGCTTCGGCTACGCGCCAGGTGACCCTGCGCTTGAGGGCGTCGAGCAGCGGCTCGCGGCGCGCCCGTCGATCACGGTGCCGACCATCGTGCTGCAAGGCGAGGGCGATGGTGTTGGCATCGCCACGCGCACGGACACGCAGGCCCGCTTCTTCACCGGCCCCTACCAACGGCAGATGATCCCGCTCATCGGCCACGACGTGCCGCAGGAGGCCCCGCAGGAGACCGCCGCCGCCGTGATCGAGCTCCTGCGCGGCGCCCCGTAAGGCTGGCTAGGTCTGCGCGTACCAGCGCACCGCACGCTGTCACGGAACATTGAAAAGCGTTGCGGATTTACCGGCATTTTCCCTCCAGCGCTTTGCCTCGCTTTTGCCCTAACGGCGGCGCTAAAGCGTCGCGCATCGAGCTCCATGCCCCACGCGCAGATACCGCAAGCGGTCCCAGAGGAGAGCCATGTCTCGAAGATCCCGCCGTGAGAAGCTGATTCTGCAGCCCGAGAAGGTGATTGAGACTCTCGAGACGCTGGTCAAGCGGATTCAGGAACGATTTGGCGATGTCGGCCTCGCCGAGGTCTGCGCCCAGCTTTGCCAGCTCGCGCGCAGGGACACCAGGCGGGCGCGCCGGATCTCGCGCGGCTATCTCTGGGTGCGCCTCCTCGTCTTCTTGTTGTTGGTCGCAGCCGTTGCCCTCTTCGCCTGGGTCGTGTCGGTGATCGATCTGAGCACGACGCCGACCGCCGGCACTTCCGAGAGCGTTTCCTCGATCCTGCAAGGCATCGAGGCCGCGGCCAATCTCACGCTGCTCACCGGCGCCGCGATCCTTTTCCTGATCAAACTCGAGGAGCGCCTCAAGCGCAGCAATGCGCTCGCCGCCCTGCACGAGTTGCGCTCCATCGTGCATGTGATCGACATGGATCAGCTGACCAAGGACCCGAGCAAGTTCATCATCAGTCGCAATACGGCATCGTCGCCGCCGCTCATGCTCAACGAGTTCGAGATGACGCGCTATCTCGACTATTGCTCGGAGATGCTCTCGCTCACCTCGAAGGTCGCGGTGCTATTCGGACAGAGCCTCGAGGACCAGGTGGTCGGCGAGGTGGTGAGCGACATCGAGCACATCAGCACCGGACTCGCGGCGAAGATCTGGCAGAAGATCTCCATGCTGCAGGAGCTGCGGGCCGCCGACCAATCCAAGACGTCGCACAGCGTCAAGGCCGCGTCGTAGCAAGCGGCTGATCGCTTGTCGCGGGCTTGACCCGGGACAAGTGAGCATTTGAGCAGGTCACGTCTGCGAGATGAACTTCTTCGCCGTGTAGGCCTCGAGCCCCTCGATGCCGCCCTCGTGGCCGTAGCCGGAGTCCTTGATGCCGCCGAAGGGAGTCTCGGGGGTGGAGATCACCACATTGTTGACCGCGACCATGCCAGACTCGAGCGCGTCGCCGATCGCGGTCGCGGTCTGGGCGGAGGACGTGAAAGCATAAGCGGCGAGGCCGAATTTCAGCGAATTGGCGCGCTCGACCACCTCGTCGAACGACTTGAAGGTCACGACCGGGGCGACCGGGCCGAACGGCTCCTCGGTCATGATCTTGCTGTCGTCGGGCACGCCGGTGATCACGGTCGGCTCGAAGAAATAGCCTTGATTGCCGCGCCGCTTGCCACCGGTGACGATGGTGCCGCCGCGGCTCTTGCTGTCGTTGACGACCGCCTCCATGGCATCGAGGCGGCGCGCATTGGCCATCGGCCCCATGGTGACGCCCTGCTCGAGGCCATCGCCGAGCTTGATGGCGTTGGCAAACTCGGTGAAGCGCTGGAGGAAGCGGTCGAAGATCGGCTCCTGCACATAGAAGCGTGTCGGCGAGATGCAGACCTGCCCGGCATTGCGGTACTTGAAGGCGGCGATCGTGTCGGCGGTCTTCTCCGGATCGGCGTCGGCGAAGACGACGACCGGCGAATGGCCGCCGAGTTCCATGGTGGCGCGCTTCATGCCTTTGGCGGCAAGGCCCGCCAGATGCTTGCCGACCGGCACCGAGCCGGTGAACGAGATCTTGCGCACCACCTCAGAGGCGATCAGATATTCGGAGACGGTCGCCGGCACGCCAAACACCATGTTGAGCACGCCCGCCGGCAGCCCGGCATCGATGAAGCAGCGCACGAGCTCGACGCAGCTGCCGGGGGTCTCCTCTGAAGGCTTGATGATGATGGCGCAGCCGGCCGCAAGCGAAGCGCCGATCTTGCGCGCCGGCGTCAGGGTCGGAAAATTCCACGGCGTGAAAGCCGCGACCACACCGACCGGCTCCTGCACTACCATCAGGCGTGAGCCTTTGCTGCGTGGGGGGACGATGCGCCCATAAGCGCGGCGGCCCTCCTCGGCGAACCATTCGATGATGTCGGCGGTGGTGAGCACCTCCAGGCGTGACTCGCCCAGAACCTTGCCCTGTTCCTGCGTCATGATGCGGGCGATCGCGTCGGCGCGCTCGCGCACGAGATTCGCGGCCTTGCGCAGCACCTTGGCGCGGTCATAGGCGGAGGTCGCGCGCCAGATTTTGAAGCCCTTCTCCGCGGCCGCCAGCGCCTGGTCGAGGTCGCTTGGGCGCGCGTGCGGCAACCGCGCCAAGGGCTTCTCGGTCGCCGGATTGATGACGTCCTCAGCGCCGCGGCCGTCGCCACCCATCCAATTGCCGCCGATATGGAGCGCGAGATCGGTATACATGGAGCCTCACTACTGTGCTTCTTGAAAGGATCACGTGCATCTTAGCACGAGAGATAAGCCCCGCCATTGGCGTGGATCGTCTGCCCGGTCAGGTAGCGCGCGGCGGGCCCGGCGAGGAAGCGCACGACGGCGGCGACATCCCCGGCGGTGCCGTATTTGCCGGTGAGCGTGCGGTTGATCTGATGGTGCGCCGGCGCGGGCAGCGCCGGATCGCGCGGCCGCTCGATGAGGCCGGGCGAGACGCAGTTCACCGTGATCCTGTCAACGGCGAGATCATGGGCGAGCGCGCGCGTAAGCCCGATGAGGCCGGCCTTGGCGGCGATCACATGGGCGCGATGCTTGGAGCCGGTATGGACGCTCAGCCCGCCGATATTGACGATCGTGCCGGCGCCGCTCTGCTTGAGCGCCGGGAGCGTCGCTTTCACGCAATGGAAGGCGCCTTCGAGAATGACCGCCATGACGGCGCGCCAATCCGCGATGGTCATGCGCTCGATCGACTTCTCGTCGCGGACCGCGGCGTTGTTGATCAGGATGTCGATGCGGCCGAAGCGGGCGCTGCCGGCCGCCACCATGGCGGCGACCGCGGCGCCGTCGGTGACATCGGCCAGATAGGCGAGCGCCCGCCCGCCCGCGCGCTCGATCTCGCGCACCACCGCCTCGGCCTCCTTGCGGTTCGCGCGCGCATTGACCACCACCGCGGCGCCGCCTTCGGCGAGCGCAAGCGCAATGGCGCGGCCGATATTGCGGCCGGCCCCGGTGACGATGGCGACTTTTCCGTCGAGCTCAGCCATAGGCGCTTGATCTTTCCAAAACCAGGCGCGCCCGTTTGACGCGAGGCCGAGCCGCGCGCGACTCCCCTCCCCCTTGCGGGGAAGGGTTGGGGGTCGTGCCACAAGCCATGTCCGGGCTTGCTGAATGACCCCCCTCCCCAGCCCTCCCCCACCAGGGGGGAGGGAGGAGATTGCGGAGCCGCTCATGCCTAAACCGAACTATCATCGACGCAGCACAGCTAGATCGATCTTGCCATCATAAAGCCTGTCAGCGAGCTTGAGCGCCGCCTCTGTCTGCTGCTTGTCCCAGCCGCCGTGCTGCGCGTTGAGCACGAACTTCTCCTCGATATCGGCGCGGGTGAGCGGCTCGTGGACGCCGCCGCGCATGTGCGGCTGCCGCTCCTCGATCACGCTGCCGTCCGAGAGCGTCGCGCGGATGTGGCCGGTAAAAGCATTCGGATAGGGATTTGCCGGATCGATCCGGTAGCGGACTTTGGCCGCGAGCGGCAGCACCGCCGGATCGCGCACGGCAGCATCGGTGAAATCATCAAGCCCGATATTGCGGCGCACGATCGCCGCCGCGACGCAATAGGGCGTGGAGAATTTGGCGCCGTAGCCGTTGCTCGGGCGCTGCTTGGCGGCGAGCGGCTCCCACAGGCGATGCACCGTCCCCTCACCCACGTCGCACACCATCTCGGTGATGGTGTCGGCCTTGATGCCGCGCGCCGCGAGGCGCCGAGCGCAGTCGATATAGGGATGGATCATGGTGCCGCACGGATAGGGCTTGAAGGCGAGCGTCTCCGTCACCCAGCGCTCGCCGAAATCGCCGATCAGTGCATCGTAGTCGCCTTTGCGCGTGTGGGCGAAGCCGTGGAAGAGCCCGTGTACACCCTCGAACACGGTGCGCGGCCCCAAAAAACCCTCGCGGCCGAGAAGCGCCGCGCGCAGGCCCGATTGCGCGGCCCAGCCGGCGTGCATGCGCTTGGTCCAGGCGCCCTCGGCCAGATATTCGATAATGCCGCCCGCCATGGAGCCGACAATGCCCAGCGCATCGACGATCTGTCGCGGCGAAAGGCGCAGCGCCGCGCCGACCCCGGCCGCGGCCGCCATGGCGCCGAACACCGCGGTCGGATGGAACCCCGCCTGGTGCACGGCCTTCGGCGTCACCAGGCCGAGCCGGCAGAGCGACTCGACCCCGACCGAAATGCCGCGCAGCGCCGCGTCGCCATTAAGCCCACCCCGCTCGCAAGCGGCCAGCACCGCCGGCACGATGACGGCGCCGGCATGCACCGGGCCGCCCTCAAAGGTGTCGTCGAAATCCTCGCCGTGCGCCGCGGTGCCGTTGATGAAGGCCGCGCCGGCCGCGCTCATCGGCCGCGCGTGGCCGATCGCGGTGCAACTGCCCTCATCGTCCCAGCCGGCGATGGCGCGGGTGACATAGGGCTCGCGCCGCGCGGTGACGCACAGGCCGATGATGTCGATCAGCAAATCTTCGCATTTGCGGTGCACCGCCGCGGGCAGCTTTGCCGTTTCGATTGCGGCGATCTTGGCCGCCAAATGCTCGGCGACCGCAATACGGGGAAGCTCAGCGTCCATGGAATTTCCGGCTGAAGAGAGGATCACGTGTTGCGCAGCCGCGCTCCGCCGAAGCCCGGGATCTGGTTGACGGCGGCGACGACCGCGAAGGTGATAATGAGCATAATGAGGCCCAGCACCGCAATGGCCCCGAGGTCACCGCTCTCGTTGAGGTCGAAAATGAGCACCGAGATCACCTTGGTCTCCGAGGTGAACAGGATGATGGCGGCCGACAGCTCGCGGATGACGCCGACGAAAATGAAGCACCAGGTTGCGATCACGCTGGTGCGCAGCAGCGGCGCGGCGATGTCCCACAGGGTGCGCAGGCGCGAGGCACCCAGAATACGGCCCGCATCCTCGAGGTCGGCATGCACCGAGCGGAACGCCGACTGCAGCTGCTGGTAGGCCGCCGGCAGCGCAATGGTGACGAAGGCGATGAGCAGGATCCACAAGGTGCCGTAGAGCACGAAGGGCGGTTGCGTATAGCTCAGGAACAGGCCGACCCCGAGCACGATGCCAGGGATCGCGACCGGTGCAGTCGCCAAGAAGCCGAGGATGCGGTGGCCAGTCACGGCTTGCCGTGCCGTCAGGTAGCCGATGACGAGCGCCATCATGGTGCCCAGCGTCGCGGCAAGCGTGCCGAGCAGGAAGGTGTTCTTGACCGCAAGCTGCGTCGCCGACAATTCGAAGAACACGAACTCGACATTGTGGAAGGTGAAGTTGTCGAAGGACACGAACTGCGAGGCAACGCGGGAGAAGGCCGCGTTGAGCAGCGCCCCGTAGGGCAGGAAGACCGGGCAGAGCAATGCCGTGAAGACGACCGCGAGCGCGAGATAGCGGCCGTATCCGAGCTTGACTTGGCGCGGATCGCCCTGCTTGCCGGCGAGTACCGAATAGCCGCGGCGGCCGAGAATGACATGCTCGGCGCGCAGCAGCGCCACCGTCAGGAAGAGCAGCGGCAGCGAGGCCGCGGCCGCGAGCTCCGGTTTCGGCGGATACTGGAACAGGCTCCAGATTTTCGTGGTCATCGTATGGAAGCCAGCCGGCAGCGCCAGGATCGCGGGCGAGCCGAAGAGCGTCATGGCCTGCAGGAAAGCGACGAGCCCCCCGGCGAGCAGCGCCGGCAGCGCAAGCGGCACGGTCACCCGCCGCGCGGTGACGAAGGCGCCGCCGCCGAGGATCGCGGAGGCATCCTCAAGCTCACCCGGGATGCGCTCAAGGGTGTTGGCGATCAGCACGAACACATAGGGGAAGGTGTAGCAGGAGATTACGAAGATGACGCCGGCGAGCGAATAGATGTTGAAGAGATGCTCGTCCGAGGGCGCGCCTGTGACCATGCGATAGAGCTTATTGAGGAGCCCACTATTGGGCGCCGCCAGAAGCTCCCAGGCGATGGCGCCGAGGAACGGCGGCGTCACGAAGGAGGCGGTCACCAGCAGGCGTACGGTGCGCCGCAGCGGCATGTCGGTGCGCGCAACGAGCCACCCGATCGGCGCCGCCACCGCGCAGCAGATGAGGCTCGAGGAGGTCGCGATGATGAGCGTGGTGAGGAGCGGCTCGACGAAGATCGGATCGGTGAAGAGCGTTGCGAAGTTATCGAGCGTGAACGCGCCGTTGCGGTCGACCAGGCTGTAGTAGACGAGCCAGGACAGCGGCAGCACGATCATCACGCAAAGTAGCGCAGCAAACAGCAGGAGGATCGGCCAGGACAGATCGAGCCTCGCCGGCCTGAGCGCAGACTGCGCGGGCAGCGCGACGGTCATGGGCGCCTTCCCAAGGTGGTCCTCGCCCCGCTGGCGGGGAGAGGGCAGCGGGCGAAGAGCGAAACCCCGCGCGCAGCTCGGTGAGCGGACGCTTGCACAGGCTCAGACTCGCGGAGAGGCCCCATCCCGACCTTCTCCCCGCAAGCGGGGAGAAGGAGAGAGAGGCCGCGCGTCCCTCGCATGCGTTGGCCCCGCATCACACCCCGAAAATCCTGGCGTAGCGCGTCTTGATCTCGTCAGCCTGCGCCTCGACGCCTGAGGGATCGTCGCGCATCACCCTGATGTCGGGGAGCCGCCGGCGGCCGGGCTTCTCGGTGACCTGCGGATGGGCGGAATGCTGGGCCGCGAAATCGCAGAGCAATTGCTGGCCCTCGCGCGAGAGGATGTAGCTCTGCAGCAGGCGCGCCGCGCTGGGATTGGGCGCCGCCTTGAGCACGCCGTTCGGGCACACGATGAGCGGGGAGCCCTCGATCGGATAGACCACCTCGACCGGCTTGCCGGCCTCGCGGTGCTGGATGAGATTGAAGTCGTTGCCGTCGGCCATGACCTGCCGCTCGCCGAGTGCGAGCTTGTTGGGCGGATCGACCGCCGACTGGACCTGCAAGACCTTCTGCTTGGCAAGGTTCTCGAAATAGGTCCAGCCGAGATCACGGGCGATCTGGAAGGTCGCCGTCATGATGGTGCCGCTGTAGGCGGGATGCGCCTTGACGAGCTTGTTCACCCAGCGCGGCTTGAGCAGGTCGAGGAAGCCCTGCGGCGCCTCCTCGGGCTTGACCAGATCGGTGTTGTAGCCGAGGGAGACCACGGTGACGCGCGCGGTCGCAAAGCAGCCATCGCCGTCGCGATGCTCGTCCGGGAAATAGTGCGCGACCTCCTCGGGCACGAAGGGCGCGAGCCAGCCGTTGCGTTTCCAGACCACGAAATGCGAGGCGTCGGAGGCGTGGATCACGTCGGCAGCGAAGATCTTGGCGGCGTATTCCTGGGCGATGCGTTGAAATTGCCGCTCGGAGCCGGTGCGCTCGATGCGCACCGCGATGCCGGAGTACTTCGCCTCAAAGCCGCGTGCCAACTTCTCGGCGACCGGCAGGTCCATGGCCGCATACCAGACGACCTTGCCTTCGCGGCGCGCGGCGTCGATGAGCGCGGGCGTCACCGCGGTCGTCTCCGGCGCCGCGGCCTTGGCCACGCTCGCGAACACGCCGGCGGCGGCCGAGCCCTTCAGCAGATTTCGGCGCGTGACCGCCATGGCCTACACACCGAATATCTTGGTGTAGCGCGCCTTGATCTGCTCGGCGCTCTTCTCGACGCCGGCGGGATCGTCCTTGAGCTTCTTGATCTTGGCGAAGGGCGTGCGGCCGGGCTTCTCCTTGGTCTGCGGATGCATGGAGCGCAGGCCCCCGACATCGACCAGAAATTGCTGCCCCTCGGTCGAGAAGCAGTAGCTCTGGAACAGGCGGCCGGCGTTCGGGTTCGGCGCCGCCTTGAGGAGAGCGCTCGGGCCGACGACGAGCGGGGAGCCCTCGGTCGGATAGATGATCTCGACCGGCTTGCCGGCCTCCTTGAGCTGGAACATGTTGTACTCGTTGCCGTCGGCCATCACGGCGCGCTCGCCGATCTCGAGCTTCTTGGGCGGATCGGCGGAGGACTGCACCTGCATGATGTTCTGCTTGGCGAGCTTCTCGAAATAGTCCCAGCCGATGTCGCGCGCCATCTGGAAGGTCGCCGTCATGATGGTGCCGCTGTAGCCCGGATGCGCCTTGACGATCTTGCCCTT
>Ga0126381_100003488_pt1 | contig 17069 bp, 17 predicted proteins | sample PanSoiMetPlot_28_FD_96465 | JGI IMG/M metagenome (GOLD analysis project Ga0126381, IMG submission 96465) | Tropical forest soil microbial communities from Panama - MetaG Plot_28 | ecosystem: Environmental > Terrestrial > Soil > Tropical forest > Bulk soil | place: Panama | collected 2016-02-17 | reverse complement strand
TCCGCGCGCCGCGCCCAGGCCGCGGCGCCACGCCAGCCACGCGCGGCCATCAGATCGCGCAGCGTCTGGCCTACGGTCGCGGGCGGATCTTCGGATCCGGTGGGCCAGCGGAACCACGGCGCGTCTTGCGACCGCAGCGCCACCAGCACGGTACGGGGACGCAGTTGAGGCACGCCGAAGTCAGCCGCGTGCAGCAGCCGCCAGCCGGGCACGTAGCCGAGTTCGCGCAGCCGGTCGAGTACATGCTGCCGGTACGCGCTGAACCGTTCGGTGCTCAGTCCGCGCACGTTCTCCAGCAGCAGCGCGCGCGGCCGGATGATGTCGCACAGCTCGACCGCCCAGGCGTACAGGTCACGCTCGTCGGTCGCGCCGAGCTGGCGTCCGGCCACGGTGAACGGCGGGCACGGCACGCCCCCCGCGAGCAGCGTCACGCCCCGGTAGTCGGCGGGCCGCCACAAGTCCGTATCGGCCACGTCGCCTTCGGCGATCTTCCAGCCGGGCCGGTTGGCGCGCAGCGTGGCACAGGCCGCCGGGTCCAGCTCGACCGCGAGCGCGTGCTCGAAGCCGGCCTGCTCCAGACCGAGGGCCTGACCGCCCGCGCCGGCGCAGATCTCGACCACGTCAAGATCTGCCACCCTCGCCTCCCTTGCCAGCCAAGCCACCGCGGGCCACCCCGCCCTGCTCATCTTCCCGCAGCCTCGCCGGAATCCGGCGGACCGCGAGCACGTGTCGGCACTCTAGCGCCTGACAGCGACATTCCTGGGGGTAACGTCACGCCGAACGGACGTGGCGCGGTGACTTGCCTCGCTTCCTGGGGGGCGCCTGCTTGCGGGCCAGCTCATCAGGCAGCGGCAGGAGCGGATTCGAGGCGCTGTCCACGACCGTCTCTGACACCTCGATGACACGGCGGCCTCTGGACCTCGCCACTTTCCTGAGCAGATCGAACGCCTGCCGCGGGCGCAGCCGGTGGCGTTCGGCGAGCACGCCGATGGCCTGCTCGACCCGGACCCGAGCGGTCAGCGCGTGCTCGAGCTGCGCGACCGTCACCGCCAGCCGCGCCGCCTCGAGCTCTGCTGCCTCCCGGGGGCCGACCCCCCGGGGACCCCCCGCCTGGGGGGATGCCCTCCCCCCAGACCCCCCTGGCCCAGGCGCGCCTGGAACATCCGCCGCGAGCAGATCCGCGAGCACCATCGCGCTGGTCAGATCCGCGGTCTCCTCGTTCCCGACCTGCCAGCCCGCCTCCGACCGGCGCACCACCACTTCGTCAGAGGAATCACCCTCCGTAGTTGTATCCCCGCTCATTCCATTCACCTGCCCGTGACTCACACCACAGTTCGTTATGATAATGCGGCGTTTATGAACTGCGGAAACATGCCAGAGGCGCGGTTTTTCACCTAGGACTTAGCGCGGCAAGGCGTTGCTGTACCTGGGTTGCCGAGGGGTTGACCATCACGCTTCCGTCAGGGAACAGGACGGTGGGAACGGTCTGATTGCCGCCGTTCACCGACATCACGTACTCGGCGGCGGCTGGGTCACGCTCGATGTCCACCTCGGCCATCTCGATCCCCACGCGGGCGAGCTGGCTCTTGAGGTTCCGGCAGAAGCCGCACCATTGGGTGGTGTACATCGTCAGTTCCGGCACCTGCCGCCTCCTCGGGTGAGAAATTACTGAGTCATGTAACACCGGCGAAGCCGCTCGCGTTCCCGGGTGCGGAAGGATGAAGCGCGTGACCGCTACTGACGTACTCGACGGCCTTGACCCAGAGCAGCGCGAGGTGGCCCTGGCCACCCGCGGCGCCGTCTGCGTGCTGGCCGGCGCGGGCACGGGGAAGACCAGGGCGATCACGCACCGGATCGCCTACGCCGCGGTGAGCGGCGTGATGGATCCGGCGCATGTGCTCGCGCTCACGTTCACCGTGCGCGCGGCGGGCGAACTGCGCGGGCGGCTGCGCCAGCTTGGCGCCGGGCAGGTGCGCGCCTCGACGTTCCACTCGGCGGCGCTGCGGCAGCTCAACTACTTCTGGCCGCGGATCGTGGGCGGTCGCCCGCCGCAGCTGGTCGACGCCAAGGGCGGCCTGATACGCGAGGCCGCGAAGCTGGCCCGGGTGCGGCTGGACGCCGTCTCCGACGCCGCTTCGGAGATCGAGTGGGCGAAGACCATGCAGATCCGGCCGGACGAGTACGCCCGCGCCGCGTCGGCCGCCGGGCGGGCGCCGGCGGCGGGCGGGTACGCCGAGCTCGCCGCGGTGTACTCGGGATACGAGCAGCTCCGCCGCGAACGGCAGCTGATCGACTTCGAGTCGGTGCTCGAGCTCACCGCCGCGATGATCTTCGAGAACCGGGTGGCCGCGGACCAGGTGCGGGACATGTTCAGGTACTTCGTCGTGGACGAATTCCAGGACGTGAGCCCGCTGCAGAAGCTGCTGCTCGACGCGTGGCTCGGCGGCCGGGACGACCTGTGCGTGGTCGGTGACCCGCATCAGACGATCTACTCATTCACCGGGGCTACGCCGGCCTACCTGACCGGTTTCACCACCGAGTTCCCTTCGGCCTGCGTGGTACGCCTGGTCCGCGACTACCGCTCCACGCCGCAAGTCGTGGCTGTCGCGAACCAGCTCATCAAGGCGGCGACCCCGCTGGTCGCGCAGCGGAAAGCGGGGCCGTCGCCGCTGCTGACCGAGTACCGCGACGAGGCGGAGGAGGCGGAAGGGGTCGCCGTCCAGATCCGCGCGCTGATCGCCGGGGGAGTACCGGCCCGGGAGATCGCCCTCCTAGTCCGGATAAATGCGCATACCGAGCGATTTGAGCGAGTTCTCGCCGAGGCAGGCGTGCCCTATGTCGTGCGCGGGACGGAACGGTTCTACGAGCGCCCGGTGGTGAAGCAGGCGCTGGTGCTCATGCGCGGCGCCGCACGCGGCGAGGCGGTGACGCGCCTGGCCGGGGCAGGGCCGGCCGGGGCGGGACTGGCCGGGGCGGGGTCGGCCGGGGCGGGGCTGGCCGGGACGGGCGATCCGTTGCCGGCCGCGGCGCGGCACGTGCTGACCGGGATGGGCTTCGCGCCAGGGCCGCCTGGCGGCGGTCCGGCGGCGCGCGAGCGATGGGAGTCGCTGGCCGCGATCGCGCAGCTCGCCGACGACATGCACCGCGGGCAGCCGCAGGCGACGCTGAGCGACTTCGCGGCCGAGCTGACCCAGCGGGCGGAGCTGGGGCACGCGCCAGTGGTGGACGGCGTGACGCTCGCCTCGATGCACGCCGCCAAGGGCCTGGAGTGGGACGCCGTGCTGCTGCCCGGGCTCGTCGAGGGGGTTCTGCCCATCGTGCACGCGAAAACGCCGGATGCGGTCGGGGAGGAGCGACGGCTACTGTATGTGGCGGTGACGCGAGCGCGCGAGCATCTGTACCTGTCGTGGTCGCCGTCTCGTGCGACAGGCGGGCGGGTGACCCGGCCGCGTTCGCGTTTCCTTGACGACATCCGGCCAGGGGGGAGTCACACGCGCCATGGGTAAGTCGCTTGACCGGCTTCTCGAGCTCCTTGACCTGGAGCAGATCGAGGTCAACATCTTCCGCGGGCGCAGCCCGGACGAGCGGGTGCAGCGGGTGTTCGGCGGTCAGGTGGCCGGCCAGGCGCTGGTCGCGGCCGGCCGCACGGTGCCCTCCGACCGGCCGGTGCACTCGCTGCACGCGTACTTCATCCGGCCGGGTGATCCCGCGGTGCCGCTTGTCTACACGGTGGACCGGGTACGAGACGGGCGCTCGTTCACCACCCGCCGGGTGTCCGCGATCCAGCACGGGCGGACCATCTTCACCTTGTCGGCGTCGTTCCAGCGGCCTGAGCCCGGTCCTGTGCACGCCGCACCCATGCCTCCCGCGCCGCCGCCTGACGAGGTCGAGCGGACCTCGGACCGGCTGGCCAGGCTGTTCGGCGGGACGCTGCCCCGGGAGGTGTGGGGCAATCCGGTGGACCTGCGCTCGGTGGGACCACTGTCGATCGAGGCCGAGCGCGATCCGTCCCTGCGCACCACGCGCAACCTCGTCTGGCTCCGGGTTGACGGCTCGCTGCCTGACGACCCGCTGCTGCACGTATGCCTGATGACCTACGCATCCGACATGACGCTGCTCGACCCCGTGCTGCTCGGGCACGGGCTGTCCTGGATGGACGGGCACACCATCGGAGCGAGCCTGGATCACGCGATGTGGTTCCACCGGCCGTTCCGTGCTGACCAGTGGCTGCTGTACTCGCAGGAGTCACCGATCGCGTTCGGGGCGCGAGGGCTAGCCCGCGGCGAGGTTTTCACCGCCGACGGTGACCTGGTCGTGTCGGTGGTTCAGGAGGGGCTTATCCGCAGCGCGCGAGCGGATAATAGCGGATAGTGGCCGATGGTTGAGCCTTCAACACCGGGACACGGACCCGCGTCTCGTCAGACGAGAACACGAAAGCCCAGGTCAAAAATTTGTTGCCCCGGATCGGCGGCATTACGTAAGCTTCTCACATGTCCGTGGGACGGTTGTCGACGCTCCTGGAAGGAGGTGTCCCGCGTGTCGAACCATGATCTAGGCAATCTGCCTACCTCGCAGTGGCGTACCTCGCTGGGCGCTTCCGTCCTGCTGAGCTCGCCTGCCGGCTCCCTGCGGAGCATCACCATGTCCGGTGCCTTCCCGGCTACTGGGCCGTGCGCCGTTGCCATGCGTGCCGTTGCGCGTCATCGTGCCGAGGCTGGCCTCCTGGCCGCCCCGACGGGTGTCGCGGCGACGGCGGGCTTCCTGGCTCCGGCGGGCGTCCCGGCCTGGGCGCTGGAGACGACACAGCTCGGTCAGCCGGCATACATCCAGACGAACAACAAGAAGCAGTACGCGACCAGCGTTAGCGCCAATGGCGTTGGCGCATCGGGTCCCCCTCGAAGGCGAGACTCGGCCTAAACAGGCCGGCCAGAAATCCCTTCGAGGCCGCGGACCCGCACACAGGGTCCGCGGCCTTAGTAATCAAGGCCTAGGTCCCAGGACAGGCGAGTAATCGCACAGCGCAACTAGGACCGGCAAGGCGAGAGGGGATGGCACCGATGCAGTGGCGCGATGCCACCGTCAGCGGGATGGTGGACCCGGGGGCGGCGCGGCAGCAGCCAGATGTCAGTCAGGTAATTGGCCAGTTCGACCAGGCCAGCTACGCGGGACCCGGCTACGCGGGGTCCACTTACGAGGGGCGGGGCTACGAGGGGCAGGTCGGTTCGGCGGCGTTGTCGGCGCCACCGGTCGGTCTGGACCTGCCGTGCACGGAGGACCCGGAGCTGTTTTTCGCCGAGTCCCCGAGCGATGTCGAGCAGGCGAAGGCCATGTGCCTCGGTTGCAGGGCACGGCTGGTCTGCCTGGCTGGCGCGCTAGAGCGCCGGGAGCCCTGGGGTGTCTGGGGTGGTGAGCTGCTTCTGCGCGGGACGATCGTGCCGCGCAAGCGTCCACGTGGTCGGCCGCGTAAGACCGAACAGCCGCAGAACACCGATGTAGCCGCGTAACCCGCACGTACACCAGATGGCCGCGCGGCGCTCCGAGCCGGAGCGCCGCGCGACCGCCCAGGGGCAATGACTTTCGCACAACGGAGTGATGAGCGATGTACCTGTCGGAAGAACTAGTGAGCGAACGAATACGAAGTCATATCGAGCTGGCCCAGCAGATGCGGCTCGCGCGGACACACCGCGCGCTGAGCCGGGCCAGGCGAGCAGAGCGCAAGGCCGAACGCCGCATGGTCCAGGCCTGGCGGGCGCGCGCCGCCCTCGAAGCCACTCTGCGCGTCAGGTAACTCACGCGAGTCTGTGCTAGCCGAGTCTGTGCTAGCCGAGTCTGTGCTAGCCGAGTTTGGGACAGGGTCGAGGTATCCGGGGATCCACCGGATCACCTCGGCCCTGAACTCGCCTTCGCACTCAAGCTGGCAGAGCACGCCGATGCCGGCCGTCGACACCCGGTGGATCAGCACGTACGACGGCGGCACGTTGAACTTCCTGCTGATGTTGGAGGCGCGCAGGTCAGTGACCCTGGCCGCTTCGTCGCGCAGCCACTCCCGGCTGAACTTGAACACCTCGACCGCGGATGGCTCGGCCAGCGGAGCGAGGAACGCATGCAGCGCCTCGAGGTCCACCGAGATCCCGGGGCGGAGGAATCCGTGCTCGCGAAGTTCGGTTTCCACCGCGGCCACGTCGGCGTCCTGCGTGTGCATGATACGGAGCAGCCGCCCGAAGAACGGCGGCAGGCCATCGGGCAGCCGGTCGACCGCCCCGAAGTCGATCACCCCCAGCCGGCCGTCGGGGAGCAGCCGGAAGTTCCCCGGATGCGGGTCGGCGTGCAGCAGCCCGGCTCGGGCGGGCCCGGAGAACAAGAACCTGACCAGCAAGATCCCGGCCCGGTCCCGGTCGTGTTTCGACCCGTCGCTGATCACCGCGGACAGGGGCGTGCCGTCCATCCACTCGGTCACGAGCACGTGTGAGGTCCCGGCGACCACGTCCGGTACGTAGATATCCTGATCGTCGCGGTACGCCGCGGCGAACTGCCGCTGCGCGGCCGCCTCCATGACGTAGTCGAGCTCCTCGGCTATCCGGTCGCGCAGCTCTTCCAGCAGCGGCTTCACGTCCAGCCCGGGCATCAGGACGGCGAACAGCCGCCCGAAGCGGGCCAGCTGGTTGAAGTCACCGAGCAGGGCCCGGCCCGCGCCCGGGTACTGGATCTTCACCGCGACCGTGCGGCCGTCCCGCCATACCGCCTTGTGCACCTGGCCGATGGAGGCCGCCGCGGCCGGCGAGTCGTCGAACGAGACGAAGTTCGAGCGCCAGTCCTCACCCAGGTCCCCGGTGAGCACCCGGTGCACGGTGGCGGCAGGCAGCGGCGGAGCAGCCTCCTGAAGCTTGGTCAGCGTGGCGCGGTACGGTCCGGCGAGCTCCGGCGGCATGGCGGCCTCGAAGATCGACAGCGCCTGACCGAGCTTCATCGCGCCGCCCTTGAGCTCCCCGAGCACACGGAAGATCTGGTCGGCGGTACGCTGCTGGATTTCCTGCGCGACGACCTCGGCTGAGCGCCCGCCGATCCGCTTGCCTACGCCGATCGCGGTGCGGCCGGCCAGCCCGATCGGCAGCCTGGCTAGCTTGGCGGCCCGGGTTACCGGATTTCGCGGCACATCATCGGTCACTCTTCTATTTTCCGGCATTCGGCGCGCTGCATGGACAGGCCGCGTGCGGCGGCCAGGTGCGGCGGCGCCACTGCCAGTCCGGCGGGACCACCTCCAGCGTCCCGTTCACCGCGACCGGCACGACGACCTGGTCGATGAACGCGAGCGCCTGGGCGACGGCGAGCGTGGCGGTCAGCGCGGCGAGCACGATGTCGCACGCCTGCGGCCGCGGCCGCGCGCAGGTGGCCTGGGCGAGGATCTTCGGCCAGGCCGGGTCGGCGTCGGCCTTGCGCAGGTCGACGCAGCGCAGGCAGGCCGAACGCCGGGGTGTGACCAGCGGCCCGACGACGCCGATCGCTTCTGCGGCGCGGATCGCCAGATGCGGCACGCCGTCCCGCATCAGCTCGGCGGTCAGGTCAGGCGACGGATAAGGACCGCTGAGTATCACCAGGTCGGGCACGGCACCGAAGTCGCCGGTCTTGGCCTCGGGCGCGGCTCGTCTGACCGCACGGGCGGCGCCTTCGCCGCGGGGCTCGCCCAGGTCAGCCCGGATCAGCCCGGCGGGCGTCAGGTCGCCGGGCTCGGCCGGCTCGGGATCGGTGCAGGCGACCCGGCCGAGGCCGGCGGCGGCCAGCAGGGTGGCGACGTTCGCGCCGGTCCGGCCCGCGCCGTGCACCCGGACGAAGGCGTCCCTGCGGCGGGCCAGGGTGCGGGCCCCGCCGTCGCCGTCCCGGTACGCCAGCGACGCGGTCGCGAGTTCCGGCGCGAGCCTGGCGCGCAGCTCATCGGGCAGCGACCGGTGCGCCGCGGCCGGGAAGTCGTCCAGCACGCCCGCCACCGCCAGCAGGGTGAGCACCCGGCTGGCCGCGTCAGGCGACACCCCGTACGCCTGCGCCGTGGCGATCACCGCCGCGCGGTCGCGGCTGCCGTCGAGCAGGCTGATCACCGCCGCGGCGGGCCCGAGCCCTTCCAGTGCGACCGCGCGCCGCGAGTCGATGCCGATCTGGAGTGTGTTCCTGTCCCGCCACACCGGCAGCAGCCCCGCCTTCAAAGCTGGTCTCATGCCGTGACATGCTGCCACCAGGGTGTGACATTCTTCCGGCCGGCGCTATCCCGGGCCGTCGGGCGGGGCCCAGTCGGACGGGGCGGAGCCGAGCAGGATCACGACGATCAGCGCCGTGAACGGCAGCGCGGGGACCCCGGCCGGAGCGGTCTTCACCAGCACGCCGCAGAGCAGCGCGCCGGCCACTAGGCCCAGCAGCACGCCCGGCCGGATCAGGCCTTCCCGCCCGCGCCGCTGCCCGGGACTGGCCAGCGAACCGACCAGGCCGGTCAGCGTCCCGGTCAGGTACGTGGTGGACACGTCGGTCAGTCCCATCTGGATGACGGCCGACGCCTGCATGCCCATGGCGGCGGTGGCCACCGCGAGCAGGCCGTACTCCGCTACGCCGCCCGGGTCGGCCCCGGTGATCTCCCACCCGGCGAAGAACCCGGTGAGCAGCGCCAGCTCCGCGAGCAGCAGCGCCCTGACATGCGGTGCCCAGGCCCCGTCCTCGGTGTCCGTACGCTGTTCATCACCTGTTCTCGCGGCGTGGTACCACGCGATCCTGGTACCGGCCGCGACCCCCGCCACGTACCCGGCGAACGCCGTGACGGTATGCGCGATCAGCGACACTGAACCGCGGGCCAGCGCCAGCCCGCACAGCACGATGTTGCCGGTCATGACGCTGGCGAACACATCGCCCAGCTTGGTGAAGCTGGCCACGTCCATCGCTCCTGACCCGAACGTGAGCGCGATCGCGATCAGCGTCATGACCCGCTGTCTTGGTCGGTTCATTGTCCGCCCAGGAGATCATCCCGGCCCGCCGGAATGCAAACTGACCGACCGATACGGGGCCGATACGGCCGAATTATCGCGGACAGTAGCCTTCCCGTTTCAGGGAGATTAATTGTTCGCGCTCCGCAGTGAGCGGCTCGGCATATTGGGAATGGTCAGCAATAGCGATTTGTCTTCGTCATTCGCTCCAGGCTGGAACGGCGAGCACGCCGTCATGGAGGGTTAGCGCGCCCGGCTGGCGCCGCACTTCCGCGGCCGCTTTGGCCAGTAGCTCGAGCAGCGGCACAGGACTGGTCAGCCGGAAACCGGGGGACGGGGCGTGCAGCCAGGAAGCGGCGGGGCTCGGCGGCACCGGGATCCGGCTTCCCTCGGCATGCCAGCGGATCAGGCCGGCCTCGGGCGGCGGGGCCGGGAACCGCTCGCAGGCGAGCCACGGACAGGAGCCGGCGCGGACCAGGAAGAAGAACCGGGTACCCGCGACCGTGACGGCCAGCGCCTCGGCCGGCGACGGCAGCGAAGGCAGTCCTCTGGCCAGGTCAGCGACACCGCCAGAACCCAGCCACCAGTGCATGGCCAGCGTGCCCGCGGGCCGGCTCAGCTCCAGCGCGTCGACGATGCTGCCGGTCTCCAGCTCCAGGCCGGCCGGGCCTTCCAGCACCGGCCAGCCGAGCTGAGCGTACGCGGCGGAGTCGGCGGGCCCGGCCGGGCGGGCCGCGCGCGACTCCGGCAGCTGGCGGTCGGCCGCCCCGTTGGCCAGCCGGCGCTCGGCCAGCTGCGCGAGCCGAATGCGGTCGAACCGTTCGGCCATCGCGCCACCGGTGCTGAGCAGTTCATCGCACGCTTCCCAGAACCCGCGGGATACTTGCTGGACACCGCTTTCCACGGACGAGACCGTCGACCGGGAATAGCCGACCTTCCGTCCCAGCTGCGCCTGAGTAAAACCGATCGCATGGCGCCAGATGGCGAGTTCCCGGCCTAGCTCGCGTCGTAGCAGCCGGATACTGATAAGTTCGGCCCCGGAGGTCACTGACGCTCCAATGCGTAATCGTCCGTGGTACCCCACTCGAGCACGTTAATCTATCACATACCCGAAATATGACCAATACTATGTTAGTACCGATTTCGATTACATGAACGCCGCGCATGGGACTTTCAAAATTCAAGATCGTTTCCGGGTCCCCGTTAAGCCGTGCTGGCCTTGTGTTACGCCCCCGGTTACCCGGATACCGCGCGCCCACGACGGCGCCTGCGGCGCCCGCTCGCCGAGCAGCCCGACGACGACCCGCATGCCCTTCGGGGCCGCCGCGGGCCACGGCGTGTAGCCGTCGGTGAGGACCACGCACACGCCCGGCCGCGGCCGCAGCGCGGCGGCCGCGGCGATCCCCGCGCCCATGTTGGTCCCGCCCCCGCGAGTCAGCGTGACCTGCCGGGCCGAGGACACCCGCTGGGCCGGGCCCACCGCCGTGTCACACGCGAGCACCCGCAGCCGCCGGGCCAGGCCCAGCCCGCGCAGCAGCCCCTCCACCTCGGCCAGCACCATGGCCAGCAGGTCCTCGGTCATGCTGCCTGAGGTGTCGCACACGACCGCGACCTCGGGCACGGGACGCCGCAACGCCGGGAGCACCACGCACCCGGTGACCGCCGACCGCCGCGACGGCTTGCGGTAGGAGTAGTCGACCGCTCCGGCCACCTCGGAGACGGCCCGGCGCAGCTCGGCGGCGAGCAGCCGCCGCCAGTCCACCCTCGGCGACAGCAGCTCGGCCGCCCAGCGCAGCAGCCCGGCCGGCACCGTGCCCGCCTGCTTGCCGTGCGCGATCACATCCTGCGCCACCTGCCGCCGCAGCAGCTCCGCCTGCCATTCGGGCAGGCCCGCGGCTGAGTCGCCCGCACGCGGCTGGCCGTCCGCACCGCTCCCGCAGTCAAGCCATATATCAGAACGTCCTGTGCTTTCACTGACCCGGTAATACTCCTCGGCCAGCAGGCCGTCCCGCGCACCGAGATCACGGGGCAGGATCGGGTTTCCCGGCAGTTCAAGACCGGCCGGCACGAGATCGTCGTTGATCTCGGCGTCCGCCGCGCGCACCCAGTCCTGGGTGTGGTCGGGCCCGACGCCAGCGACCTGCGCCCGCTCCCCGTGCGTCCGCAGCAGGTGGCAGACGTGATGCACGAGCACGCTGCCCAGCTCGCCCGGTGACCACTGCGCGGTCAGCTCCGGGTCGGCGTGCATCCGCCAGCCGTCGTCCACCGACACGGTCCCGCTGCCCGGCTCCGCGACCACCATCGCCCCGAACACGCCGGTGGCCAGGTAGGGGAACCGCGTCGCCGCCCACAGCCGCGCCGCCGCCAGACCGGGCAGGGCCGTCATCACAGCAGGCCGGCGTCGCGCAGTACCGGGCCGAAGCGTTTGATCTCCTCCGGCATGGTCCGCACCTCGTGCGGTCTGCACCTGGCCAGCACCCGGGCGGCGACCGCGGCGACGTCGGGCGCCGCATCGGCGGCCAGGCCGAGGATCCGCCAGCCGGCCGTCCAGCGCGCCACGGTCGGGTTCGCCGCGACCGCGGACGCCACCGCGGCGAGCGCGGCATAGGCGCGGTCGCCGCGTTCGGGGAGCCGGAACGAGCCTGGCTCGGCGAGCACGGCCTCGGGGTCGGGCAGGTCCATCTCGATCACCCAGGCGAGGAACTCGACGCCAGCCCCGTCACCGACGGCGCCGCGGATCAGCGCGGATCGCGCGTCCTGCGATGCCCCCGCCGCGTTCGCGGCGGCCATCAGCCGCGCCGTCATCTCCCAGGTCCGCGGCGACGGCCAGCCGCGTCCCGCGGACGCGGCGTCGGACGGCGGTGCGCAGGCGAGCGCGGGCCTGACCTGGAGGAACGCGGCGACGAGCCCGCGGGACAAGATCTCGGCGGCCTGCCAGTCGTCCGGCAGCAGCGGCACCTCCGGCGCGGCCCAGCCGCCGGCCAGCCCGTCGGCTACCGCGCGCGGGCGGACCTCCCAGGTCAGGTGGCACATCCGGTTGGCCAGCGGCGCGGACAGGTCCCAGCCGTCGGCCGCCTGCTCGGGCGGATTGGCCGCGGCGACGACCGCGACCTGATCGGGCAGGGTGAGGTCGCCGACCGCGCGCTCGAGTACAACCCGCAGCAGAGCGGCCTGGACCGCGGGCGGCGCGGTGGACAGCTCGTCGAGGAACAGCAGGCCGTGCCCCGCGTCGGCGAGCCTGCGCGCCCACATCGGGGGAGCGAACCGCACGCCGTCGCCGACCACGATCGGCAGCCCGGCGAAGTCGGACGGTTCCCTTATCGACGCGATCACCGTCTCGCATGGCAGGCCCATGGCCTGCGCCATCGCCCGGATCGCTGACGTCTTGCCGGTGCCTGGTGCGCCCCAGAGCAACACCGGCACCCGGGCCGCCACCGCGACCCCGAGCGCCTCAACCGCCGCGCCCATGGGATTCGTGGTCATGTTTCCCAGTGTGCGGCACTTTCTCCGGTGTCGGTGCCGTGCACGTCCAGCAGCACCGGGTCCCGGCCGGGCTCGGGCAGCGCCAGCACCTGCGCGTCCGGCCAGCCCGGCCGGACCACGGCGACCACCAGATGCCTGGCCACCAGCCCGAGGCCGCAAGCCCACACCGAGGCGAGCCACCCGGCCGGCAACGTGATTCGCAGATCGCCGCTGCCGCCGCGCCAGACTTCACCCCAGCCCTCACCGTCGTGCAGCGCCCCGGTGACGCGGCCGGGATCGGCACCGATCCACTCGGTCGCGAGAAACGCCAGCCGTCCGCTCAGCGCGGCGTGCAGGGCCGGCCGGCTGGCGGCCGACAGGCGCGGCGCGTGCGCCGCCGCGATGTGGCCGGTCAGCCGGAACAGGAACGCCGGACCGAGGGCGAGCAGCGAGAGCAGGTCGGTATTACGCTCCCTGAGCCTTTCCAGCTCGGCCTGCATCGCGTGCTTCACCTGCTGCGGGCCGTGCCGCGGCGGGTTAAGGAACCGGACAGGAGCGGGCATGGCCACCGGCGGACCTGACATCGCGACCCAGCCCTGGTGGCGGGATTCCTCCGGCGGCCTGGGCACGTCGTTCCAGCTGGCCATGATCTGATCCGCTCGATCCCGCGGGCCCACCTGGAGCACCATGAGATCCTCGGCGTGCCTGGCCCAGGTTTCCGCGATGCGGACGCAGTCGGCCTTCTCCCCGCCGAGCGCGGCGAGGATCAGCTCGGATTCGGCGTCTGGATGGGCCGGCAAGTCCAGCTGGCCGGCGTCCCAGCGCAGCCGGTGATCGTCGCCTCCGCATGGCACCCGGGTGGAGCAGGGTGGCAGTGAGAGATACCACTTGTCGTTATGGATGAATGTCACCGCCAATCGAGCAGGAGGGTGGTGCGGACCTCAGCCGATCGCCCGCCGGCGATCAGGTCGACCGAGGTGCCCTGGGTCAGCGGCGGCACTATCCGCAGCTGCGCGGTGAACTCGTCGTCGTCACCGGTGGTCCAGTCGCCGATGAGCGCGGTATGCCAGCGGTTGGCGTCGTCCCGCAGCCAGAACACGGGCAGGAAGGTGGCGTCCGGATCCAGGTGCGCCGGGATGCCCCGGGCGTGGACGTGCATCATGGTCCCGGACTCGTCGGCGTGCAGGCCGAGGATGGAGATCGTGACGCCGTCCAGTTCCGGCAGCGCGACCGCCACCGCGGCACACCCCTGACGCGGCGTCGTGAGATCCCGTTTCCTGCGGTGCGCGTAGGCGAGCACGCTCAGCCACTGCTTGGGCAGTTCGCGGACGGGCAGTGCGGCGATGCCGTGGCCGCCGATGTCCAGGCTCTCGCACAGCGTGGCGAGCTGGCCTGGCACCGGACTGAGCGGAGACAGCGCGCCGGCCGCGTGCAGCGCCTCGATGGTTTCGCCCAGCTCGGAACCCAGGTGAATGCCCATCGGGCCGGTGAACATCCGGGTGCCGCGACCGGGAATCCCCGGGGCCGCCGCGGAGGCGAGGATCTGCACGGCGATGAGGTGCAGCAGGTGCTCGCCGGGTGAGCCAGTGGTCGCGGCGACCGTGACGGCGGCCGGACGGGCCGGCGGTTCGAGGTTGATCCGCCGCACGACGCCCCCGGGCGCGGTCAGCTCAAGCCAGCGGATGCCCGGCGGCGGGTCGGGCTGGAGCCTGAGCAGCCCGGCCCAGTTCACCGCGCTGCGCCCGCCGCTGAAGCTCAGCCGGTAGGCGTGCCCGCTGTCGTCGCTCGCGGTGAGCCTGCGCACCAGGTCAGGCAGGTGCAGCGGGGGTGCGCCGCGCAGCACCGCGATCACGGTGAACCGGGCACCCGAGGCGGTCTGGGAGTACCCGAGCAGGTACAGCTCGCCGCGCGCGTTGTCGTCCCTGAGCGGGATCATCATGCCGACAGGGACCACCCGATCGGGTGCCTGATACGCCGGGCCGCGGGCGAGGGGCGGCGGGGCCGGCGCCGTGACCTGGTGACTGCCGCTCTTGGCTAGCCGGGCCAGCCGCCGCCGGACAGCGGGGCTGTGCAGGGCGACCATCGCGGGCCGTCGGCCTTGCGGGTTCGGCTGCCGGACGGCGACGGCCAGGTCGAAGCCGTCCAGGATCGCGTCGGCCACGGCGTCGTCGAGGGCGCGCACGGCGACCAGCGCCCGCGCGACCCGCCGCAGCCGCATCGCGTGCGGGCCGCTCACCACGAACTCCCCTGGCCCGTGCAGCGCGCCGGCGCGACGCAGCTCCGCCTCGGCCAGCAGCCGCAGGTAAGTCTCCGCCCTTTCGGAATCCACGCCCTAATTGTCTACCGATGCACGGAGTGCCCGTGATCGGCGGGCTGTGTGACGTTTTTCTCGGCGTTGCGCGCCGCGTTGGCGCCCGGCGTCCGCGGTTCAGGGGATGCGGTTCAGGCGGATGCGCCGGCGGCCGCTCGTTCCGGTGCGGCGGCGGCGGACCAGCAGCGGACGATGTCGCGCATCGACAGCAGGCCGGCCACCTCGTGGCCCTCCACCACGACCAGGTGCCGGAACCCGCCGCGGACCATCGCCTGGGCGGCGTCTTCCAGCGTCCAGTCGGGCGAGGCGTAAACGAGATCTTCTGTGCGGTGCTGCGCGGTGAGCTCGGCGTCGGGATCCTCGCCCGCCGCGATCGAGTTGAGGATGTCACGTTCGGTCAAGATGCCGACCCCCGCGTGCTCGGGGTCGATCACGACAGCGGCGCCGATGTGCCGTGCGGACATCATTCGGGCAGCCTGCCGCAGCGTGTGGGTCGGCCCGACCGTCAGGACCAGCCTGGACATTCCGTCGCGTACCTTCAAGGCACTCACCACCCTGGACTGGAGGAGGGTCACCTGGCAGTACCCTCACCCGGAGCTTGTGAACTTGTGACGACGTTCATCCAGCATCGGTCAATCCGCTCGCATCGGCAACCCCCCGTTACCTATTCGGGCCGGATCCGTTCACTTTTCCCAGTTTGGCCAGCACTTCGCCGTGCAGCAGCCCGTTGGTGCAGACCACGCTGCCGCCCTCCGGCGTGGCCTCGCCCTCCAGCGAGGTGAACCGGCCCCCGGCCTCGGTCACGATGATCTGGAGCGCGGCCAGGTCCCAGAGCGATACCTCCGGTTCGGCCGATATGTCGCATGCGCCCTCCGCGACCAGCATGTGCGACCAGAAGTCGCCGAAGGCGCGGGTCCGCCACACCGAGCGGGTCAGGCCGATGAACTCCTCGCTCAGCCCGCGCTCCGCCCAGCCGCCCAGGCCAGAGTAGGACAGCGAGGCGTCGCCCAGCGCGGCCACCCCGGACACCCGGCACGGCGAGGCCTTAGTCAGGCTGCGGCCGGTCCACGCGCCGCCGCTCTGCGCACCCCACCAGCGCCGGCCCAGCGCGGGCGCCGTCACCACGCCGACCACGACGTCGGGGCCGTCCATCAGCCCGATCAGCGTGGCCCAGACCGGGACGCCGCGCACGTAGTTCTTGGTACCGTCGATCGGGTCGATGACCCAGCACCGGGGGCCGCTGCCGGACCGGCCCAGCTCCTCCCCGAGCACCGCATCGCGCGGGCGCGCCCTTTTCAAGACGTTATGGAGGGATTCCTCGACCGCCCGGTCGGCGTCGGTGACCGGGGTCAGGTCGGGCTTGGTCTCAACCTTCAGGTCCAGCGCACGGAACCGCTTGGCGGTGATGTCGTCAGCGGCGTCCGCCAGGACATGCGCGAACCGCAGGTCGTCGTCGTAACGGGCCACCCGCGAAACGGTACCGCCTGACCTATCAGCCTGGCCACACTCCGCCGCCACGATTCCCAGCCGTCCGCGGACCGGCGGATAAATCGGCCGGCAGGTTCCGGTCCGAGGGGCATACTGGGCATATGGGCGACGAACTGCGGCAGGCTTGGCCGGTGAGCCTCCGTGCCCTTCTCGCTGATCCACCCGATCAGCTGCGGCCGTTCGTCCGCGCTGGCCGGATCGCGGCGCTGCCCGCGAAGCGGTCCCGCCGCCGCCAGCTGCTCAACCAGGTGGCCCAGGCGTTCGAGCCGGGGCGCCGGTACCCGGAGCCCGCCGTCGACGAGGTACTCAAGTCGCTGTTTGATGACCACTGCGCGCTGCGTCGCTACCTGATCGACGAAGACTTCCTGTCCCGCACGCCGGACGGCGAATACTGGCGTTCCGGCGGCGCCGTCGACTTCGGCACGGAAGCCTCCGCCCACGTCTCCACTGGAGGAGCCGTCAATGCCACTGGAGGAGCCGTCAATGCCTAAGCCCGGCCGCCGCACCCGCCCCGCGTTCCCCTTCGCCCTCCGGGACCTGCTCGGCGAAGACGACCGCGGCTGCTTCCCCGACCCGCCCGGCCGCGGTGAGCGTGGCTGCTTCCCCGACCCGCCGGCCCAAGACGAGCGCGGCTGCCTGCCCGGCACCCCCCCCCCCCCCCCGGGCCCCCGCCCCCCCCCCCCCCCCCCCCCCCCCCCCCCCCCGCCCCCTTCCCCCCGGGCCCCCCCCCCCCCCCCCACCCCCCCCCCCCGACCCCCCCCCCCCCACCCGAGAATTTTGCCAAAAACACCCCCCCACCACCTAAAAAAAAAAAAGGGGGGTTTGCAGCCGGCGGCCCCCAACAGGGA